>Ga0335078_10013639_pt1 | contig 12047 bp, 10 predicted proteins | sample Lox_Sample_32_FD_206711 | JGI IMG/M metagenome (GOLD analysis project Ga0335078, IMG submission 206711) | Soil microbial communities from Loxahatchee National Wildlife Refuge, Florida, United States - Lox_Sample_3.2 | ecosystem: Environmental > Terrestrial > Soil > Wetlands | place: USA... | reverse complement strand
CTGCTCGACGGCCACCCCCACCTGACCATGCCGGGCGCCTCCATCGAGGTCCTCGAGCTAATCCCGATCGGCGACCTGTAGCCAACACGGCGGGCCGACCCGCCGCCGTTGACCGCGGTTGACCCGCCGGAGCCGTTGACCGCGGTTGACCCGCCGGAGCCGTTGACCGCGGTAGACCCGCCGGCCGGCCGTTGACCGCGGTAGACCCGCCGGCCGGCCGTTGACCGCGGTAGACCCGCCGGCCGGCCGTTGACCGCGGTAGACCCGCCCGCGGCCGTTGACCCGAGGGGATAACCCGAGGGGATAAAGAGACAGGCGTGGGGTGATGTGCCGCCCGCTAAGCATCATCGTGCCAGGATGCGAATTTTTCACGAAGACTTTTGTGGTTATGAAGGCTTTTTGGCGTGGTAACACGAAAAAGTCTTCATGATCATGCTCTGGCCAGTGTTGATGCGTGAAACGCCAAGCCTAGAGAGTGCATCCCCACTCTCCTTCGCACCTACCGTCACACGAGCGAGCCTTCAGGTTCGGCGCACGTCGAATCAATCCACTTTCCCGGCGTGGCCGTAATTAACGGTGATCCCGTTGGTTATGGGTGGTCACGTCTTGCGGTGGTTCTCGGACGATGGCCCCCGAGCGAAAGAGGCCCGAGTCCGAATGAGCGCAGTCGCCCTGTTCACCTGGATGGCCACGGTAGCCGGTGGCCTCATTCTCCTGATTATCTGGCTCATGGAGTACGACCACGACTTCCAGTCCGTGGCCGCGACCCGGCTGGCCGCCCCGGTGATCTCCACGCATGCCCTGCTCGGCGTCGGCGGCCTGGTGCTATGGGGCTTCTACCTGGCGACCGACGAGGACCCGCTGGCCTGGACCAGCGTCGCCGACCTGGGCGTCGTCGCCGTCCTCGGCTCGATCATGGCGGCGCGCTGGATCGGCGTGTACCGCTCCTACGCCGCGCCAGGCTCAATGCCGACCAGCGTTATCGCCGTTCCGCCGGAGCGGCACTTCCCCCGCCCGGTCATCCTGATCCACGGCATCTTCGCCATGGTCACCATCGGTCTTGTCGTGTACGCCGTGTTCTTCTCCGGCAGCTGACCTGGCAGCTGACCTGGCAGCTGACCTGGCAGCTGACCTGGCAGCTGACCTGGCAGCTGACCTGGCAGCTGACCTGGCAGCCAACCCGCCAGCGGGCGCTTACCTCGTCTCCCAGCGCTCGCTGACCGCAAACCACTCGTCGAGCCCGACCAGCCGGAAGAAGTCCTCCATGGTGGCTACCTGGGCCGGCGCCGGGTCCGCGGCGCCGATGCCGCTCAGGGCGCCGGTCACCGCGTCGGTGGCGGCGAGCAGGGCCGTGGTCGGGTAGATCGCGACCGCGTACCCGAGGTCCCGCAGCACGGCCTGGCCGATCTGCGGGGTGAGGCCGCCCGCGACGATGTTGATGAGCTTGGGCGCGCTGATCTCGCGGGCGATGACCTCCATCTCCTCGACGGTGCGCGGCGCCTCGACGAAGATGATGTCCGCGCCCGCGGCGGCGTAGGCGTTGCCGCGCTCGATCGCCGCGTCGAGGCCGAGCACCGCCCGCGCGTCGGTGCGCGCGATGATCAGCGCGTCGGTCCGCGCCTCAAGCGCGGCGCCGAGCCTGGCCAGGGACTCCTCGGTGCTCACCAGCTCCTTGTCGGGCAGGTGGCCGCAGCGCTTGGGGAAGGCCTGGTCCTCAAGCTGGATGGCCGCCACGCCCGCCTGCTCGTAGGCGCGCACCGTCCGCGCGACCGACATCGGCGGGCCGTACCCGGTGTCGGCGTCGGCGATGAGCGGAACCTCGCCGAGTACGCGGGTGGCCATCGCCACCCGGTCGGCCATCTCCGCCATGCCGACCAGGCCGATGTCGGGCAGGCCGAACCCGGAGGCCGCGATCCCCGCGCCGGTCAGGTAGCCGGCCAGGAACCCCATCCGGCGGACCAGGTGCGCGGTGACGCCGTCGAAGATGCCGGGCGCGATGATCAGCTCACCGTCGTCAATCAGCCGCCGCAGCCGTCCGCCGGGCGTCGTCGCGGAGCCCTGAGTGGCCTGCATCATGTTCTCCAACCGTCGATGGCCAGGAGATCATACTCTGGCCATCGAGGCGGGCTGCGCCCGCGGCCACCGGACAGGCGCCCCAACGAAACTCGGCCCGGCGCGGTTACGTTGCGTTCGGCACCGGACCGGCGGTAAGCCCGGACGTCGACGGGCGCCAGCCGTCCAGATGTGTGATTACTAACTAACGTAGCTAGATCCAGTGAGGGAGGACCTCCGAACAGTAGTTGTAGACCGCTGACGTCCAGGATTGCTCTATGGCATTCAGGAGTAGCGTCCCCGTGTCCGGCCCGACAACCCCGTCGACTCCTAGTCCATGGTATCCCTGGAATTCCTCGACGTCGTACTTAGTATTGATGCCGAAGATGCCATCGATCACTTCATTGAAGTGAACCGGCAGGGGCGAGGAAGCGAGTCCCTCCTGGACACAGCGAACCGCTCCGCCTTTATCTCCGTACTGTGGATAGTGTTGCGACGTCACGATGGCGGCCTGGCGAGCCGCGTCGGCCTGGCGAGCCGCGTCGGCCTGGGGAGCTGCGTCGGCCTGGGGAGTTGCGGCTGCGATTCCCGCTCCTGCCACCAGGAAGATACCCGCGACTCCGGAAACCATCCAGGTACGCTTTTTACAAGAATTCATCTTCCGATCCCCATCGGGTCTGCTCTCGCCCCGAATGCTAAGGGACTTCCTGAAGCGGTCCATCTGCGGCACCCTCCGACTTTTGCCCGCCTTGTACGGGCTCTAGACAGAGTTACGACGCTCTCTCGGGCATCGGTTCACCAGCCCCCAGAAAATCTTGGATCATTGCAATAATGAGGTATTGATATCAAGCTATGAGTGCTTCTGTGGACACTAGTGTCCGGTCTTGAGTTCTACCATCACCGGCTTCTAGATCGGCGCCGCAAGGCGGGCGGCCTCGGCCGAGTCGTCGTCCGGCTTGGTCTGCGACTCGCGCTCGGCGGCGACGCGGGCCAGGTAGCGCTCGAGCTCGCCCTTCTTGTCCTCGTCCGACCAGCCGAGCAGGCCCGCCATCAGGTCCGCGACCGGCACCGCGGCGGCCACGCCGCGGTCCCACGCCTCGATGGAGATGCGGGTGCGGCGGGTGAGCACGTCGTCCAGGTGCAGCGCGCCCTCGTGGGTCACCGCGTAGCGGGCCTCGACCGCGAGGTAATCGTCCGCGCCGGGCAGCGGCACGGCGAGCGACGGGTCTGCGCGCAGCATCTCGAGCAGCTCCTGGGTACAGGCGCCGTACCTATTCAAAAGGTGCTCGACCCGGGCGACGTGGATGCCGGCGCTCACCGCGAGCGCCCGCCGCTGGTTCCACAGCGGCCGGTAGCCGTCGGCGCCGACCAGCGGCAGCTCGGCCGTGCACGAGTCGGGGATCCGCGCGTCGAGCGAACGGGCGGCCTCGTCCACCGCGTCCGCGGCCATCACCCGGTAGGTGGTGAACTTGCCGCCTGCGACCACCACGAGGCCGGGCACCGGGTGCCCGACGACGTGCTCGCGCGACAGCTTGGACGTCGATTCCTCCTCGCCGGTCAGCAGCGGGCGCAGCCCGGCGTAGACGCCCTCCACGTCCTGGATGCGCAGCGGCGAGTTCAGCACCGAGTTGACGTGCTCGAGCAGGTAGTCGATGTCCGCCGCGGTGGCCGCCGGGTGCTCCTTCGTCAGCGTCCAGTCGGTGTCGGTGGTGCCGATGATCCAGTGCCGTCCCCACGGGATGACGAACAGCACGCTCTTCTCTGTCCGCAAGATGATGCCGGTGCTCGACATCAGCCGGTCGCGGGGCACCACCAGGTGGATGCCCTTGGACGCGCGGACGTGGAACTGGCCCCGGGTGTCGGCCATCGCCTGCGTGTCGTCGGTCCACACCCCGGTGGCGTTGATCACCTGCCTGGCGCGGACCTCGAACTCGCTGCCGGTCTCCAGGTCGGTGACCCGGGCGCCGGTGACCCGCTCGCCCTGGCGCAGGAAGCCCGTCACCGTGGCCCGGTTGGCCGCGAGCGCGCCGAACGACGCCGCCGTCCGCACCACGGTCATGGTGAACCTGGCGTCGTCCACCTGGCCGTCCCAGTACTGGATGGCGCCGGTGAGCGCGTCCTTGCGCAGGCACGGCGCCTCGCGCAGCGCCTGCCCGCGCGTCAGGTGCCGGTGGTGGTGCAGCCCGTGCCCGGTGCCTGACGTGCCCGCGCTCGACTTGAATGTGCCCGAGGTGTAGGCCATCACGTCGTACAGCGCGACCCCGGTCCCTGCGTAGCCACGCTCCCAGAATCGGTGCTGCAGCGGGTAGAGGAACGGCACCGGCTTCACCAGGTGCGGTGCGACCCGGTCAAGCAGCAGCCCGCGCTCCCGCAGCGCCTCGCGGACCAGGCCGAAGTCGAGCATCTCCAGGTAGCGCAGGCCCCCGTGGATCAGCTTGCTCGACCGGCTCGAGGTGCCGCTCGCCCAGTCGCGCGCCTCGACGATCGCGGTGGTCAGGCCGCGGGTGACCGCGTCAAGCGCGCTCCCCGCACCGACGACGCCACCGCCGACGACGAGGATGTCCAGCTCGTTCTCGGCCATCCGGGCGATCGCATCGCGCCGCCCGGATGGCGATAGCGCCGTCACTGCAGGGCTCTCCCGTCGTCGTCGGTCAGTTGACATCTACCCAATTCAAGGTGCGGTCCACCGCCTTCTTCCAGCCCGCGTAGCCGACGGCACGCTGCTCGTCGCTCCACTGCGGCAGCCAGCGCCTTGACTCGTTCCAGTTCGCGCGCAGCTCGTCGGTGGTGGACCAGAAGCCGGTGGCCAGGCCGGCCGCGTAGGCGGCGCCGAGCGCGGTGGTCTCGGCGACGACGGGACGGCTGACCGGCACGCCGAGTATGTCGGCCTGCAGCTGCATGCACAGGTCGTTGGCGGTGACGCCGCCGTCGACCTTGAGCGTCTCCAGGTGCACGCCCGAGTCCTGCTCCATCGCCTCGCTGACGTCGCGGCTCTGGTAGCAGATGGCCTCGAGGGTGGCCCTGGCCAGGTGGGCGTTGGTGTTGTAGCGGGAAAGGCCGACGATGGCGCCGCGCGCGTCGCTGCGCCAGTACGGCGCGAAAAGGCCGGAGAAGGCGGGCACGAAGTACACGCCGCCGTTGTCGGCGACCTGCCGGGCGAGTGGCTCGATCTCCGCGGCGCCGGAGATGATGCCAAGCTGGTCGCGCAGCCACTGCACCGCCGACCCGGTGACGGCGATGGAGCCCTCGAGCGCGTAGCTCGGCTTGTTCTCGCCGAACTGGTAGCAGACGGTGGTGAGCAGGCCGTTCTTGCTGTGCACCGCCTCCTCGCCGGTGTTGAGCAGCATGAAGTTGCCGGTGCCGTAGGTGTTCTTCGCCTCGCCTGGCGCGAAGCAGACCTGGCCGACGGTAGCGGCCTGCTGGTCGCCGAGGTCGCCGGTGAGCGGCACGCCGGCCACCGGCCCGAGGCGGACCTCGCCGTAGCCGCCAGGCGCGGACGACGGCCTGATCGCCGGGAGCATCTGCCGCGGTATGCCGAAGTAACCGAGCAGCTCGTCGTCCCACTGCAAGGTCTCCAGGTTCATCAGCATGGTCCTGCTTGCGTTCGTCGGGTCGGTGACGTGCACGCCACCGTTGACGCCGCCGGTCAGGTTCCAGATGACCCAGCAGTCGGTGTTGCCGAAGACGGCCTCGCCGCGCTCGGCCGCCGCGCGCACCCCGTCGACGTTCTCCAGGATCCACTGGATCTTGCCGCCGGAGAAGTAGGTGGCGGGCGGCAGCCCGGCCTTGCGCCTGATGACGCCGCCGCGCTCGTCGCGGTCAAGCGCGGCGGCGATCCGGTCGGTGCGCGTGTCCTGCCAGACGATGGCGTTGTAGTAGGGCCGCCCGGTCTTGGGATTCCAGACGACCGTGGTCTCCCGCTGGTTGGTGACACCGAGCGCGGCCAGGTCCGACGCGGTGAGCCCGGCGCTGTGCAGCGCGGTCGCCGTGACGGCGGATGTCCGCTCCCAGATCTCCAGCGGGTTGTGCTCCACCCAGCCCGCCTGCGGCAGGATCTGCTCGTGCTCAAGCTGGTGCTTGCCGACCTCGTTCCCGGCATGGTCGAAGATCATGAACCGGGTGCTCGTGGTGCCCTGGTCGACGGCGGCGACGTATTCCGGCATGACTGCCCCTCTCTGGGTTCCGACCCCTTTTATCCCCGCTTAGGTCCGGTGCGAGTCGCGGGTCGTCTGCGTTCCCGTCTCCGACTCATCCGGCTGCCGCGTCCCAGGGACCGCGCCCTCGGCGGGCGCCTCGGCCAGCTGGCTCTCCGGTATGGGGCCCGCGACGTTCTCGTTCAGCTTGAGCCGCGCGTGCAGCACGTCGCCGATGAACAGGTCGTAGAGCAAGACCCCGATGACCCCGCCGATCAGCGGACCCACGATCGGTATCCAGAAGTAGTTGCTGAACGCGAAGCCTGCCCCGTTGTTAAAGCTGCCCGGCAGGGCCACCTTCCCCCAGCCCGCGAAGAACGCGAACAGCCGTGGCCCGAAGTCGCGGGCCGGGTTGATCGCGTAGCCCGCGTTCGCACCGTAGGACATGCCGATCGCCGCCACCGCCAGGCCGATCGCGAGCGGTGCCAGGTTGGATCCCACGGCCGTGTTCCTCAGGTCGATCAGCGCGACGACGAAGATCAGCAGGAACGCGGTGCCGACGATCTGGTCGATCAGCGGCCCGCCTATCCCGCCGTGGAAGTAGCTGGCGGGGAAGGTGGCGAAGATCGAGTACGTCGCCAGGGCGCCGCCGCTGCTGCGCGGTGTCTTGTTGGCGAGGTTGAACGCGTCGATCGCGTTGAAGTACACGAGGAAGACCAGCGCGGCGCCGACGAACGCCCCGATCACCTGGGCCGCCATGTAGGGCAGGACCTTCGCCCACGCGAACTTGCGCCGCACCGCGAACGCCAGCGTCACCGCCGGGTTGATGTGCGCGCCGCTCACGCCGCCTGCCACCCAGACGCCCATGGCGACCGCCATCGCCCAGCCCCAGGTGATCAGCAGCCAGTCGCCGGCCGCAAGGAAGATCGTCGTTGGCGTCTGCGCCCGCCCGGATCCCGGCAACGCCGCCACGGCCATGGCGACCACGCCGTCACCGAACGCGATCAGCACGAACGTACCGAAGAACTCGGAAAGCAGCTCGCCCCAAAGGCCCGTGATCCGCCCGACGGTGCGCCCCTCACCGCGCAAAGGAGTGATATCAGCCATGGCTATCCTCTCCCGACGCGCGCCGGCTTCCTTGCCCGCGCGCCTGGCCTCAACGTACGACTGGCCGGCCCTCCCGACAATGAGTCAGTCAGGTAAAATCATCGTAAAGTCTTAGTGGATCTGCCAATCCGACGACCGCCCCCGATCCCCCGCCGTGGCGCCTTCGTGACCTCTTTCAGCCCCGTCAGTGGCTAAAGTACTCGTCAGATGTCCCTGTTATCCAGCAGCTTTCACAGTTGGTGACTTCAGCGTCACACTTTATCGGAGGCCGGGCGGCGGATCACGGTTCGTCGTCCATCGTTCTGGCCAGAAAACGATGTTCTACGATACGAAACACTGTTCGCGCCGACTTCCGTGCCGGCTCCACCGCGTTCCACGGGGCGGGTGACGGAGCGGCGCGGGCGCCGGCCGGGCGCTAGAGGCCCGCTGAGTAGAGCGTCTGCGCGCCCCGGCCCGCTCCCATGTCACGGGACAGCGACCTGGCGGCCTCGGTGACGGCGCGGGTCAGCTCACCGCGGGTGCCGCGGGCGAGCAGCCGCTCGGCCGGGCCGACCACGCCGATCGAGCCGGCCACGGCGCCGATCCGGTTGACGACGGGGGCCGCGATCCCGCCGTCGCCCACCGTCGCCTCCTGGTTCTCGACGGCGAACCCGCGGTACCTGACCTGGCCGAGCGCCCGGGCCAGCGCATCGCGGTCGGTCCTTGTCCGCCCGGTGAGCGGTGCGCGCTCGGCGGCCATCAGCCGCGCGGTCTCCGCGGGGGCGAGGTAGGCGACGATCGCGTGCCCGAGCGCGCAGGCGTGCCACGGGATCGCGGCACCGACCTCGAGGATCTGGACGGTGTTGTCCGGCCGGAACACGTGGTGCAAGACGATCACCCGGGTGCCGGACAGGGTGGCCACCCAGACCGCCTCCCCCGATCGCCTGGCGAGCGCCTCCGCCCACGGCAGCGACCGCGCGCGCAGCTCGGAGCCGTCCAGGTAGGCGTTGCTCAGCTGCAGCACGCCAGGGCCGAGGCTGTACTTGCCCGTGAACGGATCCTGGGCGACAAGTCCCTGCTCGACCAGCGTGCGCAGCAGCCCGTACGCCGTCGGCTTGGCGAGGCCGACCCGCTCGGCGATCTCCGTCACCCCGAGGCGCGGCGTGCCGGATCCGAGCGCGCCGAGTATCGCCGCCGCCCGCTCCACCGCCTGGATCATGGGGTCACATTAGGACATGACGCCACCGAACGAGGGCGTGGGTTCCCATTCCGCCCCGCTTAGCCGACGCTCACCTGCGCAGGGCATACTTCCCGCATGATCCGTGCCATGGTCGCCGCGCACCGCGGGGTCACGACGGGGGCGGCCGAGAACACCATCGCGGCCTTCACCAACGCCATCGACGTCGGGGCCGACATGATCGAGTTCGACGTCCGCAGGACCCGCGACGGCGAGGTGATCGCCTTCCACGACGCGTTCGCTGGCGAAGCGCCGGTGGGTGAGCTGACCCGCGACGGCATCGCGGCCGCGGCCGGCGTCAGGCCGCCGCTGCTCGCCGAGGTGCTGCGCGCGTGCGCGGGCCGGATCAGGCTGGACGTCGAGCTGAAGGAGGACGGGTACGTGCCTGACGTGATGGCCGAGCTGCGGGCCGGCTTCGACCCGGCGCAGCTGGTCGTCACGTCGTTCCTGCCTGCCGTGGTCGCCCAGGCGAAGCAGTCCCTTCCCGAGGTGAAAACCGGCCTGCTTGTCGGCGACGGCTGGTCGCCGATGAACCTGCCTGCCCGGCTTCGCGAGCTGTACCCGGTCGGCCTCGCCCGGCGGGTCCGTGCCGACTACCTGGTGCCGCACTACCGTCTCGCCGCGCTCGGCGTGCTGCGCCGTGCCGCCGCGGCGGGGCTGCCGTGCCTGCTGTGGACGGTCAACTCCCCCGAGCTGATCCGCAGGTACGCCACCGACCCCCGGGTGGCCGCGATCATCACCGACGTGGCCGCGCAGGCCGTGGCGATCGTGGCGGGGGCCGCGGGTTTACCTGCCGTCGTTCCTCCTAGAAGAGGGTCGCCTAGAAGAGGGTCGCCTAGAAGAGGGTCGCCTAGAAGAGGGTCGCCTAGAAGAGGGTCGCCTAGAAGAGGGTCGGGGGTCCCGCGGGTAGCGGCTCGGGTAGCCTGTCGAGCCCGGGCAGCCGGGCGCGCACGTCGTCGTGGAACCGGCGGGCGAGGCCGAGCGCCTCGACGTTGTCCGGCGTGTGGATGAAGAAGGTCGGTGAGCGCCCCTCGCGCAGCCAGGTCGCCGCCTGGTCGGCCCACGGCTGCCACCCGGCGGCGGTGCGCTCGTTGTCGTCGCAGCCGATGTAGCGGACCACGGGGCGATCGGTGAGTGCGCATGACCGGCGGGGCAGCCGGGGTTTCTGGTGCTGCGCGCCCCGTTCGGCGTCGCTCGCCGGCGGGTTCGCGAACAGGACGGTGGTGTCCAGGTCGACCCATTCGGCGCCGGCATCGCCCAGTGCCTGTTCGAGTTGCTGCCGCGCCTGCGGGTCGGTGAAGAACGCGGGGTGGCGCACCTCAACGCAGTACCGGTACTCGCGCGGCAGGCGGTGCAGGAAGCCGCCGAGCACGTCGGTGCCGGACGGTCCGAAGGACGGCGGCAGCTGGACCCACAGCGCGTGGGCGCGCGTTCCCATGGGCTCGATGGCGGCGAGGAAGGCGCGCATCGGGTCGCCGACGTCGCCGAGGCGGCGCTCGTGGGTGACCGTCCTGGGCAGCTTCAGCACGAACCGGAAGCTCGAATTGGTCTGCGCGGCCCACGAGGCTACGGTGTCGCGCGCGGGCGTGGCGTAGAAGGTGGTGTTGCCCTCGACGGCGTTGCACCAGGTCGCGTAGGCGCGCAGCCGGTCCCGCGGCGCGAGCGGATGCGGCAGGAAACGGCCCTGCCAGGCCGCGTAGCTCCACATCGCGCACCCGACGTGCAGTTCCATAAGCCCGATGGTAACGGGGCTCGCGCGGGGGTCACCTCCTCGAAGATGAGCACCGTCTGGGTGGAGCGGACCTCGGGTATGTCCTGCAGCCTGGTCAGCACCACGTCGCGCAGCGACGCCGCGTCGCGGGCCCGCACCCGCAGCAGGATGTCGTGCGCGCCGGACGTCAGCGCGACGTGGTCGACCTCGGGCATGGTGAGCAGCTGGCCGCGCACCGACTTCCATGACCGCTGCGCGATGTCCAGGTAGACGTAGGCGGACAGCGCGTAGCCCGCCCGCACCGGGTCGATCTGCGCGGCGTACCCGGTGATCACGCCCTCGCGTTCCAGCCGGGCGACGCGGGTGTAGGCGCTGGCGCGGGAGATGTGCACCAGCTCCGCCAGGGCCCGCATCGACAGCCGCCCGTCGGCGCGCAGCGCCTCGACGATCTGCCTGTCGGTGTCGTCCATCGCTGCCATATGTCCAAGCACGGCATCCGGTGGGTGGTCACTGTAAGTCATATGGCTATCCTAACGCGGCAAGTTTCAACAGTTTGTCTTAGATTTACGTTCTCCTCTGGAAAACCTGCTCGTGAAGTGGGCATTCTCTGGAAAGAGGATGTTGAAGGGAGTGGCCGTGACCACCGTCGCTCACCCCACCCCGGCGGCCGCATCCGGCCTGCTGCCGAGCGAGGCACCGCTGCAGCTGATTGACGTCGGCGGCCGGCCAGGCGGCAACCCGGGCGCGCTCGCGTTGCCGGCGCCCGAGGTGCTGCTCGAACTGCACCGCCGCATGGTGCTCGGGCGGCAGGTGGACGTGCAGTGCACCGCGCTGGCCAGGCAGGGCCGGCTGGCGGTGTACCCGTCCTCGCGGGGCCAGGACGCCTGCGAGGTGGGGGCGGTGCTGGCGCTGCGGAGCCAGGACTGGCTGTTCCCCACCTACCGGGACACGGTCGCGATCCTCACCCGCGGCGTGCCCGCCGAGCAGGCGCTGACCTTGCTGCGCGGCGACTGGCACTGCGGGTATGACCCGCAGGAGTTCCGGGTCGCGCCCCAGTGCACGCCGCTGGCGACCAGCACGCTGCACGCGGTCGGCCTGGCGCACGGCGCGCGGCTGCGCGGGCAGGACGTGGTGGCGCTCGCGCTGCTCGGCGACGGGGCGACCAGCGAGGGCGACACCCACGAGGCGCTGAACTTCGCCGCCGTGTGGCAGGCGCCGGCGGTCTTCCTCGTGCAGAACAACGGGTACGCGATCAGCGTCCCGCTGTCGAAGCAGACCGCGGCGCCCACCCTGGCCGCGAAGGGCATCGGCTACGGCATCCCGTCGCTGCTCGTCGACGGTAACGACGCCGCCGCCGTGTACGCGGCGGTGCGGTCCGCCGTGGCGCGGGCGGCGGCCGGGGGCGGGCCGACGCTGATCGAGGCGCTGACCTACCGGATCGAGGCGCACACCAACGCCGACGACGCCACCCGCTACCGTAACGCGGACGAGGTCCAGGCGTGGCTGGCCAGGGACCCGATCGCCCGGCTTGAGTCCTACCTGCGCTCCGCGTCGCTGCTCTCCGACGCGGACGTGACGGCCATCGCCGACGAGGCCGCCGCGTTGGCGGCCGACGTCAGGACGAAAATGAACGCCGACGTCGCGGTCGACCCGGCCGAGCTGTTCGAGCACGTGTACGCGCGGCCCACCGCCGCGCTTGAGCGCCAGCGCGCGGCGCTGCTCGAGGAACTCCGCGCGGAACAGGAAATGGAGGCGGGGCGATGAGCACCGTCACGTCGCCGGCCGTGGCTGGGCAGGCTCCCGCGGTGCCGGCACGGGCGTCGGCACG
>Ga0335078_10013637_pt1 | contig 12048 bp, 11 predicted proteins | sample Lox_Sample_32_FD_206711 | JGI IMG/M metagenome (GOLD analysis project Ga0335078, IMG submission 206711) | Soil microbial communities from Loxahatchee National Wildlife Refuge, Florida, United States - Lox_Sample_3.2 | ecosystem: Environmental > Terrestrial > Soil > Wetlands | place: USA... | reverse complement strand
GGACCCGGCCTGGGCAAACTCCACGAGGGCGCGCAAATCATCGAGCAAGTGAGCCTCCTAAAGTAATGCTGAATCGTTCCAAAACGAATAGCAGAATCGTGCGGAAACGGCAACATCATCGTGATAATAATGAACTTGTCGAACTATCAGTTCTCCGATAAGACTACAGGGAGTTGATCCGTTGTGGAAACCTGATGTCATCCTGACCAACTATCCCAGTGTTCACAGGAGTTTGCCATGAGCAAGACCGCAATTACGTCGCCGGAGCTTTCGCCGCCGGTCGGCCCGTTTTCTCAAGCTGTCGAAACTGGTGGCTTCCTCTACGTCAGCGGACAGGTCGGCCAGGACCCGGCCACTGGCAAGGTGGTCGAGGGGGGCATTGCGGTTGAGACCGAGCGCATCTTCCGGAACCTCTCGGCGGTTCTCAAAGCGGCCGGCAAGAGCTTCGACGATGTCGTGCGCGCCGGCGTGTATCTCTGGAGCATGAGCGATTTCGCCACGATGAATGAAATCTACGCAAAGTATTTCAGTCAGCCCTTTCCCGCCCGCACGACGATCGCGGTGGCCGCGCTGCCGCTTGGCGCCTGCGTTGAGATCGACCTCGTCGTCAAGGCCTGAGGCGAAGCATGGAGGTTGATCTCTTGAAGTACACATTTCACATCGTCGATGTTTTCAGTTCGACACCATTCGGCGGCAATCAACTGGCGGTTCTGCCCGACGCGGCCGGCATTTCGACCGAGGGCATGAAGAAGATTGCTCGTGAATTCAATTTCGCCGAAACAACCTTCGTGCTGCCGAAGAAGGATCCTGCGAACACATTTCGCGTGCGCATCTTCACACCTCGCGCGGAGCTCGACTTTGCGGGGCATCCGTCGGTCGGCACCGCCTGTGCGCTTGTGATGAAACAGCACGTAAGGCTTGGTGATCCAATCCGGCTTACGCTGGAGGAGAATGTCGGTCCCGTGACGGTTGAGGTCGCTCAGGAAAACGGAGGATTCCACGGCGCGTTGACGTTATCGTGCAAGATCGATGCCCCGGCAGGCGCGCCTTCTCCAACTGAACTCGCCTCCGTTCTATCCGTCGAGGTCGCTGAGGTGAACCAGGTTTTTTTCGCCGGCGTCGGTGTTCCATTTTGTTTTGCGCAACTCAGCTCGAATGAGGCGGTCGATCGGGCGACGATCAATCGGGCCGCCTGGGCAGCATGGCTCTCTCGAGCGTGGTCGCCCCACATCTTCTTCTTCGCAGGAGATCTGCGGAATGGTGGCAACGTGTATGCGCGCATGTGGGCGCCCGCGCTGGGCATCGAAGAAGATCCCGCGTCGGGCAGCGCCTGTGCCGCCCTCGCAGGCGCCATGGCATCGAAGCACGATTTTGTTGGAACGTCGTTTCGCCTTTCAATCCAGCAAGGCGTCTTGATGGGGCGCCGAAGCGAAATGGAAGCGGAAGCATGTAAAAGCAAAGGCGTCGTGGCCTCCGTCAGAGTTGGTGGCGCCGCAACTTACATCGCAAGCGGCGAAATCGAAGTGCCGCAGTCCGCGCTTCTGTCTTAGACCCAATTGCCTGAAACACACCAAGGTAGGAATCATCATGAGCAACTTTCGAATTGCAATCGCGTTGAGTGCGCTCGCCGTCATCGCAGCAGTCACTGCTACCCCGTCGCAAGCTCAGCCTGCGGAGGCGGTTCAGGCGGCTCTTTCAAAAGATGCTGGGACACTTTCCGACAAATTCACGGGATTGGCGCGAGTGATGGCAGGGAAATATGACTGGAGGCCAGGTCAGGGCGTGCGTTCGGTGGGCGAAGTATTCAACCTCATTGTCAGGGAGAACGGCATACTTACAGGAACCCTGACCGGTGCAACGGGCGTCGACCGGCTGGCGCCGATTACCGAGCCCGAGAAAATGCAACAAGCGCTAAAGACCTCCTACGCCGACCTGCAGCAGACGATCGCCGGACTCTCAGACGCCGACCTGAAGGCGCCGGTCAAGCTGTTTGGCCGGGATATGACAAAGGAAGGCGCAATCCGGTATCTCTTCGCAGACCAGCACGAGCACCTCGGACAGTCGATTGCCTACGCGCGCACAAACGGCGTTGTTCCGCCGTGGTCGAAGTAGCCGAGCTACCGCCTTTCCGCAGGCCCGTGCGCGTTGAAGACGTCCGGAGCCCCATGCGTAAAGCCGGGCGGCAATTAGCTGCCTGCATGCGTGCTCAGCAGCGAGCAGGCGCCGGTCGGTTGCGCGCGCGATTTGTGGAAACGAGGAGTGCACATGAGCTGGTGGAAGGACGTGCAGTTTTCCCTTAGAACAATGTGGAAGTCGCCGCGCATCGCTTTGACGGTGTTGGCAACCCTCACTCTCGGAATCGGCGCCAACACAGCGATCTTCAGCGTGGTGAACGCCGCTCTCCTGAAGCCGTTGCCTTTTTACAATCCAGGAGAACTTGTCGAGCTAAATGCAAACTTGCGAGGACTCGGAGCTCACAACGTCGGCTTCTCTGTTCCCGAGCTGGACGATCTTCGCGATCGTGCGGGCATTTTCACTGCGGTCTCCGTAGTTTGGCAGACCACCGCGAATCTTACCGGCGGAGATCAGCCGGATCGTCTTGATGTCTTGGGGGTAAGTCCGAACTACTTCAGCATTCTGGGAGCGCAGCCACAGTTAGGCCGCCTGTTTGATGCCAGAGACACCGCCGATGGATTTGCAGAGGCCGTGGTGATCAGCGACGGCCTGTGGCACAAGGAATTCGGCGGCCAGAGGTCGGTCATCGGCAGAAGAGTGCGGCTGGATAACGATCTCTATACCGTCGTTGGCGTTCTTCCTCCCGAGTTTCACCACCCTTCGACCCCAGGCCTGAACCTTGTGGATTTGTGGTTCACCACGGGCTTTCGTGCTCAGCCCTTCCCGGCGCCGCCGCAGCGCAACCGGCGCTTTCTCCCCGGAATCATCGCACGGCTGAAACCAGGAATCACTCTGCAGCATGCGCAGGCGCAGTTAAATGTTCTCGGCGATTCCCTGCGCCGCGACTACGGCAGCGACTATCCGGCAACCGCCGGCTGGAGTCTCTCGATCACGCCGCTGACAGAAGTAGTCACGGGCGGCGTGAGAACTCTGCTGACATCCCTTCTGCTTGCAGTCGGGTTGATTCTTCTCATCGCATGCGTCAATGTAGCGAATCTTCTCCTCGTCAATGCCGCTGCACGGAAGCGTGAGATTTCTGTCCGGCTTGCCCTTGGCGCGACACGAGGGCGAATCATCCGGCAAATGCTGACCGAATCGGCTTTGCTGAGCCTGATTTCGGCAGCCGCCGGGTTGGGCGCCGCGACCATCGGTGTGCGAGTCTTGGTTGGAGTGTTGCCGTCGCAGCTCCCACGGCTCAACCCGATTGGTTTGGACGCTCGCGTGCTGGCATTTTCTCTCGCTATTGCGCTGCTGACTACCTTGGTCTTTGGGCTCATTCCAGCATGGCAGGCTTCCCGCACGCACCCAGGCACAGCGGAACTGCGGGAACTGGGTGGCTCCGCACCGCGGCGCTCTGCCACACTCGGCAAATCTTTGATTGGCGCTGAAGTGGGCCTCTCGCTGGTGCTGCTCGTCGCCGCCGGATTATTGCTCAAGACTTTCTGGAACCTGTTAGAAGTCAATCCCGGCTTCAATTCGCAACATCTTCTTGCAGGCAGCTTCCGGCTTTCCGTCCCGAATGATCCAAAAGCAGATGAATACATCAATATCGATCGACGCACCCAATTGGTTCGCGAAGCAATTCGCCGCTTGCATGGCGTAACCGGTGTCGAGAATGCCGCCCTGTCGAGCGTTGTCCCTCTCGACGGCCCTGTGGTCCCCGGCGGATTTCGCGTCGAGGGCGTGTCTGACAAGGGAGACGCTCCCACTGCAGTGGACGTATTCGTTACTCCAGAGTTCTTTTCGACCATGGGCACGCCTCTGCTGCGCGGGCGCGTGTTTCAGCAGAGCGATGACTCGATGTCCCAACCAGTCGCGCTGGTCGATGAAGCCGCCACGCGCCATCTTTGGGGCGGTGCCGACCCGGTTGGGCGTAGAATCCGCTCTTCCCAGGACATTCGTGTAGGCCGGCTTCAATATGTGCCTTCGCCCTGGATGACAGTTGTGGGCGTTGTTGGCAACGCGAAGCTCTCCAGCCTCGATGAAGTCCAGGCGCCTCACATCTACGAGAGCATGTACCAGCACTCAACATATTACTTTGGCGTACTTGTTCGCGCCAACGGAGACAAGGCGGCGTTGTCGCGCGAGGTGCGGCGTGAAATACAATCGGTCGACCCCGATCTGCCCGTCTCCGACATGACCGCGATGACCGATTTGATCAGCAACGGAGTGGGCGATCGCCGTTTTGCGGCGTGGCTTCTCGGCGGCTTCGCGCTGGTAGCCCTTCTCCTTACCTGTGTTGGTGTTTACGGAATTGCCTCCTATTCGGTAGCGCGCCGTGAAAAGGAGATCGGGATACGCTCGGCCCTCGGAGCCAGCCGCCAGCAGCTGGTCAATATGATCCTGCGCGATGGAATGGTTCCCATTCTGGTGGGAATGGCATGTGGCTCGATCGGAGCGATATTCTCTGGGCGTTTGCTCGCGGCCTTATTGTTCGGGGTCAACTCTCGAGACGGACTGGTCCTTGCCTCTGCGGGATTCACGCTCATCGTGATCGGAATGGTCGCGAACTACATTCCGGCGCGCGGCACGGGACGCATCCCCCCGATTACTGCGTTGCGCAACGAATGAATGGTTCGTTTTGATCGTTGGAGGGGACCAATGAAAGAGACATTCGAAGCATACCGAACTCGAGTTCTAAGTTATCTTGGCGATCAGGAGCCCGTCGGTGACCAACAAGCCACGCCCTCCGAGCTCGATCGGCGTCTGCGCGATGTCGCGCCCGAGAAGTTGATCGTCCGCCCTGCACCTGAAAAGTGGTCAATTGCCGAGATCGTAGCGCACCTATCGGACGCGGAGCTGGCGATGGGCTGGCGATTGCGAAACATGCTGGCGAATCCGGGCGTGGCCTTGACGTGGTGGGATGAGGCGGCATGGGCGCCGGCGCATCCTTCACTGCAACGTCACTCGGTATCCTACCAGCGCATGGGTATCTCAGCAGCTACAAGAAGCCTTCCCTTCAGGGCAATCGCATGAACGTGAGGTAGCTGGCTTGATACTGCATCTGGGTTGATACTCCCTTTTGCTTCGGAGTACGGGTGTGCTGTTTCCGGGAGGTGGGTATGGAAACAGCGAGCGGGTTGCGGTTGGCGGAAGTGTTTGTGTCGATTCACGATCCTCGGCAAAAAGCCAAGGTGCGGCACGATCTGGTGGAGTTGCTGGTGGTGGCGGTGAACGCGGTGCTGGTGGGCGCCGAGACTTTTGTCGAGATCGAACTGTGGGCGCGCGAGAAGCTGGAGTGGCTGCGCAAGTATCTGCGCCTGAAGCACGGCATCCCTGCGCACGACACCTTCGGGCGCATCTTCGGACTCATCGATCCGGGGCAATTCGAGGCCGCCTTCCGGCGCTGGGTGTCGAGCATTTTGCCGGGTTTGAGCGGGGAAACGGTGGCTATCGACGGCAAGACCAGCCGGCGTTCAGGCGGTGTGGACGCCACGGCGCTGCACCTGGTTTCGGCCTTTGCCGCCGGTGCCGGGCTGGTGCTGGGCCAGCGGGCCACAAGAGAAAAATCCAACGAGATTACGGCGATTCCCGAGTTGTTATCCACGCTGGCTCTGGGCGGCTGCACCGTGACCATCGATGCCATCGGCGCGCAGACCGCAATTGCGGAGCTGATCCAGGAGCGCGGCGCCGAGTATGTTCTGGCGGTCAAGGACAATCAGCCGCAGTTGGCCGCCTCGATCCGCGATTTTTGGCGCACCTTCCGCGCCCATCCGCCGGACTGGACCCGGCACCGGTTCGCCGAAACCGTGGACAAGGATCACGGCCGCATCGAAACCCGCCGCTGCTACGCCTTCGACCAACTGGAACTAAACTCCCGGATTGTCGATGACATGGCCGTCAGAATGCTCCTTTCGCGTGTTGTTTTGGGGGCCATCCTCGGTTCGTTGCGGGTCGTATGCGCGATCGGTTAATCTCCTTCAAGCTCGCGGAGAATCGACAATGAGATCAGTGGCCTCTCTCGCATTGTTCCTGGTAGCGGCGTTGGCTCAGCCGGCACGCAGTGTCTCGCAGACTCCACCTGATAATGACAGACGCGAGCTGATGCATCTCGAAGATGTGTGGAACCAGGCTCACGTTGCTGGCGATGCCGAGGCGCTCGACCACCTTTGGGCTGATGATCTTGAAGTCGCTGTTCCGCATATGGCGGTCATGACACGAGCCGAGGCTCTAGGATTCGCCCGATCTGGGCGCATGAAGTTCCTGCGCTATGAAGCTTCGGACCTGCACATCCGCGTATACGGAAACGCGGCTGTGGTCACCGGCCACCTTTTACGCACCCGCACCCTGAATGGCAATAACGTCTCCGATGATTGGCGCTTCACAAAGGTCTACATCCGCCAAGCACACCAATGGCGAGTCGTTTCCTTTCATGCGTCCGATTCACCCGCGCCGTGACCTCCTCAGCAGTCTGTCGCTCTCGCAGGTTTATCCCTGTGCCTCGCCATAATTCTGAACTGACTCTATATCATGCATTTGAAGCAAAAAAAGCCAGAGAGGATCGCCTTGAGGTAAGGGCGCCGAGCCCACCGTATGATACGTCTCCTGCAGAACAACACGCATGAGCGCACCCCCCTTTGATCTGCGGCGTCTACTCGGGAACTGAATGGCGCGGTCACAAGCGCATCGTTCTTCGCTCCTTTGAATTCGTCTTGTTGCATCGCCTTATCGGCTCAGAAAGCATCCCGCATCTCTGTTGACACTCCGGCGATCCTATTCTACTCTAGGCATGTTCGGAATATGCCAATAATGATCTCGAAGAATACAGAACAGCGTGATTTGTTTCGTGGTGCACTGGAAATGATGGTGCTCCGGTCGTTGCTTCGCGAGCCGATGCACGGCTACGCGCTGGTGCAGCACATTAAGCAGAGGTCCAACGATCTTCTACAGGTCGAAGAGGGATCACTCTACCCCGCCTTGCAGCGATTGCTCAAGGAAGGCCTGGTGAGGAGCGAGTGGGAGATCTCCCCCACCAAGCGCCGGGTGCGCACCTATCGAATTACGCCGGCGGGGAAGAAGCACCTCGAGCGCGAGGTGTTCAGCTTTGAACGAATGCTCGAAGGAATAACGCGGGTTCTTTCGCCGTCGGAGTCCTAGGAGAAGAGCATGACGTGGATCAAACCGCTCTTTGCCCGCCGCAGGATCTACAACGACCTGACCGAGGAGATTTGGCAGCACATCGACGAGAAGACCGAGGCTCTGATGGCAGAGGGAATGAGCCGTGGAGAGGCGGAGCACGCGGCGAGACGGGAGTTCGGCAATATCTCGCTGGTCGAGGAACGGGGCCGCGAGGCGTGGATGTGGCCGTTGGCGGAAAGCCTTTGGGCGGATGCGAAGTTCGCCATCCGTCAACTCGCGAAAAGTCCTGGTTTCGCTTTTGCTGCCATCGCCACGCTGGCACTCGGGATTGGCGCTACCACGGCCATCTTCAGCCTGGTCAACGCGGTGCTGCTGCGACCGCTGCCGTTTCCGGAATCCGATCAATTGATGTGGATCAGCCAGCAGGACCACTCTCTTCCCGGCATTGTGCCCGAGGATCTCAGCTATCCGGATTACTTTGACTGGCGAGCGCAGAATCACACCATGATTGGGCTGGCATCGTACGTTGGCGGCGGGGCTACCTTAGAAACCGCGGGCGAGTCGCTGTGGCTCGATTCGCAGACCGTTTCGGCAAACTTCTTTGACGTGCTGGGCGCCGCTCCCCTGCTGGGCAGGGATTTCCGCTGGGACGATGAGAAGCCAGGCAATCGCGCGGTGATGCTGAGCTATTCGCTCTGGCGGGCAGAGTTCGGATCAGCAAATGATGTTGCCGGCACCTCTATCCGGATGGACGGGCACAACTTTACCGTTGCGGGAGTCATGCCGAGGGAGTTCCAGTTTCCGCTGGAAGGTCCGATGCCTGCTCTTTGGAAATCGCTTGCCGACGATGCCGACGGGAAGGACCCAAAGACAGTGCAGCGCGGTTTCGACGCTCTTAGCGTAATCGGGCGGATCAAACCTGGAGCGACGGCTGAACAGGCGAAAGCCGACCTGAGCCTGATCGCTGGAAATCTTGCCCGGCTGTATCCCGATAGCAACAAGCAGTTCAGCTCGGCTCTTGTCGAACCGGAACTCGTGCACATGACCGGCGACACCAGGCCTGCGCTTCAAGTGCTGTTTGGCGCGGTCACGCTGGTGCTGCTGATCGTCTGCGCCAATGTTGCGGGTCTGTTGCTCGCTCGCGGATCGCGGCGCCGCGCGGAATTTGCCTTGCGCGCGGCGATCGGCGCAAGCCGGGCTGCCATCATCCGGCAATTGCTCGTCGAGTCGATCACATTGTCAGTCTGCGGTGGGGTTGTGGGCGTGGCGCTGGCGGTCGGTTTGGTCAACACGATCCTGAAACTCATGCCCCTCGACATTCCGCGCATGCAAGGGGCCGGTGTCGACGCACGCGTACTCTTCTTCGTTCTCGCCGTGTCGCTGGTTTCCGGGGTATTGTTTGGAGCATTTCCTGCGTGGCGGATGTCGCGTTCGGCGCCTGCACACGCGCTGCGCGAGGGAGCCCGCGCTGTATCCGCGAGCGGAGCACAGCATCGGCTTCACAATGGACTGGTGGTCGCACAGACGGCGATCGGAATGGTGCTGCTCATCGGCTCCGGTCTCCTGATGCGCAGTTTCATTCGCATTTTGAAGGTCGATCCAGGCTTCGAGCCGAAGCACGTTTTGTCGAGCCGCATTGGAGTGTCGTTTGGCAGCCTGAAACATGATCAGCATTACCAGTTTTATGAGCAACTGCTCACACGCATCTCCGCATTGCCCGGCGTGCAGTCAGTGTCAGCCGGCTGGCCGTTGCCGATGAGCAATAGCAGTGTCTCCGTTTCGTTCAATATTGAAGGCCAGCCGGTCGCGAAAGCCGACGAGCCAAGTGAGTCGCTGGGCGTCGTGATGCCCGGCTACTTCGAAACGATGCACATCCCACTTGTCTCGGGTCGCAGCTTTGGCGATCGGGATGGCTTGGCGGGACCGCCAACCATCCTCATCAATCAGGCATTCGCGACGAAATATTTTCCAAGAGAAAACCCGGTGGGTCAGCACATCCAAGTGCGCGTGGGCGACGACGAATTCGAGCATCCCATGCGCGAGGTCGTGGGTGTCGTCGGTGACATTAAGCGGAAGGGTTTGACCGAGGACGCAGATCCTCAATACTACTTGCCATACGCGCAAGCCGTCATCACGAATCCATACCTGGTCGTTCGCACGAGCGGAGACCCCGCATCCATGCAGGCCGCGATCGCCGCGGCCATTCACGCTCTTGACAAGAGCGTGCCGGTCTACCAGGTGGCGCCGATGGAATCCTATATCTCAAAATCAGCGGCGCAACCGCGCTTTCAAGCTTTCCTGTTGACCAGCTTTGCCGGGATCGCGCTGGTTCTGGCTGCGATTGGGCTGTATGGCTTGCTTTCGTATATGGTGGTTGAGCGCACACTCGAGATCGGGCTGCGGATGGCGCTAGGCGCGCAGCGGGCCGACGTTCTTGGCATGATAGTCCGACGTGGCGTGACGCTGGCTCTGGTCGGGGTAGGCGTCGGTCTAGTCGTTTCGGCCTCGATCACGCGACTGATGTCGGCAATGTTGTTTCGCGTCAAACCGACCGATCCGCTGACGTTTGCCGTGACCTCAATCCTCCTCATTCTCGTCAGCATCGCCGCAAGCAGCGTGCCTGCATACCGCGCGGCTCGTCTGGATCCGATAAAGACACTGCGAGATCAGTAAGCCTTCACCTGAAATGAAGCGGGCGGCTCAAGTCTCGCTTTATGTTCGAATGAGCTGTTGAAGCGATTGGACCTGGAGAGAGGATACCGATACATAATTGATGAAAGCAGAGCGGCGCGTGGACCGGAAGCGCTGATCCAACGCACCTTGAGGACGCTCCGGATTCCCTGGAAAAACTACCTTTATTGCATTTCCTGAGTCACTGTATCCCGAAGCCGCTACATCCAAGTCGACGCGACTCAAAGGAGCGGCGACCTTGCATAGAATTCCAAAGGCCACAGCAACTCAGGAAATGCCGTAGCCATCGAAGTGACAACTGGAGATCGCAGTACGTGCATTTTGAACTTCGGCGGCCAACAACTGGAGCACTCTAGATGACAGGCTCGGATCGGCGTAAACCATCGCGCTGAAATATTCACTCGAAACAAAGCCTACTTCTGCGCCGGATTCCGCAACCGCTGTAAGGGAATAGGGCATGTTGGAGACGACGCCGGGCAGGCCAAGAATTGAGCCGGGCCCGACGTTCACGTGCAGCACAACCTTGCCAAAGATCGATGTCATGCTTAGTGCGGCGTGACCTGACCAGAGAAGGTATACGCCGGCGGGTTCGTCTCCCTGGAGAAAAAGAATACGATCGTGGTCACAGGCGACAGGGATTGCGTACCGGGCGACTGCATGCATCAAGTCTCGAGCGGCGTCGGTTACAGAACGGGTGGCAAGCATAAGCCTCCTCCGAAGAACCATCCCGGAAAGAGATTCTGACCTATGGGGCTTGGAAGGAGATATTTACACGAAATCCGTTCGATGTATCGTGATGCCGATCACGGAATGTAGGTATCACTGACACTTTTCTGATTGAATCGGCTCCTTCAAGGAGCGACCGTGGTTAACGATTCGATTCGGCTGGATATGCGATTTCGCCACTACTCTCAAGCGCGTCTGTGTCCATCCAGTAGGACAGGTGCATTATAGTGCTTGCTTCGTCTGTAAACACCCAGCCATCAGCGTCGCGCCTGAGCGTAATGACGAAATGATCGCCGTCGTCGAAGCGGAAGGGCGTCAAGACTTGGAACCGGTCGTTCCCGCGCGACCCGCAGAGCGTTTTGGCTGCTGTCCTGCTGAACGCACTTGTGCGCGTCGAAAGTGGAGCGAATTTCGGCCTCAGCTCTTGCTCTAAATCGGGCGTAGCAGCGCTCGCAAGGTACCGAGCAAAAAGGGCGGGTCGGTTTTCACGATGCGAAGCTTGCGCTTTGCCATGAGCCAAGTCTACCGCTCTCAGAGACCGCGCGGGCGATCCTTGTGGATTTCAAACGGTACCACTACCCAGAGCCCCGATGTGTATCAGGTGAAGGGTTCACAATCGAAAACGCTGCTGGTGTAGCAATAGAAAACTGTCTCACTGACGGGGTTCACCCCAAGCCGATGTAGTCGAAATCGTAGTCGCCAAAGCCACCGAGATGTAGCGGAAACTACAGGAATCAACAGGCTCGTTGATTCCAATAGCTTTGTAGGTTGTTGATTTCGCAGAATCGGCCGATTTTCGAGTGTCCTGGTTCGGGACCAGGGGGTCGGAGGTTCAAATCCTCTCTCCCCGGGCCGCAACGCAGATCTGAACAGATCTGCAGGCCTATCCCAGAATTCAAGCGCGGCACCGAATTCCGCACACAACCAGCACACAGGACTGTCAAGTGGGCCAAGTTTATCCTGATTCGGAAGGCATGTCATTTGTCGGCGACTCAATGTCGACACAGTGGGGTGTTGGCTCGAGTTGCGTTAAACCACCCTTAGGTGGGACCCCCGCCGAACCTCTGCACCCGGCACATGTTCGTCCTGCATCGCTGCAGCTTTGATGGCCTCTGCGTTCGGCCGTTTCTCTTGAACGGACGACTCCAGAGCCATCGCAAGCTGGTCAGGCAGCAGAGACAGGACAGTCTGCCAAACGGTTCCATCAATTCGCGCGTCGATTCTGCAGTAACACCAAGGTATTGCCGCCTCATTGACAATCCGCACCGAATCCTGGCTGTTCTTCTGGGCCCTCAAGGTAAACTGCTGGCCTTCAATCTTCTTTAGGTCCCGGCTCAACAGGTAGTAGAGCGCCATATTCTTTGTTCGTTCGATCTT
>Ga0335078_10013636_pt1 | contig 12048 bp, 8 predicted proteins | sample Lox_Sample_32_FD_206711 | JGI IMG/M metagenome (GOLD analysis project Ga0335078, IMG submission 206711) | Soil microbial communities from Loxahatchee National Wildlife Refuge, Florida, United States - Lox_Sample_3.2 | ecosystem: Environmental > Terrestrial > Soil > Wetlands | place: USA: Florida... | reverse complement strand
CTGAAAGCGTTCCCGTTCCAGAACGCCCGGCTCACCACGGCCTCGTCGCAATCGCCGTCGACGTTCGTGTATCCAGGCACCACGCCCGGCATCTCCGCCAACGGCGTCTCCAACGGCATCGTCTGGGCCACCGCCAACACCGTGCCCGTCCAACTCTTCGCGTTCAGTCCCACGAACCTCGCCTACGTCCTGTACTCCAGCACGCTGGTCCCGGCCCGGGACAGCTTCGGTGTCGGCAACAAGTTCATCACCCCGACCATTGCCAGCGCGCGGGTCTACGTCGGCGCGACCAACAACGTCGGCGTGTTCGGCCTGCTCGACACCACCACGCTCACGCCGCTGCAGCAATGGCGCAACACCTGGTACCGCAACCCGTCCAACGTCGGCGCCGGCGCCAACACCGCCGCACCGTTCGGCGACGGCGTGCCGAACCTGATCAAGTACGCCCTGGGCATCGACCCGACCACGCTCGTCGCGTCCGCCCAATTGCCGCACCCCAGCATCCAGCCGGACGGCGGCCAGGAGTATCTGACCCTGACCGTCAACCGCGCCGCCGATCCGACCGACGTGACCTGCAACGTGGAAGTCTCCGGCGACCTTCAGACGTGGAATTTCGGTCCGCCCTTCACCGTCACGCTCACGAACACCCCATCGCTGCTCCAGGTCCGGGACACCATCCCCGTGCCCTCCGCACCCGCCCGGTTCATCCGTCTCCAGGTCACCAACCCGTAGCCGCCCGATACGATCTCGAATACGATTTTGGGGTGTCCCCGACCGGTCTGGGACCACGTTTTAGGGCCGGTCACTTCGGTCATTTCGGTCAAAACGGACAGTTTCGGCGGATTGTCCAAAATGACCGTTTTGACCGATTTGACAAGTGGGGGAACCAGGTCGAATTTGACAAACGGGCCGCTCATCGCTAGCATGCGCTTCGCTGTCGGGGTACGGGGACGTAGCTCAGCTGGGAGAGCGCCGCAATGGCATTGCGGAGGTCGAGGGTTCGATCCCCTTCGTCTCCACCATCAACCCGCCCGACGGTTTGCGAGAGGGGTTACCAATCGATCAAGTTGTTGATTTGTAGAGCCGGTACCGTTAGGTGTCGGCCGGGTATACCTGTGGAAAAGGGAAGAAAAAATCAATCGGGCCAGAGTATCGTCGAGTACGCCGTCGTTTTGGCGCTGATTGGGATACTGGTGTTGACCGTCCTTTGGGGCGTCGGGAAACGCTCCCAAGCCAGTATCGCCGAGGCAAATTCGGGCCTCCAAGAGTCCGGCGTCGCCGGCGGTACCGGTGGCAGCGGCGGGGGTCCCAAGCCCGCCGGCGCGGCCCATTGAGGCAAGTCGCTGGTCCTGTGGCGTTTCCGGTGGCCCGTTCCTTTTGGGGCGTTCTTGTCCCTGCCCATTTGTTTTGCGGTGCAATATCCTTGCTTTTCTGCTAGATTCCGATAGTTTCTCGCTCCTTTGCAAGGACGCTGAAAGACGACCGTTCTCATGAACGACAAGTTTAGAAATATCGGCATCATCGCGCACGTCGACCATGGCAAGACGACCCTGGTGGACAAGCTGTTGCGCGAAGGCGGTGTTTACCGCGCCAACCAGGCGATGGAAGAACGCGCCATGGACTCGATGGACCTGGAAAAAGAGAAGGGCATCACCATCAAGGCCAAAAACGCCTCCGTCCACTGGGGCGGCAAGACCATCAATATCGTCGACACCCCCGGCCACGCCGACTTCGGCGGCGAAGTCGAGCGCATCCTCGGCATGGTCGACGGCGTCCTCCTGCTGGTGGACGCCTTCGACGGCCCGCAAGCCCAGACCCGGTTTGTGTTGAAGAAAGCGCTGGCGCAAGGGCTGAAGGTGATCGTGGTCATCAACAAGATCGACCGCGAACACGCGGACCCGCACGGCGTGCACGACAAGGTGCTGGAACTGTTGCTGGAACTGCACGCCACCGAGGAACAATTCAACGCCCCATTCATCTACGCCAGCGCCCGCGACGGCTACGCGCTGAAGAACCTCGACGATCCCCACACCGGCATGACGCCGCTGTTTGAGACGATCCTCCAGCACGTCCCCGCACCCAAGGCCGACCCGCAATCGCCGTTTCAGATGTTGATCAGCAACCTCGACTGGAGCGATTACGTCGGCCGCATCGCCATCGGCAAAATCACCGGCGGCAGCATCCGCATCGGCGACTCCATCGTCTGCATCCACAAAGGCGGCCGGCGCGAACGGGCCGCCGTCACCAAGGTCTTCGAGTTCAGCGGCCTGCACTCGGCCGAATCGGTGGTGGGCGAGGCGGGCAACATCGTCGGCGTCTCCGGGTTCGAGGACCTCTCCATCGGCGAGACCCTTTGCGACAGCGAAGAGCGACAGCCGGTGCCGTTCACCGAACTCGATCCGCCCACCATCCAGATGCAATTTGCGGTCAATGACGGGCCGCTGGCGGGCAAGGAAGGCAAATTCGTCACCGCCCGGCACATCCGCGAACGCCTCTATAAGGAAGTCCGCACCAACATTTCCCTGAAGGTGGAAGACACCGAGGCGCCGAACATTTTCCTCGTCAGCGCCCGCGGCGAAATGCAAATCGCCATCCTGGTGGAACAGATGCGCCGGGAAGGCTACGAGGTGTTGGTATCGCGGCCTGAGGTGATTTTGCGGTTTGAGGCAGGCAGGAAACTCGAACCATTCGAGACGCTCTGGGTGGAAGTGCCCAACGAATGCCTCGGCGACACACTCCAGAACCTCGCCGCCCGCAAAGCGCAGATTGCGAACATGCAGCATCACCCGCACAGCGTCGGCATCGAGTGCGTCATCCCCACCCGCGGCCTGATCGGGCTCGAAACCGACCTGGTCAATCTCACCAGCGGCCGCGGCGTGATGAGCCATATGTTCAAGAGCTACGAACCGGTTTGCGGGGAGATCATGACCCGGCTGACCGGCACACTGGTGTCCATGGAGACCGGCGTGGCCACCGCCTGGGCGCTCAACAACATCCAGGAACGCGGCCGGCTGTTCGTCGGCCCGCAGGAGGAAGTGTACGAAGGCATGATCGTCGGCGAAAATCCGCGCGCCGAAGACATGCCGGTCAACCCGACCAAGACGAAGCACCTGACCAACATGCGCAGCCAGGGCGAAGGCAAGGGCATCCAGCTCGAACCGCCCTTGAAAATGTCGCTGGAACGCGCGCTGGAATACATTGCCGCCGACGAATACGTCGAAGCCACCCCGAAAAACCTGCGCCTGCGCAAAAAGATCCTCAACGCCACCCAGCGCAAGCGCGCGTCCCAGTCCCAGCAGACCGTGGCCGAAGTCGCGTTGTAACCGGCCGGTTTCCCGCGCGGCCATAGGCCGCGGGATGTGAAGAGAATTTACTGTGGATGGCTCGACGACGATGTGTTTTAATCGGTCCGCGATGCGCTGGCTGCCTGTCTTGATCGTCTCGTTGACCTCTGTTTGCGGCGTCCAGGCCGGGCCGCCCGAACTCCTCCAGACCGAGTACCGCGTCAAAGCCGGCCTGATCTATAACTTCGCCAAGCTGGTGGAATGGCCGACCAACCAATTCGCCACGGCCAACTCGCCCCTCGTCATCGGCGTGCTCGGACAGGATCCCTTCGGACCGCTGCTGGACGACACAGTCAAAGGCAGGGAAATCGGGGAACGCCCCATTCAGATCAAACGATTCAGCGGCGTCGACCAGGTCCGCGACTGCCATATGCTGTTCATCAGCCAATCGGAGAAAGACCGGTTACCGGCCGACCTGGCTGCGTTGGCAGGCCAGAGCATCCTCACCGTGGGCGAAGACGGCCGTTTCCGCCAGCTCGGCGGCATCATCCAGTTTCTTAATCGCGATGACACAATCCAGTTCGCCATCAACACCAACGCGGCCCGGCGCGCCTCGCTGCGGATCAGTTCCAAGCTGTTGATCATCTGGCAGCGGGTCGCCCAGGAGGAAAACCAGGGGCCATGATGAAGTTTCGCGACATCTCCGTCCGGCGCAAGCTGGTGCTGGTGATGATGCTGGCCAGCGCCGCCGCGGTGCTGCTGGCCGGCGGCGCATCGGTGATGCTCGAAGTGGTCCGTTACCGCCAGGCCATCCTGAGGGACCTGTCCACCCAGGCCCAGATCGTCGGGGCCAACGGCGCAGCCGCGCTGGCCTTCGGCGACGCCAAAACAGGCCAGGAAATCCTCTCCGCGCTGCAGGCCCGGCCGGAAATTGTCTACGCCTGCCTGTACACCATGGACGGCAAAGTGTTCGCCGAGTACAACCCCCGCCAGGCGTTCACGCCGCCACCGCTGGGGGCTGACGGTCACGTTTTCGAGGCCGGCCACGTCGTGCTTTTCCGCCAGATCAAACTCGGCAACGATGCGGTGGGGGCCATCTGCCTGCGCGCCGACCTCAGCGGGGAACGAGCCGAGATACTCGATTACGCGGCCCTCATTGCCGGCGTCATGATCGCCTCGCTGGCCGCGGCCCTGTTGTTGTCCACCAAACTGCAGCGGCTGGTTTCCGAGCCGGTCATGGCCCTGGCCGCGGTCGCCGCCCGGGTCCGGCAGCAGCAGGACTATTCGCAACGGGCGGAGAAACTCACCGAGGACGAGATCGGCGCGCTGGTGGACGCGTTCAACCAGATGCTGGCCCACGTGCAGAGACGCGACGAGGAACTGCGCGCCAGCGAACAGCGGTTCCGGCAACTGGCGGAAACGATCCATGAAGTCTTTTGGATGACCGACCTGGACAAGTCGCGGATGATTTACGTCAGCCCGGCCTACGAGCAGGTCTGGGGCCGCACCTGCGCCAGCCTCTATGCAAACCCGTCGAACTGGCTGGAGGCCATTCATTCCGAGGACCGGGAACGCGTGCGGGCGGCCATGGAAAAGCAGGCCCGGGGCGAATACGACGAGGAATACCGCATTCTCCGGCCCGACGGCGCCCTGCGCTGGATCCGGGATCGCGCATTCCCCATCCGCGACAAGGACGGAAAGGTCTACCGCATCGCCGGCATCGCCGAGGACATCACCGAACGGCGGCACCTGGAGCGGCAGATCCTGGAAATCAGCGACAGCGAACAGGGCCGCATCGGCCAGGACCTCCACGACGGGCTGTGCCAGCACCTGGTCAGCATCGCGTTTGCCGGCAATCTGCTGCGCCAGAAACTGGCCGCCCAATCGTCGCCCGAGGAGCCCGACGCGCGGCACATCGCCATGCTGTTGGACGACGCCATCACCCAGGCCCGCAACCTGGCCCGTGGACTTTATCCGGTGAAACTCGAAGTGGAAGGCTTCGGCTCCGCACTGGAAGAACTGGCGGGCAACATCAGTGAACGGTTCGGGATCGATTGCCGGCTGGATTGCCCCGAGCCGGTCGTTTTCAGCGACATCGCCGTGGCCACACACCTGTACCGGATCGTCCAGGAAGCCGTCACCAACGCCGCCAAACACAGCCAGGCCGCACAGATCGTCATCCGGGCCACCACCGCCAATGACCGGCTGACCATCGCCGTCAGCGACAACGGCATTGGCATCCCCGAACCTCTCGGGAACACGTCGGGCATGGGACTGCACATCATGCGCTACCGCGCGCGCATGATCGGCGGCCAGCTCAGGATTGGACGCGGCAAACACGGCGGGACAATAATTCTCTGTTCATTGCACCAGAAAGCCATAAAATAGAAACCGCCCATGGGAGCTGACAAACAACGCCAGAGCGGACGCGCCGGCCAGACCCGGGTGGTGGTGATCGACGACCACCCGATGGTGCGCGAGCATCTCAAACAGATGCTCCGGTCCGAGTCCGATCTGTGCGTTTGCGGCGAGGCCGACACGCGCACCGAAGGCCTGGAAGTGGTCAACGCCACCAAACCCGACCTGGCCATCGTCGACCTGTCCCTGAAAGAGTCGCACGGTCTCGATTTGATCAAGGACCTGCGGACCAGCTACCCCGGGCTTCAAATCCTCGTGGTTTCCATGCACGACGAATCTCTCTACGCCGAACGCGCCATCCGCGCGGGCGCCCGCGGCTATATCACCAAACAGGAGGCCACGAAGAAAATCCTGGAGGCGATCCGCCGCGTACTCGCCGGCGACCTGTATCTGAGCGAGTCGGTGACCTCCAAGGTCCTCACCAAGCTCATGGCCAGCCAGCCCAGCCAACGTTCGCCCATCGAGACCCTGACCGACCGGGAACTGCAGGTCTTCCGTTTGATCGGCCTGGGCCACACGACCCGGCAGATCGCCGATGAGTTGGGGCTGGACGGCAAAACCGTGGAAACGTACCGCTCCCGGATCAAGGAGAAACTGGAATTGAAAGACGCCTCGGACCTGCTCCAGCGCGCCATCCTCTGGATCCACAGCGGCGATATGCTGTAGCAGGCAACCCCCCAGGACAAGCATCGTTAACCGTAAAGGGACAATGGCAGACCCAGGATTGATCGGCATCGGCAACGTTCAGGAGGTGCACCACACCGACAACACCGTCGAGTTCCAGTGCGAACGCGGCCGCGTGCGCGTCACGGCGCTCAGCGACTCGATCGTGCGCGTGCGCGCCACCCAGGCCGCGGATTTCGGGCCGGACTTTTCCTACGCGGTGGCCCGGACGAGCTGGCCGAAAGCCAAAGCCACCGTCCGCACGGGCCGGGAGATCACCCTCGCCACCAAAAAACTCACGGTGACCATCACCCGCGAGCCGTTGCGCATCGAATTTGCCGCGGCTGACGGACGCGTGCTCAACGCGGACGATCCCGCGCGCGGGATGGGATGGGACGGGGCCCGGTGCCGGACCCACCGCACGCTGGCCCGCGATGAAATGTTCTTCGGGTGCGGCGAAAAGACGGGGCAGTTGAACAAGCGCGGACAATCGTTCGGGTTCTGGAACACCGATAATCCGAGCCACACCTACCTCAACGGCGAAATCTACGTGTCCATCCCGTTCCTGGTGTCCACGCGGCCCGGCGCGCACTACGGGATCTTCTTCGACAACACGCACCGGAGCTTTTTCAACCTCGGCCACGTCGAGGACGAGAAACATTACTTCCTCGAAGCCGACGCGGGCGAGTTGGACTACTATTTCTTCGCGGGCGACTCGATCAAGGACGTCGTGCGCGGTTACACGGAGTTGACCGGGCGGATGTGGCTGCCGCCGCGCTGGGCGCTCGGGTACCAGCAGTGCCGCTGGAGCTACATGTCGGCCGACGAAGTGCTGGAGGTGGCGCGCAATTTCCGCGATCGAAAGATCCCCTGCGACGTGTTGTATTGCGACATCGATTACATGGACGGCTATCGCGTCTTCACCTGGAACCCGCAGACCTTTCCCAAGCCGCGCGAGTTGATCAAGACGCTGCGCAAAATGGGTTTCCGGCTCGTGACCATCATCGATCCCGGCGTGAAAAATGACGACGGCTACGCCGTCTGCCAGGAGGGCAAGGAAAAGGGGATGTTCCTGAAGAAACCGGACGGCTCCTGGTTTACCGGCAACGTCTGGCCGGGCGAATGCGTGTTCCCCGATTTCACCAGCGCGCGCGTGCGCCAGTGGTGGGGCCAGTGGCACAAGGACCTGATGGAACTCGGCGTCGGCGGCATTTGGAACGATATGAACGAACCCGCGGTGTGGAATCATCCCGGTGGGACAATGCCCAACGACATCCCCTTTGAATACGATGGCCAGTGGGTGACACACAAGCGCGCGCACAACGTCTTCGGGTTCAACATGGCCCGCGCCTGCCACGAAGGGTTGCGCGCGCTGCGCCCGAAGCAGCGCCCCTTCCTCATCACCCGGTCCGCCTACGCGGGCGTCCAGCGTTACTCCCTAATCTGGACGGGCGATAACCACAGCTCCTGGGAACAATTCGCGCTGAGCATCCCCGAATGCCTCAACCTGAGCCTCTCGGGCGTGGCCTTCTGCGGGCCCGACGTCGGCGGGTACTCCTGGAATTGCACGAGCGAACTCCTGGCGCGCTGGACGCAGGCCGGGGCGTTCTTCCCGTTCTTTCGCAACCACACCGCCCTGGGCACGCGCCGGCAGGAACCATGGCAGTTCGGCCCGGAGGTCGAGGAAATTTGCCGCCGCTATATCAGCCTGCGCTACCAGCTGCTCCCCTATTTCTACAACGTGTTCCGCGAGGCGGCGCACGACGCCACCCCGATCATGCGCCCGCTGTTCTGGGAGTTCCCTGATGACGCGCATGGTTACGCCGTGGACGATCAATTTTTGCTCGGCCCGTCCCTCCTGGTGGCGCCGGTGCTCAAACCGGGCGCGACGCAGCGCGCAGTCTGGTTGCCGGCCGGCGCTGAGTGGTATGATTATTGGACCAAGGAGAAACACGCCGGCGGGCAGTACGTCACCGCCGCCGCGCCGCTGGACACGCTGCCGCTGTTCGTCCGGTCCGGCTCGATCCTCCCGATGACGGAGCCGGTGGAATTTACCAGCCAGAAGATAATCGACGAGATTATCCTCGATGTGTATCCGGGCAAGAAGACCGTTGGCTGGCTGTACGAGGACGACGGCGAAAGCTTCGATTACGAGACCGGCGCGCATTCGCTGACCCAGTTCACCTGGGCCGACGGCGATCTCGAGATCGAGAAGAAAAGCTCCGGGTACCGATCGCCCGTCAAGAACCACCGCGTGCTGGTGCTCGGCCGCGAACAATAAGGGCGCGCTTGCGCGCGCCCCGATTGTCCGGAAAAAGTCCCAACGGGATTAGTGTTTGGCCGCCTGTTTGACCGCTTCCGCGTCGATCTGGATTTGCACGTCTTCGCCCAGCATCAGGCCGCCGGCATCCATCGTTTTGTTCCACGACACGCCGTAGTCTTTGCGGTTCAATGAGCCGGTCGCCGAAATGCCTATCCGCAAGTTGCCCCACGGGTCTTTGATCGGGCCTTTGAGGGTGATGGGCAGGCTGAGTTCCTTGGTCACACCATGCATGGTGAAGTCGCCCACCAGCACCGGCTGGCCGCCTTGCGCGTCCACCCGTTTGCTGACGAAGGTGATGGTCGGATATTTCTGCGCGTCGAAGAAATCGGGGCTGCGCAGATGATTGTCGCGCTTGTCAATGCCGGTGTCGACGCTGGCGACCTGGATGGTCGCCTGGGCGCTCATCAGCGCGTTGCTGGCGTCGGGGTCCACCGTGACCGAGCCGGCGACGTCTTTGAACCGCCCGTGCACCGTGTTGATGACCATGTGGGTAATGGCAAAACCGACCGTCGTATGCGCCGGGTCAACCTGGTAAACATCGGCCGCCCACGCGCTGCCCGCCAACGCGACGGCCGCCGCCACAACACTGCACCGCTGGATCAATCTCATGAGCTGTCTCCTCCGATGAATTGGGTTTCGCCTAACTTGGCCGAAGTCAGCCCCTCCGGTCAAGGGTGGATTCACCGTTTCTGCTCTGCTAGGATAACGCTGTGACCCGCAAACCCGAACTGATCGCGCCCGCAGGCAACATGGACTGCGCCCGCGCCGCCGTGGCCAACGGCGCCGACGCGGTGTATTTCGGCCTGCAGCAGTTCAACGCCCGGATGCGCGCGGACAATTTTACCGACGAACAACTGCCCGGTCTGGTCGCGTTCTTGCACGAACACGGCGTGCGCGCCTTTTGCACGTTCAACACGCTGATCTTCACAGGCGAACTCGCCGAAGCCGAGAAACAATTGCTCCTGCTCGACCGGGCGGGCGTGGACGTGGTCATCGTCCAGGACGTGGGCCTGGCCGTCCTGGCCCGGCAACTCGGCGTGCGCATGGACGTGCACGCGTCGACGCAAATGACCATCACGTCGCCCGAAGGCGTCCAGTTCGCCGAACGCCTCGGCATCAAACGCGTCGTGCTGGCGCGCGAAACGTCCCTGCGGGAACTGGCCCGGTTCGGCAGTTCGTCCGTCTCCCTGGAAACCTTCGTGCACGGCGCGCTCTGCGTCGCCTATTCCGGCCAATGTCTGACCAGCGAGGCGCTCGGCCAGCGCAGCGCCAATCGCGGCGAGTGCGCCCAGGCCTGCCGCCTGCCTTATGAGCTGGTCGTCGACGGCGCGCTGCAGGACCTCGGCGACCGCCGTTACCTGCTTTCGCCGCAAGACCTCGCCGCCGTCCGCGAAATCCCGGAACTGGTCCGGCTCGGCGTCACCGGGTTCAAGATCGAAGGCCGCCTCAAATCACCCGAGTACGTCGCGGCCACCACGCAAGTCTACCGCAAGGCCATCGACGCCGCGGGGGAAGGGCAGGGCGCGCCCGATCCATCTCCGGAAGACGCCTACAAACTCGAAATGGCCTTCTCGCGCGGACTGTATTCCGGCTGGTTGCACGGCGTGAACCATCAGGAACTGGTCCACGCGCGGTTCGGCAAGAAACGCGGGCCGTTCGTCGGCCAAGTCCGAACGGTCGGCCCCGATTACGTGGAGGTCGACCCCCGCACGCCGTTGCTGGCGGGCGACGGCGTCGTCTTCGACACCGGCGGCGACACCGACCACGAACAGGGCGGCCGCATCTGGCAGGTCGAAGGCAACCGGCTGTTCTTCGAGCGCGGGCACGTTCAGTTTTCCAAACTCAAACCCGGCGACCGCGTGTGGAAGACCAGCGACCCGCGTCTGGAACGCGCGTTGCGCAAGACTTTCCAGGGCGACATCCCCGCGCCGGCGGTCCCCTTGGATCTGACCGTCACGGGCGCCGCCGGCCGGCCGCTCTGCGTCGAAGCCCGCGGCGTGCAGGCTAGTTCCGCAATGCCCCTCCAGCCCGCGCGCAACCGGCCGCTGACTTCCGAGACGCTGCGCGAACAACTGGGGCGTCTGGGCGGGACGCGATTTGCGCTGAGGGAATTGCGCAATCAACTCCAGGGCGACGTCATCCTGCCGGTCAGCGAACTGAACCGCTTGCGGCGCGAGATCGTGGCCAAACTCGACGCCGCTGCGCGCGAAACAGGCCCTCGCGCGGCTTCCGCGACGCCGTGCCTGCGTCCGTTGCTGGAGGACATTCACCGCCGGCGCGACGAACGCGCGATCCCGGTTCGTCCGCAGCTCATCGCGCTGTGCCGGACGATGGACCAGATCGGCGCGGCCCTGGACGAAGGATGCGAGGCTGTGTACGCGGACTTTGAAGACATCCGGCGTTATCCCGACGCGGTCGCGCTGGTGCGGCGCCGCGGCGGGGCGCAGGTGTTGCTGGCGACCCCGCGCATCCAGAAGGCAGGGGAACGGGGGTTCTTCAAGCAGATCGAGGACGCCGCCGCCGACGGGGTGCTGGTGCGCAATCTCGGGGCGCTGGATTATTTTCGCGGGAGCCCGCTGCGCAAGATCGGGGATTTCTCCCTGAACGTCGCCAACCCGCTCGCGGCGGACCTGCTGATGCGCGAGGGACTGGACCGGCTGACCATTTCGTACGACCTGAACGCGCAACAGGTGCTGGACCTGTTGCGGGCCGCGCCGCCGCAGTGGTTTGAGCTTTCGATCCACCAGCACATGCCGATGTTTCATATGGAGCACTGCGTGTTTGCGGCGTTCCTTTCCACCGGCACCGACCACACCAACTGCGGCCGGCCGTGCGACCGCCACAATCTCAAGCTCCGCGACCGCGTCGGCATGGAACATCCCGTCAAAGCCGACGTTGGGTGCCGCAACACCGTGTTCCATGCCCGCGCGCAAAGCGGCGCGGAATTCCTGGGAAAATTCATCGGGGCCGGCGCGCGCGTGTTTCGCGTGGAACTGCTGGAGGAAGCCGCCGCGGGCACGCGGACCATCCTGCGCAGTTATCGGGAACTGCTCGACGGGACGATCACCGACCCGGAAGCAATCCTGGGCCGTCTCAATGTCGTCCGGCAACTGGGTGTCACCAGCGGCACGCTGACGGTGCTCGGATAAGAAGTGCCCAAGTGTCCATGTGCCTAAGTGCCTAAGTAGTTACCGGTCCGTGCTAAGGCACCTAGGCACTTAGGCACATGGGCACTCAGGCACTCGGCCACTTCTTCGTCACGGCGTCGCCGGGTAACGGTGCAACTCGGCTTTCAGGTCGGGGTCCTTGTCCGAGTACGTTTCCAGCAAGTTGCGCAGGTACGAATTTTCCCGGCGCAAC
>Ga0335078_10013635_pt1 | contig 12048 bp, 11 predicted proteins | sample Lox_Sample_32_FD_206711 | JGI IMG/M metagenome (GOLD analysis project Ga0335078, IMG submission 206711) | Soil microbial communities from Loxahatchee National Wildlife Refuge, Florida, United States - Lox_Sample_3.2 | ecosystem: Environmental > Terrestrial > Soil > Wetlands | place: USA... | reverse complement strand
CGGCCGCGAGCCGGAACTGGCCCGGCTGCTGGCCGCGCTGGCCAGCGCGGCCGATGGCGGGCTGGTGGGGATCCACGCGATCGACGGGATGGCCGGGATCGGCAAGACCACGTTCGCGGTGCACGCCGCGCACCGGCTGGCCGGGCGGTTCCCGGATGGGCAGTTCTTCCTTCCGCTGCACGGGCACACCTCCGGGCAGCGCCCGGTCGACGCGGCCGACGCGCTGGCCAGCCTGCTGCTCACCGCCGGGGTCCCGGCCCAGCTCATCCCGCCCGGCCTGGAGGCGCGGTCGGCCCGCTGGCGTGATCACGTGGCGGGCCAGAAGATCCTGCTGGTGCTGGACGACGCGACCGGGCACGAGCAGGTCCGGCCGCTGCTGCCGGGCACGGCCGGCAGTTTGGTCCTGGTCACCAGCCGCCGCCGGCTGACCGCGCTGGACGACGCGGCGGTGATCAGCCTGGACACGCTGCCGCCGGGCGAGGCGGTGGCGCTGCTGGCCCAGCTGGCGGGCCGGCCGGACCTGGCCGACCCGGCGGGCCCGGCCGGGGAGATAACCCGGCTGTGCGGGTACCTGCCGCTGGCCATCGGGATGCTGGCCCGGCAGCTGCGGCACCACCCGGCCCGGACCGGGGCGGAACTGGCGGCCGGGCTGGCGGCGGCGCGCGACCGGCTGGCCGTGATGCGCACCGAGAACCTGTCGGTGGCCGCCGCGTTCGACCTGTCCTACCAAGACCTCACCGAGGCGCAGCAACGGCTGTTCGGCCGGCTCGGCCTGGTCCCGGGCCCGGACATCGACGCGTACGCGGCGGCCGCGCTGGACGGCGTCAGCGTGGACATCGCCCGCGGCCAGCTCGATGAGCTGTATGACCACCATCTGATCACCGAGCCGGCCCCCGGCCGGTACCTGCTGCATGACCTGCTGCGCGAATACGCCCGCGCGCTGGTGCCCGACGGCACGGCGGACTCCCGCGCCGCGGTGGCCCGGCTGGTCAACTACTACGCGCACCTGGCCGCGGCGGCCAGCGGGCACATCGCCACCTGGACCACGGCTGGTGGGCGGCTGCCGCCGACCAGCCCGCCACTCAGTGCCCCGGAGCTGGCCAACCCGGCTGACGCGGCATCCTGGCTGGAGTCCGAGCGACCCAATCTGCACCTGGCCATCGGCTACGCGGCCGGGCACGGCATGCCGCAGCACGCCATCGCCATCGCTGCCGGGGTGGGCGGCTTCCTGCGCGCCCGCGGGTATTGGGACCAGGCCGCGGGCCAGCACCAGACCGCGCTAGCGGCGGCCCGCCAGGCCGGGGACCGGTCCGGCCAGGCCGGGCTGCTCGACGAGCTTGGCCTGCTGCAGCATCTGACCAACGACTACCCGGCCGCGACCGGCTCCCTGGCCGAAGCCATCGAGCTGTTCAGCCAGCTAGGCGACCGGTCCGGCGAGGCGAACGCGCGTAACCACCTGGGCCTGGTGCAGGTCGACATTGCGGACTACCCGGCGGCGGCGGCCAGCCACCGGCAGGCGCTGGCGCTGGCCCGGGACGCGGGCGATCAGCTCGCCGAGGCTGTCTCGCTCATCGACCTGGGGCTAGTGCAGTGGCTGACCGGCGACTACCCGGCCGCCCTGGCCAGCTTTGACCAGGCGCTGCCACTGACCCGGCGTCTTGGCTCGGCGTTCGATGAGGCCGACGCGCTGTGTGAGCGGGGTGCGGTGTGGCGGCTGATGGGGGACTATCCGGCCGCGCTGGCCGACGAGCAGCAAGCCCTGGAGCTGTTCCGCGGGCTCGGCGACCGGCTCGGCCAGGCCTGGGCGCTGGACGAGCTGGGCCTGCTGCAGCAGGTCACCGGGGACTACCCGGCCGCCGCGGCCAGTTCGGCCGCGGCCCTCGAACTGTTCCACGATCTCGGCGACCGGCATGGCCTGAGCAAGGCGCTGAACAGCCTCGGCGAGCTGTCACTGCGCACCGGGGCCACCGGCGAGGCGGCCCGCCAGTTCGGCGAGGCGCTCGCGCTCACCCGCGAGCTAGGTACCCCGCATGAGCAAGCTCGCGCGCTGGAGGGCATCGGCCGCTGCCTGCTGGGCCGTGACCCGGCCGAAGCGGCCGGGCGGCTGCGCGAGGCGCTGGAGATCTACCAGCGGATCGGGGCGCCCGAGGCGCGGCGCGTACAGGACACGCTGACCGAGCACGGGCTGTGAAGCGTCAATACCCGCGTGGTGCGGCGGCGAAGCGGCGGTAGTCGTCCTCTGCCGCGGCGGCGCTGTCCACGCCACTGGGGCCCCGGTCCAGGGCGGGAGCGTGCAGCAGGGTCCACAGCCGGCTGGCCGCCCGGAGGCTGCCCCGGGGGCTGGTGGTGGCGATCATCCGGGCGGTCCGCCAAACCTGGGTTGCGGCCATTGTGACTGCCTTCCTGTGCGATCCGGGTAGCTCCAGCCTGGCCAGGTAACCGGGCTGGAACCACACGTAGCGGCCCACAGGACCACCCACAGGACGTCTGCTACGTGGCCGGCATGCTGAGGCGGCCGGCGGGCGAGGCGGCCCGTGCCAGCAGCGATAGCCCCAGGCCGGCCGACGGCTATCACCCATCTCGATCGGGGGCCACCACCCAGGCCCGGCCCAGGGCGCGGCGCACCGCGCCTGCTGGCACGCAACCATCTAGGCGATACTCGGGGATATGCAGCCGCTGGCCCGTCACCTGCTGCGGGCGAAGGACCTGGCCGACGCCCGGTACTTCGAGCCGCTCACGGTGGCCGATCTGGCCCGCGCCGCGGGGCTGTCGGCCGCCCACTTCAGCCGCGAGTTCCGCCGCGCGTTCGGTGAGGCGCCGCACCAGTACCTGCTCACCCGCCGGCTGGAGCGGGCCGCCGCGCTGCTGCGCAACACCGACCGCCCGGTGACCGACATCTGCTTCGCCGTCGGCCTGACCAGCGTGGGCTCGTTCATCACCAGCTTCCGCCGGGTCTACGGCACATCGCCCAGCGAGTACCGGGCGGCCTTCCCGCCCGCCCGGCGGCACATCCGGGTGCCGGACTGCGTGGCCCGGGCCTACGGCCGGCCCCAGAACCGCACGTTTCGAGAAGCCTAGGTCAGCCAGCTGGCCGTAGCGTCGGGCTGCAGACCAAGACGAGGGAGACGTCACATGATCAAGATCGCTAACGCGCAGTTCTGGGTGCACGACCAGGACGAGGCCCTGGCCTTCTACACCCGCAAGCTCGGCTGGGAAGTCCGGGCCGACGTGACCATGGGCGAGTGGAACTTCCGCTGGCTGGTGGTCGGGCCGCCGGGGCAGGACGGCATCGGGCTGGTGCTGATGCCGGTCCCGTCGGCGCCGATGCTGGATGCCGAGAGCAGCGGCCAGCTGGCGCAGCTGGTGGCCAAGGGGGCGGGCGGCACGCTGTTCCTGGAAACCGGTGACTGCCAGGCCTCGTACGACGAGCTGTCCGCCCGCGGGGTGGTGTTCAACGACCCGCCGACGCCGCAGCCGTACGGCATCGACACGTCGTTCCGTGACCCGTCGGGGAACAACATCCGGCTCACCCAGGTGCTCGAGTTCTCGCTGGACCGGCACTAACTCTGGCGCCGGACGGCCGCTGCGGGCCGGGGGCCGGATGGGCCCCCGGCCCCGGGTGGTTAGGTGGGCTCATGGAGCTGGTGAAGCCGCGGCCGCTCATGCCCGGCGACCGGATCGGGATCGTGGCCACGTCCTCGCCGGTGACAGCGGCTGAGCTGGACCGGCTGGCCGCCCGCCTGGGCGAGCGGGGTTACGCGGTCCGGGTGGCCGACGGGGTGCTGGACCGGGACGGCTACCTGGCAGGCAGCGCGGAGCGGCGGGCGGCCGGGGTACGGCAGATGTTCACCGACCCGGAAGTGGCGCTGGTCATGCCGGCCAGTGGGGGCACCGGCGCGAGCCACCTGGTGGATCTGCTGGACTACACGGCGATCCGGGTGCACCCCAAGCTGTTCACCGGGTTCAGCAACCCCTCGGTGCTGAACAACTCGATCCTGGCCGCGGCGGGCCTGCCCAGCGTGCACGGCATCAGCGGATTCCAGTTCTTCGGCTGGCCCACCGCGGACGAGCCGACCGAGGCGGCGTTCTGGCACATGGTGACCGGGCCGATCGCCGGGCTGGAGGTGACCGGCGCGGAGTGGCGGGTGCACCGGGCGGCCAGCCCGGCGGTGTCCGGCCCGGTGGTGGGCGGCAACCTGTGGGAACTGGCGGCCGTGGCAGGCACGCGCTGGATGCCGGCCACGGCCGGGGCCATCGTGCTGGTGGAATCGGTGGACACCACGTTCGAGGAAGTGGACCGGCTGCTCACCCAGCTGCGGCTGGCCGGGTTGTTCCGCGGGATCGCCGCCCTCGTCGTGGGGGCACCTGCCGACTGGCCGGCCGTGGGCGCCCCGGACAAGAGTGCCGACGAACTGGTGCTGCGCTGCGTCCAGGGCGAGTTCCCGGTCATCACCGGCGTCGGCTTCGGCCACCAGCAGAGCAAGATCCTTTTCCCGGTGGGCTGCCGGGTGGAGTTCGGCCTGAGCGGCCCGCAGCCGGTGCTGCGCTATCTGGAAGACCTCATCAGGCCCTGGCGATGAAGCCTGGCCGAACCGCGTCAGCCGAGGGGCCGGCCGGTGGTGCTGTCCACATGGGCCGGGATGTCACCCTCGTGCCGGTCGCCGGTGGTCAGCGTGCCGGATGGCTCGAACATCAGGATCGCGCCACCGGGCGAGGCGGGCTTGTGCTCGGTGCCCTTCGGCACCACGAAGATCTCCCCGGCGTGCAGGATGACGGTCCGCTCGCCGCCGCGGCGGCGCAGCGCGATGTCCACCTGGCCGTCGAGGACCAGGAAGAACTCGTCGGTGTGCTCGTGCACGTGCCAGAGGTGCTCGCCGCGGACGTGCGCGATCCGGATGTCGTAGTCGTTGACCCGGCCGACGATCCGCGGGCTGTACACGTCGGTGAAGGCGGCCAGCGCCTGACTGAGGTTCACGGGGGTGTCTGTCATGGGGTCATCGTCTCCCGGCCGGAAGAGACGGGTCTTGTACGCTTTTGACGTGGACGCGGAACGGCCGGGTCGCTGCCACATCGAGGCCTGGGCGCCGCGTGTGCCGGGCATCCGCGAAGTGTTCCACGCCCACCTGGTGGACTACTCCTATCCCCCGCACTGCCACGAGACCTGGGCGGTCCTGATCGTCGACGACGGGGCCATCCGCTACGACCTGGACCGGCGCCGGTGCGGGGCGGCGGGCCCGGCCGTGACGATCCTGCCCCCCGGGGTGGCCCACGACGGCCGGCCGGCGCCCGGCGCCCGCGGGTTCCGCAAACGGGAGCTGTACCTGGACCCGGCGTTCTTCCCGGCCGGGCTGACCGGCGCGGCGGTCGATCACACCAGCATCAGCGACCCGCCGCTACGGGCCGCGCTGGCCCGGCTGCATGATGCGCTGCGCCGGGATGCGGAGAGTCTTTCCGCCGAGGCCCGGCTGGCGCTGATCGGCGAGCGGATCACCGGCCACCTGACCCGGGCGCCGGCTCCGGCGCCGGCACCGGAGCCAGGCGTCGCCGGGCAGTTGCGGCTGCTGCTCGATGAGCACCTGACCGGCCAGCTGAGCCTGGCCTGGGCAGCGGCCCGGCTGGACCGCAGCGTGCCGCACCTGGTGCGCAGCTTCACCCGCCAGTTCGGGCTGAGCCCGCACGCCTACGTGATCGGCCGCCGCATCGAGACGGCCCGCCGCCTCATGCTGCACGGGGCCGCGGCCGCCGACGTGGCCACCGCCGTCGGGTTCTACGACCAAGCCCACTTCACCCGGCACTTCAAGCGGCACACCGCCACCACCCCCGCCCGGTTCGCGGCCAGCCATGGCCGGCCCGCGATCACGACTCCAGGTACTTGATCGCGGCCAGGACCCGGCGGTTGTCGTTCTGTGAGGGTGGCAGGCCGAGCTTGGCGAAGATGCTGGCCACGTGCTTCTCCACCACCCGGGGCGAGATCGTGAACGTGTCGGCGATGGCGTTGTTAGAGCGGCCCTGGGCGATCAGCGCGAGCACCTCCCGTTCCCGCGGGGTGAGCACGGCCAGCGCGTCGGCGCGGCGGCCGGCGCTGAGCAGCTGGCGGACCACCTCCGGGTCGAGCACGGTGCCGCCGCCCGCCACCCGGCTGATCGCGTCGATGAAGTCGCTGACGTCGGCCACCCGGTCCTTGAGCAGGTAGCCGACTCCGCCCGGTGCGCCCGCGAACAGCTCCGCCGCGGACTGGGTCTCGATGTACTGGGAGAACACCAGCACGCCGATCTGGGGATGGTCACGCCGGATGGACTGGGCGGCGCGCAGCCCTTCGTCGGTGTGCGTGGGCGGCATGCGCACGTCGATGATGGCCACATCCGGCCGGTGCGCGTCGACGGCCTGCCGCAGCGCCCCGGCGTCGGCCACCGCGGCCACCACGTCGTGACCCCGGCGGCCCATGGACCTGGATATGCGCAAGCTCCGCTACTTCGTGGCGCTGGCGCAGCGACTGCATTTCGGCCGGGCGGCGGCCGCGCTGTACATCACCCAGCCGGCCCTGTCCCGGCAGATTCGCCAGTTCGAACAGGAGCTTGGGGTGGAGCTGTTCGAGCGCAACAGCCGGCGGGTCCGGCTCACCCCGGCCGGGAAGCGGCTGGCCGAGGATGGCACCCGGTTGCTGGCCGACGCCGACTCCGCCGTGGCCCGGGCCCGCCGCGCCGGGGGCCGGCGGGCTGAGCCTGACCGTCGGGTTCATGCTCGGCATGGACCTCACCCCGGTGCTGACTCAGTTCGCCCGCCTGCGGCCGGATGTCGACGTCCAGCTGCAGCGGCTGCGCTGGTGGAACCACGCCGCCGCACTGCGCGACGGGCATGTCGGCGCCGGCTTCGTCCGGCTGCCGCTGCCCCCCGATGGGCTGGAGATACATGAGCTGTACACCGAACCGGTGTGCGTGACGCTGCCGGCTGACCATCGGCTGGCCAGATCGGATTCGGTGCACATCGCCGAACTGGCTGACGAACCGGTCTTGCGCTATGCCGACGCCCAGCCGGAGTGGAACGCGTTCTGGACCTATGATCCGCGGCCGGACGGGCGCCATCCGTCGGTCGGGCCGGAGGTGCACGACATGGAGGAGATCGTCGCCTATGCCCGGGCTGGCCGGGGGGTGGCGTTCCTGCCTGTCCCGATCACGGTCAGCATCGCTCCGCCGGGCGTGGCCTTCGTCCCGGTGCAGGGCATCCCGCCGGGCCAGGTCGCGCTGGCCTGGGACGTAGACCGGCCGCCCGGGCACGTCGGCACGCTGCTGACCGCCGCCCGGGGGCTGACCGCCTAGGACAGCCCGGACGGCACCCGGGCGGGACTGGTGGCGCTCCCCAGGATGGCCGGGCCGACGAACTTCGGGGCCTTGGGCAGTGCCGTGTGCTCCAGGTGGGTGACGGTGAATCCCGCGTCCTGCATGGAGGTCAGCGTGGGCCGGTTACAGTCGCAGCAGACCACGAGCCGGTTGAGCCAGTTCATCCGGTCCTGCAGCCGGGCCAGGCGCGGATCGTCGGAACGCAGGTGCTCGAGGAACAGGAACTGACCGCCGGGCCGCAGCACCCGCCGCAGCTCGCGCAGCGCGCGGGGCTGATCGTCCACCCCGCACAGCACCAGCGTGGACACCGCGACGTCGAACGAGCCGGCCTCGAACGGAAGGTCCTCGGCCGGGGCCCGCAGCACCTGGGCGGCCGGGGCCTGCTCGCGGGCCCGGCCCTGCAAGCGGCGCAGCATCGGCGGCTGCGGCTCGGTGATGGTCAGGTCCTCGACGGCCGGGCCGTAGTAAGGCAGGTTCGCGCCGGTGCCGCCGCCGATCTCCAGCACCCGGCCGGCCGCCCCGGCCAGCAGCCGGGCGCGGAATTCAGCCAGGCCGGCCCGCTCGGTCTTGGCCATCTGGCGGTCGTAGGTCAGCGCGAAGAATCTGGCGCGTAGGGTCATGGCTTCCTCGTTTCGTGGCCGGGTGGATTCACTGGTGGGGCGAACGTAACGAGACCGCAGCACCCGGCACATGAGGTGAATGCCTCATCTTGACTAAGGTCAAAGCGAGGTAAACTCGCCTGATGGGGGGCGGGATGAGCGAGCCGCGGGTCCGGCTGGCCGAACTGGTCGCGGCGCTGTCGCTCGGCGTGGACCTGGGCTTCGGCCAGCCCATGGAACACGTGCTGCGCCAGTGCCTGATCGCGCTGCGGCTGGCGGGCCGCGCCGGGCTGGCCGAGCCGGACCGGGCCACTGTGTACTACACCGCGCTGCTGGTCAACATCGGCTGTCACTCAGACGCACATGAGCAGGCCAAGTGGTTCGGCGACGACATCAAGCTGAAGTCCGGCAAGTACACCTACGAATTCGGCAGCGTGCGCGGGACGCTGGCCGTCATGCGGCTGATCGGCGCAGGCAACCCGGCGCTGCACCGGTTCCGGCTCGGCCTGGAGTTCGCCCTCAGCGGGCATCGTCAGCTGGACGGGATGATCGCCCAGCACGCCCGGCTGGCACAGGCCCTGGCCGAACAGCTGGGCCTGCCCGGACAGGTACCCGCGGCCGTCGGCGCCTCGTACGAGCAGTGGGACGGGCGGGGCTGGCCGGGGCGGCTGCGGGCCGACGCGGTGCCAGTGGCCGCGCGGATCGCGCAGCTGTCGGAGTTCACCGAGGTGGCCTACCGGGTCGGCGGGATCGACGGCGCGACCGCGGTGGCCCGCAAGCGTGCTGGCCGGCAGTTCGACCCCGGGCTGGCCGCGCTGCTGTGCGCCCATGCGGCCGAGATATTCGGCGGCCTGACCATGGTCCCGGCGTGGCCGGCCGTCATCGCGGCCGAGCCGGAGCTTGCCGTCTGCCTGTCGCCGGCTCAGCTCGACGGCGCGCTGACCGCCATCGCGAACTTCGTCGACCTGAAGTCGCCGTGCATGCTGGGTCATTCGGCCGGGGTCGCGGACCTGGCCGAAGGCGCGGGCGGCCGGCTCGGGCTGCCACCCGCGGAGGTGCGGCTGCTGCGCCGGGCCGGGCTGGTACACGGGTTCGGCCGGATGGGCGTGTCGAACTCGATCTGGGACCGGCCCGGGCCGCTGAGCGCGGGCGAGTGGGAGCGGGTCCGGATGTTCCCGTACCTCACCGAGCGCATGCTGCATCAGTCGGCCGCGCTGGCGCCGCTCGGCGAAATCGCGGTGCAGCTCCGCGAGCGGCTGGACGGCAGCGGGTACCCACGCGGGCTGTCCGGCACCGCGATCTCCCGGCCGGCCCGGGTGCTCGGGGCGGCGGACGCCTACCAGTCGATGCGCGAGCCCAGGCCCTACCGGCCGGCCCTGACGGCCGCGGCCGCGGTCGCGGAATTGCAGGCCGAAGTCCGGGCCGGGCGGCTGGACGGCCCGGCCGTCGTGGCGGTGCTGGAGGCGGCCGGGCATCGCGTGCCGCGCCGCCGGGAAGCGATCTGCGGCCTGACCGCCCGCGAGGTGGAAGTGCTGATCCTGCTGGCCCGGGGCATGTCGAACAAGCAGATCGCCGAGCGGCTGGTGATCACACCGAAGACGGCCAGCAACCACGTGGAGCACATCTACGCCAAGATCGATGCGGCCAACCGCGCCGCCGCCGCGCTGTTCGCTGTGCAGCACGGCCTGCTCCCCGAGGAAGCCCCCGGCTGACCCGGCCTCAGGTTCGGCGGACCGGGGCGGGATGCTTGGTCAGATGAACGGGAGCAATCAGGACACCGGCGCCGTGATCGAGCAGCTGGCCCGGGACCGGCTCGGCTTTGCCCGGCTCCGTCCCGGGCAGCTGCGCGCGGCCCGGGCGCTGGCCCGTGGCCGCGACGTGCTGGCGGTGCTGCCCACCGGGGGCGGGAAGTCGGCCATCTACGAGCTGGCCGGGCTGCTGCGGGTCGGCCCGACGGTGGTCGTGTCGCCGCTGATCGCGCTGCAGGATGACCAGCTCGCCCACCTGCGGGCGGCGGGCCTGCCGGCCATCGTGCTGAACTCCCAGCAGTCGGCGGGGAAACGCGCGGCGGCGCTGCTGGCCTCGTGCGACGCCGGGACGTTCGTATTCCTGTCGCCGGAGCAGCTGGCCAACGCGGAGACCCGTGAGACGCTGCGCCGGGCCCGGCCGGGCCTGTTCGCGGTGGACGAGGCCCACCTGATCAGCCAGTGGGGTCACGACTTCCGGCCCGACTACATGCGGCTCGGCGCCCAGGCCGAGGCGGTCGGCGCACCGGTCCTGGCCGCCCTGACCGCGACGGCCGCGCCGCCCGTGCAGCAGGAGATCATCCGGCGGCTGGGGCTGCGCGACCCGGAGGTGGTGCTGGGCGACTTCGACCGGCCGCACCTGTTTCTCTCGGCCCGGCACACCCGGACGGCCGATGACAAGGAGCGCGAACTGGTCGACGCGGGCCGCGAGTTCAGCGGCCCCGGAATCGTCTACGCGGCCACCCGCGCCGACGCGCAGGCGGCCCGGGACTGGCTCGCGGCCTCGGGTGAGCGGGTGACGCTGTACCACGCCGGGCTGTCCGGGCGGGACCGGCACGAGGCCATGATGGCGTTCCTGGACGGGCAGGCCCGCATCATCGCGGCCACGGTCGCGTTCGGCATGGGGATCGACAAGCCGGACGTGCGCTGGGTGCTGCACGTTGACCCGCCGCCGTCACTGGACGCGTACTACCAGGAGATTGGCCGGGCCGGGCGGGACAGCCAGCCGTCTCAGGTGCGGCTGCTCTACCGGTACGAAGATTTCGAGTGGGCGCGGCATCTGCTGGCGCGGAGCGTGGCCGGCGCGGCCGTCGGGCGGGCCGCGGCCGCGCTCGCGGCGGGCCAGCGGGTGGACCCGGGCGAACGGCAGCAGACGGCCGCGCTGACCCGGCTGGCCGATCTGGGCGCGGCCGCCTGGCAGGCGGACGGCGAGGTCACCTGGAGCGGGGCCATGAGCGTGGCGGCGGCGCTCGGCGCGTCCGAGACGGAAACGGACCGCGAGGACGAGGTGGAGCGGTCCCGGCTGACCATGATGCGCCGCTATGCGGAGAACACCGGCTGCCGCCGCTCGTTCCTGCTGACCTACTTCGGGCAGGACTACCCCGGCCCGTGCGGGAACTGCGACAACGACCTCGCGGCCGCCGGGCCGGCCGATCCGGGCCGGCCCAGCGTCCCGTTCGCCGTGGGCACCCGGGTGGTGAGCGAGCGCTGGGGCCCGGGCACGGTGCAACGTTATGACGATGACCAGGTCACGGTGCTGTTCGACGAGCACGGCTACCGCGAGCTGTTCGTGCCGCTCGTGCTGGAACGCGGCCTGCTACGGCCCGCGCCCTAGCTGGCCGGTCAGGATGCCTGGCCGGCCGCCTCGGCCTGGCCGGTGAGGCGGCGCAGCGCGGCGCGAGCCACGGCCGGGTCGGTGGTGACCCAGAACGGCGGCAGCGAGGCGCGCAGGAACCCGCCGTACCGGGCGGTGGCCAGCCGCGGGTCGAGCACGGCCACCATCCCCCGGTCATCCATGGTGCGCAGCAGCCGGCCCGCGCCCTGGGCCAGCAGCAGCGCGGCGTGGGACACCGCGACGGCCATGAACCCGTTGCCGCCGTGCGCGGCCACCACGCGCTGCCGGGCCGAGGCCAGCGGGTCATCCGGGCGCGGGAACGGGATCCGGTCGATGACCACCAGTTGCAGGGCCGGGCCGGGCACGTCCACGCCCTGCCACAGGGACAGCGTGCCGAACAGGCAGGTCGCCTCGTCCGCGGCGAACTGGCGGACCAGTTCCGCGGTGGCGTCGTCGCCCTGGCACAGCAGCGGCTGGTCGAGCTCGGCCCGCAGGTCCGCAGCGGCCTGCCGGGCCGCGCGCATCGAGGAGAACAGGCCCAGCGTGCGGCCGCCCGCGGCGGTGATCAGCTCGCGCAGTTCGGTGAGGTACTCGGCGGGCAGCCCGTCCCGTCCCGGCGGCGGCAGCTGGCGGGCCACGTAGAGGATGCCGCTGCGCGGGTGGTCGAACGGCGAGCCGACGTCCAGCCCGGTCCAGGCCAGGCTGCCCTCCCGGCCCCCGTCCAGTTCGCCTTCCGCCGCCTCCGCCGCAGG
>Ga0335078_10013634_pt1 | contig 12048 bp, 10 predicted proteins | sample Lox_Sample_32_FD_206711 | JGI IMG/M metagenome (GOLD analysis project Ga0335078, IMG submission 206711) | Soil microbial communities from Loxahatchee National Wildlife Refuge, Florida, United States - Lox_Sample_3.2 | ecosystem: Environmental > Terrestrial > Soil > Wetlands | place: USA... | reverse complement strand
CAGCGAAGATTCAAGGCGCTAGCCAGTAGAAACAACGAGGGGCGGAATTCAGGTGACAAGCCCGGATGAGGCTGGATTCTGTGCATTATTTAGGTTTCACATCTCCGGCAACGGAAAAATCATCGGAGTGGGAAACGGCGACCCCAGCAGCCATGAGCCGGACAAGGCGGACAAACGCCGCGCCTTTAACGGACTATGCATGGTCGTCGTGCAGGCTCAAAAGCAGGCGGGCGAAATTCGCCTCGAGGCTTCTTCTCCGGGGCTCGAACCTGCAACACTCGCCCTGACGGGTGTCAACGCGACTCTCCGGCCGGCGTTGGCTTAACGCGTGACGGCGAGCGAGGTGCTGTCATAACTCGACTCGTAGCGCCCGCCTGTAGGCCAGCAATTGCCGACCCTTCGCTTGGCTCAGGGCAGGCTCTACAGGTCGGCGCTACTAAAAAACTGAAACACTACCGGTGCGGGAGATTGCTTGACCGAAGAATCGCTTTCACGCAAAGACGCAAAGCGCGCAAAGATTGCAAAGAAGACCGGCGATTTTTGCTGTTCGACTTTATACTGAGAAGCGGAGGAGCAGTGTTGGCAAGCCTTTGGGCGCGGCGTAAGAACGCTCGGTGCGCCTCTCCGGGTCAATCCGGAACGATGGGACCCATTCTCTGCCTTGTGATGGCCTTAGCACTAGTGCGCGGCCAAGGGCGCGCCCAGGTATCCTCGGGCGGGGAGGAGGACAACGCTCGCGTTGCCGCCGCAGCCGAGGAGGCGTTGCGCGCACACGACTACCCGAAAGCGATCGAGAATCTTCAAAAGCTCGAAAGAATCGCGCCCAAGATCGGCGAGATTCACGCCAATCTGGCGAGCGCTTACTACTCGATGGGGCGGTTCGAAGAGGCTGCGCAGCAGGCCCGCGAGGCGCTGAAGCTGAAGCCGGCATTGCTCAATGCTCACTTTTTTCTCGGCTTGAGCCTGGCCCAGACCGACCGTTGCAAGGAGGCCATTCCCTACCTTGAAAAGGACTACGCCCGCGCCCCGGACACACAAATGAAGCGCACGGTGGGCACTGAAGCTCTGCGTTGCGCCATGTTTACGAACGACGCAAGCCGGGCCGTCGAATTGGTTCGTCAGTTGAACCGCGACTTTCCCGATGACCCGGACCTGCTCTACATGAGCAGCCATGCCTATTCAGACCTTTCGACGCAAGCCTCGCAGCGGCTTCTCACCGTGGCCCCCGAATCTTTCCAGGCGCACCAACTCAATGCAGAGGTCTTGGCCATCCAGGGAAAACTCACGGAGGCCGCCGAAGAGTACCGCAAGGTGCTGGCGCTCAATCCGACGTTGGGCGGAATTCATTACCAGCTTGGCGAGTTATTATTGGCGGGCGAGCGCGGGCCCAACACGCTGGACGCGGCGCGGCAGGAGTTCGACGCGGAACTGAAACTTCATCCGCGCAACCCGGGGGCCGAATATGAACTGGGCGAAATGGCGCGCCAGGCACGGCAGTGGAACGAAGCCATCGAGCATTTCAATCGCGCTTTAAGCATCGACCCCCGCTTTGCGGACGCGCTCATTGGCCTCGGCAAGTCGCTGGTCTCTGCGGGCAAGCCTGAGGAAGCTGTGGCGCCGCTCGAGCGTGCCGTGAAGTTCGAGCCCGCCAATGCCAACGCGCACTACCAGCTGTCTTTCGCTTACCGCCGCCTGGGGCGCGGCCAGGAAGCGGCGAAAGAGCTTGCCGCGTACCGTGAGATTCATGACGACGTTAGCCGTCGCAGCCAGCGCATTCGCACCGGCATTCTTGGGAATATCGCCCAACCACAGACCGACGCGCCGCCGGAGTAATCACTGTGAGAAGGCGGGAAGGCTGTCATGCTGAGCGCAGCGAAGGATCTCCGTAGTTTGTCGTAAGTCGTTGGACTCCAGGAAACTGCGGTGATCCTTCGCTTCGCTCAGGATGACAGCCGATTGGTTTCTTCACACCTTTCCTTCTGCGGAACCTGACATTCCAAGAGAAGCGAGGAATCTCCCGGTGTCTTGAAAAGCCAGAGCGAGATTCCTCGCTTCGCTTGGAATGACAGCATCGATTGGGAATCAGATGGATCTTACCCGCAGGGCGTTTCTTCGATGCGCAGCAGCCTCAGGGTTCTCGTGCGCCGCAGGGGTTCGACTGCGCGGCCAGGGGATGGCGTCGCGCGGCATCAGGCCTGCGCCACGTCCTAAATTCTCGGGCAGGCCCTGGCCAGTCACGTTCACGGATGTCGCGCCCCGGGCGGGGTTAACTCTACCGACCGTTTACGGCGAGGAATACACCAAGCGCTACATCGTGGAAGCGAACGGGCCGGGCATCGCCTTTTACGATTACGACCACGACGGCTGGCTTGACATCTTTGTCCCCAGCGGTACTCATCTCGAAGGTTTCCCCTCCGGCCGCGAGCCCACCAATCGCCTTTATCACAACAACCGCGACGGCACCTTCAGCGACGTTACCGCAAAAGCGGGGCTGACGCGGACGGGCTGGTGCTACGGTGTCTGCGTCGGCGACTACGACAACGACGGCCACGATGACTTGTTCCTCACCTACTACGGCAAGAACGTTTTCTACCACAACAACGGCGATGGAACGTTTACGGATGTCACTGACAAGGCCGGCCTCGCGGAGACAGGGACCAGGTTTGGAAGCGGCTGTACCTTCGTGGACTACGACCGCGACGGCTTCCTGGACCTTTTCGTGAGCCGTTACATTGACATGGACTTGGCCAAAACACCGGTGGGCGGCTCCAGTCGCTATTGCAAGTATCTGGACGTGCCGGTCAATTGCGGCCCCTTGGGGTTACAGCAAGAGACGTGCACGCTTTATCACAACAACGGCAACGGTACATTCACCGACGTGAGCGCCAAGGCCGGGATATTAAAGGCCGGCACGCGGTATGGCCTTACGGCGGTGGCTTTTGATTACAATAACGACGGCTGGCCGGACCTGTTCGTCGCTTGCGACTCGACCCCCAATCTTCTTTACAGGAACAACCACGACGGCACGTTTACGGAAGTCGGGATGGAGGCCGGATGCGCCGTAAGCGGCGACGGGCAGGAAGAAGCGAACATGGGAGTGGGAGTCGGCGACTATGATGGCGACGGCTTTTTGGATTTGTTCCTTCCCCACTTCAGCAGCGACACTCCGGTCCTTTACCGCAATTCCCACGGAGAGTTTTTCGACGACGTCACTTCCGCGGCCGGCCTGGCGGTGAACACGAAATACGTCTGCTGGGGCGTAGATTTTGCGGATTTCGACAATGACGGCTGGCTGGATATTTTCCACGTCACCGGCACGGTCTATCCGGAGGTCGAGAAGGTCAACCCGGAGTACAAGTTCAAGACGCCTCGAGTGGTATATCGGAACCTGGGCAATGGGTCTTTTGAAGAGGTGTCGGATCTGAGCGGAGCGCCCGTGCTGGAGCCGCACTCGAGCCGGGGTTGCGCCTTCGGCGACTTCAACAATGACGGCAACATCGATGTGTTGATTCTCAACATGAGCGAGCCGCCCTCTCTTTTGCTCAACCAGAACCGCAGCAATAATCACTGGCTCACGATTAAGCTCGCGGGCACGCGCTCGAACCGGTCCGCCATCGGCGCCCGCGTCACAGTCACCGCCGGCGAGCGCCGCCAGATGCGTGAAGTGCTTAGCGCCTCGAGCTATATTTCTCAGAGCGACCTGCGGCAGCACTTTGGGCTGGGGCCGGCAAAGAAAGTGGACCAGATTGAGGTGCGCTGGCCGAGCGGGCACGTGGATCGTCTGCCGGGCGTGGACGCCGATCAGTTCGTCACGATCGAGGAGGAACGGGGGATACGCAAGCTGTAGAGTTGGCGCCTGTGGCCGCCCCGTCGGAGGGCAACCACGAGGGTTGTCCCTACGGTCGGTGGCTCATTTCGTCTGCGGCAAACTGGCGTTATACATCGCATCGAGCAGGTCCTGTGTTTCCCCGTCGTAATCCGCATCGAGCGACCACATGAAAGTCCCGCCCAGACCCCGGCGCCACACTGAGTAGGCTACCCGGTAAAACGTCGAAAATGCATCGTCGTAGGTAATGAAGCCCGGCTTGCCATTGGTCCTCAGCATGTAAGGCACCAGCGAGTAGGTGTCGTAAGAAGTCCGCCAGCCGTTCTGGTTGATGCGCTGTTTGATAAAGGTTCCGTAATTCTCCGAGATTACGGAGTTCGAGCAGTTCTTACAAGAGCCCCACAGGGAGCCGACGTTTTCGTACAAATACCCGTAAAACGGCGTGCCCATATTGAGTTGGGCGGGAGGTATATCCAGGTCGTTAAGGTAAATATCGATGGCTTCCTTCACGGATCCGCCCGGCTCGCACTCGTAGGGTTCAGGATTGAAGCGGTCGGGGAATATCGCAGAATTGAGCTGTGCGTCGTCGGTCCAGGGTCCGGCGCAGTCGTACATCATGATGTTGAAGTAATCCACCAACGGGGTGACGTTGGAAAAGTTGTACCCGCTGCCGCCCCATGGCGCCACATCGGCGGAGAGCACAAAAGTGGGATTGGGGAACGCCCCGCGCAGCGCGGCCATCAGGTTGAGGAAAGTGGCGGCATCCTGTGCGGTGCTTGGGTATTCCCAGTCGATGTCGACGCCGTCGTAGCCGTGCGTGTCCTCAAAAACCTGCAGGTTTCTCACCAGGGTTTGGATGAGGCTGGGTTGGGTTTCGAGCGCACCGAAGTTACCCCCCAGAAGGAGAAGAACCTTGACACCTGCCGCATGTGCTTTATCGATCAATGCGGGCTCCAAAAACCCTTTCGGCACCACCAGATTGGCATTAGCATCGAAGCTCACACCCGCATGATTAATATGAGTCAGTTGTGACATGGGTATCTGCGCCGCAGCATAGGCGGGGGTCTGCGTCCGGCTCCAGTAGCCGTAATCACCTACGAGTCGCTTGGTAAGCTGCGGGGCTTCCTGCTGTCCTCGGGCGTGGCCTGACCAGGGTCCGCAGATCAGAGCCAGGACCAATAGACCCCACTTTCCTACGGAGGAGTATCGAGAGTTTTTCATATAAATCTCCCCATTCGAGTAATTCCAAGTTGGCTGCGGAGGCAAAGCAGAGTATACACTGTGGCGGGCCACCGCGCCACGTCGTAACTTTCTCGTAAACCCTTACACTAGTGGAGGTTCTACAAGCTCCGTAACGGCAGGAAGGCGAGTAGGGGCGGCCCTTGTGGTCGCCCTAGGGCAACCACAAGGGTTGCCCCCACGCCTCTACAATCCGAGCTTAGCCAGAACGTCAGGCGGACAACCCTCCCAATCGGCTACCATGGTATTTCCCAGGTAGGGCAAATCCTTCACGCCCATTTTGCTGGAAAAGAAACCGCTCACTACCAGGTCGCGCAGGTGGTTGAAGAAGGCCACGGCGCTCGCGTCCCGGGGCGCCGCCTTGGCGGGGTAAGCGATGCGGTCGAGAATCTGTATTCGCTGCGTGTCGGAGCAATCCGCAAAGTCGTGGCTGAAAAGGCGGTTGCACTCCATATCCAGCCAGGTCAGGCCGCCGCGGATTTCCGCTAGAAGATCGCCGCGCCGCAGGTCGAGCCATGCATCGATGAATTCGGGGACGCCTGCCTGGGTGGCGCTTCCCGTGCGTTCATCGGCCGGGATGATAAGGTCGCTCAGAATCCAGATGGTTTTCCACTCGTGCTCTTCCAGAACTCTGCGTTTGTAGGCTGCCTCCGCCGGGGGCGACGATAGGGTCTGCGTGCCGGGGACCGGGTGATTTCGCTCCGCGCCGCCGGCAGATGAGATGGGCACTAGAGCCGAGGCAGGGATGGCCGTCAGGGCCTTTAGTAGCGCGCGCCTATCGCGTTTCTTTTGTTCAGAATCCATAATTGAAGATTCCAGATCTGGGGGTTATCAGATTCAAAGCAGTCGTTCATCCCCGCCGGCTGACAGGCGCCCGGAAACCATTAAAATCGCCTGACGGCGGACGGATGTGGTGCGGGCGTCTTGCCCCTTTGGCGGGAGCGTCCCGCTCCCGTGCGGGGGGCAGGATGCCCACGCGACCGCGGGCTGGACGCCCGCGCCACGATTTTCAGGGCGATCGACCCTCAACAATCGGCAATCCACAATCACAGGTCCCGTTTCTTCACCTGGTCCGCGATGTGTTCGCTCGTCCGCCATGCCAGAGCCAGGATCGTGAGCGTCGGGTTCTTGTCCGCGTTGCTCACGAAGGGCGCAGCGTCCGTAACGAAGAGGTTCTTGCAGTCCCAAGCCTGGCAATACTGATTCAAAACAGACGTACGAGAGTCATTACCCATCCTGGCTGTACCCACTTCGTGAATGACCTCACCGCCTTTGCTGATCCCCCACTGCGTCTCTGCGCCTGCGGATTCCACCACTTCGCCTCCCGCCTTGCGAATGATTTCCTGAAAGGTCTCTTGCATGTGGCGCGCTTGAAGGATCTCGTCGTTGCTCCACTTGAAGTGGAATTTAAGGGCGGGGATTCCCCACTGGTCGACGACCTTATCGTCAATTTCGCAGTAGCTATCCTGGTTGGGAATCATTTCGCCACGGCCTGAAAAACCCATGAAGGCGCCGTATAACCTGCGGCACCCGCGCTTCAGCTCGAGGCCATAGCCGCCTCCCAGAAACCGCTCGGAATTAGCGAAAATGCCGGCCGAGGGCATCTCACGCCCGCCGCCGAATTCGATGTGGTAGCCGCGCGCGAAGGGGAGCTGGTTCTTGAGTTGCTTGTCATAATTCCACCAGGGCATGTAGAGATGCATGCCGCCGGTGCCGTCTTCGTTGTGCGGCGGAAGGTCCATGAGAGCGGGGATGAAGCCCGCGACATCGGAGCCCACAGTGTCCATCAGGTATCTGCCTACGAGGCCGCTCGAGTTTGCGAGGCCCTTAGGGAATTGCCGCGGATTCGAGTTCAGGAGCAGGCGGGCCGTCTCGCAGGCGCTGGCCGCAAGCACCACAATTCTGCCGCGCACCTGCACCTCCCGCCGCGTCTTCTTATCGATGTAGGAAACGCCGCTGGCCAGGCCCTCCGCGTTAACCAGCACTTCGCGCGCCATGGCGTCGCAGCGAACCTCGAGGTTCCCTGTCGCGAGAGCGGGAGGAAGCAGCACCGTCGGCGAGGAGAAATTCGAGAAGGTTGCACAGCTTCGGCCGCACTGCGCGCAGTAATGGCACGCGGGCCTGCCGTTGAGCGGCCGGGTCAGGATCGACAACCGGGAAGGGACGCAGGGGATGCCGAGCCCTCGGCAGGCTTTCTGAATCAGCAGTTCGTAGCAACGCGGCTTGGGCGGCGGAAGGAATTTGCCGTCCGGAGTGTTTTCGAGATTCTCAGCGCTTCCGAAAACGCCGATCAACTCTTCCGTCTTGTCGTAGTAAGGCGCCAGTTCGTCGTAGGTGATCGGCCAATCGAAGCCTTTGCCGTCCCGGCTGTATGGCTTGAAATCAAAGGGACCCATGCGCAGAGAGATTCGGCCCCAATGGTTCGTCCGTCCACCCAACATTCGCGAACGCCACCACATCCAGTCACTGCCCGGGGCATTCGTGTAAGGTTCGCCATCCACCTGCCAGCCCCCCACGGAGGCGAGGTAATAACCGAATGGGTGCGTGGGGGTGGAAGCGTTGTGATACGGAGCGTCGTAATCCCAGGCGAACATCTTGGATTGCTTGGCCGTGTCGTACCAACTCCCCGCCTCCAGCAGCAAGCACTTGGCGCCCGCCTTGGAGAGGACATAGGCTGCCATCCCTCCCCCGGCTCCGGAACCCACAATGATGACGTCGTAGACTTTGGGACTGGCAATGGTCTGTGGCACTGTCGCAGCAACCTCGTGTGGAAAGCCCTAAGTAAGAATTTTAACACGGAGGGACAGAGCCGGGATTACAAATTCCAGATTCAAGTAGTGTCCTAGCAGGTTGCCCCCCCGGGCTGTCATCCTGAGCGCAGCGAAGGATCTGCATTTGATTGTTTTCGACGAGATACTGCAGATGCTTCGCTTCGCTCAGCATGACAGATCGACTTATTCCAGCGCCTGCTAGGTTCAGCAGTGTCCTTTAGGCCAGCATCCGCTGGCCCTTCGCGCAGCTAAGGGCAAGCTCTAAAGGCCGACGCTAACAGGCATGAATCTGGAATTTTCGATTCCGGCCGCTGGCTACACTGCGCTCTATTTGCAAATACTATAATCTTGTAATGGCGATGAAACCCCGGCTCGAGACGTGTTGGAACATCACACCTCGCGAAGCGATGCGGCTTCAAGAAAGCTTGCGCGAGCGGGTGGAACTCGAAGACGACTTTGGCGAGATTCGCTACGTGGCGGGCGCGGACATGGCGTTCGATCCGGCGACGGATGTGGCTTTTGGCGGTGTGATTGTCTATCGCCTGTCGGGATTGGAAGAAATAGAGCGCCGCATGGCGCGGCGGAAGTTGAGTTTTCCGTACGTTCCCGGACTGCTGTCCTTCCGCGAGTGCCCTGTCCTGCTTGCCGCTTTTGAACGGCTCACAACCGAGCCGGACCTTATCCTGATCGATGGCCAGGGGTACGCCCACCCGCGGCGACTGGGCATTGCATGCCACATCGGAATACTTTTTGACAAACCGACGATTGGCTGCGCCAAGTCGCGGCTGGTGGGCGAGCACGAAGAGCCCGCGCCCAGGGCCGGCTCGACTGCGCCATTGACGCTCGGCGGCGAGCAGATCGGCGTCGTGTTGCGCACACGGGACAGCGTGCGACCCATCTACGTCAGTACGGGCCACAGAGTTTCCGCCGATTCCGCCGTCGGTCTCGTGAAGCAGTGCATGGATGGATTCCGCATCCCCAAACCGACGCGCGAGGCGGACCACTATGTGCGCGATCTGCGGCGGGCGTATCAGAAAACGCGCTGTCATTCTGAGCGAAGTGAAGAATCTCGCTCTGGTCCGTGACGAAGCGACAACGAAAAAATCAGAGCGCGATTCCTCGCTTCACTCAGAATGACAGGGTTTTTATGGTTTCCGGGTGCCCGTCCACACCTAAGTCAGAAAAGGGGAGCTGACGGGAAGCGTTTTCAAGTCCCGCAAAATGCGGTAAGGTTAAGCGAGAGGCGGCCTTACGCCGATTGGAGCCCGATAAGATCCGCTCCACCGGGCAAGCGATACTCGCCGCAACCAAGGGCGTTCGGGGAGCTTGAGATGGAAAACGGCATCAGCGTTCAATTCAAGACTGCAGTGGTTCGCGAGAAGTCGCAATTGATGTCGGCCTCGGAGATTGACCGTACGGTGGTTCGCCTGGCCCACGAAATCCTGGAGCGCAACAACGGCCTGAATGGGCTGGTACTGGTCGGAATCCGGCGCCGTGGAGTGCCGCTTGCCGAGCGATTGGCGCGCAAGATGACGGAGATTGAGAGGACCACGCCCCCGGTTGAAACACTGGACATCACTCTATACCGTGACGATCTGTCCAGTGTGGCTCAGAAGCCCGTGGTTCAGCCCTCCGCTGCGTTCTCTGTGGAGGCCAAGACCGCCATCCTTGTGGACGACGTCCTTTACACGGGGCGAACCGCGCGCGCCGCTCTGGATGCGCTGCTGGAACACGGGCGGCCGCGACGGGTGGAACTGTGCGTCTTGATTGACCGGGGGCATCGGGAACTGCCCATTCAGGCGAACTACGTGGGCCGGGTGGTGCAAACAACCGACAATGAAATCATCGAAGTGCGCCTTCGCGAAGTGGACAACCAGGACCGCGTCATGCTTTGCGAGCGTGCTTAACGGAGAATGCCCTCCACAGATTTCGCGGATTTCACAGAGACGGAACGACAGTGGCCAGTGCTCAGTGCCTAGTGGCTGGTGGGCGGGTCAAGAACCTGTACTGCCTGTCATCCTGAGCGAAGCGAAGGATCTCTGCAGTTCGCGTCGGATCGTAACATCGTAGCGAGGGAGTCACATGCAATATCCCGTTGGACCCGAAGATGTGAAGCAGATTCAGGGGCGCAGCAAGGGGCTGCAGGTCATGTGCGACTGCGGCTGCGTCAACTTCAACTATCTTGACCCGCAGGATCCCGTGTGGCGCTGCCGGAACTGCCAGCGGGTTTTGAGCAACGACTTCCCCCGCCTGATGGAGAAAGTCCTGGCTTCTTCTACACCTGCGAAATCTGCGTAGTGTCCTAACTTCCGCGTAGCGCTGGCCTTTAGGCCAGCATTTGCCGACCTGAAGGTCGGCGCTACCAGGCAAATGGCGACACTATCGAAATCTGCGCAATCTGCGGATGATCAAGGAGTCAATCATGCCCTACGCAAAGCCTTCCCGGCGCTCCTGGGCGGAGCCCTGGAAGATCAAGATGGTCGAACCCATCCGCATGACCACTCGCGAACAGCGCGAGAAGTCTATCGTCGCAGCGGGATACAACACTTTCCTGCTGCGCTCGGAGGATGTCTATATCGACCTGCTCACGGATAGCGGCACCAACGCCATGAGTGATATTCAGTGGGCTGGTATGATGCGGGGCGACGAAGCTTACACCGGCAGCCGCAATTTCTACCACCTGGCCGACGCGGTGAGCAACTATTACGGGTACAAACACCTGGTTCCCACCCACCAGGGGCGAGGGGCGGAGCATATTCTCTCAAAGATCATGATTAAACCGGGCGATTCTATTCCCGGCAATATGTATTTCACGACCACGCGCCTCCATCAGGAATTGGCCGGCGGAGCCTTTGTGGACGTCATCATCGACGAGGCGCACGACCCGGCTAGCGAGCATCCCTTCAAAGGCAACGTCGACCTGGCAAAACTGGAGAAACTGATCCAGGAGGTAGGAGCGGGGAAAGTTCCTTACGTCTCGGTGGCGGGAACAGTCAATATGGCCGGGGGCCAGCCGCAATCCATGGCTAATATGCGCGCCCTCCGGGAACTCTGCGACCGCCACGGCATTCCCATCGTGCTCGACGCCACGCGTGCCGTCGAAAACGCCTACTTCATCCAGCAGCGCGAGCCGGGCTACGGCTCAAAGCCCGTGGCGGAGATACTGAAGGAGTACTGCTCCTACACCCGGAGTTGCACCATGAGCGCCAAGAAAGATGCGCTGGTGAATATCGGCGGCTGGCTGGCCACCAACGACGAAGGGCTTTTCGAAGAAGCGCGCAACATGGTGGTCGTCTACGAAGGGCTACACACCTACGGTGGGCTCGCGGGGCGCGACATGGAAGCTATGGCGCGCGGTATCCAGGAGAGCGTTGAGGACGACCACATCCGCGCCCGGGTCGGCCAAGTCGAATATCTGGGCCGGCATCTCCTGGATTGGAGCATCCCCATTGTCAAACCGATTGGCGGCCATGCGGTTTTCCTCGATGCCAGGGGCTTCTATCCCCACATCCCGCAGGAGCAGTATCCCGCCCAGACGCTCGCCGGCAACATCTACGTCGATTCTGGCGTCCGCACTATGGAGCGCGGCATCGTATCCGCAGGGCGCGACGCTAAGACCGGCCAGGAACACCATCCCCGCCTCGAACTGGTGCGCGTTACCATTCCGCGACGCGTCTACACGCAGGCGCACATGGATGTGGTGGCGGAGTCGATTTTGGAGGTGTACGAGCAGCGCGAACAGGCGCGCGGCTTGAAGATGGTCTACGAGCCTAAGTACTTGCGCTTCTTCCAAGCCCGGTTTGAAAAGCCGGAATAAGTGGAAATTAGAAAGCCTTCTGTCGGGCCGCCCACGGCGGCAACACAGCATGATGTGTCATTCCGAGCGAAGCGAGGAATGATAGCCGGGTACGCAGCCGGAAGCACAAGGGAGCGGACAGATTGTCATATTGACCCCCCAAGCCCGGAGCAGAGAGCCTTCGCACTTCCTTTCCATCCCCTGGAGATCACCCCACACCGGCGGCAAAGTTCACTCGTAAGCCATGGGTAACGAAGTATATACACCCCGCTCCTTAGCCTAAAGCCGTCGCCGGCCGTTGCCGATAGCGAATATGACTGCATTGTAGATCCCATGCAGGTTGCGTGCATTGTGTCACAAAAGAGCGGCAATCGGACCCCCAAAGCTGGGCAGAAACCGGCAACGGGCCAGAATGC
>Ga0335078_10013633_pt1 | contig 12048 bp, 10 predicted proteins | sample Lox_Sample_32_FD_206711 | JGI IMG/M metagenome (GOLD analysis project Ga0335078, IMG submission 206711) | Soil microbial communities from Loxahatchee National Wildlife Refuge, Florida, United States - Lox_Sample_3.2 | ecosystem: Environmental > Terrestrial > Soil > Wetlands | place: USA... | reverse complement strand
CATTTCGAAGCCCATCCGGTTATGGCGCATCGGATTGATTTTCGATCGGAGGATCGCAGTATCTAGTTTGTGCCGGACCAGGGCGGTTGTAAATAGGCCTCTCTGGCCTTGCCGGCGCCCATCGGGGGATTCAGCGAGCGGCGCCGGACGAAGGCTTCAATTCGAGAGCCTTTTCGGTGACCGACTCGATTCTCTGGCGGCTGTAGAAGACCGGGAAGTATTTGCCGCGCGCCCAGAGCTGGTAGAGGTCGCGGTAGTGCGGGCTGTTGACGTCTCCCGATTGGCCGGGATTGTTCAAGCCCAGCGAGTTGTCCCAATCGCCGGTATCGACAATGATCTTGAAGGAGCCGCCGGAGGTCTGATTGTCGCCGCCCCCGGTGGCCGTTACGGTGTAGCTGTCGCCGCCCCGCGGCAGCGAACCCACGTCGTATTGCAAGCGCAATTCGGGTTTGAGCGCGGCGCTGAAGGGATGCGGAATCGAGGCGTGGTGGTAATTGCCAAGCTTCCATTTCTCCATGTCGGAGCCGAGGCGGTTGGTGAGATCGGCAATGGCTTCGTCCAGGCTGTGAGTCAGCATCGCGTTGCGGCCGGCGATGGGATCGGGTCCAAAACGGCCGTCGGGCGCGTGGAGCCAGCCGATCGCCTTGGTCAACGCCGGCATCCCCATGAAGTCGCGCGCTTCCGGGGGAACGAATGAGTTGCGAACGGCGGCCAGCAGCTTGCGCTGCCACATTTCGTAGATGCCCGCGGCGGCGGAGTCCTTGTCCAAAACGAAGTCCCAATGGAGAAGGCGCGACGCGGCGGGCTGCGAGGCGGCGGAGAATTCCAGATCGCGCAGCAGGGGGACGAGCGAGCGCGCGGGAATGGAGAAGTCGCTGTTTTGGAGCTGGACCATGTCGGAAACGCCGAACATCCGGCCCGATTTGAGAAACTCCTCGACGGCGTCGGCGCGGAACGGATCGGCCCACACGAAGTGCAGCGCTTCGCTATAAGGCCAGCCGGCGGGGATGAGGTAATTGTTGGAGGTATTGAAGAAGCCTTTCGCCGGATTGAAGGCGTGGGGCAAAGCCAGGATCGGGAGGTAGCCGTCCCATTCGAAGCGGCCATCGCCGGGGACCGGCACCAGGCCGCTCCAGTTGGGCCGAAGGGGAGCGATGCCGACGGCCTGGTAACCGATATTGCCGTCACGATCGGCCCAGACCATGTTCTCCGAGGGGATACGGCTATAACTGCAGGCGTCTTCGAATTCGCGCCAGCTATGCGCCTGGTCCATGCGCAGGCTGGCGAGATAGGGCGCGCTGCCGATTTCGAGCCAGGCAGCTCGTACGGCATAGGCCTTGTGGTGCGCTTTGTCTTCGAAGATCACCGGACCGTGGCGCGTGTACTTCAACTCGACGGCCTCCGGCGCCTGGCCCTTCACGGGAATCGATTCCCTGATGACACTCATCGTTTCCCATGCGCCTTTGTATCTGTACTGCGAAGGGTCGGCGGGATTGGTGTCGTAGACGTAGAGGTCTTCGCCGTCGGACCCGAAGATGGTGAGGCCCCACGCGCCGAAATCGTTGTGGCCGATGGAAACGCCGGGGAGAGACGGCTCGCCGCCGCCGATCACGTCCCAGCCCGGCGCCACCAGGTGTACCCAATAGCGGAGCGACGGACTTTCCTGGACGCGGTGGGGATCGTTTATCATCATGGGGAAGCCGCTGGACGTCAGGCTGCCGCTCACCACCCAATTGTTGCTGCCGATGTCCTCGCGGCGGGCGCTGAGATCGAGCGCGGTGGGGCCGTGGGTAGTGTCCTCGAGTTCCGCCAGCAATTTCGAGGACGGGCCGCGGTATTGGACAGCGAGCTCGTCGGGGGTGAAGCGGATGGGCTCGCGGAACGCGGTGAAGAGGTTGAGAATGCTTTTCGAAAGCAGGGAGGCGTCGATGGCCGGATCCATCTCGAGCCGGGGGTTTGCGGGCTGGAAATGCTCCAGGTCTTTGACCTTGTCGACGCCGACGGCGCGGACCGCCAGCGCCATGTTCATCTCCTGCGGCAGATTTCCCAACAGGCCGTTGAAGCGCGAAATGACGACGGCCGGCGTCCAATTGCCCGGCTGGATACCGAGCATTTTGAACTCGGGCGTGAGCAGGGACGGACTTCGCCGCGTCTCCGCGATGTAGGCGTTGATGCCGGCGACGAAGGCTTCCACGATGCCCGCGCCGCGCGGATGGTACCAGTTCAATTCGCGATTCAGGTCGCCGCGATAAATGAAGAGGCGATTGCCGATATCGCGATTGAGCTCCTTGCGGCCGAGGATCTCGGCCAGGGTGCCGGTGGCCTGGCGGCGCCAGAGTTCGAGCTGGAAGAGGCGGTCGCGAGCCACGTTGTATCCCTGGGCGAAGAACAGGTCCGCCTCGTTGGCCGCGTAAATGTGAGAGATGCCCCAGCGGTCCCTGAGGATCTCGACCGGCTCTCGCAAACCGGGGATGAGCAGGGTTTCGCCGGGCGGCGCGGCGGCGATCGCGGGCAGGATCGCCCAGAAGAAACAGAGGGAAAAGCCTGCAAGGCGTTTCAACATAGCGCGAATCGGAACGATCGTATCACGGGAGAACGGTGCAGGAATGCGAAAAAGGGCGGGTCACCAACCCGCCGCAGGCTGCCCGCCTGCCCGACAGCCGGCTTGAGCGTATAATCATTTGGGTTTTCGATCGTCATTGTTTAATGGACGCTTATGCTGCTTAGCCAGGAAGATCCGGATCCGCCATCCCGCCCGCGGCATCGTGTCGATATCCGCCTCGCCGCCGCCTCGCTGCTGCTGATGGTCGCGGCGGCGTTCACCCTGATGACGATCCAGGAGCTTTCGGCGCGGCGCGAGATCCGCACGGAACTGGCCGAGATCAGCCACGTGCGCTATGGGCTTTTGAATGCCGACCGCTGGGTGGAGAAGATCGAGCCCATCCTGGATGCGAAAATCGATGCGCTCGACCTGACGGCGTCAGGCCAGGCGACTCTGCGGCCGGCCGTGGAGAACATGCTCTATCGGCTCCTCGACCAGATCAAGCAGAAGATGAGCTCCAAGGATTCCCAGGGCGGACTGGGTGCGCTGATCGGGGGAAATTCGCTGATCGCGAACATGATGACGGAAATGCTGCGGCCGCAGGTGCCGCAGTACGCCGATGCGCTGCTCGCGGAACTGGCACGGCCGGAAAACAAGCAGGCCGCCAAGAATTACCTCAAAAGCCTGCTGGCCGAGGGCGCCAAAAGCACGTTCGGCAGCCTGGACATGAAGGCCTATTCGCAGTTTCTCCAACAGCGCGGCTGCAAGGACGCGGCCGAATGCCAGCAGGTGCTCGGCGGCCAGATTCGCGAGGCCGATTCCAGAATCACGTTCGACTACCTCACGGTGCTGGCGGCGAGCGCGTTGGCTTTTTTCCTGCTGATGTTCCGCACGCCGGTGCTGCCGCGTTCGAGCGTGATTATCCTGATGCTGGTTTGCGTGGTTCTGCTGCTCGGCGGCGTGCTCACCCCGATGATCGAAGTGGAGGCCAAGATCTCGCGGTTGAGCATGACGTTCTTCGGGCAGCCGATCGCGTTCTCGAACCAGTCGCTGTATTTCAAGAGCAAGAGCGTGCTGGAGGTGTTCCAGACCTTAATCAATACGGGCAAGCCGGACATGTGGATCGTAGGCGTTCTGGTGTTGATGTTCAGCATCGTTTTCCCGACGATGAAGACGCTGACGCTGGGATTCTGCCTGTGGAAACCGGGGCTGCTGCGGCGGAGCCGGCTGGTGCGGTTTCTGGCGTTGGAATCGTCGAAATGGTCGATGGCGGACGTGATGGCGCTGGCCATTTTCATGTCCTTCGTGGCATTCAACGGGCTGGTCCCGAACGCGCTCAACGGCCTGCGGCAAAACGGCACGGAACTGGTGATCCCCACCGACAGTTCCAAGATCCTGCCGGGATACCAGCTCTTCATCGGCTTCTGCCTGGCGAGCTCGTTTCTTTCGAAAAAGCTGGAACGCGGCATCCGCGTGGCCAAACAGGCCGATTGACAGTCCGTTGCGGGCTGCCGGCCGGCCCCACATGCATTTACTATGTACGTATGACGAAGTCCCTTCTGGCCGGAGCACTGCTTTGCTGCGGCTTCGCGGCGTTGGCGCAAACCCGAACCTCGCCGGTCTTCAACGTTCTCGATTACGGCGCAAAAAGCGACGTTTCGGCGTCCAGCACCGCGGCCATCCGCGCGGCCATTAAGGACTGCGCCAAAGCCGGCGGCGGCACGGTCTGGATCCCGGCGGGAACCTACGTCACCGGCTCGATCGAGATGGTCAGCAACATGACCTTGCACGTGGATGCCGGCGCCACGCTGCGCTTCGTGGCCGAACGCAGCGAGTATCCCATCGTCGAGCACAGCCGGTACGAGGGTGTGGAAACGCGCGCCCCGTCCGCCAATATCGGCGGCTTTCAGCTCGAGAACATCGCCATCGAGGGCCATGGCACCCTGGCGGCCAGCAATGCAGACTGGGTGGCGCTGGCGAACGCGGAATCCGCGGGCCGCAGCGCCTGGACCAGCATCCTCGACCTGCTGCAGAAGAAACTGCCGATCACGGCCGAAATGCGCGCCGCTTCCGAGAAGTTCCTGCGCACCGATTTCATACGGCCGGTGGAGAGCAAGAACGTGCGGATCGAAGGCGTTCACATCGTCGGTTCGCCCATGTGGACCATCCATCCGCTGTACTGCGAGAACGTCATCATCCACGACGTGATCGTCGAAACCTATCCGGGCCGCAACACCGACGGCGTGGACGTCGATTCCTGCCGCCATGTGCGCATCTCCGATTCGTATTTCGACACCGGCGACGACGCCATTTGCCTGAAGAGCGGGAAGGATGCCGACGGCCTGCGCGTCAACCGGCCGACCGAGGATGTCGCCATCACCAACTGCACAGTCCACCGCGCGCACGGCGCGGTGGTGCTGGGCAGCGAGACCTCGGGCGGCATTCGCAACGTGGTGGCCAGCAATATCGTGTCGGTGGGGACCGATCGCGGCATCCGCATCAAGAGCACGCGCGGGCGCGGCGGCGTGGAGGAGAACATCCGCTTCGACAACTGGGTGATCGAGGACTCGAACTATGCGGCGATCGAAGTGACCAATTACTATACGCGCGCGCCCGAAGAGCCGGTCTCCGCACGAACACCGATTTTCCGCAATTTCGGCATCAGCCACGTCACCGTGAACCGCTGCCCGGTGGCCGCCGATATTCAGGGCCTGCCGGAGATGCCCATTCAGGGACTCAGCCTGACCGACGTGGTGGCCAATGCGAAGGAAGGGCTGCGCGCGTTCAACACCATCGGCATGGAACTGCACAATGTCCGCGTCGACGTCGAAAGCGGCGTGCCGTTTCTGATCCGCGATTCCAAACAGGTGGATCTGGACGGCGTTCAGACACGCAATCCCAAGGCCGGCATACCGGTGGTTCGGCTGGACCGGGTGCGGGGTGTGACGCTGCGCAACAGCATCGCCTGGCCGGGCACGGACATCTTTCTGTCGGTCGCGCCGGGGCAGACGCCGGCTGTTTTGCAGTTGGGCAATGATCTGGCGGGTGCGGCGAAGGCCACGGTGGAAGAGCAGGGCGATTTCTGGAAATCGATCAATTCGCCGGATCGGAAACAATAGGGGCTGGCGGCCCGTTCGCCGCAGGTTCCCCCCCAAGACTCAATCCGAATCGGCAGCGGAATCGTATACCGGGTGAGAGGCGGCACTCATGAAATACTTGTAAACTGCCGGCCTCGGATATACTGGTTGAGCGTCGCCGGTGGGCAGCCGCCGGCCTCAACTCTGGGTGAATGATTCGTATTAAGCACAAGGAGAAGAAAAGCATGAAGATCTCGAGACGATCGCTGATCGTAACCGCGGCGTTTACCGGCCTTCTCGGCGGGACGGTGGCTCGCGTAAACGCGTCCCCGTTCAACCCGGCGCCACAAGGTTCGAAAAGCGACACCGCGAAGGAGAAGCACGCTTGCGCCGGCAAGAATTCCTGCGCCGGCAAAGGTGGATGCGCGACCGACGGTTCCAAAAAGAATAAAACCGATATGTCGAAAGTGACCGAAAAGCACTCCTGCGCCGGCAAGAATTCCTGCTCCGGCAAAGGTGGATGCGCGACTGACGGTTCCGCCAAGAAGAAATCCTAATTTCCGCTCTTCATCTCCGCGAAATCGAGGAACGGTCCGGCCGTCAGCCTCGGTTTCGCGTCTTTTTGTTCTATGCCCGCCAATCGATTTAACGGCTTCACCGACTATGGCATCGGAATCGGCCTGCGCATTCCGCACTACAGCCATATCTTCGAGCGCCAGCCGGTGGTCGATTGGTTCGAGATCATCTCCGAGAATTTCATGGTGGACGGCGGGCGCGCGCTGGCCACGCTCGACCGGATTCTGGAGCGATACCGGGTGGTGCAACACGGCGTCTCCATGTATTTCGGGTCGGCCGAGCCGCTGAACCGCGAACACCTGACGCGCCTGAAGCGGCTGGTGAAACGAACTAAGACCCCCTGGCTCACCGACCACCTCTGCTGGGGCAGCGTGGACGGGCGATACACGCACGATCTGCTGCCGATGCCGTACACCTTCGAAGCCGCCGAAGTAACCGCGCGCAAAATCCGCGAAGCGCGCGATTTCCTGGAAGTGCCGATCGCCGTCGAGAACGTCAGCAGCTACGCCGAGTTTCACGTTTCGGAAATGACCGAATGGGAGTTTCTGAACGAAGTGGTGGAACGGGCCGATTGCGGCATTCTGCTGGACGTCAACAACATCTATGTGTCGTCGCGGAACCACAATTTCAACCCGTACGATTACCTCGAGGCTGTGCCGGAGGAGCGGGTGGCGCAGATCCACATCGCGGGCCATTCCAAGTTCGAGCGCTACATTCTGGACACGCACGATCATCCGGTGATCGGCCCGGTCTGGAAACTCTACCAGCACGCGATCCGCCGCGTCGGCGCCACCGCGACGCTGCTGGAATGGGACGACCGCATTCCCTCGTTCGACGAAGTCCAGGCCGAAGCCCGCAAGGCCGAAGAGTATCTGCCGGCGGCATCGCCCGCGCCCGCGGCATCGGGTGTGAAATGAAGCTGGCGGAGTTGCAGGCAAGGGTCGCGACCGCGATCATGACGCCGTTGAACGCGTCGGATGGCATCGCGCGGCGGACGGGCGGCGGGAAGAACATGCGCGCAGAGGTCGGCGCCCTGATCGCTCCCAACGATCGGCTGACCGCTCTCGAACGCCTGGAAATCTACAGCCGGAGCTACTGGTTCCGGATTCTGGACAGCTTGTGGGACGATTTTCCGGGACTGGCGGCGGTTCTGGGTTCACGCGCTTTCCATCGCATGGCGCAGGCGTATCTCAGCGAGTGCCCGTCGCTGTCGTTCACCATGCGCAACCTGGGGTCGCGGTTGCCCGGGTGGCTCGCGGAGCACCCGGAATTCACCGGCGCCGCGCACGATCTCGCGCTCGACATGGCGCGGCTGGAATGGGCGCACATCGAGACCTATGACGGACCGGAGCGCAAGGCGCTCGGCCCGGAGGATCTGCTGGAGCCGGGGCCCGACCTCAGAGTCGCGCTCCAGCCGCATCTGGCGCTGTTGGCGCTGCGCTATCCGGTGGACGATTTCCGCATCGATGCCAACCATGCGAAAGCCGCGGAGGAACACAGCACGGCGAGCAATACGATCGGCGGACCGAAGCGGCGGTCGCTGACGAGCCGTTTCCGCCGCACGCGCCCGCAGGCGATCTACGTGGCCGTCCACCGCCACGAGTTTTCGGTCTACTATCGGCGCCTGCAACGGGAAGAATATCTGGTGCTGGAGGCGCTGCGGGCGGGCAAATCGATCGGCGAGGCGCTGGATATGCTACTCTCCGATGACGGCGGCGCGATTCCACCCGAGGCCCTGGGAAGCGAGGTCGAGCGCTGGTTTGCGGCATGGTCGCAGATGGGCTGGCTTTGCCTGCCGTAGACGGAAAAGGGCGAAATTGCAATGAAAACCATCGAAAAGCTGTACGGCCTTTTGTGCCGCGGCGCATCGGCGCTGCAATCGCCGTTCCTGTTGCTGGTGCGCCTGTATTGGGGCTGGCAATTCGCGCAGGCCGGGTGGGGCAAGTTGCAGAACATCGACCGCACGATTCAGTTCTTCACGCAATTGGGCATTCCGGCGCCATCCATCCAAGCTCCGTTCGTGGCCGGGTTGGAGGTGGTTGGCGGTATTCTACTGGCGCTTGGGTTGGGGTCGCGATTGATCGCTCTGCTGTTGGCAGGCGATATGTTCGTAGCTTTCATAACTTCGGATCGCGACGCGCTGTTCTCCTTCCTTTCCGAGCCGGACAAGTTTTACGCGGCGACGCCGTACACGTTTCTGTTTGCGGCGATCCTGATTCTTTTGTTCGGACCGGGGAAACTGTCGCTGGATGCGCTGATTGCGAAGCGGTTCGCTGCGAAGCCCGTGGTGAGCGCTCAGGCCGATTGAAAATCGGCCGCGGGTAGCAAACCTGCCCCACGGCCTAGCTCAGGACGGCCTCGATCAGGGACGGGCCAAGCCGCGCCATGGAGTCCCGAAGAGCGGCGGCGAAGTCGTCTGTCGTCGAAGCGCAGCGGGCTGCTACGCCGAACCCTTGGGCGAGTCTGACCCAATCGATCGGCGGGCTTGCCAGGTCGAGCATGCGATCCGCTTGCGGGCCGGGCTTCCCGGCGCCGGTGCGTTCGATCTCGATATCGAGAATCCTGTAACGGCGATTGGCGAGAATCACGACGGTAATGTCGAGATGCTCGCGAGCCATCGTCCATAGGGCTTGCGGCGTGTACAAGCCGCTGCCGTCGGCTTCGAGCGCGATCACTTTACGCCCGGGACAGGCCACCGCCGCGCCCACGGCCACGGGCAGCCCCTGGCCGATGGAGCCTCCGGTCACCGGCAGATGATCGTGCGGCGGGCCGGCGGCGAGATGGCGCAGAATGAGCTCGCCGGAGGAGACGGCCTCTTCGGCAACGATGGCATCGGGCGGCAGGAGCCTCGACATGGCGCGGCCGATGGCATCGAGCGTGAGCGCCCCGGGCGCCGGCCAATCCGGCAGCGGCAACTCGGGCGGCGGAATCGTCAGCGAATCCGCACGGCACTGCGTCGCCAGCTCCATCAAGGCGGCGCTGCCGTTCTCGTCCGGGGAGGCCAGAACGTGCAGCGCGCAATCCGCCGGCGCCAGCAGGCTGGGGCTGTTGGGATATCCGAAAAAGGCGACGGGCGCGGCGCTCTCCACCAGAATCAGGTGTTTCAATCCCGCGAGCCGGGCTTGGGCCGCTTCCGGGAAATAAGGCAAACGCAGCGGCGCCAGCCGGCCGCCGCCGCGCTGGTAGCGGGCGCCGTATCGATTGGCGAGGACCCGGGCGCCGGTGTTGGCGGCGATCCTGGCCGCAGGTTCGAACCCAGCCGCCAGCAGCGTACGGCCGCCTAACAGAAGGGCCGCCGGTTCGCCGGAGCGGAGAATCGCCGCCGCCTGGCGCACGCGCGCAGCGTCGACGGTAATCGCGGAATCGTTTGGCGCCGGCCATCCACGCTCGCCCGCCTCGCTCCACGAAAAATCGGCCGGTACGATCAATGTCGCGACGCCGCGCGCCTGACGTGCTGCGCGCACGGCTTCGACGGTTTCGCTGGCGATATCCTCCACCCGGGCGATGGTCCGCACATAAGCCGAAACCGGACGGGCAATGGCTTCGATATCCGAGGTCAGCGGGGCATCGTGGCGGAGGTGCCGCGTGGTGTGCTGTCCCACGATGTTGACGACGGGCGACCGCGCCTTGCGCGCGTTGTGAAAATTCGCGAGCGCGTTGGCCAGGCCGGGGCCCAGGTGCAGCACAGTGGCGGCCGGCCGTCCGGTCATGCGTGCGTACCCATCGGCCGCGCCGGAGCATACACCTTCGAACAGGCACAGAATTCCGCGAACCTGAGGCACCCGGTCGAGGGCGGTGACGAACTGCATTTCCGAGGTCCCCGGATTCATGAAGCAGGTGTCGACGCCGCATGCCGCCAGCGTGCGCAGAAGACATTCGGCGCCGTTCATCGGGGATTCTGCCGCCGCGCGCGCCATTCTTCGGCCGTGATTTCCCATTGCTCGGTGGGCAGCGTGCCCGAGACGTATTCACTCTCGCAGGTTGCCACCAGGCGCATGCCCTGCTTTTCGGAGATGCGTCGCGAACCGGAATTGGCGGCCGCTTTGGTGGTCCGCATCACCGGCTCGCCGAGCACGTCGAACCAGTAATCGGTAACCGCCACGCAAGCCTCCGACATCAGGCCTTGCCGCTGCCACGGAGGCGCGATCCAGAACCCGCGATTGTGCCAGGGGACGCGCCGCAGCGAGACGAAGCCGATGAGACGGTTAGGATCAGTCCTCAGCCGGAGAGTCCAGTGCCATTCTTCACCGCGCTCGATGGCGGGCAAGGCGATGTCGCGGATATAGCCGAGCGCGGCGCCGGGCGGATACGGCCAGGGGACGGCTCCCGCGAGGTGTTTTACGATTTCCCAGTTCGGAAACAGCTCCTGGGTTTGGTCGGCGTCCGCGAGCTCGAGCGGACGCAGCCGGAGCCGGGGCGTTTCGAGCGGCGGGACCATTCACTCGATTTTAGTACCGGGTTTCGCGAGGCAACACGGGAATGTTCACCCCGGCCACATTGCGGCGCCCCTGTCCCACTCACTTTGACGGGCCGCGCTAACTCCCCTTGCGGTTGCTCTTCCTCAGGTTTGACTGGCACCATTCTTCACGCCACTGAGTCCATGATGACGGCCCGCCGGAACGAATCACTTTTTTCCACCGGTCAATCAGTTGAGCCTTCGGAGTGGGCGTAGGCATGGGCGCCCATTGGGCAAAGACCTTCACATTGTCCAGAAACTCACATACCGTGTCGCGTTCGCCCATCTCCAACAGGGCGAGCGCCAGCCTCCAATCGGGTCCGTAAGGAGCTCGATTCAAGGCCCAAGCCCCGGGCGTCCTCGACGCGGCAATCAGATGCCGCTTCGCTGCTTCGACATCGCCCCGCCCCAACGCCAACATCCCGAGCACATGATTGGCGTGGTACACGGCGCTCCCGCTCTGGCTCGCCAAATCGGGAATCGCCAGGACTTGCCGCGCGTACGACTCCGCCTTGGCAGCATTCGCCAGTTCGAGGTCGCGATTGTTCAACTCTCGAGCCGCGTCGTAGCAAGCAGCGGCGGCCAAAACGGCGTCTACCAGGAACTCTATCCGGTCCTGCGGCCTGGCGTGCTCCAGCAACATCTCCGTGTAATGCAGATCCGCTTCCGCAGGCGATTTCTGCTCATGCTCACCCCACCAAGCCTCGTTCATATGGCCACTCAACTGCGCCCGCAGGGACGTCAATCGCAGCGCGTCAAGGCTCCCCTGAACCGGTCCCGGTTTGCGCCGTTGAAGGCGCTCCAACGCACTCGTCGATTCTTGTGAAGGGAAGTGATATTCGAGCACGATAGCGATTGTCTCGGCTTCGCGGCTTTCCCGCAGTTCCCCGGCGGGAATTGTTTCCAACATGCGGATCAGTTCGTCCCGGGCTGTCACTCCTCGCCGTCGGAATTCCGGCCCGGCGGCATCATCCGCCCCATTTCCCGATCCGTAGAACTTCACGAGCTCCGGGACGCTCATTTGATCGAGTGTTTTCCGGCGTCTCATCCTTTCTCATTGTGTATCGCGCCCGCGGCCCAGCGTCAATGCTGCAGCACCATGTCGCCCAGCGAGATCTCAGTCGTAGCTTGCATCGCCCAGAGCCAAATGGCCGCTGCCGTTGTGATAACAAGTTCCAGAACCGCCGTGACATACGGCGCGGTGAGCGCCCATAAACCGATAGCAAGAATGCCAGCCGCCCCTAGTAGAGCTATGGTCATCAAAGTCGGTTTCAGGTCTATATCGTCGTATGTGATGACGCCGTTCGCATCGGGGGGATGCACTACGGCGAGACAGGTTTGGGTCGTATCGCAGAATACAATCGGGAACGGAGTGAAGTCGGCCGGCGTTCCAGCCC
>Ga0335078_10013632_pt1 | contig 12048 bp, 8 predicted proteins | sample Lox_Sample_32_FD_206711 | JGI IMG/M metagenome (GOLD analysis project Ga0335078, IMG submission 206711) | Soil microbial communities from Loxahatchee National Wildlife Refuge, Florida, United States - Lox_Sample_3.2 | ecosystem: Environmental > Terrestrial > Soil > Wetlands | place: USA: Florida... | reverse complement strand
CCGATATTCACCATGTCGCCTTTGTCGCCGGAGCGCGTGTGGGCCAGGCGTGAGAGCGGCGCCTTCATTCCAGCACCTCGATGCAGGGCTGAAGCTCGGCGCGCGGCAGCAGCGCCCCCCAATTCCCGACCACTTCGCGCACCTTGGGGCGCCCTTCTCCGCCATAGCCGGTGGCGCCGGGCGGGCCGCTGAGCACGAGCGGCGCCAATTCCCTGGTGAAGCGATCGACGGCGCCGCGATCCTGGCCGCGCACGCCGATGCGCAACTGCACCTCGGGAACCTCGGAGACAGCCGGCGCGGCGGCGCCGTGACAGGCGTTCCAGCCCAGGTACTCGGTGTAGATCTCGTCGAAGACGAGGCCCAGCTTTTCCAGGCGCCGGCGCACGATGCGGTCGGCGGCCTGCGCCTTCAAGATGGCCTCGGGCGCGGTGTAGACCATGGTTCCGACGGCCTTCCAGCCGGCGGCGTAGTTGATGCTGAGCTTGAGGCAAGCGGGCCGGCGGCGGCCGGCGGCGCCGGTGATGCGCACGCGATCCGGTCCATCGGGCGCGAGTTGAAGGCGGGTGAAATCGGCGACCACATCGGGGGTGAGATAAGCGCCAGGGTCGCCGATCTCATAGAGCAATTGCTCCTTGACGATGTCCGGGGTGACGCGCCCGCCGGCGCCGGCGTGCCTGGTGATGATGAAGCTGCCATCGGCGTTGACCTCGGCGATGGGGTAGCCGATCTCATCCAGATCGGGAATCTGCCGCCACTCGACCTGTGAATTGCCGCCGGTGGTCTGGGCGCCGCATTCGACGATGTGCCCGGCGGTTGCGCCGGCCGCCAGAAGATCCCAATCGTTGGCGGCCCAGCCGAAGGCGTGAATGCAGGGAGCGAGCAGAAGGGAGGAATCGGCACAGCGCCCGGAGATCACCACATCGGCGCCGGCGGCGAGAGCTTCGGCGAGCGGGAATGCGCCCAGGTAGGCGTTGGCGCTGAGTATCCTGCCGCGAATCGGCTCGATCGGTTCACCGGTATCGAGGTTGTTCAACGCGTAGCCCTTGGCCAGAAACTCGCCGATGCGCGCCGTCACATCGTCGCCTTGCACGATGGCGACCTTGAGCCCGGGCGCGCGCCGCAGCACCTCGCGGGCACACGCGCGAGGATTCAGGCCGCCCGCGTTGGTGACCACGCGGATGCGCCGCTGCCGGCGCAGAGCGGGCGCGAGGCGCTCGATGAGCGGCGGAAAATCGCTTGCGTAACCCAATGCGGGGTCCCGCCGGCGCTGCTTTTCGAGCACGGCCATGGTGACCTCGGCAAGATAATCGAGGGTGAGGTAATCGATCGGGCCCTGCTCGACCAGGCGAACCGGCGCGAGCAGCCAATCGCCCCAGAAGCCCTGCCCATTGGCGACGCGGATCACAGCAGAGTCTCCAGGGCGAGCGGATTGCGGTTCGCGCCGGCCGCCGCGACTTCGAGGAGAAACGCCAGGGTCGGGCGCGTTTCGAGCGGATCGATGAGCGCATCGACATGGCCGCGCGCGGCCGCGAAAGTGGCCTCGAGCCAGCGGTCGTAATCGGCGCGGGTGCGGGCGATGCGCCGTTCTAAATCCTCGGGCACCGGGCCGCCGGAGGATTTGTGTTTCTCGATCTCAGGGCCGAACACAGCCTGCACCGCCGATTCCCCTTCCATCACGCCGACGCGCGCGGTAGGCCAGCCGAGCGTGAAATGCGGATCGAAGCCCTGGCCGGCCATGGCGTAATAGCCGGCTCCGCTGGCGTGGTTCAGGGTCACGACGATTTTGGGCACGGTGGCGCAGGACATGGTTTCGACCATCTCGGCTCCGGCGCGAATGATGCCGCTCGATTCCGCTTCGATGCCGACCATGAAACCGGAAACGTCCTGGAGATAGATCAAAGGACAATTCCGGCGCTCCGCGTTTTCGACGAAATAGGCCACCTTGCGCGCCGATTCGGCATAGATGATGCCGCCCACGCGGGGGCCGGCAGTGGTCTTGAGGAAGCCGCGCCGGTTCGCCACCAGGGCCACCGGCCGTCCGTTCAGGCGCGCCTGGGCGCAGAGCATCTCGGGCGCGTACTCAGGCTGAAACTCGAGGTACTCGTCGCGATCGAAGATGGCGCCGATGATGCGCTCGATATGGTAGGGCAGGCGGTGATCGGCGGGCAGGGTCTCGTAGAGCTCGGAGGCAGAGAGAGCGGGCGGGGAGCCGGCGACCTCGGGCGCGGGAGGCGGGAAGGCGCGGAATACGCGGCGGATCAGCTCGAGGCAATGCGCGTCGTCCCTGGCCTGGTAATGGGCCACGCCGCTCCGGGCGGTGTGCAGGGAAGCGCCGCCAAGCGCTTCGGCGCCGGCCGTGCTGCCGGTGGCGCCCTTCACCAGGTTTGGGCCTCCCAAACCGAGAAAGCCGACATTTTCGACCATGATGATGACGTCGCTGAGCGCGGGCAGGTAGGCGCCGCCGGCGATGCACGGGCCCATCACCGCCGAGACCTGCGGGACGCGCAGCTTCCGGCGCATCAGCGAGTTGTAATAGAAAATCCGCCCCGCGCCGTACTGACCGGGGAAAATGCCTTCCTGCAGCGGGAGGTTTACGCCGGCCGAATCCACCAGGTAAACGATCGGCACGCGGTTGCGCATGGCGATTTCCTGGGCGCGCAGTATTTTGGTGATCGTCTCCGGCCACCAGGCGCCGGCCTTCACGGTGGCGTCGTTGGCGACAACCACCGCGACCCTTCCCTCGATGCGGCCGAGGCCGGTGACGACGCCCGCGCACGGGCCCTGCCCTTCGTATCGGTCGTAGGCAACCAGCAGGCCGATTTCGAAAAACGGGCCGCCGGAGTCCAAAAGGAGGGCAATGCGCTCGCGCGCGGTGAGCTTGCCGGCCTGGTGCTGTTTTTCCGCTTTGGCGGGACCTCCGCCGGCCTGAATCCGGCATTCGAGTTCGCGGAGATCCCGCACCAGGGTTTTCATCCGCTCGGAGCTCGACGTGGCGCTCGTGGACGCCGGCATACTCAAATTCCGCAGCGGAACCGGCTCAGCCCGGGGTGGCTCGTCCCGCTCCTACAATTGGAACACTTTAGCAGTTCGGTTGCGGCCGGCGCCACAGGCGGTGTGTGTTTCCATCCGGGCGCCGGGGCCGGGCTTTGTGGCGGCCGCCCCTCCGCGCGCGAGAGGTCCACCCCCCATAGAGCAGACGCGGCGGGCGGGTCGATTGAGAACACTACTCACGATTTTCGCCGCGACGGGGCAAATTCTGGTATGAATAATAAGGACCGATTCGGAACCTGGCGATGGCAAAGGCGTTACAGCGGCGGGCGAGCAGGATACGCGGAGCGCTGTAACGCTATGATCACTGTTTTCACTATTCTAGTGGAAGCCAAAACATGGATCACAACGCGGCAGTAAACCTTGGCGCTCCCGAGCGTTACGTGACGGGGGACTTATCCCAGGCGGAGCGGGATGAATTCGAAACACATTTTGCCGATTGCCGGCCGTGCCTGAACGACGTGTGGACGGCAACGGCCTTCGCCGCCAACGCCAAAGCCGTTTTCGAGGACCGGCTCGCGGGCAAGCTGCAACCCCGGCGCGCCAGCTGGCTGGGGTGGCTGCGCCTGCAGACGGCGGTCCCGGTTTTTGCCGCAGTGATACTGGCCGTGGTGGCCGGCTACCAGACCACGGTGACGATACCCGCGATGCGCGCGCCGCAGGAGATCGCGGCCGCGGTGCCGCTGGACGACACGCAGCGCTCGGCAACGGCAGCGATCGAGGAAGGCAGCCCTCTCGCCTTCGAGATCGCGGTGACGGCGCAGCCGGGAACAACCAGCCTGTGGGTGGAGCTGGCGGACGCTTCGGGCAAAGCGCTGAGCGGCGGTTCGCTGCGGGCGCCGGCCGCGGGCGAGCCGCTGTCGGTCTTTTTCCCGGTGAAGCCGGGGCCGGGGCAATACTCCGTGGTGGTGCGCGCCGCAAAATCCGCACCCGAACTGGCGCGCAGGGCGTTCGAGATTCATCCGAGGACACACTAGCAGATGAGCACACACTACAGCTTCTCCGGATCCGCACTGGGCGCGGCCGCGCACTTTAACCGTCTCGACGACGCGCACAACCTCAACCACGTGGTCCCGAGTTTGGGGGCCAGCACGCTGGCGCCAACCGGCGGCCACTCGCGTTCTCACGTAGCGAACTATGCCTTCAGCGTGGATCAGCCGCGCAAGCGCACGCTGCTTTCGGTGCGCCGGATCAGGACGGCAGTCTCGGGCAGGAACCTGGGCAACCGTTATGAGACCGAGGTGGAGGCCGATGTGGAAGCCATGGAAGTGGTGGAGCAACTGTACATCGGAGGGATCCGCCTGCAGTTCCTTTCCGCGCGCCCAGCCGAGCCCTACGACGCCGCGGCGGTGATCACGACCACGGGCAGCCGCATCGAGGGCCTGCAACTCGGCAAGGTCAAGGCGACGGTGGTGCTGGATGAAGAGCCGCTGCTTTTCTGCGGGAACAAAGAGCAGCTCGGCGGGTTCTATCGCCAGCAGACGGACGATTACCGGAAGGCGAATGGCTGGCGCTTCGCGCTGGCGCCGGAGGGCGTGGAGGGACACTGCCGGGCGCACACCTTCTCGCTGGTGCGGGAGATCCATCTCTCGGGGCCGGAACGCGAGAAGCAGTTGATTTCGGTGGACGGATATACGATCCACTGGAAGGGTTTCGGTAAAATCATTCTCGGTGAGGTCGACGTCAAGTGCAACGACCGGCGCGTCACCATGGTGCGGCTGGCCATGGGTTCGGGCGCGGGCGGTTCGGGCTCGGGCGGCTCCGGGCAATCAAACGGCGGAGTATCGGGGAACTAAGCTCCGCGCGGCCGCGGTGTGCGGCCTTCTGATTTCCTTTTCTTCCTGCTCCCGCATGGAGCCGGCTCAGCAGGTCTACGCGCGTGCCTGGAGGGCGTACGTGGCGGGCGACCTGGAGGCGGCGAGCCGGGAAGCTTCCACTTACGCGGGGTACGCGCGGAAAGCGCCCGATTCCTACTGGACGTGGAGTCTCAAGCTGCTCGACGCGGAAACGCTGGGCGCGCAAGCGAAAGGCGCGCGGGCGCACGAACTGCTGCTCGACCCCGTGCCGGCGAGGCCCGAGCTGAGCCAGCTCGAGGCACGGCGGCTGATCGACCTGGCTTCCACGGACCGCAGGCTGAAGGGCGAAGCCTCGAAGGTGCGAGGGCTGCTGGACCAAGCCGGCGCCGCGGTGCGCGACCCCGAACAGCGGGTTCATCTGGACCTGGTGGAAGGCGTCCTGGCGATGGACAGAGACGACGCGGAAGCGGAGAAGCGCTGGTTTGGCGCGGGCGCGGACCTGGCCGCCAAGGAAGGACTGCCCTACTGGCAGGCGCTGGCGCTGAACAACCTGTCGCACCCGTTGAAGAGCCAGGGGCGTTACGAAGAATCGATCGACACCGGCCTGCGGGCGCTCGATGCCGCGGAGAAAATCGGCGCGCGGCGGGTGGCTGCGCTGGCGCACCTCAACGTGGGTTCGGCGTGCGCGATTCTGGGCGACTTCGACAGCGCCTTCGAGCACCTGGGCCAGGCGGGCAAAGTTTTCGAGGCGATCGGCGCGAAAGCGGAGCTGATGAACACGCTGGGCGAGTTGGGGCTGGCGCACGACGGCGCCGACGATCTGGGCAGCGCGGTTTCCGACTACCGGAAGGCGTACGGCATCGCGCAAGAGAGCGGCGACACGAGAGCGGCCGCCCGGTTCGCGGGAAATCTCGCGCTGACGCTAATCAATGCGCGCAACTGGGGCGAGGCGGAGGAATGGAACCGGCGCGCCACGGAATTCGCGCGCGCGCTCGATGCGCGGGATTCCCTGCCCTACCTGGAGCGGAATCGCGCGCTGATCGCCGAAGGACGCGGCGACGCGGGAACGGCCACGCGCATCTGCCGCGGGCTGCTGCGCGACGGCGGCACGCCCGCCGGCATTCAGTGGGTCGCCTGGGCCGCGCTGGGGGAGATCGCGGCGGATGGGAAGCATTTCCGGGAAGCGGACGGGTATTTCGAGAAGGCGCTCAAAATCGTCGAAGCCCGGCGGCGCGATCTGCTCGACCCGGGCCACCGCATGACGTTGCTTTCGCAATTGATGCCGTTTTATCGCAGCTATGTGGATGTGCTGTGGCAACAGAAGGACGATGCGTTGGCGCTGCGCGTGGTGGAATCGAGCCGCGCGCGGGTGCTGGCGGAGCGGCTTGAACAGGACATCGCGACCGCTCCCACGCGCGGTTTGGCCGGGTTGATGCGCGTGGCGCGCGACGCGCACGCGAGCATTCTCTCATTCTGGCTGGCGCCGGAGCGCTCTTTCGCGTGGCTGATCACCGCACGGAGCGTGGAGCGGTTCGCTCTACCGGGCTCGGCCGCGATCGAAAAACTGGTGACCCGGTACCGGGAGACGGTGGAACACTCGGTGCGCGATCCGGCGGCGAATCCGGCCGGCGCCGAACTGTGGCGCATTCTTCTGGAGCCGGTGGCGCCGCACCTTGCGAAGGGCGCGCGATTGATCGTGATTCCGGACGGGGCGCTGCACCGGCTTAACCTGGAGACGCTGATTGCGCCCGCGCCGCGCGCGCACTACTGGATTGAGGACGTGGAGATGGCGGTGTCGCCCTCGATTGCGATTCTGGCCGCGGCGCCGCCCGCGCGCAGAACCGGCGGGGCGGCGTTGCTGCTGATCGGCGCGCCGGACTACGCGGGCAGCGGCTACCAGGCGCTGCCGAACGCGGACCGCGAGATCCGGGAGATTGCTGCGGACTTTCCCGGACGAACGCCGCTTCAATATATCCACGCGCAGGCCACGCCGGCGGTCTACCAGCAGGCGGACCCCGGGCGCTTTTCCCTGATCCACTTCGCCGCCCATGCCGAGGCGAATGCGCAGAAGCCGCTGGAATCGGCGGTGATTCTGTCGCACGGGGGCAAGCTCTACGCGCACGATGTGGTGGGGATTCCGATTCATGCTGAGCTGGTCACGATTTCGGGCTGCCGGAGCGCAGGCTCGCGGGCCTACGCGGGCGAGGGCCTGGTGGGATTCGCCTGGGCATTCATGCGGGCGGGCGCGCGCGCCGTGGCGGCCGGCCTGTGGGAGGTGAGCGACAGCTCGACCGAACAATTGATGAACGAGTTTTACCGGCGGATGAAGGAGGGCGCGGACCCGGTTGCCGCGATGCACGGCGCAAAGCTGGCGCTCGTCGGGTCGGCGAACTTTGCGCGGCCGTACTATTGGGCACCCTTCCAGATTTACGTGGCCTCGATGGGGCGATGACCGCGGCGGGCGGCGGGGCGCGATGGGAAGCGGGGACGATCTCAGCTGAAGCGGCGGCGCGGCACGGGGCCGGCGCCTCCGGTACAATAGTCCGCATGCTACGCACTGGGATGATCGGCGCTTTCTGCGGTCTGTTTCTCGCGGCCTTCTCCGCGCCCGGCGATCCTGCGGAGGCCGCGGCGGGATGGCTGCTGGTGGCCAACAAAGGGAACCAGACGCTGGGCATGATCGACCCGGGGTTGAACCGGCAGATTGCCGAAATTCCGGAGGGCGGAATCACCGGCCACGAGGTGGTGGCCTCACCGGATGGGAAGACGGCTTACGTGCCGATTTACGGCAACTCGGGCGTGGGCAAGCCGGGCACGGACGGCGCCAACCTGGTGATGATCGACCTGGCGGCGCGCAAGGTCACCGGCAGTCTGGCATTCGGGCACGGGGTGCGGCCGCACTGCGCGGTCATCGGTCCCAAGGACGGCCTGCTGTATGTGACGACGGAGCTGGACAAGACCGTGACCGTGATTGACCCGGCGACGCTGCGGATTGTGGGCACGGTGCCGACGGGACAGGCCGAGTCGCACATGCTGGCGATTGCGCACGACGGAAAGCGGGGATACACGGCGAACGTGGGGCCGGGCACGGTTTCGGTGCTCGACCTGGAGAAGCGGCGCCTGGTTGCGGTGATTCCGGTGGCGGGAGCAACGCAGCGAATTTCGATTTCGGCCGATGACCGGTGGGTGTTCACCGCCGACCAAACGCAGCCGCGGCTGGCGGCGATCAGCACCAGGTCGAACCGGGTGGAGAAGTGGATTCCGCTGCCGGCGACGGGTTACGGCACGGCGGCCACGCCGGATGGACGGTGGCTGATCGTGGCCGTGCCCGACGCGCGGAAAGCGGCGATCGTCGATCTGGGGACCATGACCGTGGCCCACACGATCGAGCTGCCGGCCGCGCCGCAGGAAGTGCTGATTCGGCCGGACGGGCGGGTGGCGTATGTGTCGTGCGACGCGAGCGCCAAGATCGCGGCGATCGACGTGGGGCAGTGGAAGGTGGAGGCAATGATCGACGCCGGCAAGTCCGCCGACGGCCTGGCCTGGGCGGCGGCGCGGTAGAACCCGGCAGCGCGGGCTATTCGGCCAGGATGAGGAAGGGCGCGCTCGCAGAACCGTCAACCACGATCGTCACCGGGACGACCGCGCCTTTGAAGGATTGATTCAGCGTGAACTGGATCTGGCCGGCGGAGATGGACTGGACGGGCATGGAAACGCCGGCGACCATCACCTGCAGGCGCCCGGACGCGAGGGTAACGGTGGGATCGAGACCGGTGATGGCGATGTTGAGCACGTCCCCGGAAGCGGCCGCGGTGGCGTTATTGACGGCAGCGCCCGAGGCCTCCGCGATGCCGAGAATCACCGGAGGCGCGTAGGTGACCGGCACCACCAGGCTGACCGAGCCGGAGCCGGTCGTCAGCGTCAAAACCACCGGTCCGGTGGGCGTGCCGGCCGGTATGGCGACATTGACCTGGTAGTTCGAAGAATAAGTAACCTGCGCCGCCTGACCATTGATGGTGATCTGCGGGTTGACCAGGTTGGAGCCCCAGATGGTGGCGATTGCACTGGGATAAATGGTGGCCTGGCCCGGAACGCCGTTCACCACGGCGAGAATCACCGGAGCGGCCGCGTTGGGCGGCACGATCTGGAAACCGAGCGGCTGGGTAATCACCTGGAAGCCGGAGATCACGCTGATCTCCGAAGATCCCAGCGCGGCGCCTGGCGCCACGGTGACGTCGGCCCAGAGATGAGTCGGGCTGAGCACCCAGACGCGGTTGACATTGATATCGGACGTGCCGAAGCCCACCGTCACCTCTCCGTCGACAAAACTGGTGTTGACGGCCGAAAGATCGACCATGGCCTCGCCGCCGGCGGGAAGGGACGCCGGATTGGTGGCGGCGAACTGCGGAGTGCCGGCGGAGGGATAGCTGTAAGTCGGAATATTGGGGTATTGCTGCAGGAAGGTCGAGTTCTGCCCGTCGGGATTAAAGGCCGTGAGGTAGGAAGTCTGCCCATTGGCGCCCGGCGGCGGGGTCACGGTGATGGTGCAATCTCCCGATGTGGCGCTGGGGCATGTGTTCTGGGTGACCGCGGCCGGCAGGCTATCGAAATAGACCTGGCTTGCGAGGCCAAGGCCGGTGCCGCCGACGGTGACGGTGCCATCCGGGTTGCTGGTCACGGAATCGATGTAGGGCGGCTGCTGATCGACCAGATTCACTCCGGCGGGGAGCACGTACATGTCATTGCTCAAGTTGAAGACCAGGTGCCGCAGGCCGGTTCCGGCGCCGGAGGGAGGGTCGAAGTAGGCAAACAGCGCGGAAAGCGGAGTGGACACTTCGAAGCACGGGGAATCGGCGGTACACGGCGGCGCGGGCGCAAAGCCGAGGATCGAAACCGTTTGCGGAACCACCAGGGGCGAGTAAATGGTTTCCACCAGCGACTGAACCTGGTTCACGTTGATGAATGCCGGCGACATCCAGTCGCTGGTGGAACTGACATTCACGGTGTAATCGCGAGTCGAAGGGTCCAGATAGCCGCGGGTAACGACGTCGTACATGGGCACCGCGCCCGTCACCTGGAGGTTGAAATCCACGCCGGGGAAGGCGCCGCCGGGAGTGAGGTTGAACGAAGCGGCCGCGGTCGCATCCGTGGTGCCGGGATAGAAGTTGGTTTGAAAAGCCGCGAAGGTGTCACCGGCGCCGACACTGGGCGCGAACGTCATTCCATTGGAATCGTACGGTCCCCAAAGGCCCTCTGCATTTCTGGTATAAGCGTCGGGCGGCAGGGGATGCACGTAGACCAGATAGGCGGTCCCAGAAGGCGCGGCGGGCAGGCCGCTGATGTTGTAGAAACCGGCCGGATCGGTAAGCGCGCTCACTGCCGGGCCGCCGGCGGCGGGCAGAGCCACCACCGAAGCCAGGTTCACGCCCAGGTGGCCGGCGGCGAAAGTGACGCGGCCGGAAATGGAGCCGTAATTCGCGCTCCAGTTGGCGGAGCCGTAGAGGAGCAGGAAGGACGCGATGTCGTCGGCATCGATGGGCCGGGTGCGGGTGGTGTTGCGGATCACGCCCTGCGACATGGCCGCGCCGGTCCAGGTATGCTGCAGGCCGAGCGCGTGACCGAGCTCGTGGACCGCCGTGGTGAAGAAGTCGGGCATTTCGCTGGGGCCGGCGCCCGTGGTCGTGTCATTGGTGAGCGCGACCAGCGAACGGGTGATGGCCACCAGCGGCTGTCCGTCGGACCCGTTCTGAAAGCGGGGAACCACGGGGATATTGGGTGAACCATAACCCAGCAAGCCGGGCGGCATCTCGACGAAGACCACATCGATCGCGGGAGTGTTCTGCGGCGGCTGGCTGGCGCTCTCGAGGCCGGCGAAATTCAACTGCAACGCGGAATCCGGCACCGTGTTCCACGCGGCTACGGCCTGTTTCACTTCACCCAGAACCGAGCCGAACGTGTCATTGGCGGCGTAGTTAACCGGGCCGGCATCGCTGACGAAAACGTTGAGCGTGTTGTTGGTGAGCGCGGTCAGATCGAAACGCGCGCGCACGGGAGTGAAGGGCGCGCTGCGGCTTGAATAAAAGACATAGTGATAATAGGCTTCCACGGGCGCGGCCATGGAGAGCGCGGCCGCTACCGCCACCATCGCCCGCACTGCCGAAGGCTTGCGCACTACCGGGCCACTCCCAAGGCGCTCGAAACCTGTGCACGCAGCTCACTGAGGCGCATGGTTAAAGGCTGATCGTTGACCTGGCTGTGGGTGACCGGGTCGAGCATCATCTCGTGACTGGCGTCGCGCGTGAGGATGGGGTCAGGCGAGGCGCCGCGGGCAACCGCGAAGACGCCCTGCGAGAATCCCATGATCTGCGTCATACCCGATTTGCCCGTCCAGAGAAACAGCACAAACTGATCGCCCGGCTGGAACTGGGGAGCGCCGGGATAGGTCTGGCGCAGGCCGCCCGCGATACCGCCAGGCACGACCACATCGATTGCGGCCGCGGGCGCGCCCTTCCACCTCTCGGTCACCAGGACGCGGTAATGGGTGAAAATGACCGGCCCGGAGTAAGCCGTGTAGGAGCCTTGCACGGTCGCGCGCACGATGGCGGTGGATTTCGCGATCAAATCGTTCAGCGAGAGCTGCATGAGGGTGGCCGAATGAAGTGGGGCCACACCTAAGATCGCTGCGACGAGGAATGCTTTGCGCGCCACGGATGATTTGGGTGCATCCATCGTACCACTCTAATCAGATTGAAACAATTGAGTTTAGCGGCTGCCACGCAATTTTCGCTGGGTTGCGCGGACACGCATTTGGGGCATCCTGTCCCAGTTTTCCGGCAGGAATCCCGGGGCGGGAGACCGGCGCGGAAGGACGGCGACAGCGCCGCGGGGTTCGATGGGCGGCTTCTTCCCTGAACTCCCAGAACGCGTTAATTCGGGTTAAGACTTGTTGCAATCGTGATATTATAGTCCGAAATTGACCGCAGGCGACCGCGCCGTCGTCCGGCAATCGCCGATCCCGGCCGGTGAGTTGTGCGATGAACCGGCCCGATGCCGCGGCTCTCTTGGCTTGGAGACCCGCACTCTCTTCAGCAGAAGAGCAGCCGGCGATTCCAGCACACCATTAAGAGGTAAATTGATGCGATTCTCTTTTGCAGGCGCTACCCGAATTCGACGCATGATTTGCGTCCTGGCTCTGGCGGGGTGT
>Ga0335078_10013631_pt1 | contig 12049 bp, 4 predicted proteins | sample Lox_Sample_32_FD_206711 | JGI IMG/M metagenome (GOLD analysis project Ga0335078, IMG submission 206711) | Soil microbial communities from Loxahatchee National Wildlife Refuge, Florida, United States - Lox_Sample_3.2 | ecosystem: Environmental > Terrestrial > Soil > Wetlands | place: USA: Florida... | reverse complement strand
CCGGGCCTTTCGCAAACTCCGCGCCGTAGGCGTTGGTCAGCATGGTGACTTCAGCCGTCTGATCGGCGTTGATGTTGGCGGTCTGGGTTCCCTGGTTGCCCGGGTCCAGCAGGTTCGCGCCGTCCGATGTCATGGTCATCGAGCCATAAGGCTGCTGTCCGTTGGCGCTGTAAGCTCCGATCGGGCCCGTGTTGTTCGCGGTTCCGATGGTTGGGTCGAATCCAGCCTTGTTGCTCAGACCGGTGGTCGAGCCCATGCCCGGCATGATCTTGATCAGTTCGGCGGCATCGCGGCCGGCGAGGGAGATCTGCGAAATCATGTGGGTGTTCAGCGTCGTGCTGGTCTGTCCGGTGTCGGTCGGAACCACCACGTCGTTAGCCGCCACGACGGCGACTTCTGACTTGGTCCCGCCCACCTGCAAAACGATGTTCGGAATAGTGACGCTGGCGCCCTGGCTGAACGGAATGCCTCTCTCTTCCCAGGTATTGAAGCCGGAAGCCGTCACGGTCAGCGTGTATGTGGCCGGCGGCACCGCCTGGAAGTTGAAGAACCCGCTGCCGTTCGAAACGCTGTCGCGAACGGTCTGGGTGGCTTCGTTCTTCAGGACAACCTTGGCGTCGGGCACCACAGCGTTCGAGCTATCGGTGACCACGCCGCTCAAGGATCCCGTGGCGTTCTGAGCGCTCGCGGGAAGTTGACAGAATATCAGGACTGCAATCAACAGGCCTGCCAGAAGAAGTCTTCCCGATGCTGACGTAGCTCTCGGGAACACTGATTGGTGCATATAGACCCCTTTCAATGCAACTGCTCTTGCGGGTCGCAGAGAAAGCCGGCGCGCTGCGGTGGACTTGCCTGGTCCAAGGACCCAGGCGCCCTGGCGTTTCCTTACCGATGGATAGGCGGGACCGCTCGGTGGAAGAGGAATCGCTGGTCACCGAACCAGACGAACGGCGACCCCGGCGTGACAGACATGCCCCTGCGCTAGTGTGTTTCTACTATACTACTCCGCGCGGGGTCCATCGGAAAGTTAAATCGCGCGTGAAATCGCGTATTTTCCTGCTCGGGAGGAATCGCTCTCGTTTGGACGCAATAATTACACTTTGACGGAACCGGTCTTCCGAAATCTGGATTCTCGGCAAACGATTGCAACCAAAGAAAAAGGGGCGGCCGAAGCCGCCCCTGTTCCAGCCAGTCTTGTGGACCGGTTAGAAGCTGTATTTGACGCTCATCATGAGCACGCGCCTGCCAACGGTATTGGCTGCGTAACCTGCCAAAGCGTTGGTGTTGGTCGTGCTGAAAGCGCCGCTCGGAGTGCTGAAGTTCAGCTTCAGGTCCAGACCGTTCACGCTCATATCCGGATTCGGATGGTTGAGGAAGTTATAGGTCTGGAAGCGGAACTGAATGTTCTGGTGCTCCTTGAACTGGAAGTTCTTGTAGAGCGACAGGTCGCTGTCGAAGAACGCCGGGCCCTTCAGGTACGGCCAGATCAGCGTTCCCTGCTGCCCCGTCGTCGTCGGCGGCGCGAAGCATGCCGGGTTAAAGTACTGATTCGACTGCAGGTTCTTGCGCGGATCGCAGATCACTACCGGATACAGACCCGCATTCTGATAAGCGGTTGTACCCAGCAACACCTGCTGGTTGTACGGTACGCCGTCAAACGTGCCCGCGTAAGTGGCGTTCAAATCGCCACCCGTGGCCGTCTGAATCGGAGCGCCGCTGGACCACTGCGTGATGCCCGACAGTTCCCAGCCGTTCACCACGCCACCCAGGATCGGGTTGCCGTGGACCGGGCTGGGCAGGTTGACCACATACGCCGCATTGATGATGTGCGTATGGTCGAACGACAGAATGCCGTAGTTGTTCTGCAGGTTGAACGGATCCATCGTCGGGCCCTGACCTGCGCCGTTGTCTGTTTCGTTGTCGCGAATACCCAGCGCCTTGCTAAAGGTGTAATTCGCCGTAAAGGTGATGCGGCCCGTCTGCTTCTGCCACGTCGCGATGAACGCATTGTAGTTCGAATAGCTGCCGTGGCTTACCAGCGTCATACCCGTGTAAGCGCCAATCGGGTAGTAGTCGTTGGTCGGGAAGTTGCTCGCCGCCGGATTGTTCACCACCCCGGTCTTGGGATCGGGCTGGAAGAACGCGCCGAGCGGGATATTGTCCTGGTTGGACAGCGGTCCGCGCAGCATCAGGTCCTTGCTCATGTTGCCCGAGTACTGGAATTCGGCAACCGAGTTCCATGGCACGCGCTGCGAAACCGTGAAGTTATAGGTGTAGCTGTGCGGTGTACGTTCGTCGCCCATCTGCATGACGCCGCTGGGCGCGCTGCCGTAGCCGGCTACGCTGGTTCCGGGATTGAACTGATTGAACGAATTCCAGCCGAGGCAGCAGCCCCACGTGGAAGTCAGCGTCTCGTATCCGAGAGGATCGTTCAAAGCATCCGCGGAAGTTGAGTTGTAAGCGATCTGGTAGCGGTATTCGCCAAATCCACCGCGGAGAACCGTCTTGCCGTTGCCGAACAAGTCGTAGGCGGCGCCGACGCGCGGTTCTGCGAAGAACGGCTTCGAGGGAAGCCCGGACAGCGGAACTGCGCTGTCGATGGCGTGCCACCTCAGGCCGGGGTAGGCTTGATTGGCGGCCACATCAGATGCATAGACGGCCGGATCCCACACCGCGAGACCGAGGTTGTCGCTGGTGAACCAGTTGCCCATGTGCTCGAAGCGGACGCCATAGGTCACGGTCAGCCGGCGCGAGACCTTCCACGAATCCTGCACGTAGAAGGAGTATTGATAGTACTTCTCGTCGTCGGTCGGGCCGCCGTTCGCCTGCTCGAAGGTAGTTGCGCGAGCGGTGACGAAATCGGCCAGAATGTTGCCGGTGCTGGTTGCGCCCCAGTTCTCATACTCCGCGGTGCCCTGCTGGGCGTTCTGCGGTCCCGGTCCGCTGGTCTGCTGGTTGCGAGCAAAGTCCCAGTAGAAGCCGGCTTTGAGAGTGTGCGTTCCCCACACCTTGCTGATGTTGTCGGAGAGGTTCGGGGTGTTTGAGTATTTGCCGAATCCCGCCGCGAAACCCTTGTCGCCGAAGGTATAGGCCGAATATCCGGCAAAGCCTTCCCAGCTGAACAGGTTCGGAATCTGCGGCGTGTAGCCCGCTGCCGTACCCGTCGGGAAGAAGCCGCTCAGCGAGAAGCCCAGCTTGCCGGGATCCACTGCCGCGGGATTGGAGAGGTTGATCGGGTTCAGGAACTTCGCTTCCGCGAACACGAACTCGTTGGTCAGTGTCGGCGAGAACACGTGCGTCAGGTTCGCGCTGTACACGTTCGACTGCTGATTCGCGGGCATGCTGCTCGGATACGGCAGCGCGCCGCCAATATTCCACCACACGTTGATCAGGTTCACATCCTGTTCATCCTGGCGGTTCCAGGAGAAGAACAGTTTGGTGTTGTCGCTGATGTTGTAGTCGCCGCGCAGACGCAGTTCCCAGCGGTTCTGGGGAGGAGCCACCAGATACTGGAAGTTCGCGCCCTGCGAGTTGGCGGTTGGGTCCACGTTCGGCGCGGGCATGGTCTTCCACATAATCGCCGACATGGGATCGATCAGGTTCTGCGGGATCATGCCGCCCGGGAACAGCCCGCTGCAAGCGCAGGGACCGCCGCCCACATTGGCTTCATACGACCCGCCCCAGTTGGCGGCTACGTGTGACCCGAGGCTCTGCAGGTATGCCGGGCTGAAATCGCCCTGGAACATTTGCTGCGTCGGAATGAAGTAGCTGTTCAGATAGCCCGCCTGCTGCTGGTACATCTTCTCGTAGGCGGCATAGAAGAACAGCTTGTCGCGGTTGTGATTGAACTTCGTGAACGGCAGCAATACCGGGCCGCCGAAGTCGCCGCCGGGATAGTAGTAATGATCCTCGGGTTTCGCAACGCCCTGGCTCTTAATGTAGGAATCTTCCGAATTGAAGATGCCGTTGCGGGCGTAGAAATATGCCTGCCCATGGAACTGCGCGCCGCCGCTCTTGCCGATGGCCTGGAAGGTTGCCGGGCCTTTCGCAAACTCCGCGCCGTAGGCGTTGGTCAGCATGGTGACTTCAGCCGTCTGATCGGCGTTGATGTTGGCGGTCTGGGTTCCCTGGTTGCCCGGGTCCAGCAGGTTCGCGCCGTCCGACGTCATCGTCATCGAGCCGTTCGGCTGCTGCCCGTTGGCGCTGTAAGCTCCGATCGGGCCCGTGTTGTTCGCGGTGCCGGTGGTCGGGTCAAACGGGGCCTTGTTGCTCAGACCGTTCGTTGAGCCCATGCCCGGCATGATCTTGATCAGTTCGGCGGCATCGCGGCCGGCCAGAGAGATCTGCGTGATCATGTGGGTGTTCAGCGTCGTACTCGTCTGCCCGGTGTCGGTCGGGACAATGACGTCGTTAGCCGCCACAACGGCGACTTCCGACTTGGTCCCGCCCACCTGCAAAACGATGTTCGGAATAGTGACGCTGGCGCCCTGGCTGAACGGAATGCCGCGCTCTTCCCAGGTGGTGAAGCCCGATGCCGTCACGGTCAGCGTGTAGCTGGCCGGCGGCACCGCCTGGAAGTTGAAGAACCCGCTGCCGTTCGAAACGCTGTCGCGAACGGTCTGGGTGGCTTCGTTCTTCAGGACGATCTTGGCGTCGGGCACCACAGCGTTCGAGCTGTCAGTGACCACGCCGCTCAAGGATCCTGTGGCGTTCTGAGCGCTCACAGGAAGTTGACAAACTACCAGGACTGCCACGAGCAGCCCTGCCAGGAACGTGAGATACCTGAGTCTCCCCGAAAGCGATGAGGCCTTCGGGAACACTGATTCTTGCATGTTTGACCCCTTTCGATGCAGTTGCTTCTGCGGGATGCAGTTGCTTCCGCCGGGCGCGACGGACCTATCGATTTCCTGGTCCGGCGTACATGGCGCATGATGGACAAGCATAGTCGTCTAAACCGGGGCATCAACTTGGATAGGTTCCCGCGGAAACGGCCAGCCGTCCCATCGGAGCCGGAGTCGCTTAAGAGTCGCCTGCGTGATAACAGACGACGACCGCAGCTATCCGAACCTGGTTCTGCCCCCTAGTGGGTTCATATTATCCCGGGAGGCCCATTCATGGAAGTGAAATCAAGCGTGAAATCGCGTATTTTCACGAGTAACTTGTTTCATGCCGAGTCCTGGTGCATGAACAATCACCCGAGAATACAGGGGTTTGCTGACATGCCGCTATGGTAACCGGGAGGACTGGCCGAGTAACACTATGGCTAATGGAAGTGCACCGTCACCAGCTCCGTTTCGATCGGCACCCCCCCACGAATTGTGGTCCGCAGCAGGGCCTCGAACATCGGAATTGGTCCATCGGTCCGCACATTTAGTCTGGAGAGAAGAATTCTTGCGGTATCGTCTCTGGTCACGAATTCCGCCGCCGCCTCGGTCCCATACTCGGTGATCCCCGCCAGTGCCAGGGTCTGATGCCCCGGATTCACCGATCTCTTCAGGGCTATTAGAGCGTAGTCAAAATCGAAAGGGCGCGCCTGCGGTCCAAAATAGAGCGGCGCTTCGCCCTTGCGCGGACGCAGATTCACAATGGCCCCCGATGGGCCCGGAATACCCGCCCGTCTGTTCCGGAACTCGAAATCCGTAAAGATCGGAACGTCTGCCAGTGGCGTCTGCGCCAGCGGCCCCCCGACAAAAATCAGATTCCGGTCGCGGGCTTCATCCCACGTAAGAAGCGCTCCGTGCTTGGCCCGCAGCGGCTGGTGCAGCATGGTGAGAAGCCTGCCGATCTCAAATACCCCGGCCACTTCGCCGATCGTCGTGTAGGTGTCCAGAACTGGCTGCTGCGGGTCTGTCCTTGCGTCGTACTCGCGCAGCCCCGCGTCCAGCGAACCGCTCAGGCGCAGATTTGAGTAGACCACCAGTGGCAAATCCCCGGCGCCCAGAAACGGTCGCCAGAAGGTTCGCAACGCCTGCGGCACCGCCGTTGCATCGCTGTCAACCCGCAGCACGCGCCCCGCAAGCCAGGTAATCACAGCCGTGACCGCAATCAACAGCAGCGCCATCCAGAGCATCGCCGGGTGGAAGCGCAACACCGATGGCTCGCTCGGCGCCGCCGTTGCCGCATGGCCGTTCGAAACCGGCTGAACCGCCACTTCCCCCGCCGCCGTCCCGTTGCCCGCCTGCCGGTAGCGCCACGAAAGCGCGTAGCTCCCCTTGGGGATGGAGATGACAAGCAGGTCTTCAGCGCCCTCGGACAGGTAATACTCTGCCAGTTTGGATCGCAAACGGCCGGTGTGCACCCGCACAATCGAATCGGTCTGCGAATCGAAGTCTTCCGAGCGTCCGAAGACCACCCGGGCAATCTCCCGAACCCGCACCGGCTCGGTGGCCCCGGTGCTGGCCCGCTCTGCCAGATAGGAGAGCAGGTGCCGCAGAATCTCCGACCCCCGGAAGGCGCCGCTGCGCACAATCCGATCGGCCTGTTGTTTCAGGTCGCGCTCCCATGTACCCGGCGCGATCTCGGTTTCCAGTCGCAACGACATAGTGCGAACTCCCCGGCTTACCTTGTGAACTTAACCGCAACCTGCGGCACAGACCATGGGCCGCCTGATCTGCCTTTCCCCCAAATCGCCGGCTGCGTCCTCACGCTCGACCCGGCAGCTTCGGGAGATACCGCCCCCTATCGCAATTCTGGAGGCAGCATATCACAATTCGGGACCCTCGCGGGAACCCCCATGTTAAGCCGCGTTTTCATGCAGATATGATGGAGATAATACGCAGATTTAACTTTGCCTGAAACATTCCCCGCCGTACGCTGAACCAGGTACCCCATGCGTCAGCTCGCGTTTGCATTCCTCCTGTCCACTCTCGCCCTGCGCGCCCAGTGGCTTCCTTTTAATCCCGTCACCGCCGTTCAGCGCCAGGACGGCGTCCTTCTGCTGCCTATGCAGACCGGCGTCCTTCGTCTTCAGCCCTGCACCGATTCCATCATCCACGTGCAGTATTCCCCGGCCTCATCCATCCCCGAGGTGAAGAACTTCGTGGTCACGAAGACCGGCTGGCCCGGTGTGGAATGGGATTTGAAGACGTCCGGCAAACAGGTGATCCTCACCACTTCCCGGCTGAGCGTTCTCGTGAACCGCGAGGAAGGTTCGATTTCGTTTCGCGACCGCGCAGGCCATGAACTGCTCTCCGATGGCTCGCGCGAGATGACCCCCGCCAATGTCAATGGCGAAAATACGTGGCACGCCGAGGAGGTCTTCAAAATCTACGGCTCGGAAGAAGCCTTCTATGGTCTGGGCCAGCATCAGGCCGGCGTTTGGAACTTCCGCGGCGAATCGGTCGACCTGTCGCAGGAGAACGCCAACATCGCCGTCCCCATGTGGCTTTCCAGCAAAGGCTACGGCGTGTTCTGGAATAACCAGTCCATCAGCCGCTTCAACAACCGTTTCGTCCACTACCTCTTCGTCACATCCACCGTCGCCGACACCATCGATTACTACTTCTTTTACGGTCCGGGGTTCGACAGGATCATCGCCGATTACCGCGATCTCACCGGCCAGGCCCCGCTGTTCGGCAAGTGGGCCTATGGCTTCTGGCAGTGCAAGAACAAATACCGCACCCAGGAAGAACTCCTCGGCATCGCCCACAAATACCGCGAGCTCCACATCCCCCTCGACAACATTGTGCAGGACTGGTTCTGGTGGACCAATACCGGCGAGTTCAAGTGGAACAAGAGCTACCCCGACCCCAAAGGCATGGTTGACGACCTCCACCGCAACAACGTCCACCTGATGGTTTCCGTCTGGCCTTATTTCTACCCCGGCTCAGCCACCTATGACGACATGGACAAGCTCGGCTACTTCGTGGACAAGACCATCGTGAAATCGTTCCACCCGAAAGGCATGGCGCTTTACGACGCCTTCAACCCGGCCGCGCGGCAATATTACTGGAAGCTCATCGACGATTCGCTTTTCAAAATCGGCGTGGACGCGTGGTGGATGGACACCACCGAGCCCGAAAGCGAAGGCGTGGAAGAGAGCTTCATGCTGCGCGACAAAGTGGGCGGCATGAGCGGCGCGCGCTATGCCAATCTGTTCCCGCTGATGACCACCACCGCCGTGCACGACGGCCAGCTCGCCGAATCGGACCGCAAACGCGTGTTCATCCTCTCGCGCTCGGCCTTCGCCGGTATTCAACGCAACGGCGTGACGGCCTGGTCTGGAGACGTGCTCTCCGATTTCGAGACCTACAAGCGCCAGATCCCCGCCGCTCTGAATTTTGAGTTGTCCGGCATCCCCTACTGGACCTCCGACGTCGGCGGGTTCATCATGGGCCACCCCAACGATCCCGAGTTTCGCGAGCTGTTCGTCCGCTGGTTCCAGTTCGCCACCTTCTGCCCCATCTTCCGTGTCCACGGCACGCGCGCTCCCGACACGAATGAACTTTGGTCCTACGGTTCGGAAGCGCAGGCCGCGCTGGTGAAGTTTGACCAGCTCCGCTATAAACTGATGCCCTACATCTACTCGACCGCATGGATGGTCACGCACGACTCCTACACGCCCATGCGCCCGCTGGTCATGGATTTCGCCTCTGACCCGCGGGTGCTCAATGTCGGCGATCAGTTCTTGTTCGGCCCGTCCATTCTGGTGAACCCCGTCACCGAGCAGGGCGCAACATCGCGCCGTTTGTACCTGCCCGCCGGCACGCGCTGGTACGACTTCTGGACCGGCGCCGCCCAGGATGGCGGCAGGGCCATCGACGCGCCCGCGCCCCTCGACAGCATTCCCCTCTACGTTCGCGCGGGAGCGATTCTGCCGCTGGGACCGGACATCGAGTGGTCCACCGAGAAGGCAGCGGATCCCATCGAGCTGCGCGTGTTTCCCGGCGCGGACGGCAACTTCACGCTGTATGAAGATGAGAACGACAACTACAATTACGAAAAAGGCGTCTACGCCACCATCCCCTTCCACTGGGATGACGCGAAACACACCCTGACCATCGGCGCACGCCACGGCGGTTTTCCGGGCATGTTGCAGACGCGTACGTTTCGTGTTGAGGTGGCTGGACTGCCGGCGAAAGCCGTACAGTACTCCGGATCGGAACTGCAGGTGATGCAGTGAAGCTAACAGCCGCGCTGACCATCGGCGTGGCGCTATTGCGCGCCTCTACAGTACCGGGCGCCGGGCAACAGACGATAAGCATCGAGCCCTACGCGCCGAACATCGTCCGCGTGACGCTCAGCCTCGATAAGAACGCGGCGGCCGCGCCACCCGGACCGGGATTCATCGGGAAGCCGGCTGATACGGACTGGGCGCACGATGGCTCAACGTACCGTTCCTCCCGCCTGACCGTTGCCGTGGATACCTCGGCTCCCGTCATGCCTCTGGCCACCATGCACGACATCGCGAAGTTCTTCAACGGCTCCGCTCCGCCCGCGCACATCGCCATTCGCACCCCCGATGGTAAACCGCTGCTTGAGATGAAGGGCTGGTCCATGTCCGTCCCCAACCACAAGGACGGCACCGCCGATGTTCTTTACGACAAACGCGCCTCAGACCAGCCGTTCTATCAGGTGGGCGCCACGTTTGTCTCGCCCGCCGACGAGCATTACTACGGACTCGGCCAGAACCAGGAAGGCTATCTCGATCATCGCGGCCACACCGTCGATTGCTGGCATAACTACACCGCCACCGCCGCACCCAGCGTCTGCGTGCCCTTCGTCGTCACCAACAAGGGCTATGGCATGATCTGGGACAACCCCTCGAAAACCACCATCGAGCCCGGCTTCAACGAGCAGACCAGGTGGACGTCCGAAGTGGGCAACCGCGTCTCCTTCTTCGTCATCGCCGGCACCACAACCGACGAGATCTACGCCGGCTACCGCCTCCTTACCGGCGCAACGCCGCTGCTTCCCAAAGCCGCCTATGGCTACATCCAGTGCAAGCAGCGCTACCGCACCCAGGACGAGGTGCTTGCCGTCGCCAAAGGCTACCGCGACCGCCATCTCCCCGCCGACATCATCGTCGTCGATTGGTTCTACTCCACGAAAATGGGCCAGTTCGATTTCGATCCCGTCGCCTGGCCCGATCCCGTGGCCATGAATCGCCAGCTCCACGACATGGGCTTCCAGACCATGATCAGCGTCTGGCCGCGCTTCACGCCCGGGTCCCGCTACTACGATTTCCTGAAAGAAAAGGGCTGGTTCGAACACCTCGCCGACGGCACTCCCACCAACGGCCTCCCCTACGACCGCGCCGGCTCCGACATCGACACCACCAACCCCGAGGCCGCGCGCTGGTACTGGCAGACCATTCGCGACAATATCCTGAGCAAGGGCTTCGACGCGCTCTGGGCCGACGAGACCGAACCCGACCTTCCCCCCAACGGCAGCTACTTCTTCATCGGGCCCGGCACGCGCTTCTTTAACGTCTACCCGCTCTATCACACGGCCGCCCTCTACGACGGCTTCCGCCGTGATACGAAAAAACGCGCCCTGATTCTCTCGCGCGATGCCTACCTCGGCGCGCAACGCAACGGCGCTTTCTTCTGGTCGTCGGATATCTATCCGACGTGGGATACGCTTCAGCGCCAGATTCCCACCGGTCTCGATTTCGCCGCCTCCGGCATCGCCGAGTGGAGCAACGACACCGGCGGCTGGCAATATCTTCCCGCCGAGCATCATCCGGCCCGCGAGCCCCTGCTCGATCCTTCCGGCGCGCGCGACAACGTCGGTGGCTATGACGACTATCCTGAGCTCTACACCCGCTGGTTCGAGTACGCGTCCTTCCTGCCCATCTTCCGCACTCACGGCAGCCGTCTCGCCAACGAGGTCTGGTCATACGGCAAACAGGCCGAGCCAATTCTCGAAAAATACCTGAAGCTCCGCTACACGCTGCTGCCCTACATCTATTCGCTGGCCCACCGCACTTATGAAACCGGCGCGCCTTCCATGCGCGCGTTGTTCATGGATTTCCCCGGCGATCCGCAGGCCGCCGCCTTGACTTCCGAATACATGTTCGGCCCCGCGTTCCTCGTCGCTCCCATCACCGAACAGGGCGCTACCGCGCGCATGGTGTACCTGCCCGCCGGGTCCGACTGGTACAACTACTGGACGAAGCAGCGCTTCAAAGGCGGCGCCGCAATCCGCGTTGACGCGCTCATCGATACTCTCCCGTTATTCGTGCGCGCCGGCTCCATCGTTCCCATCGGTAAGCCCATCCTGAGCACGAGCGAGAAGCAGGAACTCGCGAAAGTCGAGGTCTATCCCGGCGCAGACGCCGATTTCACCGTCTACGACGATGACGGCGCCACCTATGCCTACGAAAATGGCGCCATGACCCTGACCCATCTCCACTGGGACGACAACGCGCGGAAGCTCACCGGTTGCGATCCCGGACTCGTGGAGGTCGTGGGCCGCTGAAAGCCCTCTACTGGACCGCCGTCGTCGCGCTTTGTACCGTCCTGGGTGTTGAGCTCTTCGTGCCCGCGCGCGAACAATCTCAGACACCCGACGAAGCAAACCACATGCTTGCCGGCGCTCGCTACTGGAAGTTCGGCGACTTCGGCGACAATCCCGAACACCCGCCGCTGGCGAAATTCATCGCCGCCCTTCCGAACCTCGGCGTTCCCTGCCCCGCGCCGAAATCGTATGGTCCCTTCGGATTCAAGGCCGAGAACTTCACCAGCGCCATCCCATATCTCTACACGCACGACGCCGGCGCGATGCTCCTCCGGGCGCGCATGGCCATATCCATCTTCACGTGGCTCCTGGCGCTGCTGGTCTTCCAGGCAGCCCGCGAAATGTTCGGCGCAAAGGTCGCGCTGCTGGCGCTCCTGCTTTTTGTCTTCGAGCCGAACCTCGTCGCGCACGGTGCCCTGGTCACCACCGACATGGCGGTGACATGCTTCTTCTTCGCCGCCCCCTATACCTTCTATCGATGGCTGCGGCGGCCGTCGCTGCTTCGATTGACCCTCTGTGGTTCGGCAGTGGGACTCGCGCTCGCCTCGAAACACTCCGGCGTATTCGTGATTCCGGTGCTCGCCATGCT
>Ga0335078_10013630_pt1 | contig 12050 bp, 7 predicted proteins | sample Lox_Sample_32_FD_206711 | JGI IMG/M metagenome (GOLD analysis project Ga0335078, IMG submission 206711) | Soil microbial communities from Loxahatchee National Wildlife Refuge, Florida, United States - Lox_Sample_3.2 | ecosystem: Environmental > Terrestrial > Soil > Wetlands | place: USA: Florida... | reverse complement strand
GGCGGGAGTTCCGGGCGAGAGCCCTGTTCGCGTCATGTCGGCGGCTGGTTTAGCAGCCACCAGCGTGGGACCGGCCGGCTTGCCCGGAATGGTCGCGACGCCGAAGTCGAGAATCTTGATCTCACCGCGCATGGTCAGAAAAATATTCGCCGGTTTGATGTCGCGATGGATGATTCCTTTTTCATGCGCGAACTGCAGGGCGTCGCTGATCTGAATCGCCAGGTTCAGGGTTTCGCGAACGCAGGTGGGGGCGGGACGAGCCGCTTCCGCCGCGATCCACTCCCGCAACGTCTGCCCCTGCAGTAATGGCATGACGATGAAGGTCTGGCCCTCGTGTTCAACGAGTTGGTGGATGGAACATATGTGAGGATGATCCAGCGCCGAAGCCAGGCGCGCTTCCCTCTGCATACGCTCGAGGGCATCGCGATCGCCGGCGAGTTCGCGAGGCAGGAACTTGATGGCAACCTGGCGGCCGAGTTTCAGGTCTTCAGCCTTGTAAACGACACCCATGCCGCCGCCACCCAGCAACTCTAGAATGCGGTAGTCGCCGATGCGGCGTCCCGCAAGAAAACCGTCCGTGGGACTTTCCAGGGACGATGGCTCGGGCTGAGAGTCCAGTATCCCTTCGATTTGCGATGCGAGAAAGAGATAGCCTCTTCCCACGACCGTCTGGAGGAAACGAGGTTGATCGGGATCGTCGCGGAGCACCAGGCGGATCTTCCGGATGGCGCTGTTGATGCTGTTGTCCGTGTCGAGGTAGACGTCCTTACCCCAGACTCGCTCGACGATCTCTTCGCGAGTTACCAGGTGTCCTGCCCGCTCAATGAGCAGGAGCAGGATCTCCATAGGGATCCTCTCCAGTTTCAGCACGCGGCCGGATCGCCGCAGCACGTAGCTGCTGGCATCCAGCTCGAATTCGTTGCCGAACCGGATCGGACTCACATTTCTAATAGGTCCGACGGCCATAGCCTCACCCCAAGGCCAATTGTTGACATTCTAACGCGAGTTCGTTCAGCGCGGCTAAGGCATTGTCCTTCAGTAAGTTACCGGGACATCTCGAAATAAGCAGTTCGTCAGACGCTCGCTATTGCGAGAACCGGATTGTGAGGCCACGATTCAGCCCGTGGTGGGGGAATCAACCCTTGGAGGATGTGCTGCAATGGCTTGGAAGACAGTAAGTTTGCTGCCCCGGACAAGAGCGCTCGTGCTCCGAATACTCGCATGTCTCATTTTGATGTTGCTGTCGGCAACCGCGGTGTTTGCCGACGGCCCCAGGAATAAGAACTCCGATAAACCCGACATCGAGAACCTTCAGCCGTACCTTGACGGATCGGGCTTCATTGCCACCTATAACGTGAACGGGAAGATCAATACCCGTAGCGCGTTTTTTCAAAGCCTTGGTACCAATGGACGCACCTGTGCCACGTGCCACGTCACGAGCCAAGCGTTCAGCTTTAGCGCCGAAGACGCGAGAGCGCGTTTCCTGCAGACGAGGGGTCGCGATCCGCTGTTCGCCCCCGTCGATGGCGCGAATTGCCCCAATGCGAAACCTGGAGATTACGTCAGCCGCTCGCTGATACTCCAGAATGGCGTCATCCGTATCGGTATTCCGGTGCCGACGAACTCGCCTCAATTTACTGTCAAAGCGGCTCACGATCCCTACGGCTGCGCGATCGACACTAGCACGGGCCAGCCAATGCTTTCCTTCTACCGGAGGCCGCTGCCCTCTACCAACCTTAGATTCCTCAGCGCCGTGATGTTCGACGGACGTGAGAGCATCTCTGCGCTGAACAACGCTTCCACGTTCAACTCATCTCTGGTCACCGACCTCACATCGCAGGCGCTGGATGCCACTACTGGCCACGCCCAAGGATTGCCTCCGACTGCGGCGCAACTGGCCGACATCGTCAACTTCGAACTCGGTCTCTCGACAGCGCAAGTCTGGGACTTTCGTGCCGGAATGCTCTCGTCCGGCGACGCCCGGGGCGGCGTGCTGACCCTTGCAGGCCAGGGCTACTACCCCGGGATTAACGATTCGCTAACGCCTTCGATCTTCACGCCGACGATCTTCACCTTGTATGACTCGTGGCTGAATGCGCCCGGAGGGAACGAGAGAAGCCGCGCACGGGCAGAGATTGCCGCGGGCGAGAAGTTGTTCAACAGTTTCCCGATCAACATCACTTCCGTTCGCGGACTGAACGACAACGCGGCACTTGGAACGCCTGCTGTGATTACCGGAACCTGCGGCACCTGTCACGACGCACCCAATGTCGGCGATCACTCGCTCCCCGTGCCTCTCGACATCGGGACGGGGCACGCTGCGGCATATGAAACCGACCCACAAATCAAAGCTGCGCTGGCAGAACTTAGTTTCCCGAACCTCCCGATTTATAAAATCACCGGCTGCACCGATCCCTTCACCGGAGCGTCTCTCATCTACACCACGGACCTCGGTAAGGGTGCCTTGACGGGCCAGTGCGGAGATCTCAACCGGATCAAGGGACCGATCCTGCGAGGTTTGGCGGCGCGTGCTCCCTATTTTCATAACGGAGCAGCGGCAAACCTCAGCGAGGTGGTCAACTTCTACAATCAGCGTTTCAACATGGGACTGACCGAGCAGCAAAAGGCGCAGTTGGTTGCCTTCTTGAAGACGCTCTAGGCCAAGTTCCCGGGGCCGTGCCCTGGTTTCTTCGGGGGAGGAGAGGCCGGGCACGGTTGAATCCCGGGATGGGCCAAAGTTATCTATTTTAGTAATGATGGAACCGGCAACGAATATCTTCTTGCGACCTGTTGAGCTGCTTCGGATTCCTGCTCTATCCACTGGACAAGTCGCCCGTCCCGTTTTAGTGTGGCGGTTAGTGGGGGGAGCGCTTTGGTGCAAACGGGCTGGCGAATGCTCAGCGGCGCTCCTATCAATCATCACGACATTTTCGACGCACCGCGGGCCTCAGGGGGCTGCGCTCAAGTCGGACGATAGGAGAATTGTATGACGCTGTTCGAATCTCTCAAGCAGTACACCACAGTGGTCGCCGACACAGGTGACATCCAGGCCATAGCCCGCCACCGTCCGCAGGACGCGACCACCAATCCTTCGCTTCTTTACAACGCCGCGAAGATGCCCGAGTACCGGCATCTGGTGGAAGAGGCCGCCGAGATCGCCGACAAAGTGGGCGGCAGTCACGAACAGATGGCGGAAGAGTTTATCGACAACCTGTTCGTACTGTTCGGTTGCGAGATTCTCAAGGTGGTTCCCGGCCGCGTTTCTACCGAAGTCGCGGCGAGCCTGAGCTTCGACTATTCCGGCACAGTCGCGAAGGCTCGCAAGCTCATCTCGTTGTATGACAAGAAAGGCATCTCGCGCGAGCGGATCCTGATTAAGATCGCCAGCACTTGGGAGGGCATCCAGGCGGCTGGAGCGCTGGAGCAGGAAGGCATCCATTGCAACTTGACGCTGCTGTTCAGCTTCGCCCAGGCGGTCGGTTGCGCCGAGGCCGGGGTGACGCTGATCTCGCCGTTCGTGGGCCGCATTTACGACTGGTACAAGAAGGAAAACGGCGGTAAGGAGATCGATCCCGAGCATGATCCGGGCGTCGAATCGGTTACGCGCATTTACAACTACTACAAGAAATACGGATACAAGACGCAGGTGATGGGCGCGAGCTTTCGCAATGTCAGCCAGATTGAGCACCTGGCTGGATCGGACCTGCTGACCATCAGCCCCGACCTGCTCGACAAACTCGAGACCACCGATGGCACGCTGGAGCGCAAGCTCGATCCGGCGAAAGCCGCACAGGCGTGCAAAGAACCGAAGATCCATCTGGACGAGAAGACCTTCCGATGGATGCACAATGAGGACGCGATGGCTTCGGACAAACTGTCCGAAGGAATTCGCAAATTCAACGCCGATGCGGTGAAATTGGAAAGCTACGCAGTAACGCAGGTGGCTGCGAAGGTCGGCTAACGCCATCTTTAATCAGCTATGAGCGCGGGCAAGTTGCCCGCGCTTTTTGCTTTTCCGTACCTAAGACTTTGCGGAAAGCCTATTGCGCGCGCGGCGCGTAGTAGCCCTTGCGCGCGCGGACGTGCAGGTTCTTGTGGTTCTCGGCAATGATGTCGATGCTCCGATACTTGCCATTGGAAGCGAAGTCTGCTGGCTTGTAAGCCAGCAGGTACTGGCTGCGTAGCTCGTCCTGTATCTCGGAGAAGGCGTTGGCGACGTCCTCGATCTTGAAGGGAAAGAAGGCGCGTCCGCCAGTGGCGTCGGCCATGCGCTCGAGCACCTTGTCTCCTTTGAGTTTCACGCCGCTCACGTTCGTGCTGATGGTATAGATGACGACCTCCGCGCGCTGGGCCATTTCGATTGCCTCTTCGCGCGTCACGCGGCTCTGGTTATCCTCACCGTCGGTCAGCAGGATGATCGCCTCTCGAGTTGGGATGTTCTCCTTTTCGTGCTCCTTCATCAGCTTGTCGCGACAGGCGTAGAAGACGGCGTCGTACAGGGCTGTGCCGCCGCCGGGACGCAGCATGCGCACACCTTTGGCAAGTTGCTCGGCGTTATCGCTGAAATCTGCGGTGACTTCGGGCGTGGTATCGAAGCCGATGACGAAAGCCTCGTCGAAATTCGGGCGCACAATCTGGTTCAGGAATTCGATCGCCGCGTCCTGCTCGAAGCGGAAGCGGTCCCGAATGGAATTGCTGGCATCGACCAGCAGGCCGACGCGCAGAGGCAGGTTTGTCTCTTTCGCAAACTGGGTGATTTGCACCGCCGGCTTGTTGTCGTCGAGAACCTTGAAATCGTTTTCGCCCAGGTCTTTCACGAAGTGGCCGTGTTTATCGGTGACTGTAAACACAACGTTAACTTCGTTGACGTTGTGAACGAACTTAGTAATCGCTTCATCGTTAGGCGTTTCGTTGGAGCCGCCGGGAGCAGGAGCGGGCGTATCTTTCGCGACAGCATTCTGCGCAGGAATATTGCTCGTCGGCTGCGTTGAAGCCGCGGGAGCCGGGGCAGGCACGTCTGCCTGTTGCGATTGCTGCTCCTGTTGCTCGCGCTTCTGCTCTTGCTGCTGCTCTTTTTCCTGTTGCTGTTGCAGGACTGCCGAGGGCGCCGAGGGCAGATCGTTCGACGACTGCTGCGCTACGGCGGCAGAAGATGCCAGCAGCAAAATCACACCTAAGTTGTTACCGAGTCTCAAGCCAACCTCTTTGTTCTATTATAGTCCGTCAGCAGCGCTGCCCCTCTGCTTACGATGGTTGTAAGCCTCTGATTCGCCGCCTGATTCGTTGTGGCCCTGTTTACCAAAACCCTCAATAGAGCCGCCTAGTTGCGACAAAAACCGGAGTAGATCTTTTGGCAACTCCGACTCGAACCGCAGCGCCTTGCCGGAGCGCGGCTGGCGGAACTCGATTCGCGCAGCATGAAGAAACTGGCGGCCAAGGTTAAGGGACAAACTGCCCTTCGGCGGCTTGATCTCGGCCGGCGCGCCATAGAGCGTGTCGCCTACGATGGGGTGGCCGATGGAGGAGAGATGCACCCGGATCTGGTGCGTGCGCCCGGTTTCGATCTTTACCCGAACCAGCGAGAACCTGCCGAATCCCGACTCGAACTGCTTCACGACTTCGTAGTGCGATATGGCGTGGCGCCCGCCGCTGCCGCGCGTCGTCATGCGAGTGCGGCGCTGCACGTCGCGACTGATGGGAGCGCTGATGGTTCCCTTTGGTTCCTTGAAGCAGCCGTGCACCAGTGCGATGTATTGCTTGCTTACTTCACGGCTGGAAAACTGTTCTGCCAGCTTGCGATGGGCGAAGTCGTTCTTGGCGACAATGATAAGGCCGCTGGTGTTGCGATCGAGCCGGTGGACGATTCCAGGGCGCAGCTCGCCGCCGACCTCCGACAAGGCCCCGAAGCGATGCAGCAGCGCGTTCACCAGCGTGCCGCGATTGCGTTCATCCTCGGTCGCGCCGGCACCAGCGTGGACCATCATGCCGGCGGGCTTGTTCACGACCGCAAGATCGCTGTCTTCGTAGACAATGTCGAGCGGAATGTCCTCGGCGATGGCGCGCAGCGGAATTGGTTGCGCTTCGCCGACGATGGCGATCTGCTCGTCGCCGCGCAGTTTCAGCGAAGCCTTGGCGGCTTTGCCGTCGACCAGAACCTTCTGTTCGCGGATCAACTGCTGCACACGCGCGCGGCTGACGTCCGAAAGGCGCGAGGCGAGGAACTGGTCGAGCCGCGTCCCGGCGTCGTCCTGGCCAACCGTGATGTCATTCGTTTCTCCCATGCGCGCTTCGTGGTAGCTGCCTATTCTCGCATTCGTGGCGCTATGCTTCTGCCGGAAAACCTCTCAACTGATTACCAAGTGATAACCTACCTACCCGCAGGTCTGGGGTACCCCCCGGGGGGTCTGGACGGTCTATGAAAACAAGCCACTTAGGTCCAGGTGGTCTGGAAGGAACTTGGTCGATTGCGAAGGTGAGATACCTCGCCACTGTCTTGATATGGCAGATCTTTTGAATCAACAACTTAGCGTTGTACATGAACGTCCCGCTACTGAAAACAAAGGACTTAGGTCTTAAGTATTTGGAAACAGGGAACTTAGCGTTCAACCGATGATCGACGGAGTGGGGGTAAGTCTGGTGTCCATCGGGGCGAAAAACGAACGAGAAAGTTAACTTATCGGTAAATAGTAGTAGCGCCGTTAGCGGGTTGGCGTCCGACAAGCGGACGCGGAATGGAGAAACCCGCGATTCCATCATGATTTGGAGACAGTGTAGGTGATCGGGGAAGAAGTTGTCATGTAACGGTGGTAACACGAGAGTTAGCGCGGAAGGACAATGCATCGGGTGATCGGATTATCAGGCGATCGAAACCACTAAGCCAAAGGACGTGAATGGGACACCCGTTTCATTAAAAGCCGTGGGCTACCCAACTACTCTTTCACGGCGATTTGAAGAGCCTTCATCTTGCGGTAGAGGTGGCTGCGTTCGAGGCCGAGGACCTCCGCGGTGCGCGAGATGTTGCCGTGGTTGTCCTCGAGCTTCTTCAGGATGTAGTCGCGCTCGTAGGCCTGGCGCGCCTGCTGCAGGGACGTGAACTCGCCGCCCGAACGGCGGCTGCCGTCGCGATAGACCAAAGGCGGCAGGTGCTTGCGTTCGAGCCGCATGGCTGTGGGATTCATGATGACGATGCGTTCCATTACATTGCGCAGTTCGCGCACGTTGCCGGGCCACAAGTACCGAGAGAGCACGTCGAGCGCGTCTTCAGTGATCTCCTTTGGGTAACGGCTGTACTGGGCCGAGAACTCTTTGAGGAAATGGCGGGCCAGCAGCGGGATATCCTCTTTGCGTTCGCGCAGCGGCGGGACAAAAAACGGCACCACGTTGAGGCGGTAGAAGAGGTCTTCGCGGAAGTTGCCGCGCGAGATTTCTTCTTCGAGATCGTGGTTGGTGGCAGCGATCACGCGGGCATCGACCGTCAGCGGCTCGTCTCCGCCGACAGGAGTGAAGCGTTGCTCGTCGAGTGTGCGCAACACCTTGGACTGCGTCTTCAGGCTCATGTCGCCGACTTCGTCGAGGAACAAGGTTCCCGCATCAGCCTTCTGGAATTTGCCGATCTTCTCGGTGGTGGCGCCGGGGAACGATCCTTTGCAATGGCCGAAGAGTTCGCTCTCGATGAGGTCTTCGGGAATGGCCGCACAATTCACTTCGACGAAGGCGGCGTCTTTCCGCAGGCTCTCGGCGTGGATGGCGCGCGCGACGAGTTCTTTTCCTGTGCCTGACTCGCCATAGACGAGCACGCGTCCGTTAGTGGGCGCCATGAGGCCGATCTGCTGGCGGAGGGCCTTCATGGGCACCGAGTCACCGACGATGACAGTTGCCGGTAAGGTGCGCTTCAGGTCGCGGTTCTCGCTACGCAGGCGGCGTGTCTCGAGGGCGTTCTTCACCACGATCAGCGTTTTTTCGAGCGAGAGTGGCTTTTCGAGAAAGTCGAAGGCGCCGAGTTTAGTGGCGCGGACGGCGGTTTCGATGGTGCCATGGCCCGAGATCATCACCACTTCGGGACCGTCTTCCATCCCCTTGATTTTCTGCAGTGTCTCAAGGCCATCGATTCCGGGCAGCCAGATGTCGAGCAAAACTACGTCGAAGGGACGCTTTTCAACGAGATCGAGGCAAGCTTCGCCGCTCTGCGCGCAGGCAGGCTTGTAACCTTCGTCCTCGAGCACGCCTTTCAGCGAATCGAGAATTCCCGGTTCATCGTCAACAATCAGGATGTTATGCATGAGCCGCGGTTTCGACCGTCGCTTCCGTCGCGACCGGAACCTCTACGATGAACCTGGTGCCGACCGGTTTGTTTTCTTCCACACGAATCGAGCCATGATGATCTTCCACGATCCGGCTCACGATCGCCAGTCCTAAACCGGTGCCGCGCTGCTTGGTCGAGAAGTAGGGGAGAAACAGCTTTTCCTTGTTCTCGGCGGTTATGCCCTGGCCGGTATCTGAGACCACGAGTTCCACGACATCGCGGTTACCGAGCACCGAGGTGGTGATCTGGATCTCGCGGACCATCGAACTGTTCATGGCCTCGGCGGCATTGTCCACCAGGTTGGCGATGGCGCGCTTCATCGCCTCGGGATCGGCCATTACCTTGGGCAACTCTGGTGACAGGAAAGTGCGCACCGAGATTCCGTCAAGACGGCCATCGAACATCGAGAGAGCCGTTTGCACAATGCCGTTCATGTCGGAGGGTTTGACCTGCGCAGCCGGGAAGCGCGCCATGGTCGAGAACTCGTCAACCAGTTTGCGCACGGTTTCTACGGCTCCGGCGATAGTTTCGGCGCAGCCGTGGATGACGGCCAGGGAGGCTTCATCCGGAGTTGCGCCGCGGTCGAGATGCCGCCTGATCCGCTGCGCGGAGAGTGCGATAGGGGTCAGTGGATTCTTGATTTCGTGCGCCACGCGCCGCGCCACTTCGCGCCACGCCGCCTGCTTCTGTGCCTTCAGCAGGTCAGTGAGATCCTCGAAGACGATCACATATCCCAAGCGCTGAGTTTCGTGCTTCAACGATGCGACAGTTACGGCCAGACTGATCACGCGTCCGCCAATCGAGGCTTCCAACTGACTGGTGGTGCTTCCCATACGATCGGACTTGCGCAGCATATGCGCGAGATCGTCGATGACTTCCTGAGGAAAGACATCGCGCAGGTGAGCACCTTTCAGAATTTCGCTACCGCCGCCGTTAGTATCAGGCCGGAACAACCGCGTCAAGGACTGGTTAACGTGCGTCACGCGCATGGTGGCATCCAGCGAGAGCACACCTGTGGGAATGTTCTCGAGAATGGCCTCCATCTGGCGGCGACGTTGCTCCAATTGCGCGTTGGCGTCGGCCAAGTCGTGGCTGGAACTCTCAAGCTTTTGCCGATTGGTCTTCAGTTCGCCAGCCATGCGGTTGAACGACTGCACCAGTTCGCCCAACTCGTCGGTAGCGGGAACCTTAACGCGGTAATCGAGATTGCCCTTCGAGATTTCCTGAGTTCCCTCCGCCAAGGCGACGACAGGGGTGGTCACAAACTTGGACATGAAGACCGCGAACCAAGTCGCCGCGAAGAGAACGACTGAAGTCAGCAGTAGCAGCAGCAGCATATAGGTGCGCCGGACCATCTTGCGCTGCGCCGCGAGGTCGAGGTAGTTGCGTTGGCTCTCCTCCATCTGGCGGATGGCGGCCGTAAAACTCTTCGGCATCGGCATGGCCACGATGATGAGCCCGCGTTGTCCGACTTCCTGCCAGCCGACCAGGTATTCCTGATCGTTGAGATCGATGGCGGTCGGCAGGTTCAGTCGCCCTTGCTGGACGCGAAGCTTGACGCTCAGGTCCGCCCAAGTGGTGGGAACCTGGTAGCTGGCCTCGAGTTCGCCATCTTCGAGGGCGAGCGCGAATCCGCCCTGTAAAGGAGCTTCGCGACGGCGGAAGACGCCCATCATGGATGCAAAATTGCCCGACTGGAAGGCTTTTTCGGTTTCAGGTGCGATCGCCATCGAAACGGCTTCTGCACGGGCGTTCTCCAGCGTGTACTCAGCGAGCGTGCTGGAAACTGCGGCTGTATCGCGCCGGACTTCTTCGACCGGCGTGGAGAACCACTTGTCGATGGACCGGTTCATCAGGCCGTAAGCGAAGAGAAAGAGGAATAGCACCGGTCCGAAGGAGAGCACCATGGCTCCGAGGACGAGCTTGGTGCGGAATTTCGAACCCATCTTGCCGACACGCCGTTCGGCGAAGAGCTTTAGCAGGATTCGCGCGATGAGCAGGCAGAGAACGAGAAACAGGATGAATACCAGAGAAGACAGCGCGGCGAACACCAGCGCCTGGCTGGTGGAATCCGCGCGGATAAAGGCTTCGTTGAAAGCTTGCTCCGAGAAGAGGATGGTGAGCGCCACGAAGGCCGGAATCGCCAGCAGGGTGATCAGGGTACGGCGCCGACGGCGCTTGGGATCGACCGGATTGACTGGCTCTGGAGACAAGTGCGTATGTTCCTGCCGCTCAGGCATTTAAGGCTAATTCCTCTGATTATAGACATGCGCTTCAAGGAAAAGTTGCAGGAATTACTGGTGTGCGGCGTCTGCAGCGGCGTCACTTGCCGCTCCTGCGGGCGGGCGATACGATGGAGTGTTTGCTTCATCGGAGGAGGCTTTCTATGGCGACCGAAGCCGTGGCAACTGGCACTATTCATAAGAATCTGATTGACGGCGAGTGGGTGGAAGCGAGGACGGGGAAGACGTTCGAGAACCTTAACCCAGCCGACACGCGCGAAGTCGTAGGAGTTTTTCAGAAATCGGGGAAGGAAGATGTGGATGCTGCCGTTGACGCCGCTCGCCGCGCCTTCGAGAAGTGGCGACTGGTTCCGGCGCCCCGAAGAGCGGAGATCCTCTATAGCGCGTCGCGCATCCTCGAGCAGCGCAAAGAAGCCTACGCCCGGGACATGACGCGGGAGATGGGGAAGGTGATCAAGGAAACGCGCGGCGACGTACAGGAAGCCATCGACTGTGGCTACTACAACGCCGGCGAAGGTCGCCGTATGTTCGGGATGACGACACCGTCGGAACTTCCCAACAAATTTGCCATGTGCGTGAAGCAGCCTCTGGGTGTCTGCGGGATGATCACGCCGTGGAACTTTCCGATGGCGATTCCGTCGTGGAAGCTCTTCCCTGCCCTTGTCTGCGGTAACACGTGCGTGATCAAGCCGGCGCAGGATACTCCACTATCGACTTTCAATTTCGTGAAGGCGCTAAGCGACGCAGGAGTGCCCAAGGGAGTCGTAAACGTGGTTGCCGGGTTCGGCACGGATGTAGGTACGCCGCTGACCCAGCATCCGGACGTGCGGGCGGTCTCGCTCACCGGATCGACGGCAGTGGGCCGCATCGTGGGACAAGAGTGCGCGAAGACGTTCAAGCGCTGTTCGCTCGAACTGGGCGGGAAAAATCCGATGATCGTGCTCGACGACGCGAACCTCGATCTTGCGCTCGACGGGGCGCTGTGGGGCGCGTTCGGAACCACCGGGCAGCGCTGCACCGCGACCAGCCGCATCATCGTCCAGAAGGGCGTCTACAAAAAGTTCACGGACGAACTGGTGCGCCGCGCGAAGCTGCTGAAGATCGGCGACGGGCTGGACGAGTCGGTCGATATGGGTCCGGCGATCAATGAATCGCAGCTCAAGACCGACCTCGAGTACATCGAGATCGGCAAAAAGGAAGGGGCAAAGCTGCTCACAGGCGGCAATCGACTGACCGAGGGCGCATACAAGCATGGTTGGTTCCTGGAGCCGACGGTCTTTGCGGATGTGGATCACTCGATGAGGATTGCGCAGGAAGAGATTTTTGGGCCGGTGGTTTCGATCATCCCGTGCAACGATATGGATGATGCCGTACGGATCGCGAACGGGATCAAGTATGGTCTGTCGTCGGCGATCTATACGAAGGACGTTAACCGTGCCTTTAAGGCGATGCGCGACCTGGAGGCGGGCATCACCTATATCAATGCTCCGACGATTGGCGCGGAA
>Ga0335078_10013628_pt1 | contig 12050 bp, 7 predicted proteins | sample Lox_Sample_32_FD_206711 | JGI IMG/M metagenome (GOLD analysis project Ga0335078, IMG submission 206711) | Soil microbial communities from Loxahatchee National Wildlife Refuge, Florida, United States - Lox_Sample_3.2 | ecosystem: Environmental > Terrestrial > Soil > Wetlands | place: USA: Florida... | reverse complement strand
TATCGCGCGTGGCGCGCAATCTGCTGATCGACCATTACCGGCGGACACGTCAGGACCGGGCGACGGATTCGATCGAAGAGCAGCTTCCCACGCTGGAGCTGGAAGGCAGCGGCGCTCTGGTCCGCCCGGACCAAGCGGTGGCGGGCCGGGAGGCCAGTGAGATTTTGCAGGCGGCGTTGCAGAAACTCTCGCCGGAGTTGCGGGAGGCGGTGATTCTCCGCGACCTGCAGGAAATGGAATACCGGGAGATCGCCGAAGTGTTAGCGATTCCCGAAGGTACAGTAAAATCGCGAATTAATCGGGGACGCGCCGAATTGGGCCGTCTCTTGCGGAAGCAGAAGCTGTCGGTATGAACTGCGCAGAGATTGAAATCCTGATCTGCGATTACGTGGACGGGACGCTGGCACCCGCCGGGCGCGCGGAGGTGGAGCGCCACCTGGCCGAATGCCCGTCCTGTGCGGCGCTGGTCGAGGATTCCACGGCCGCGGTTCAGTTCATCGAACGCGCGGCCGAGGTGGAACCGCCACAGGAACTGGTGAGCCGGATCCTGTTCGATCCTCCCTGGCGCCATTACCGGCATGGCTGGTTCCGCAAGGCGTTCCACGCGGTGCTGCAACCGAAATTCGCCATGAGCATGGCGCTCACGGTCTTATCGTTTTCGATGATGCTTCCCAAGGTGCGGCAACTGGAGCCTTCCGACCTGGCGCCGGCGCAAGTTTGGGCGGGCCTGGAAGACCGGGCGTACCGCATCTGGGCGCGCACGCTGAAGTTTTACGACAACTTGAAATTCGTGTATCAGATTCAAACGACCCTGCGGGAGTGGCAGCAACAGGCGCCGGAGGCGCAGCCCGCGGCCACGCCAGAGACTGGCAATCCACCGCCGGCGCGAAAGCCGGCGGCCAGCACGTCAACAGGGAGAACGTAGGAGGAACTTGCTATGAACTGCCAGAATCATCCCGACGTTGCCGCCACGGCGTATTGCCGCGCTTGCGGCAAGCCCGTTTGCGACCAGTGCCGGCGGGACGCACAGGGGACCGTGTACTGCGCCGAGCACGCGCCCGTGGCGGCCCCTCCGCCGAACCCGCCGCCCGCGCCGAATCCCGCGCCGCCGTCACCCTACACCCGTCCAGGGTATCCGTATGCGGACGTTTCTCCGGGGCTGGCTCTGCTGCTCGGATTTATCCCGGGCGTGGGCGCGATTTACAACAGCCAGTACGCCAAGGGATTGGTGCATGCCGTGATCTTCGGGATCATTATCAGCATCCTCAGCGAGAACAACGGCGGCACCGACGTGGTGTTCTCGTTCATCCTCGTGGCGTGGATCTTCTACATGGCGTTTGAGGCGTATCACACCGCGCTGAAGCGCCGTAACGGAGAACGGGTGGATGAGTATTCCGGCCTGGTGAACCTGCGCGGGGGCGGCAGTGGTCCGGTGGCGGGCGTGGTGCTCGTACTGCTGGGCGTCGTGCTGCTGCTCAACACGCTGAACATTTTCGATTTCGCCTATCTGGCGCGCTATTGGCCGGTGGTCCTGATCGCCGCCGGGCTTTACCTGCTGTACACCCGATTCGCCGGCCACGGCGCATCGGAACGGGGAGATTGAAATGCGCGGTGACGTTCCCTTGTTGCGCGCGATCCGAGGACCGATCACGCTCATCACGCTGGGTGTACTCTTCGGGTTCAACAATCTCACGCAGTACCGTTTCTCGGAGACGTGGCCGGTGCTGCTGATTGTTTTCGGGCTGCTGAGCCTGCTGGGGCGAACCTACGGCGCGCCCCCGCCCCCGCCCAACGGTCCGCCACCACCGCCGCCGTATCCAGGAGGACCGCGATGAGACGCCGCTCGTTTGCCGGACCGCTGCTGCTGGTGGTCATCGGCGGGTTTTTTCTTTGGCGCAACGTGTACCCGGACGCGCCGGTTTTCGATCTGGTCGCGACCTACTGGCCGTTCGCGCTGATCGCGTGGGGGTTCCTACGTCTGATCGAAATCGTGGCGATGCGCGATTCCACCTACCCGGGGCTGACGGGCGGCGAAATCGCGCTGGTCATCCTGATCTCGATGGCGGGACTGGGAATGTTCGAGGTGCACCGGCACGGCGTGCAATTTACGCCGGGGATTTTCGGGGAAGAGTACGATTACCCGATTTCGGAACATGCCTCCGCCGCCGGCGTGAAGCGCATTGTGTTTGACAACCCGCGCGGCTCGCTGCGAGTCACGGGCGGCGACGCACAGGAGATCGCGATTAGCGGCCACAAACTGATCCGGGCCTACACACACAGCGACGCCGACCGCACCAACGGCCTGACGGGCCTGGAGATTGCGCAGGAAGGCGACCGCCTGTCGGTGCGCACGCGCCAGGACCGGGCGCCCGGCGACCAACGCATTTCCGATGACCTGGAGGTAAGCGTGCCGCGGGGCATCGCGATCGAGGCCCGCGAACAGAACGGCGATTTCGAAATCACGGACGCCGGCGAGATCGATCTCACGAGTGCGCGTGGCGACGTACGCCTGATCCGCGCGGGTGGCAATGTGAACCTGGACATCGGACATAGCGGCACGATTCACGCGGAAGACGTGAAAGGCACGCTGCAGTTGCGGGGCAGCGGCTCGGATGTGGACCTCGAGAACGTCGCGGGACAGGTGACGATCGACGGCGCCTACAATGGCTCCCTCGAATTCAAGAATCTCGCCAAACCACTGCGCTTCGAAGGCGCCGGCGGCACGGAACTGCGCGTGGAGTCGCTGCCCGGAGAGATCAGCATGGATCTAGGCGACTTCACCGCCAAGAACCTGGTAGGGCCCGTGCGGCTGGTGACGCATTCGCGCGATATCCGGCTGGAAGATTTTAGCGAATCGCTGGATTTGGAAACCCAGCGCGGCGACGTGGAACTCGAGCCGACACACATACCGCTGCCGAAGATCGAAGCGCACTCCGTGGTGGGCCGCATAGATCTGGTGCTGCCGGAAAAAGGGGCATTCCAACTGCAAGCCACGGCGGAACGCGGCGAAGCGATCAACGACTTCGGTCCTCCCATCCAGAAAGAAGTGGCCGGCGTAACGGCCACGTTGAAGGGCACGATAGGCGACGGTCCCTTGATGCGCATCACCACCGATCATGGCTCCGTTTCGGTGCGGAAAGCCGGAACCGCGCCGAGCACGCGGGGAGTGGATCTGCCGAGGATCCCTGGGGCGCCCGCGCCAGGGACTCCGGTGCCGCCTGCGGCACCGGCCGCGCCCAAACTGCCGGGTGAAGTGAAGCTGTAACGGCCGCGCCGTGCGCCGAGCAGAAGCTCGGCGGCGGGGCAGAAGCCCCGGCCCCGCAACACAGATTGATAGCATCTATCAACGAACTGCTGTTTGATTCTCGCGAGACCTGGGATATACTCGCCCCCCAAGGGGTGAGATCATGCACAGTCTTTTCTGTTTTCGGCTACGCGCCGGCCTTTTCACGGGCATAGTGTTCACGCTATCGTTCCTTTTTTCCCTCCAGCTCCAGGGCCAAGGCAATACCAACGGGACCATTTCCGGAACCGTGACGGATGCAGCCAACGCCGTCGTGCCGAATGCCACGGTCCAGGTGAAGAATGTCTCGACCGGCCAAGTGCGGCAAGTTGCGACGGATGGTCAAGGCCGCTATACCATCCCGGATCTGGCGGTCGGAGACTACGAGGCGCAGGCCACAGCGCAGGGCTTCCAGACCCTGGTGCGACGCGGCATCACGCTGACGGTAGGCCAGCAAGCGGTGGTGGATTTCGCGCTCAAAGTAGGACAGTCGCAACAAACAGTGACCGTCGAAGCGCAAGTCTCGCAGGTCGACACGCTCTCGGCGGGAGTAGCTGCGTATGTAGAGCAGAAGCAGATCAACGATCTCCCCCTCAATGGCCGCAACTTTACCGATCTGGTGTCTTTGGCGCCTGGAATCGCGTCCGGGTCTCAAGTTGGAAACGGCGGGTTCAACCTGCTGTACGGCGTGGAAAACAACTTCAGCGTTTCCGGCGCGCGTTCGGAAGGCCAAGCCTATCTTTTGGACAGCACCGACATTCAAGGCTTTTGGAACCACGGCGCCGGATCGGGCGTGATGGGCACCACGCTGGGGATCGAGGCGATCGCCGAGTTCTCGGTTCTCACTAATACGTATAGCGCGCAATTCGGCGGCAATGGAGCGGTGGTGAATGCCGTCAGCCGCTCCGGCACCAACAGCTTTCACGGCTCGGCCTACGAGTTTTTCCGCAACAGCACCCTCGACGCCGCGAACTTCTTTGAGAACGCCACCGGCGCGACGAAGGCCCCGTTCCGGCAGAATCAGTTTGGAGGCAGCCTGGGCGGACCGATCAAGAAGGACAAATTGTTTTTCTTCGTGAATGATGAAGAACTGCGAAGGTCCCTGGGACAGACCGTTCTCGCGCTGGTTCCCGACGCCAATGCGCATCTGGGAATCGTGAACGGAGTGACCTATCCCATCAATCCTGCTGTTCAACCGATTCTGAATTTATTCCCGATTCCCACCCAATCCGCGGGACCGGGGGTCGGCCAGATACCCGAAGCCGATAAGCAACCGGGCAATGAGAATTACCTGCTGGCGCGGGTCGACTATACGATGTCGGCCAAGGATTCGCTGTTTGTCCGCTATGTGCGCGACGCCGCCGATATTGTTTATCCATTTCTGGGCTCGCCCCTGCCCCCGCGATGGCCGGAAGTGGGCAACACCGGCAACCACTTTGCCACCATCGAGTACCGCCGCGTGGTGTCACCGAACATGGTGAACCTGCTGCGCTTCAGCTTTACCCGGACGCGCGAATCGGATGTGGAACAAACCCCGGATCAGACTTCCGCGCTGGATTTCTTTCCGGCGCGCGGACAGAATGGCGGTGTCACCATCACGGGCCTATCGACCATCGGGCCGAGCATCTTCGCTCCTCTGCTGGAAGTGCAAAACAAGTTTCCGGTGGGCGACGATATCTTCTGGACTCATGGATCCCACAGCCTTCGATTCGGAGGCGAATTCAGCCGTGTCCAAAGCAATTTCACGCAGGGCGGGTGGTACGGAGGATTCTATACATTCAGCAGCGTGGCGAATTTCCTGCAGGGCCTTCCTTTGATTTTCTTCGGCCCGGAACCGGGCCAGACCGACTCCTATCGCGACTTTCGCGAGATTCATGCCAGCGGATATGCCCAGGACGAGTGGAAGATTCTGCCGCGGCTTACTCTGAATATTGGAGTCCGCTATGACTTCATCAGCAATCCCACCACGCACGAGCATCCGCTCAACACGATCGTCAATCCGCCTTTTGGCACATACCAGCGCGTGCCGAACGTCTTCGCCTCCAACCCCTCGCTGAAGAATATCGATCCCAGAATCGGCATTGCCTGGGATCCTTTCGGGGATCATAAGACGGCGATCCGCACGGGATTCGGGATCTTCTATGACCCGATCGAGGCTCGCACCTATGCTTCCGGCTACTACTTCAACCCGCCTTACGCGGTCGCGATCGCGTTTAATCCGACGTTCCCGAACCCGTTTCCCGGCGCCCTGCCTCCGCCGTCCCAGATTGTGGGAGTCGACTATCACGCCGATCACACTCCGCACATGTATCAGTGGAATTTCAATATTCAGCATCAACTTACCGCTTCCACGAGTCTGACGGTCGGCTACGTGGGTTCGCGCGGCCTGCATTTGTACGTGAACCGGGATATTAATCCGGTATTGCCTTCCACAGTGAATGGCGTGCAGGTGTTCGGCGTGCCCCTCGGGCCTACGCGGCCTGGATTTATCAGCAATCCGCGCGAGAATGGCGTCCCCGTGGCGTTGAACAGCGAGGGACCGGCCGCAGACTCCAGTTACAACTCCTTGCAGGTGGGCGTGAACCATCGGTTCTCGCACGGCTTGCAAAGCCAGCTCTCGTATACGTGGTCCAAGTGCATGGACGACGCTTCGGGAACGTACGGCTTGGAGGGCGGGATCAACGCCAGCGATCCGCTCAACCTCTCGTTTGACCGCGGGCGCTGCCTGTTTGACCGGCCGCAGGTTTTCAATTTGAGCGGCGTGTACGCACTGCCGTTCCAAAAGAATATTCTGGTCAAGGGATGGCAGATGAGCGGCGGGTTCTTCGCGCAGGCCGGCTCGCCGTGGAACGTGACGATCGGGTTCGATCAGACCGGAAACGGGGTCACCGGCAGCCAGCGGCCCAATCTGGTAAAACCAGCCGACCAGATCAACATCCATTCGCGCACCGAATGGGTGGACCCGACCGCGTTCTCGCTGCCTGCCCCGGGCACTTTCGGCAATCTGCAGCGAGACTTTTTGTCCGGCCCCGGCACGGTGAGTCTGAATTATGCGGTGATGAAGGAGACGCCGATCAAGGAACAGGCGCGGTTGCAGTTCCGCGCGGAGTTCTTCAATCTTCTCAACCACGCTAACTTTGCCTTGCCGATCGCGAACGTGTTCGCGCAAACCGTAAATGGCGGCGCCGTTCCGAATCCTACGTTCGGGCAAATCACGGCGACCACCACCAGTTCGCGCCAAATTCAATTTGCGCTAAAGCTGTTGTTCTGATTGAAGCAAGCTGAGTAGTTGGAGAGGGCGCGGTTGCCTTGGGGCAGACGGCGCCCACACATCCAGGGCGCGCGGTTGAGCCAGGTTGGCGCGCAGAGGCCGGGGCAATCCCGCGCTGACGCGTTGACCGGACGCGGTGGCGAGTATGTCTCATTCGAATCGGCGCGCCGCGAAGGCATCCCACTAGCAGCTCGACGCATCCCGCTGCGGACCGGCCTTTCTTATTCCGTCTCGGGTAACTTCCGCAATATCCTTTACTAAGAATTGACGTAAAATGGACAGGTCTCGGCGGCAATATGGGACCCATTTCCAAGGAACCCGAGTTTGTCATTCACCACCTGACGGACATCCATATAGGAAAACTGCAGTTCGCGCCGGAGCAGAAACTGCGCATGGCACCCGCGCCGAGCAATTCCCGCAACCTCGATCTGTACCTCGACTCTTTGGAAAGAACCCGTGCCGAACTGTTGCCGGACCTGGTAATTGCGTCGGGCGATTTCACCTGTTTTGCATCCGTAAAGGAGATGGATACCGCCCAGGACAAGCTTCGAAAAATTCTGGAGATCCTGGAGAAAAAGCCGAGCCCCTGGCGAGAAAACGCCGAAGCGCCATTTGTCCTGATCGTTCCGGGCAATCACGATTTGGATTGGAGCGAGGATTCACACGCGCAAAAGATCGAACGCTACGCACGGATGGCGGATTCGCTTTATCAGGGCGGGAAAATCCTGTCCAGTACCTACCATTCGGCCCCGCATGCAACGTCCTGGGATTTTGGGGAAGGCGCCAATCTCTTCGTCGGGCTGTTCGACTCCACGGCTCTGGGAGGAACCCGGGACTCTGTCTTGGTGGAGATCTACAAACGGCTGGCGGAGCGCTACCGGGCGGTACGGAGTTCCACGGCCGACGCAGAGGTCCAGGAGGCGCTGGATGCGTTGTTTAAGGAGGCTCGCAAAGACCCGGGATATGTGGAGCCAGCACAGCTCGAGGCGATGGCAGAGCGCGTGGCGGGGCTCGCGCCCAATCGCATCAAGATCGCCGTAATGCACCACAACCCGACGACGGTTCCCGCCGACGACCTGGAGACGTTTGATGTCGTCGTGAATGCGGGAATCGTGAAACGCGAGCTGGCCGCGGCGGGATTTGACCTGGTTCTATACGGCCATCGGCATGTGTTTCACTGCTGCCGCGAACACATCCCCTTTGGGTCGGGCGCGCTCAAACAGGAGCTGCGATTTGTCTCGGGAGACTCCATCGGCTGCAAGGCGGACGCGCCCTTCGTCGAGATCCGATTGCAATCGATGCCGCGCGCGCACGCGGAATCGCCGCCGGCGTGCTTCCTGTCGGTGAGCGAAACTTCGCTCAAAGGTGGCGCGTACGCGGCCGCAACGCCGCCTGCCTTGCAAGGAATCCTGAGTCGGCCGCTCAACCGGTTCTGGGACAGCGTAGCCGAGGGCTTCGGACCGCAGGAGATGCCTGCTTCACGCGAGGATATGCTGCGCGCGATTGCCGTGCTGCTGCCGCAACTGCAGCACCTGCAATCGAAGCTGGTGGATTGGGACGACGATTCCGGCGACTGGATCAGTAGGTTTCATATTCAGTTAGGACTTTACCGCCGCATCTACGCCACGGATATTTACCGGCGGCCTTCCACCGCCAGCCCGAATTTTGAGAAATATCTTAGAGAGCAGTACATCCAGCGGCTGCGAGGAGCGCGGTCTTGCAACACGCGGAAGTTGTCATTTTCGCCGCCCGTTTATGAGGCCATCATTCGTACAGGCTGGCAGCCCAGCCCCGTGCTGTGGTCCGATTATCGACTGGAGCGCGGCGAAGGACCGGCGCTGGAGATCGTGCGCATCCTGGTACGCCCTCCCGACACGAGCCGCGACCGCAAGATTCTGGAGGCGCTGGATTTCGACCACCGCCTGTTCGCGATTCCGCTTTTCGTGATCGACCCGGCGGATATGTCCGAGAAAGAGATGGTGGACTTCGCCATTGGATTTGGCAAGGCGGGAGAAATTCTGAAGGCCTACGAGTACGTACCCAGCCGGGGGAAGGTTGGAGAAGCCGAGTTGCGGCGCGCGCGCGATTTGCGCGACACCTTCGAAGGGATTCTGAAGAGACGGGAGCTGCAAACAGTGTCCGAGTGGCTCGGTTATTACGACGGCATGATCCGCGATCCGAACGAGCTGCGGAAGTTCGCCGAAACCTACGATCAGACGCGCACAGCCAACGCCACCGTTCTTTCGCTGCTGACTAAACACCTGGGGCCGGGCCCGCACAAGACCGGGCTCGACATCGGATGTGGAACCGGGAACTACACGATCCCTTTGGCGCGAGAATTCGGCAGGGTCATCGGGCTCGATATCAGCGACGAAATGCTCACGGTTGCCCGCAGGAAGTCGTCCGCAGTGACTTGGATCTGTGCCAACGCACTGAACAATCGGCTGCCGGACGCATCCTGTGACGCCGTGTGGCTGATTGCCAGCCTGCATTATTTCCAGGGCGCGGAACGGCAGAAGCTGCTGTTCAAGGAGATCTATCGTCTTCTGAAGCCGGGCGGAGTGGTGTTGGCGGACACGGAGTTCGCGGAGCAGCACTCTTCGTTATGGGTGACCAAATTCTTTCCATCGCTGATCGACCGTTACAAGAACGCCATCTTCAGCAGTGCCACCTACGAACGCGGCCTGCGGGGAATCGGATACACCGCGGTTCATTTCGAAACGCTCCGCGATATCGGCAACGATGCCGGTATCCGTTTTGGCCACCACCATCCCGAACGGTACCTCGATTCCGAATTGCGCGCGGGTGTTCCGGCATTCCACGAAATGGATCCGGATGAACTCGACCGCGGTTTGACCGAACTGGAGCATGCCATCGACGACGGGTCCATCGCGGGAATCATTCGCGATTACGAGGCCCGAGCGACCATGGCCGGGGACGTGGGCTTCCTCATCGCCCGGCGATAGCGGTCCGCGGCGATTTCGCCCCGTCATCCATCCGCGAGAACTGCCAACCGTAACGGTACGGCCGAGAAACTTACTGGCAATTCATGCGATTGTAACGGCAAGAAACATGTGAACTTCTTTCCGAATTGAGTGTAAGATCTTCTGAGCAGGAAACCCTGCGTCCGTGAAATCTATTGAGTCAGGAGATTACGATGAAAATATCCCATTTGCTTGCAATAGCGTTTCTAATTGGCACCGCCGCTCTGGCGAACGCGCAAGTAACCGTCTATAACAACATTCCGAACCCACTTCCACTGAACGTTTTCAGCCAAGGGCCGGAAGCCTACGCTTTTACGGAAATGGGCGATGGTCTTAACCTTGCCCCGGGGGGAGACATAGTGGTCGTCCCTGGTTTAACCACGGAAACCCATGTTCTCAACACCGTGACGGTAGTCCTGCAATCCTGGGCCTGTCAGTCCGGGGTTTGGTATAACCCTAGCGGACCAAATGCTTGTGTCAGCACGGCGGGCGCAACACACAACATTCCCGTCACGGTAAACATCTATGCGGTAAAATCGGCGGGAACATCGTTGGAGGGAAATCCTGCGCCAACGCCAGGAACATTGCTCGCTACGGCCACGCAGACCTTCCAGATGCCGTATCGTCCTTCTTCCGATTTCGTTAATTGTCCGGCTTCTCCCGCACAGGCGTCCAGCAATTACTACCAATGGTATGATGCCACTACCCAGACTTGCCAGGACGGCATTGATTTCCCCATCACTTTCGATCTGTCTTCGCTGTACCTCCAACTTCCGAATAAGATCATTGTGACCTTTAGTTTCAATACCACTAGTTACGGCCCGAACCCGAAAGGGACCGGCACCGCCTGCTTCGGAACGATCGCGGGATGCTTTTACGACGGGCTGAACTTTTCCGGGTTTCCTAATAGCGCGGCGTACCCCGGAGCGATACTGGCCCCGAGTGCCGGCTCTGTTCTGAATGTGAACGGCATCTACATGAGATTCCCCAGCGGTGGCCCTAACTCTAACTTCTGCGGCACGGGCCCGGTCTCTCAAAACATCCTGGCGCTTGACGCCAGCCCCGGATGTTACACAGGCAATCACCCCTTGATTCAGGTTACAGTTCAATAGTCTTGAACAGGGCCGCGTCCGTTATGCGCGCCATCAATCGCGACGAAAGCCCCGTGGGGTCAGCCGGGATTTGGCCCCATAGGGCTTTCCATCGTGCGGGGGCTAAAGGGATCTGAGAGCGGTTGCCCGGCCGCGGTCTGGCACGGTACGAAGTAACTACGGCGGATCGCAAGTCACATCGCAGGCGTGTCGCCGGCTCCACAAATCAGCGAGTGACTTACTTAGCCACGCTCCAGATATCCAATATTCCAGTGGTCGAGTGCGAATTCGAGTTTCCCTCGGGGAGCGCGATTTTGCCATCGACCACAATGGGGCTGTTCCAGTGGCCGCTGCCGCACGCCAGCGTGGTGACCTCCACGCCGGTGGTTGGCTTGTAGACATTGAGCCCACCACTGGGATTGTAGACATACAACAGGCCGCCGGCGACCACCGGGCTGGTTCCCCCGGTCGCGTTGGTCCACTTTTGTTTCAACATTCCGTTGTTCACGGTCCAGGCGGTGGTCGCGCCTCCGTCGGCGGCAAACATCCAGGTGGCCGCTCCATTCTGCCAAACCGCCAGAGCCGTGAACAGCATATTCTGCGAGGGCGTCGACACGGTCTGCAACTCGCCGCCGGTGTGCGCGGTGGTGCCGGCGATCGCGGTTGTGCTGAGCAGGCGGATCATACGGTCCTTGCCGCCCTGCGCCAGAATGCCGCCGCCCAGCAGCGCGGGCGACGTGGATCCCAAATCGAGATCGTCATCGTCCAGCGTGGCGTTGTCTGCTGGGGTGTAGTTGCCGAGGATCTGGGTGGCCCCGGGGTTGAGTTCGATGACCGAATCGCCCCAATTGGCCGAGCCATCGTAGGGACCGTTGCCGGTGGCCACGAAGATGTTGCCCGTACTAGGATCGATCAACGCCCCAGCGCGCCCCCAAATCGCGGAGCGCGTGGACGAGCACGAACCCGGTTGGATCAAGCCGGATTCATTGGCGCAGAGGGAATTCCACACCTGGACGAGATTGCCGGTTTGGGCGTTGAGTATGGCCACGTGCCCCTGGTAGGGAGGCGCGTCGCCGATATAACCGCCGGTAGTTGCGATCACATTGCCATTGAAAACCTTGATGGGGGAAGTAATCTTCTCACGGCTCGGAAGAAGCGTGATCGCCGTCTGCCACACCACTTGGCCGTTGGCGATGGCGAGTTTCTGAATGGTGCCATCGGGCGCGGCGGCGTAGATATGCTGCCGGTCGGGGTCAGCGGCGGGAGTGCTCGTGGTGATCTGTGCCGTGCCCACCCAGGTGGAGTAGTTCGCGGGAGTGTACTCCCAAAGAACCTTGCCGTTCGCCGCGCTGATCGCGATCGTCTTCCCATAAGTGGTGGTCAAGAAAAACACGTTGTGGCTCGCTCCGTTTACGGTGACG
>Ga0335078_10013627_pt1 | contig 12050 bp, 12 predicted proteins | sample Lox_Sample_32_FD_206711 | JGI IMG/M metagenome (GOLD analysis project Ga0335078, IMG submission 206711) | Soil microbial communities from Loxahatchee National Wildlife Refuge, Florida, United States - Lox_Sample_3.2 | ecosystem: Environmental > Terrestrial > Soil > Wetlands | place: USA... | reverse complement strand
TCTCCACGGGCGGTATATAGGACGGGCGCGCATTCATCCAGCCCCGCATGGCCGGGTCCATGGATAGGTGCGAGATCTCCACCACGAACTCCCCGGTACCCGGAGCGGGTACCGCCTCGCTCGTGAACTCCCAGTCCCCGCGCCGGGGGAGCCCGGACGGGCGGGCGGCCAGGCGGACCTGGCGATTGGTCTGTGGCACAGGGACAACTTATCCCGAACGGACCTCGGTTTCACCAAGCGCACGTGTACCCGCCCCGTGGCTTCGTGCGTCCAGAACGTGAAGGAGTGCTCATGTAGGAGAGTGCAGATGGAGCGATGCTGCTGGGGTGATGAAGGTTCTGGCCCTTCGGAGTCGCCCTGCGGAAGGAGGCTTCAAACCGCCTCGTGCTGCGTTGGCTGAAGACCGTCGTGGTGAGCGATGAGGAAAGGGCGCCGTGCAGGCGTCAGGTGGGGACCGGGAAGGCGAACGCGAGTGAACCACTGCTGACAGACGTGCCGTAAGCAAAGAAGATGACATCGAAACCGGGGTGTGACCTGTACTCCGGGATAAGCCTGGCGGGTGTCCGCGTGGTGAAGGACGTTCGCTGCCGCTAACGCTTTGAGGGGGTAGCGCAGCGCCGCGGTCTCTGTTTGGGATGCGCCCGGGCTAGACCGTGCCCGGGGGGACGATCCAGCGGGTCGGCTGGTCGGTGAAGCGGGCGATGGTGTCGAAGTCCCGGTCGTAGTGCAGGATCTCCAGGCCGCGGGCGCGGGCGGTCGCGGCGACGATGAGGTCGGGGATCGAGGCAGACCGGTGCTGGGCCTGCTCGGTCAGCGCCTCCTGGATCTCGGCGGCCTGTCTCCAGATGTCTTGCGGGGTCTCGACCTGCTCGAGGGAGGCTTCGAGCTGCTCCTTCATCCGAGCCCGCTCCTGGATGTTCCTAGCGGAGTAGAGCATCTCCAGTTCGGTGACGCCGCAGATGCCGACCAGTGCCCGCGTCATGAGAGGTTCGAGTTCCTCGCGGACGGCAGGCAGATGGAGCCGGGCGAGTGCGCTCTTGTCCGCGAGGTAGCGGGTCACCCCCACATCCGCTCCTCGGCGCCTGGCTCGAGGAGGAAGTCGAACGCGCCCGACTCGCCGAGGGTCACCAGGTCGCGGACTGCCGCCATGCGGATGACCTCGCGGAACGCAGCGCTGATGGTCTCCCGGATGGACTCGGTCCCCAGGATCCCCCGCACCTTATCCAGCTTTTCCATATCGATGTCTACACTCGTTTTAGCCATATCTTCGCCTCCATTCTGGATATCTAACCTGTGTGAAACACTATATCTTCACTTTGCGGTTCTGGAAATACTGATCGCCGAACCGCGGGTGGTGCGCTCTGCGTTCCGGTGCTGGCCGCGCAGCGTGGCCGGGCGCTTCACTTGGCGGCCCCTGGGCGGTGGGTTCACAATCGCCGCTTGGTCCGGTGAGTGTCGGGTGCGGCGTGGTCCGACCAGCAACGCCACGTATGGCGCATAGTAGTGGCATGCAGACAGGTAGTCACCTGAACATCATCGTGGTCAGCGGCAGGCAGTTCCTGCTGACCGAGCCGGTTCGGCGGGCTGGCCGCGGGCCCGCCGTAGTAGCTGGGCGCCGGCGTGCTGAAGTGCTCTTGGAGGAGGGCCGCTAGTTTGGTCACGGTTCCCTCGTCGCCCTCCGGACAGGCGCTGTCCCCTTGCAGCAGCAGGTTATAGGTGAGCGTGATCCGATAGCCCGACTTGACCTTGAGAACCTCGTGCCGGCAGTCGGCGTAGAAGGCGACCAGAGACAGCGCCGCCTTCGACCCCCGGTAGGCCTTCCACTCCTCGCCCAGCCTCACCATCAACTCGCCGCCGGCGTAGCTGGACGGCAGGGTCACCACCAGGGTGCCGATCATCGAGTCGTCTTTCTCGGAGTCCTGGTGGGCGAGGAAGAACTGGTTCGGCTCGTAGACTAGGAGAGAGTGCAGATCGGCGGTCAGCCCGGCGGTTTCCGGTAGTCCCAGCTCTTCTTTGACCGTCGTCAGGATGTCCTTCAGCACGGCGTCGTTCCACTCGGCGCGGACAAGGTGCCTCGGGATCTCCCACGTGTCCCGGACATCGCGGTCGGTCAGCGTCTCCTCGCCGCGGCCGAACCGGGCCGGATGGCCGAGGCTGAGGAGCTTGCGGGCCTTCGCGGGCGTCACTGGGAACTTGACGGCCCCGAAGCCCTCGACCTCCAGAAGCAAGTCGTCTGCTCTCGCCGTCAGCTCCACGCTGAACGCGGTCTTGGCATCGCCGCGCAACGTTCTGGCCAGCCGGTCACGCGCTGCAGTCGCCATGACCTGTGCCTCCCATGCCCATGGAAACAGCGCTTCTGGGCGCGACTCTACTGACCGCGCCGGACCCCGTGCGGCATGCTTCCGCGGAAACAGCGGCTATGCCGCCGTTGGGCAGTTAGCCCTGTACCCCACCAGTTCGCCGTGGTCGGTGGCTCAGGGTTGTTCGTTGAGGAGTTGAGCGGCGGCCTTCGGGTCCATGATGTTGGACCATGCCTGTTCAGCGGGAAGGAGTTCCCGTTCGGGCAGTGCGTACTCGGGGAACCATGCGTCGGGTTCGCATCCGGGGACACGGGTGAGGATGATGGCGGTGATGTCCTGGGGGACGGAACCGCTGATCCGGATCGCGACGTACGTCTCGTGACCGTCCTGGGCGCGGACGATGACGCCAAGGCGGAAGCCGGGGAAGTCGGCCGCGTGCTCGTGGCCGTCGCGGAGCGACCCGGCCACGAGTTGGCGCAGGACGGCATTCAGGCGCCGGGCCAGCCGCGCGCCGTCCTCGATCAGGTAACGGTCTCGGTCATCTGGGCCGGGCAGGAGTGGCTCAGTGTAAGTGTCAGTGGTCAGCGGCTTGTCGTGCTCTGCGTTGTAGCGCTGGCGCGCGGCCTGGGCTTGCGTGTGGAGCGCGGCGTAGAAGTCGTCAGGGGCGCCCTCTTCGCGGATGCCAGCGGCGACGAGCCAGTCAAGCACGTCATCGCCCGGCTCCTCGCAGAGCACCGCGCCGCGCCAGCGCCCGGTCTTCACCTTGAAGAGCACCACGTCGTCGACGGAGACGATCCGCTCATGCGGGGTGTCGCGGGCGGCGAACTGCTCGGCCGCCTTCCTGATGATTGGGTGGTCGATCTCATCTAGCGGGACACGGGCTGTCGGCAGCGGCAGGTTCAGGTCGTCGCGTAGGCAGCGGAGTGTCGGGCGCACCGTCATCAGTCAGTCCTCCCAGTCCCCGGTCCCACCGAGTTCCTCGATCCGCTCCGGGGACAGGCCGGTGAGCATGGACACTGCTGAGGTCAGAGAGCCATCGAGCAGCTTCATCGACTCCACCATGCCGCGCCGGATCTCCTCGCGCCGCAGTTCGAGATAGGCCTGCACTGCCTCAGCCACGAGGTCTTTTTTGGAGATGCCCAGGAAGTGCGCGGCGTGCGAGATGAGCTGGTCTGTCGCGGGGTCGACCTTCAACGGCGCCTGACGTCTGGATTCAACGGCCATGATTTGCCTCCCTGTCCATGGTACCTAAGTACCTCAGTTTCGAAAGCATCAGGGCCTCGCCGTGACGTCGCTCATCGGCATCACAAAGGCATGAGCCCGCGGTCTGGAGGGCGTCCTGGCCGGCAGGTCGTGACGCATCACGCGGAACGTCTGATCGAAGCCAGTCGGACTGGGCGGGCCTATTAGCAACATGCCTGTCTTCGGCGCCGTGACGCAGCAGTGTGAATGAGAGGCCAGCACGGCGTGTGGTTACACACCTTCGGCGCCTGGCTCTATAAGCGGCTCCCGACGCGATTCTCTGGCGGGAACTCCCTGGTAAGGGACGTACTTGCCGCTGCGTCGGGATCCGGATCTCCCGGTGAACGCAGAAAGTCACAGTGGTGAGCGAAGAGATGCTCTAGCCAGCAAGAATGAGCTAACTATCAGACAAGGGCATGAATCGGCGGACAACCTCAGATGTCTCCGCCAACTGTACTGTGGACCTCTGACCTGGGAAAACAAGTTAAGTGGAGCTAAGGGGATTCGAACCCCTGACCTTCTGCATGCCATGCATGGCGAATTTGTCTGAGGCAGTCGGAGGAAGTCGCGTTCCCGCAGTTCAGGGCGGTGGAACACCCTGAGCCCGTCGTGTCGGGTTTGCTGGAGTCTGGGGTCGTAGTCACTATTTCAGTCACTAGGTCCGGCAGGGGAGCGCCGTGTCTGTCCGTCTCGATGCTGCCTCAGCCGCGACTTCGACCGGCTGGCCATCCGGTTCTTCGATCCCGCACGCTCGGCTTCGGCGAGCCCGCGCCCGGCAGCGCCGTCATCGCTGCCCGGGTGGGTCTCAGCACGGCCCCGGTCGCCGTCAGCTGGCTGGTCCGCCAGCTCCGTCCCGCCGACGCCGGGTGGGCGATGCGCAGCCGGTTTCTTCATCAGGGACGTGGCGATCCTTCCCCTGCCGTCCGGGGCCTACGCCTAGCCATCCCGGGTGGTGAGCGGCAGCGGGCGGTTGTCGACGACGCGTTTCATCACGATGGTTGAGGTGAGGCGGTGCACGCCGGGCAGCGTGGCTAGCTGCTGATCCCGCAGGGCCGCGAAGGCGTCGAGGTCCCGTGCCGCGACCCGCAACAGGTAGTCAGGATCGCCGAACAGGCGCTCCGCGTGCCGGACCTGCGGCAGCTCGGCCACGGCTTCTTCGAAGGAGGTGACGGTGCCAGCGTCGCCGCGGTCCAGTGTGATCTGGACCAGGGCCTCGAATCCCAGGCCGACGGCAGCGGGGTCCACGACGGCGCGGTAGCCGGTAATGACGCCGCTGCGCTCGAGTTCACGCAGCCGCCGGTGGCACGGGCCAGGTGTGAGCCGCACCCGGTCGGCGAGTTCGGTGAGCGTCAGCCGGCCATCGGTTTGCAGCTCAGCAAGAATCAATTGGTCTATGCGATCCATCCTAGAAGAATATTGCTAGAAAACAGTTCTAACCAGAAAAACTAGCAAACATTATTCGTTATATTTGACGTAACATTTCAGTGAAAGGATCTTGCTCGACGGGAGTGCACTCGACGGGAGTGCAGAGGAGTGCCGGTGCAAACGATGTTCGCGTCGCTGCCGCTGGTGGCCGCGTGCCTGGCGGTGCCGCAGTTCCTGCCGCAGCTGGCCAGGGTCAGGCGCACTGGCACCACGGCTGGGGTGTCATGGTCGTGGGCGGCGCTGACCAGCGTGAACAACGCCGCCTGGCTGGCCTACTTCGCGCTGTCCGGCTTCTGGACCGCGATCGTCCCCGCCGTCTCGGCGGCTGTCTTGTCGGGACTGCTCGCGGTCGTGCTGGCACGGCGCGGCGGCGGCATCCCGAGACGGCCGATGGTGCTCGCGGCGGTGTGGGCGGTGGCGCTGCTCGCCGCCGGGGTGGCATTCGGCCGCACGGGACTGGGCTCGGCGCTGGCTGTCGCGTTCCTGCTCCAGGTCACGCCGTCGGTGTGGACGGTGTACCGGTCCCGGGACACGGCCGGCGTCTCTCTGGGCACCTGGCTGCTGATCTTCGGTGAGCTGCTCTGCTGGGGCGTATTCGGCATCCACGAGGCCGATCCCCGGCTGATCGTGCTCGGAGCCACCGGTGTCGTGGCCAGCCTGCTCGTGCTCGCCCGCGTGTCGTGGCTCCGGGCGGGCAGGGCGCCGGCGGCCGCGCTAGTGAAAGCGTCGTGACTGCCTGCTGCTCTGGAACGAGGGGAAACACCTGTGAGCTGGACAATCGAACGCCGCGGGCGCGTCGCCGTGGTGACGATGACGACTAATCCCGTCAACGCGCAGAACCGCGCTTTCTTCGCTGACCTTCACGATGCCTTCGACCGGCTCGAACGTGATCACCCGGACTCTCCGGTGGTGCTGACCGGGACCGGCCGCCGGTTCTCCGCAGGGCTTGACCTCGACGAGCACTTCCGGCTGTTCGCCGGCGACCCGGCCGCCGTCGGGGCATGGTTCGCGGGCTACCGGGAGACGAACATGCGGCTGTTCACCTACCCGCGTCCCACCGTCGCCGCTGTGAACGGTCACGCCTTCGCTGGCGGCCTTATCACGGCCGCGGTCTGCGACCAGCGCATCGCCGTCCCCGATGAGGCATCCTTCGGGCTCAACGAGGTGCCGATCGGCATCCCGATGCCCGCGGTCTACGTCCGCATGCTCGCCTACGCCTGGGGTGAGCCGGCCGCCGCCCGGGCCTCCCTGCTCGGAGAGGTATTCACTCCGGCCCAGGCGCACGCGCTCGGCCTGGTCCGCGAACTCGTTCCCGCCGCCGGCCTGCTCGAACGGGCCGTGGCCATCGCCGCGCAGGTACCCGAGGACTGCCTCGACCAGTACGCGTTCACCAAGCGCGCCTGCCAGGCTGCGGCGCTGCGCGACATCGCCGCCCTCGCCGACCCGCTCGACACCGAGCTGCCCCGGTGGATGACGAACGAGAACGCCCAGCACGCGCACCGCCGCTACTGGCAGCAGCTCAAGGGCCGGCCAGCGGAATGGTGACCCGAAGCACCCCGAAGACAGCGGCAAGCCGAGCGAGGAGACCATATGGCAGATGCGCGCGACGTCCTGCCGCCGTGGGTGACCTGGCGGCAGCGGCCGTTTCCTGACGCCAACCTGCTCCTGCTGCCCGGTCGCAACGCGGCCCTGATCGACAGCGGCTTTGTCGGGCACGCTGCCCAGACAGCGGACTGGGTGCAAGCCCGCACTGTCCAGCTGGGCCTGGTGGTCAACACCCACTGGCACTCCGACCACGTGGGAGGAAACGGCCTGCTGCAGGCGAGAGGCGCGGGCGTCGCCGCCGCCGTCACGGACGCTGACGCTGTGGCCCGCCGCGATCCGGGCTGCTGCCAGGCCGAGTACCTGGACCAGCCCGTTGCCCCGTACACCGTCGACGAGCCGCTCCGCGATGGCCAGGTCATGCAACTCGGTGACACCGAGTGGCAGGTCATCTGTACCCCCGGGCATACCCCGGGCCACTTGTGCCTGTGGCAGCCGGACGAGCGGCTCCTCGTGGTCGGCGATGCCCTGTCCGACTACGACGTCGGCTGGGTCAATACCGCACTCGACGGACCCGGTGCAGCAGTAACCGCGCTCGCATCCCTGCAGCGCCTGCGCGACCTGTCCCCGCGTGTGCTGATCCCGGCGCACGGGCCGGTCCCCGCCGACACGGCAGCCGCGCTGGCTGCTGCGCTGCGCCGCGCCGAGCGGCTCGTCGATGACCCGGACGGGGCGGTCTGGTACGGCCTGCGGCGCGTGTTCGGTTACGCCCTGATGATCCGCGGTGGCATCCCCGCTAGGGAGGTCGAGTCCTACCTGCACCAGCGTGCCTGGCTTACCGACGCCGCCCGGCTCCTCGGCCGGGTTCCCGACGCGCTCGCCGCCGAGCTGGTGGAGTCGATGCTGCGCAGCGGTTCCGTCATCGTCCGGGACGGCCGCGTCCGCGCCGCCGCCGAGCACGTCCCCGTCATGCCCGGCTCGCTCAGCGTGCCGTTCCCGCGCGCCTGGCTTCCGGCTTAGGGGTAACTGAGTCGGCCTGGCCGCGACGTTGACGACGGTTAGCCGAGGCTGAGGCCGTCCCGTTTCGTTGGGTCGTCCAGGTGGAAGCGGTCCGCCGCCACCTCCACCAGCGCCTCCCGCCCAGGCGACTACCGGGCAAGGCGCGATGCGCAGGGCGTTGGCGGCGGTGGTAAGGGTCGGGTTGAGCGCGGCCGAAGGAGGGAAGCACGAGCTGTCCACCACCCACAGGTTGTCGGCGTCGTGGGCGCGGCAGGACAACCTCGCCGAAACTATCTATTAACGGAGTGTTGACATGTTTGGACGACGCAGCCTACGCTACCGACATCATCTTGTAGATCGATCCAGCAGAGGAACTTCGATCTACGTTTATGTTCAATCTTTGACGAGAAGCAAAAGAAGACGAAGGCTAGTAGATCGATCCAGCAGTAGATCGATCCAGCGCGAAGCGGCCTTCGCGGGACACCCGCCGTCCAGTAGGGAGCAGTTGAATGACACGGAGCTTCGAAGCGCGCCCGCCGGGCACGGCCCGCCGGGGTGCCGCAAGGCTGCCCGTACGCGGCGGCGGCATGGGCACGCTCCTTCGCCGGTTCGGCCTGTGGGCGGTGCTGGTTATCGTGACGGTGATCTTCATGCTCGCCTCGCCGACATTCCGGCAGCTCAACAACATGGAGAACATCCTCGAGCAGAACGCCATCATCGGCGTCGTCGCCTGCGGCATGGTCATCATGATGATCTCCGGCGGCTTCGACCTCTCGGTCGGCGCGGTCGGCGCGACCGCCTCGGTGGTGGGAGCGGCCGTCTCCGCCGCTCACGGCACGATCCTCGCGATCATCGCGGGACTGGCCGTCGGGATCGGGGTCGGGGCGGTCAACGGTTTCCTGGTCGCGCGGGTCAAGGTCAACGCGTTCATCGCCACGTTCGCCATGGCCAGCATCGTTTCCGGCCTGCTGTACGTGTTCACCTCAGCGCAGTCCGAGGTGAGCAACTCCCCGTTCCTCTCTGACGTGGCCGGCAACCGGTGGGGCGGCATCCCCATCGTGTTCGTGGTCTTCCTGGCCCTCCTCGCCGTCGTGTGGATGATCCTGACGCGGACAAGGTACGGGCACTACGTCTACAGCGTGGGCGGCAACGCAGAAGCCAGCCATCTCTCCGGGGTCCCGGTCAGCCGCGTCCAGACATTCGCCTTCACCATCGGCGGCCTGTTCGCCGCCGCGGCAGGACTCCTGCTGACCGGCCAGACAGGCATCGGACAGCCCTCGGCGGCAGCGGACTGGCCGCTTGAGGCCATCGCGATCTGCGTGGTGGCCGGCGTGGCGCTCACCGGCGGCGTCGGACGGGCACCGGACGTGCTCGCGGCCACCCTGGTCCTCGGCGTGATCGCGAACGGGCTGAACCAGCTGAACGTCTCGCCTTACTGGCAGCCGACGGTAACCGGACTCGTCATCCTCGTCGCCGTCGCCCTCGACCGTTACAACCGGCTGCGAAGGACGACCGCCGCGCCGACCCCCGTGCCCGATGCGCCAGCGCCGGCGCCCGCAGTACAGCCAGCCGCCCCCGCCCCCGCCGCCGACGCGACCGCCCGCCGGCCGGCCAACTGACCATCACCGGTTCCCGGCAAGCAAGCTTCAACCCCCATCAAGTGCCCGGATTTTCCCTGGCACCAGAAACGCGTCCGAATTCCACGGGCGCACAGTAAGGAGATAAATGTGAGATCGGCTCGCAGATACCGTCTCAGCAAGACAGCGCTCGCGGCGGCGGCCGTGGGCATCCTCGGCGCCTCAGTCGCCGCCTGCAGTAGTTCCTCAAGCACGTCGACCGCAGGATCGCCCTCGAGCGCGGCATCCTCCGCCGCGTCCAGCGCCTCGGCGGCGACCAGCTCCGGGGCGTCGACCAGCTACACGCTCGGCGTCATGATCAACGACACGACCAACCCGTTCCTGTCGAGCATGGGGAACGCGCTGAAGGCCGAGGCGGCGAAGCTCGGCATGCAGGTCGACCTCCTCAACGGCGGCGGCGACCTGTCCACAGAGCTTAACGACGTTCAGGACCTCATCAACAAGCACGTCAACGCGATCCTGCTCACGCCGTCCGACCCCACCGCCATCATCCCTGGCGTCAAGCAGGCCAACCAGGCGGGCATCCCCGTCTTCGCGCTCAACAGCGCCATCAACCCGGGCGGCCAGCTTGTCACCTACATCGGTGACTCGGACTACGCGTACGGTGTCGCCGAGGGCCAGATGGCCGCGAAGGCGATCAACGGCAAGGGCAACGTGGCCATCCTGCTCGGCGTGCTCGGCGACGCACCCGAGGTTCAGCGGCTGGCCGGAATCAAGTCAGTGCTTGCCAAGTACCCGGACATCAAGATCGTCACCCAGGAAGTCGACCTCTGGCAGAACGCCAAGAACCTGGCCGACACCCAGGACCTCCTGTCCAAGTACCCCAAGGGGCAGCTGGCCGCGGTGATCGCGCAGGGCCCGGAGATGTATGTCGGGGCCGCCTACGCGGCCAAGATCGGGCGTACTGAGGTCAAGTTCATCGCCGGCGACTACTCGACCCAGGTCGAGGCGGCGATCAAGGCCGGCCAGCTCTACGGCACTGTCGACCAGAGCCCCGTGCTGGAGGGCCAGCTCGGTGCCCAGGACGCCTACAACTGGCTGACCGGGAAGAAGAGCTCCGTCCCGTCCCCGAATGACTACGTCTCGCTGCCGCTCATCACAGCGGCGAACGTCGCCCAGTACCCAGCCGAGTGGAGCGGCTGACAGTAAGCAAGGGGTCCCGGGGACGCCCTGGCGGCGGCCCCGGGACCGCAACCGCAACACAGGTAATCACACCCAGACGCGCCCGTCGTTAGCGAAAGGCTGGCCATGGCTACTCAAGCGCGACTCGAACTCTCCCAGGTGAGCAAGCGATTCGGCAGCACCCCAGTACTGCAGGACGTCTCGTTTGAGCTGCACGCCGGGCGCATCTTCGGCCTGGTGGGCCAGAACGGCGCGGGCAAGTCCACGCTCATCAAGATCCTGGCCGGCTTGTATCCCGACTACTCGGGCACCATCAGGCTCGACGGGGCGGAGGTCCACCTCGCCAACCCGCGCCAGGCCCGGGCCGCGGGCATCGCCGTCATCTACCAGGAGTTCAGCCTGGTGCCTGAGATGACCGTGGCCGAGAACCTGCTGCTCGGGCGAGAACCAGGAAACTGGACTTACAGCAACCGCACGACCATTGAGCGCGCAACCGAGGTGATCAAGCGGGTCGGGATCGAGATCGGAGTGCCGCTGAAGACGCCGGTGAGCGACCTGAGCCCGGCGGTCAAGCAGCGGATCGAGATCGTGAAGGCCCTTTCGGAAGATGCGAAGGTCCTGCTGATGGACGAGCCCACGGCACGCCTGTCGAACGCCGAGACCGAACAGCTGTTCACGATCATGCGCCAGCTCAGCGACCAGGGCGTGGGCGTCATCTTCGTCTCCCACTTCCTCGAAGAGGTACTGGAGATCACCGACTGGGTCACCGTGCTGCGCAACGGCCGCGTCGTCGCCTCCGCGCCGTCCAAGGAGCTTGGCCTCGCAGCCATGACCACCGCGATGCTCGGCGAACAGCTCACGCACGAGCTGGAGGAGAGCTCGGCGTCTAGTCACGCCGCCGCGCGCGGCACCGCGCTACTCGAGGCGGAAGGCGTCAGCGCGGGCCCGAGGCTGCGGGACATCCAGTTGCAACTGCGGGCCGGGGAGATCGTCGGGGTAGCCGGGCTGGTGGGCTCCGGGCGAAGCAGGCTGTGCCGGGTGCTGGCAGGCGTGGACACACCGACCAGCGGGAGGCTGCTACTGAACGGCAAGCCGGCCCGGCTGCGCAATCCGCAGCAGGCGCTGCTTGCCGGGGTCGCCCTGATACCAGAAGACCGCAAGCACCAGGCGCTGAGCCTGGTCAGCCCGATCAAGGACAACCTGGTGCTGATGGCCCTGCGCAGCAAGCTCGGCAGCTGGGGGTTCGTGCCCGTTTCCCGGGTGAACCGCATGGCACGGGACTACGTGAAGCGTCTCGAAGTTCATCCGGGCAACATCGAAGTGCCCGTGGGGACGCTGAGCGGCGGCAACCAGCAGAAGGTCGTGGTCGGCAAGGCGCTGGCGACCGACCCGCACGTGCTGATCATCGACCAGCCCACCGCCGGCGTCGACGTGGGGACCAAGGCGCAGCTGCACCGCGTCCTGCAGAGGCTCGCCGACTCCGGCGCGGCGCTGCTGGTAGTTTCCGATGACCTGGATGAGCTCTTCACGCTCAGCGACAGGTTGTGCCTGATGCGGCGAGGGGCAATCATCTGGGAGGGACCCGCCGAAGCGATCGATCGCCAGACCCTGCTGCAGAAGATATCCGCGACGGGAGATGCGGTAGACAGCGCGGCGTAGAACACTTGCGGCAAGGCCGATGTGCTGGGCTAGGCTCCGCGCATCATTAGTAGATCGAACAAGCACTTTGCCCGGACGCCGCGTCCGGCAAGGAGGAGCGCACCATGAGCCGGGTGACCCTGAA
>Ga0335078_10013626_pt1 | contig 12051 bp, 12 predicted proteins | sample Lox_Sample_32_FD_206711 | JGI IMG/M metagenome (GOLD analysis project Ga0335078, IMG submission 206711) | Soil microbial communities from Loxahatchee National Wildlife Refuge, Florida, United States - Lox_Sample_3.2 | ecosystem: Environmental > Terrestrial > Soil > Wetlands | place: USA... | reverse complement strand
TGAGGCCCATTTCGTTTGCGCTTTCCCTTGCGCCGCCTGATCCTTCGGTGGCTTCACAGGGGGAAAGTGGTCAATCGGGGCCCGCCCCTGTCCGACCTCCCGCCACCGCTTCGCCCGTAGTCCGGCAAGTTTCCATGTCGGTTTTCCTTTCATTTTACAGAACCTCCTTGCCCGTTCGGCCGAATGGCACCTCCAATTGCTCGCGCCCTCCTCCTCGATCTGGAACGTACGCAGGCCTAAGGCCGTACGGCTCGGTGGTGCGTCCGGACATAACGACAGCTGTAAACCGCGAGGTTTAGAAGAGCGACTCCGATGGCACCTTCGCCGAGTCCGAGCTGCCCCTGAATCTGGCAACACTCTAATTGCGGGGTCTCGAAAAAGCGGTCATCGCCGTCACAGCCAATATCACGGGGTGTGAAGCACCGGAGCGACAGAGCCTCATACATCATATATGTTGATCAGCTGGAACCGAGCTGCCTGCAGGCGTTCCACCATCACTTCAGCAAACCTCTTCCAGAGTTCGTAGCCCAGGCAGCAGTCGGCCTCCGACTTCTGACGCAAGCATCCTCCATCCAGGGCTATGGCGCGCGTCAGCTCGACGGCCCGCGCATCGAACCGCCATTGGTATGGTCGAACCAACCAGGACCACCCCAGAATGTCGCCTTCGCCCAGGGTCTGAATTGTGATGGGGCCTCGCCGTGGCGCAAAAACCTCAAGCGCCACCTTACCATGGTGGATCAGGTAGCACGAGCTCGCTGCCTGGCCCTCACGGAGGATGAACTCGCCCGCATCAAAACGCATGTTGGATGCACATCCAACTAGCAGTTGGAGATGCTCCTCTTTCATCCCCGCAAAGAACGGGCTCTCGACCAGAAAGCGTTCCAAATCCTCCATAGGCGTCCTCCTTTTCAGATACTCTCGACGTTCACCCTTGGCAAGACGAGTCGCATTTGCCGTCGCTTCGCCTGCCTGTCGCGAAGGACCGCGCGGCGACCCGTCTGGGTCCACTTTGGGGGACGCCGAGCGCCGCTGACGGTGCCTTCAGCCGACGCGTTCCAACAGAAAACAACGACACCGAGACGTAGAGCGTTCCCAAAACCGCGACCGCCGAGGAGCCGCATGAGGCCACATCCTCATGGTGTTGACCTGCCTGTACCACTTCCAAAACAGGGGCGCATCTGACCGGTTGCACCGACTCATCCGATCTACGGCGCATAGAGATCCATCAGTTGCATCCTCGTGGCCTGCAGCCGCTTGGAAACTACGCCGAGCAACCTGTACATCAACGCGTAGCCAAAGGTTGGGTCTTCCTTGCAGGCTTCGAGCAGCCGAGTGCCGTCGAACGCCAGCGCCCGCGTAGATTCGAGCGCTCGGGCCTGGAAGTGCCTTCCTTCGCTCATCACCACCGACGACCAGCCTAGTTCGTCACCCGCGCCGAGGGTTTGAATCAGGAAACTGCGATCGGGGCCTTTGAGTTCCAACGCCACCCTGCCCGAAAGAACGAGATAGAACGTCTCGCATGAGTCTCCCTCCCGGAAAATGATCCAGTCTTTGTCAAAGCGGACCTCGTGAGCCAAATCCGTCAAGATATCCAGGTGATGGGGCTGGAACTCCTCCGCTAAGGGTTGCTCGTGCAAGATTTCGGCGAGAGTATCAACCTTCATAGAGTGCCTCCTTCTTTCCTTCTTCTCATTGCATGCTCCGTGAATCACTCACAGTGCCCAATAGCCATAATGCAGCCGCCTCCGTCGCGGGTTCGGACAAGCAAGGCGTACTTCCCGGTATAGAGTGAGGGTGAAGTCGGACCAGGGATCGCAAGGCACGAAACGCCGATTCGACCCTCTTCACAGCCCCGTCCTAAGACACTTTCCAGCGACGATGGATTTGCCGTGCGCCAACTCTTCCAGCGTCTCTTGATTCAGCCTTTCCTCGGCTACCTTCTTGGGGACCAATCCCAAGGCAAAAGCCAGGCCGTAAAGGATGGCTTCCGGCCGGGGAGGACAACCCGGGATGTAGAAATCGACGGGAATCACCTTGTCGGCGCCTCCCATCACGTTGTAGCTGTCAAACCAGCAACCACCGCCCGCGGCGCAGGAACCGACCGCAAAGGTGAGCTTCGGATTTGGAACGGCTTCCACCAGCCGCTTGAGCGCGGGCGCAACCTGACGGGTGACCGGACCGGAAATCAGGAGCACATCGGCATGCCGAGGAGATCCCACGAGCTTAATGCCGAAACGTTCGGCGTCATAGTAAGGAGTAAGAACGTTGATGACTTCGATGTCGCACCCGTTGCACGCGCCGCAGTTGGCGTGGTACACCCAGAGCGCCTTGCCGAACGCCTTCTTGCAGAGCTGTTTGAACATGTCGGCACCTCAGCTAATGACGCCCAACGTGGACCGCTGCTCAGCGGTCAGGCGCAATCGAATCACCTTCCCAACGTTGCCAAAACGGCCGCCGCGCGGTTCAGCAACGGGTACGGCAGTTGGGGGTAGACTCCCAGCAATCCGCACAACGCCGCAAGGACGGCCATGGGGACCCACATGCGCGCCGGCACCTCCCGCGCACTAATTACGGAGGCGCCGTTCGCGGGGCTCTCGCCCCAAAAGACCCGGTACGCTGCGCGCACCATCACCACCATGGTCAGAACACTCACCAGGATGGCAATCACCGCCGCCCACCACAGCCCGGCCCGGGCGAGCGCCAGATAGACCGTCAGCTTGCTCCAGAATCCGTTGAGCGGCGGAAAACCCGCGATGGCCAGAGCCCCGACGAAGAAACATGAGCTGGTGATCGGCATCTGCTTCCGCAGTCCGCCGAGTTCGCTGATTCGGCGGACCCCGGTGGCGTAGAGTACCGCGCCCACGCACATGAACAACAACGACTTATAGAGCGCGTGGTTGAGCAAATGAAACAGCCCGCCATAGCACCCCAGGTAAGTTCCGAGTCCGACACCGACAAGCACGTAGCCCATCTGGCTTACGGAGGAATAAGCTAGCAGCCGCTTGAGATCGTTTTGGGTCAACGCCAGAATGATGCCAAGAAGCATGGTGAAAATACCCAGTGCCACCAGGAAGATCGTAACCTGAGGCAACGCCGGGTAGAAGATGCTCACGGTGCGGGCCAGGGCGTAAAGCGCCATTTTGATCATCACGCCCGACAGGAGCACGCTGATTGGTGTTGGAGCCTCCGCGTGCGCGTCCGGGAGCCAAGGATGAAAGGGAGCAATCCCGGCTTTGGTCCCGAATCCGATCACCAGGAACGCGATCGCAATCACTACCGTGCCGCTCGGCATGTACTGCACCACGCTTCGGATGTCGCTGATCAGCAGGGCGCTCGCTCCCGGAAGTCGTTTCGTGGCCGCCGCACTGGCGTAAAGCAAAACGCAGCCGAACAGAGCGAAGGTGATCCCAATGGTGAGCAGCATCAGGTACTTGTAACCGGCCTCGAGCGCGCGCCGGTCCCAATAGAAGGCCACTAGCAGGCCGGAAGAGAGGGTGGTGGCCTCGATGGCGACGTAGAGCATAATCACGTTGTTGGTGACGCATCCCCACAGCATGGTTCCCAAAAACCACAGGAGAAGTCCGTAGAAGGTGCGGACGCGGCCCGCCGCAGTGTCCTCGGGCATGCGTTCCTCGAGGTATCGCGTCGAGTAGACCGAGGCGAGCAGCCCGATGCCTCCAATGATCAGCACCATCAAGGCACTCAGCCCGTCCACGCGGAGCTCGTTGTTCCAGGCCGTCAGCACCGCGCCCTTCAGGACGCGGTAGGCCATCCACGCGCCCAATCCGGTCACCACGGCCGCAATCACAACCGAGACCCATTGTTGGAAAGCGCGTCGAGCCCGCCTTGCTGCGAACACGAGGGCGCCCCCCAAAACCGGCACCAGGAACACCAGCGCGGGTAGGACGGATCTCTCTGTCAGCGTGGCTCCTGCCATACCATCGTCCTCCCCTCGAACTGTTCCAACGTATCTACCACCTTAGTTCCCTCAGCCTGAAAGTGTCCGTCGACCCGAACTCCTTCCTGACTCCCCCGATTACGTAGAGCAGAAGAAACACAGTCACTACCACTTCTGAAGCCACGCCGAAGAGCGCCGTCTCCGGTAACCCGGGAGCGAGGCTCACCAGACTCAGGTGTACGCCGTTTTCAAGCAGGCAGAGTCCAATCACGGTCTTGATGGCATCCCGGCGCGTCAGCACCGCATACAAGCCCAGTGCAAAAACCGTGGAGGCTACGGCCAGATTCGTTCGGAAAACGTCGAGCTGCGCCAACTCGCTGGGCGCCAAAAGGGCGACGCGGCCGTGGGTGAGACGGAAGAAGCCCACCATCAACAGAGCGGTCAGAATAACTGAGGGGCCGAAGCCGATCACCGGCTTCAGCTCGCGGTCATCCGCGCCGTGGAGCGCCCGGAAAAGGAACCAGGGTGTGAGGATGACCTTCGTCACCAGGGCAGTGGCAGCCCACCAGTACAAGGCGTGGTTGACCGGAGCAAAGCTCACCAGCAGACCCACGATCAAAAGCGCCTGGCAAAGGTAGGCGACTGCCGAGAACCGGAGCCGCCGCATCTCTACCGCCGCCACTGACGTGATCACCATGGCCAGGCTCAGGGTCTCGATCAAACCGGCGTGCAGAGCTTCGGCGTTCATGGCTCAACCTTTGGCTGATAGGCAGCGGGCGTCCGGTTCATGTTCTTCCTCCCTCCAAGCCATGCCGGAAACCGGTCTTCATCATTCGGTCAAGCGTCGTGGGTGGCGGGAAACACCGGCCGCACCTCTGGCAGGGCCCCATGAAAACATCCAGCCGCATGTACAAGTCGTGATGAGCGTCCGTGGCGGTTTCGAATTGCTGGCTGAGGCGGATCGCGTCTTCGGGGCAGACTTCTTCGCACCGGCCACAATACGTGCACCGGCCCCAGTAGAACTCGATCATTCTTATGAGCTGTTCTTTGTCCGTAATCACAATCACGCCGGCCGGACACACGTTGGCGCATCCGCCACATCCGAAGCAGAGATCGGCATCGACGGTGATCTTGCCGCGGAACCCCGGTTTTGGCTCGTGTGGCGCAAAAGGGTATCCGAGCGTCACGCGTCCTGCTTTCAGGCAGATCAGCGCTTCTCGCAGCTTGCTCAGGAACACCTTAACCTCCCGCCGGTCTCGGGCGATGTTCGCCGGCCTTAAGGGGCGGCACTCGTAGCGCGGGCGTCTCGCCCGCTGTGGCGAGGGCACATCGGTATTTCGTAGGGGCAACCCTTGTGGTTGCCCTAGGGCGGCCACAAGGGCCGCCCCTACGGTGCGATTTTTTCACAGCTTCACAGCGGGCGAGACGCCCGCGCTACATTCCTTGGCCGAACGTTGTTCGGCCCTACTTTCCAATCACGGCAAATGCCAGGGCCGCCAGCGATGAAACCGCGACTCGCATGTAGTAACCCATGGCCTGATCGATCCGGAGGCGCGGGTTCACGACGTCAATCACCGCTACCAACACCAGCACGACGAGCACCTTCAAGGCAGCCACGATCAGGTCAACCACGTGAATTCCGAATCGGGGCCAGGGGAAAAACACTTCGACCAACAAAAAGGCGAACAAAAGCTGTTTCGTCCATTGGGCCCACCGGAAGAGCGCGAGCCGCGGACCGCTCTGCTCCACCAATGACCCTCCCATGATTTCCTGGTCAGCCTCGGCAATGTCGAACGGTAGTTTGCCGGCCACCGCCTGGAGGGCGAGAAAGAACGCGACGCCTCCTATCGCCATGCTGATGCTGGGTCCGTTTTTAACCTGCCAGTCGGCAATGCCGCCCAGCGCCAGCGTCCCTGCTTTGAATGCGCCCACCGAAAGAGCCACGGCCAGGATGGGCTCGACCGACAAGAGCATCATCATCTCGCGGGAACTCCCAACCGAAGCAAAGGGGCTGGCGCTTGAAAAGCCCGCCACCATAATCAGCACTCCACTCATGGCGGCGACATAGATTGCCACGATCATGTCGCCGGCGAAGGCCAGCGGTGCGGTTGCGCCCATCGGGATCAGCGTTGCCAGGAGCAGGACGGACCCCAGCGTGAGCGCCGGCAGGATGGCATAGACAATTCCGCCCGTGGTGCGCAGATCCTCCTTGCCGAGCAATTTCAAGAGATCCCAATAGGGTTGCGAGATCGGCGGCCCCTTTCGAGAGTGGATCGCAGCCCGCAGTTTGCGCATCACGCCCTCGTAGAGCGGCGACAAGACCAAAGCGAGCGCCACGTTCAGCAAGCACAGCAGAAATATCGACACCAACGCAGCCGTCATGGCGCACCTCTGCGACGGGCCTTCCCTCTGGAGATTTCAAGAAGCTCAGCCTGGGAATAGATCCTGACTTCTCGGGTCCTGCGATCGATGGTCTCAAGACGCTCCGTACAAGAGAAGCAAGGGTCCAGGCTGCCGAGAGTAATTGGCACGTCCGCGATGGTTTCATTCTGGATCATGGCCGGCAGCGCCTGGAGGTTGGGATAGGTTGGGGCACGCACTCTCCATCGATACGGGCGATTGTCGCCGCCCGTCAGCACGAAGTGGACGGCCTCTCCCCTTGGCGCCTCCACCACCGACACTCCGACTCTCCCTGCAGGTATCTCTTGCGGGATCTCCGCGCAAACCGTGCCCTCGGGAAGCGCCGCGAGCGCCTCGCGCACCAAGCGGATGGATTCGAGCAACTCGTCGACTCGCACCAGCACCCGCGCCCAGGTATCGCCCGCCTCCTGGGTGGCAATCCGAGGAGGCAATTCGCCGTAGGCTGCGTAAGGATGATCGAGGCGCGCATCAATGGCCACGCCCGAAGCCCGGGCCGGCGGGCCCACCGTGCAGATCTGCTTTGCCCATTCGTTCGTCAAGACGCCCACGCCCTTGGTCCTGGCAAGCAACGTGGTGTCTCCCACTACCGCGTCGCGAACTGCGATGGACTCCTTCTCGACCTGGGCCAGGATCTCGATGAGCTTCGGCTTAAGATGATTGGGGAAATCGTGCCGGAGGCCGCCGACGGTATTCATTCCGTAGGTTTTGCGGTTTCCCGAGATCTCCTCGCAAATCCACATCACTGGCTCGCGAATCCGCCAGGTCTGCATGAGCACCGTATCGAAGCCGATGATGTGCCCGGCGATCCCCAGCCAGAGCAGATGGGAATGGACACGTTCCAGCTCCAGCATCATCGTGCGGATATACCTGGCCCTGGCCGGCGCCTCAATGCCTGCAGCCTTCTCCACCGCCTGGCAATAGCACGTCGAATGAATGAATCCGCAGATCCCGCATATCCTCTCGGCCAACTGCGGGATCTCGTTGTAAGTCAGAACGCTGTCGGCAAGCTTCTCAATTCCCCGATGGTTGTAAAAACCGCGGGTATCGCACCCCACGATCGTCTCGCCTTCGACGAACAATCGCCAGTAAGTGGGTTCCTCGAGGACGGGGTAAAAAGGTCCTATGGGTATCACGCTGGCCCCGGCCGGAGGCTCACGCAATTGAGGGCGCACATTAGCGGCTGGCGGAGGCGTGTAGTTGTAAGGAAAATCTCGGCGCAGGGGATACATGCCTTCCGGCCAATCGTCCGCCAGCAGCAGGCGGCGTGGATCCGGGTGCCCTTCGGGATGCACACCGACAGCATCCCGGAATTCACGCTCAGCCCAATTGGCCCCCGGGACGATTCCGGTGATGGATTCAATCCGCAGGTCCCCTTCAGCGATGGCCGATTCGAGCAGGACGTAGAGATGATCGCGGTCGAGCGAGAAGAGATGTGAAATCCCGAAGTCGCCGGTGAGGGGTCTTTGATCCGTCCCGACGGAGATCATGAAGCGGGCACGCAACTCCTTGACCAGTCCATCGACAACAGCCGGCATGGCTTTCTTGTCGATCACGAAACGGAGCGTATCGATGTGAGGTTGTGTTGCCGACACGAGAGCACCGTTGCAGCGTGCTGCGATCACTTCCTCGACCCGCGTCACGGCTAGCTGATCGATGATTTGCATGCAGTCTCCTCAGCCCTTCAGCCACAGCATGATTCCCGTCACAATTACCGCACCGAGCACGATCCACAAAAGGTAGATTTGAGGAATTCCGACCTGCGTTCGACTGGCGCGATCTGCGGCTGAGTCAATAGCCTTCGCTGCCGGCAGGTACAGCCAGTGGTCAAGATCGAGCGCACGGCGAAGGGGAGCCGGAAATTTCGGCACATGGACTTTTCCACTGGGATAGATTCCCTGGAACGCGTGTTTGAAGGGCAGGTAGAAGCTGCTGGCCGGATAGCGGACCAGGGCGGAAGCGTGCTCTTCTCCACAGTACCAAACCGGCACGGACCTCACTGGGGCGGCAGCGGCGCGCTCGATGCCATAGGCGATCAACGACAGGATTGCCAGGGCGGCGAGCATAGCAAGGGGCCACCAGAATCCGACGGGCGATCCATCGGTGAGAACGAGACCGCCCCATGTCCGGCTTGCATCCACACCCGCAGCCGGCAGTGCCGTGAGGCTCCGGATGGCCACACCGATGGGCCGCAATACAAGTTGGGGAGAGACGCCCAACAGAACACAGAGGCCAGCAAGCACAACCTGGGGCACCATCATCGACATCGGTACTTCCTCTACGCGATGATCCTCATCCGCTTGGCCGAGAAAGACTGATCCCAGCACCTTCAAGAATGAAGCGAGTGTGACGAGCGATATAAACAGCGCCACGAGCCCCAGCAGCAGAAACAACGGGATTCGCATTCCGGCCAATAGGCAGCCGGCGACGATGAGCCATTTGCTGGCGAATCCGTTGAAGGGCGGCACTCCTGCAATGCTCAACGACGCGATTGTCGTCGTGCCGGCTGTGCGGGGCATAAAAGCAGCCAGGCCACCCAGTTTGTCCATGTCGCGCTGGCCGGTCCGGTAAAGCACCGACCCCGCTCCAAGGAACAAGCACGACTTGAAGCAGGCGTGGTTGACCGTATGCAAAATCGCACCCGCGAGAGCAATGGAGGCCAGGGCCGGGTACATCGGCAAACAGTAGACGCCCACACCCAACCCCAGGCAGATGTATCCGACTTGCCCGATGGTGTGGAAGGCCATCAGCCGCTTGGTGTCGGTCTGCCGCAGGGCCGTCAAGGTCCCCACGAAAAGCGATCCGGTGCCGGCGAGGGCCAGAATAATTCCCCATACCCTGAGCGACGGTGACACCACCAGAAAAGAGCAGAAGAGGCGAACCAGCCCATATATTCCCAGTTTGACGAGGGCCCCCGAGAGCGTGGCGCTCATCCCGGAAGGCGCAACGGGGTGGGCATCGGGGAGCCAATCTCCCATGGGCAGGATTCCCGCTTTGGTAGCGAATCCCAGGAAGAAGAGAAAGATGATGGTGTTCGCTAGGAACGGCCGGGTGTTCAGCAGCCCGGAGAGAGTCTGCCGGAAGGCATCAAAAGAAAACGAGCCCGACGTCCTCCAGAGCAACAGGGCGGCTGCCACCATGCATAGCGTTGCTCCGTGGGTGATGATGAAATACTTCAGGCCCGCCCGCTGACTTGCCGGGTTCTCGCTCTCGAACGTCACCAGGAAGTATGACGTCAGGGTCATGGACTCCCAGAAGATGAGGAAAAACAGGAAATCCGTGCACACCAGAACTCCCGTCATGCTGGCGACGCAGAGGAGAAGAAGCGGGAAGAACTTCGCCACCTTATCGTGCGTATAGTGTTCCATGTACCGCACGGAGTACAGCGAGCTCAGCAGCGCGATCACTGCGACGATGGCGAGGAAAACAGCGCTGAGCGGATCGACCCGCAACGTGAAGTTGGATCCCAGTTGGGGCAACGACAGCATGGGGGACTCGCTTGACACAATGCTGCTTGCTTGCACGACCGCGAGCCCGGTGAACACGGAAGAGGCGCAAACGAAAGCGAAACTCACCCAACCACAGAGCTTCCGCCTACGTGCAAAAAGTAGGCTTACCAGTGACCCAAGGATTAGAATCACCAGGCTGGTTTCGACTTGACGAACTGCATTGATCATTCTAGTTTCCCATTAACCGCACCAATGGCATTCCGACAAGTGGGACCACTACACAGCCGATCATCAGCACGATCAAGGTGGCATTCATCGGCCAGGGTGGATCGTCGCTGACCTGCACCGCCGGCAACGGAGCGCCTAGAAAGATCTTTTGGGCGATGTAAAGCATCCACCCGAAGGAGACCAGCGTTTCGCAGAGGATAAAGGCGACGATCATCGGTCCGATGGGACCTTGCAGGCGCATGGCGCCTGAGAGAATCATGAACTTGCTCCAGAAACATGCCAGCGGCGGAACACCAGTGACACTGAGGATCCCGACGAAAAATGCCGTGGCCGTGAGGGGCAGGCTCTTTCCCAGGCCGTGCAGGGCGGAGATGCTGCGGGTCCCAGTGGCGTAGGCAATGGTGCCCGCGCAAAAGAACAGGGTCGCCTTGCTGTAACCGTGGCAGATGATGTGCAGGACGGCGCCCTGGAACCCCAGGGTCGATCCCAGACCTCCAACCGCAATGCCAAGCAGGATGTAACCAAGATGAGCGATGGTGGAATAGGCCAGCAATCGTTTCAGGTCATCCTGCACGAAGTAGTAGGAGAGCGCGACGACAATTGTTAGCAACGCCATCACTGCCATGAGGATGGAGAGCTTGGGTGGAATATCCCAGCCGCTGCTCATTGTCCTGGCCATCAGGTAGACGCCTGCCTTGACCATTGCGGCGGCGTGGAGGTAAGCACTGATGGGAGTCGGAGCTTCCATGGCATCAGGCAGCCAGGTATGGAAGGGGACCTGCGCCGCCTTCGCCCATGCCGCAATCATCAGGAAAAGGAACACCCACGAGCGCAAACCCTCGGGCAGCCTGTTGAGCGCCGAGAACTCAAAGGAGCCTGTGCGAGCGAAAAGAATAAGGATCGCTCCCAGGAAAAAGGCGCCGCCGATGTGGGTCATCAAGATGGCCTTGAATCCGGCCCGCAAGCTGCGCTCGTCCTGGCGGAACGAGATGAGCGCCCATGAACACAACGTCGTCAGTTCCCAGAAGACGAACAACTGAAGGAAATTGGGAGAAAGCGCTACTCCCACCATGCTGGCGATGAACAGCAGGAGCCAAAAATAGTAGCGGCCGTAGTGCTTGCGGCTCACGGGGTGCTCGCGGTTCTCTTCGGTAAGATATGAGGTTGAATAAAGGACCGTGAGCAGGCCGATCGGCACTGCGACCAGCAGCATCAAAGACGACAACGGATCGATCAAAATCCCCAAAACGGGCGCATCGACGATGCCGCGCAGCCAAGGCAGAGATCCCAGCAATCGGGTATAACTGGTGCCGTAGGTGGAGAATGTGAGCGACACTGCCAGGGCCGTTGCCGTTGCGGCAATCAGCGTCGCGGCCGGGCGAATACCTCGCTTGAGAACCACGCAAAGAAGAGCTCCGGCCGCGGGCAGCATCAGCATGAGAACTGCAATTGAGGTGGTCAAGCGGGCACCTCTCTTGTCAGCGGGTTGGCGTATCCGGCGCGAGCCGGCCTCCGCCGCGCCCCGAGAACACTTTTCAACACGTCGGCGATGCCCTCAACACTGGAAGACACCTCTGCGCTCATCGGTTGGAAGAAAGCCGTCTGGCGCGGCTGAATGGCAATGATACAGATGCGGGCGTGGGTTTCCCGCCCGAGGTAGTCCATGAGCAGGCTGAGGGGCACACGGTGTGTGCTCGGCCAGTAACCAGCCACTTGATCCTTATCCAAAAGTGCCACGGAGCCGGGCGCGGAATGGAGATCAACGGCATCAATCAGCAGCACGGTGTCGGGCTCCTCACCCACCACCTGGCGCAAGTAGTTCTCTGGAGCATCCTCGGCGTCGATCACGCGCGCGCCAGGTGCATCGCTGATCCGTCGGGCCACCAAGCTGCCGGCTGCGTCATCGCCACGGCAGGGATTGCCAATGCCCATGACGACGACATTGCCTTGAATCTCCGTGGCGAGTTGTTCGTGTAATTCCATAGTGAATTGGACCTACTACCCTCGCCCACTTTGAGGGCAGGCAGTTAATTTGGTTTTACCATCCTCGCCCCCTTG
>Ga0335078_10013623_pt1 | contig 12053 bp, 6 predicted proteins | sample Lox_Sample_32_FD_206711 | JGI IMG/M metagenome (GOLD analysis project Ga0335078, IMG submission 206711) | Soil microbial communities from Loxahatchee National Wildlife Refuge, Florida, United States - Lox_Sample_3.2 | ecosystem: Environmental > Terrestrial > Soil > Wetlands | place: USA: Florida... | reverse complement strand
GAGGTGGTCAGTGCATCGGAAGTCTACAATCCGGCCACTGGGACGTGGACGTCGGTCGGCAATCTGAATGCCGCCAGATATTACGCGACCTCCGGCCTGTTGACCGGCGACGAAGTGCTGGTGGCTGGAGGCGATGGCGGAGGCTGCTGTAGCGGACTGTCCTCCGACGAGCTCTATTCGACTGCCACCCAATCATGGCAGGAAATGCCGGCCATGAGCCCAGGTGCCTACCTCCTGGCTTCGGCCCTGCTATCCAACGGCGCTGAGATGTTGGTGGCCGGAGGGTATTCGTGTTGCGACTCGCCGCAGACCGTCAAGAGCGCGGCGCAAATCTTCACTGCCGCAACGCAAACCTGGTCGATCACCGCGAGCATGTCGCAGGTACGATATGCACATACGCTGACCGCGCTGAGCGACGGCTCGGTGTTGGCAGCCGGAGGCACAAATATCGGCAACAGCCCGTCTGGGATTACTTCGGCCGAGCGTTTCTACAACGGAACACCGCCGCCACAGATCACCATAACCTCAAACGTAGCGACCATCATTTTCAGCGTGACGGGAACCGGGTGCAGCGCCGGCAGTTACCTGACGCCGACCACATTGGCGTGGACTCCCAGCGCTAGTTGCACGGTACAGGTCTCTCCCTCGACCCCATACCAGTTCGTTAGCTGGAGCGACGGTTCAACCGCGAATCCGCGAACCTTTGTGGCACCCTCGACCAAGACCACCTACAGCTTCACGGTCAAGAACACCTCGAGTACTCCGGCATCGATCTCGGCCAGCAGTGGAACGCCCCAGAGCGCGACGGTCGGAACCGCCTTCGCCAATCCGTTAGTGGCGCTAGTGGAGAATGCCAACGGGAATCCGGTGAGCGGGGCGACGGTCACCTTCACGGCTCCGAGCAGCGGCGCATCCGGTAGCTTTGCCGGCGGCGTGAACACAGCCGTCACGAATTCTTCGGGGTTGGCGACCTCGGCCCTGTTTACGGCCAACTCCACAACGGGCAGCTACAACATAACGGCGAGCGTGGCGGGAGTGTCGAAAAAGGCAGGCTTCCGGCTCACCAATCAAACCGCCGGCGCGAGCTCGATAACGGCGACGAGCGGAGCGCCTCAAACCGCAACGGTGGGCACCGCATTTGCGAATCTTCTGGTGGTTACGGTGGAGAATTCGAGCGGCGTCGGAGTAAGTGGAGTAACAGTCACATTCACGGCGCCGACGAGCGGAGCATCCGGCACCTTTGCCGGCGGTGTAAACACGGCGACCACGAACTCTTCGGGAGTGGCTACATCGGGGGCGTTCACGGCGAATTCCACGGCGGGCAGTTATACCGTCACGGCGAGTGTGGCGGGCGTATCAAAGGCGGCTAGCTTTGCGCTCACCAACCAAGCCGGAAGCCCTGCTTCGATCACCGCGACAGGCGGTACGCCGCAGAGCGCCAAGGTCGGCACCGCTTTCGCGAGTCGGCTGAGCGCGACCTTAAAGGACGCCGACGGAAACGCAGTGAGTGGCGTGACGGTCACATTCACGGCTCCGAGCAGCGGAGCATCCGGCACCTTTGCCGGCGGTGTAAACACGGCGACCACGAGCTCGTCGGGAGTGGCGACATCGGCGGCGTTCACGGCGAACTCCACGGCGGGCAGTTACACCGTGACGGCAAGTGTAGCGGGAGTCTCGACGGCGGCGAGTTTTGCGCTCACCAACCAAGCCAGTACCAGCCCCGCTTCCATCACGGCGACAAGTGGAACTCCGCAGACCGCGACGGTTGGCGCGGCGTTCGCCAATCCGTTGGTGGCCACCGTGCTGAATTCGAGCGGGACCGGAGTGAGTGGAGTGACGGTGACGTTCACAGCGCCAAGCAGCGGCGCTTCGGGCACGTTTGCGGGCGGCGTGAACACGGCGACCACGAACGCAACGGGAGTGGCGACATCGGCGGTGTTCACGGCGAATTCCACGGCCGGCAGCTACACCGTCACCGCGAGCGTGTCGGGAGTCTCAACGGCGGCAAGCTTTTCGCTCACCAACAGCGCGGCCACCGGTTCCGGGTCCGCGATCACACTCGTGCCCTCTTCCTATGTGACAACAGTAGGGACCACGGGAGGTCAGGCGGTGGCGAGCTCGATCGACATTTTGGACGAGTCGGGGACGACAAATACGTGGAACAAGTACGTCGAATTCGACGGTCTGTACACAGGTTATCAAGTCTTTGCCCTGCCCACGACGATCGCTGCAAGTTCTGTCACCAACATGCAAGTGGAGGTTAATTACCAAGGGCCCTCGGCGGCGAACCAGACGTGGACCTGGTCGATCTACAATTGGACGACTGCGGCCTACGTGACCGTGGGCACGAACGCGGGGGCGCCGGAATGGGGCGCGTGGACAATCCTGACGTTTAGCGTGCCGGGCACGTTGTCCAACTACGTGAATACGAGCAATGGCCAGATCCGGATCCAGCTTTCGTCGAATAACTCGTCGGACTCTGCGGATATCGACTACGAAGCGGTGATCGTGACGTATTGACCAGCGGCTGCCGCGGAAACAGGAATCATTCGGGTTTGTCGCAAATGGCGGGCGTACTGTGTTCGCCGCGGGAGGAACCAGCGGTGCACCGGATGCTGATCTATCTACTAGTGTTTATTGGCGGTGTGCTGACTTCAAGCGCCGGGGTTACGTTCGAACAGTACCCTAGTCTTCGGCTTGCTCGCCGCGGTTTGCCTAAGGCATAGGCCTGATCTAAAACCCGTCATCATTCAAGAAAACGGCGGAAACACTGAGACACTGGTTCCGCTGCTACGAAACCGGTCGGTCACAGGCCTTGTCGAGCGGATCACGAACGATCATCCAATTGTGACAGCATGGCCCCCTGCGCTCCATCGCTGCATTCTTAGAATCCCAACGTATCATCCGCCGACGGCCCGTAGGTAGCCGGTACCGGCTTATCGTTCAGTCGAAGATAAACTCCAAGCTGCGCCCGATGATGCACCAAGTGATTCAAGAACATCTGCCGGTACGCCAGAAAACGCGTGCCACTAAAGATGGGCTTACCCTGGAAACTGAGCTTCCACGGCTGTATCCACGCCTCGTCGGGTAGGCCTTTCAGCGCCGTCCGCGCCTTGGCCACGTTCTCATCAAAAACCTTCAACAATCCTGCGGATTCAAAGGGCGGACGGGCGTGCTGAGGAGCCGTTCCGAAATCCAATTCTGGGGTAGTCAGGATGGTGGAGCCAAAGCCGGCTAACTCCGCCACATGCGGAGCCAATTTGTCGAGGGGCATCGATTTGGTATGCGGTTTGAAACCCTGCCTGTCAAAAGGAACACGCTCGAGCATTGTGCGGGTAGTCTTCATCTCTGCGTCGAATTCTCCCAACAAAAGATCCGTAACGGACATGTCTCTCTCCTGATGTGAGCCGATTGCATCGCTCGCGTTTTATTTGAAACTGGGATCGCTGTCGTTTTGGGGTGGCTGTCCGCGAATCCCGGTCTGCCTTCCCGCGGAAAAGGCAGCCAGAGCAGCGCATTCCATTCCCCAGTAAAAAGCGGTTGCTGAAACCCACAATGGTCGCAATCGCCCCTGACCTGGGACCATGATACGGTATTCCGAACTTGAATTCCCGCATGTTGGTTAACTCTGTTGGAATTACTCATTTACGACGAGACTCACATCCTGAAGGTGAGGACACCGGTTCGAGTTGCACCAACTGCCCTCTGATGTGGGTCTGGTGATCGTCTCGGATCGAATCGCACCCGCTAAGCAGCGGCGAGCGGTGAACTCGCTAAATTGCTGACCATCTGTCAAAACTGCGAGTCGACCTCACCGCAGCCCTCTGGTACAAATCTCAGGTCGCACCAATTCTTGGTGATGGTAAGCATGCGCGGCCTGCGGGCAGCGAGAAGGAACGAACTGTCGAGAGACTGCGCGAAGGTGCAAGTGCTTTTGAAGCTGGGAGGCGTCCTGTTGGTTGCGGCATTGCAGACTGTGGTTCAACAATACCCTGCACGTCCGGTTCGGCGTGCGCGACGAAGTATTGAGTCTTATGTCGAGAAGGATCACTAAACTAAATTGTCTTCCAAGTTCTTCACTCAAAAAGGAGAGTTACGATGAACCGAGCCCTCTTTAATATCGATATCGGTACGACGCACCCTACCACCAGCCCGCACGTCAACCGTAAGCGTGCTGCGTTCATCGCTGCGGTTCTGCTCGTGGCGAGCGTTCTGGCGTTCGCACAGATGGGCGGAGGATCAGGTGGAGAACTGCAGCAGAAATTCGCAACCGTCAAGCAATCGATTGCGGAAAATCAGCTGAAACTACACCAGTATCAGTGGACGGAGACGACCCAGCTTACGCTGAAAGGTGAAGCCAAGCCTCCAAGGACCTCCCTATGCCGGTACGCGCCCGACGGGACAGTACAGAAAACGCCCGAGGGGGCTCCTCCCCCACCGCCTAGCGGAGGGAGAATGAAGCAGAAGATCATTGAGAAGAAGAAGGAAGAAATGCAGGACTACATGGGTCAGGTGAAGACTCTGCTTGCCGAGTACGTTCCGCCCGACCCGCAGAAAATGACACAAGTCTTCCAGGCAGGTAACGCGTCGCTGAATCCAAACCCTTCGGAACAAGCATTGGAGCTTGTATTTAAGAACTATGCTCAATCCGGCGACCAAATGACACTCTCTTTCGATACCGCCACGAAGAAGGTCAGCACGCTGCATGTGAACACCTATATGGACGATCCAAAGGACGTGGTGACCTTGGTGGTTCACATGGCTAGCCTGCCCGACGGGACGAACTATGCGCAGCAAACGGTTCTTGATGCAACTGCCAAGAAGCTTCAAGTGACGACGACAAATTCCAACTATCAGAAGGTCAGCGGGTACTAACACTTGGGCGGGGACATGCGTTCGGGCTGGAGGCACGGTAAGCTGCACGTTCCCTCCGTTCGGCCAATAAGGCGGCCGTATTCACCGGCGCCAGCTTTTCCGAACGGGCGGTGACCCCGCATTGATTTATGCTCAGGCCATCAGCCTGGGAACAGCGCTCGCCTTCGGCTTGGATACCGCGTGGCAGCCGAAGCACGACGCCAAAGTCGGCTTCACTTGGGCAGGTCTCATCGGAAATTTCGTACTAGGACGATGTCGGAATTTGCTTCATCGACTTGCGAAAACAATAGGTAACGCCCGTCGGGTGACACCGACAAGCCGCCGGCGAAATCCTTTTCCACAGTGAAAAGCTCACGTCCGTTTCCCGTGCGGAAATCGAAATATCGCAAAGATTTCGGAGCCTCCGCCGGTACAAAGAAAATCCCGGCTTTCGCGACCGTCCACAAGTTAGCGGCGAGAATCTCGGGCATTCCTGGAACGACTGACTCGGGAAACTTCTCGGTCAGAGAGAGCATGTGCAGAGGGGTGTGCGATTCCCGCGCAGCAAAGTACACCGTATCGCCATCCGGTGACTCCTCCACCGAGACACCGTCGGGGCCGCCAGGAAGAGGTATGGCCTTTCCGCCATTCGCGGGCGAGCGGTAAAGCTTCTGACCAAGTGGCCCGTAGGAGCGGAAGTAAATCCACTTGCCGTCGTGAGACCAGCTTGGGTTGGAGATTTCTCGGACGTCCGTCATAAATTTTCGCGGCACTCGCTCCAAGGCGTCTGCGATGTAAATCTCCGATCGTTCCGCCTGCTTCCAACCGAACGCAATCTTCGTCCCATCCGGCGACCAGCGTGGAGCATCCGTCAAGGAATTCAACCTCGATAGCTGAACCAGCTTGCTGCCGTCCGCTTCTGCCATCCACACCTCCCAAAAGCCCCCGATGCCTGTGTCGAACGCGATGTGGTGGCCATCGGGCGAATACTGAGCATCGTTTTGCCCTTGGGTGGAATGGATGAGTTTTACGGCAGCTTGTTCCGGGTGGAGGATGTCTTTTCGCCAAATGTTGGTAGTCCCCGAGACATTCACGTAGGCGAGCTTGTCACCTTTGGGAGAAACGGCCGGCCAGCGCGGATCAAAGGCAAACGAAAGTTGTCGCACTGACCTGTCCGCGATCGACACCTCGTCCAATTCTTGGCCATTATCGTTAAGTCGCGAGAAAATCAGGCGCGTATCATCAGCCGACCAGCAAAAGCCGACAATGAAGTTCGGTACTTCGGTGATCAGATTGGGGGTACCGCTTGGTGAGGAGCGCCAATAGAGCACGAGATCACGTGTGCTGCGTACACATATATATGCCAACTTGTCCCCCGCATGCGAGAACATCGGATCTCCTTCGTGCGCGCATTGGGGATCCGGGGGAATCGATTGCGTCTCGAGTGTAATCGGGGACAGCAGAAACATGTGGTCATGTGGATCGTTCGGAAACTGATCGCTAAACCCAATCCATTTACCGTCTGGTGACCAGCTGATCGGAGCGGCCACGGAATAAGGTATGCGGGTCGACCGCAGCTTTCGTTCCGGCCCCCCCAGGGCAGGGACCATGTAGATCCCCGTTTGCGCTCCCGCCAGGCGATGAAACGCGATTTGCGTTCCGTCGGGTGACCATGCGGCACTGAGCCATTCCGACGGGTGATCCGTCAGTCGTACTAGAGTTTCGCTTCCGATCGTCTTCACGTAGAGATCGACACCCTTGCCGCGCGCCGACGGATTGCCGTCCCATGCGAATGCGATTTGCGAGCCGTCGGGGGAAAAGGTTGGCGCCGTTTCGTTTCCTTCATACGAGGTAAATGGTTCCTGCAGGGGAGCGGTGGGTGCGGAGACCACCTTGATCGTGCGCCGTTCAACGCGCCAATAGATGAAGGCGACAGCGGCCAGCAGCAAGCAACCGAGCAGGATGGGTGCCCTCAAGGAGCCCGCCGTAGGACGAGGTTCTGCCTTCGCCCCGATCGTATCCGCGTTCAGGGGTATTACCGGCGCAACAAATCGGTATCCACGGCGGGGGAGGGTCTCGATAAAGCGGGGCGTTTCCGGCGAATCAGAGAGGGCGGCGCGGAGCTTGCCGACAGCGATATTGACGGCGTGGTCAAAATCGCCGAAGGATTCGGTTGGCCAAATGCGACGACGCAGTTCCTCGCGCGTCACCAATTCGCCGGGGCGCTCCAACAGAGCCACCAGGATCTTGAAGGGCTGATCCTGAAGTTTGACCCTAACGCCCGACCTCAGCAACTCCCCAGTGTGGAGGTCTACTTCAAAATCCTCAAATTTCGGGTTGGCCTCCAATCGCTTCATGCCGTCCACGGTTCCACGCTAGTTGCTTGAAAATAGGACCATTAGAGAGGAGACAAAGTCAAGACTTAGAGAATAGGTCGGGTGAATTGAGGTTGCCGATCCCCCAGCGGAGATTCGACACCACCGACGCTTCGGTTGGTGGTCGCATTGAAGCTCTCTTTCGGTTGGAAGCTCTGCTGGATTTTGGCAATCGGCTTTTGCTGCCACGACCAGGCATGCGCACAGGTATCCGCGGGTAACACAGAAATCCCGTTTGTCCTGGAGAATGGCTTCTTGATTGAGTTTGAGGGAACGATCGGAACAAGTACTGGCCTGAAGTTTATCCTGGACACTGGCGCGACGCATAGTATCGTGGACCGGAATCTAGCTGCAACCTTGGGTGTACTGCCTCACACCAAAAGGCTTTTCGACTTCGATCGCTATGTGGAAGCTGGTTCGGGCGTATTTCCCGATGTGCTTCTTGGGCCAGTACATGCGACCAATGTCCCCCTGCTGATAGGTGATCTCGGGAAATTATCTCCGTACGCGAGTGATGCAGTCGCAATCATTGGAGCCGACCTTCTTTCCCTCGCTGATTTCAGTATCGACTACGACAAGCGGATCCTCACCTTTCGTCTTGAGGACGGCCAGAGTTCCCCAGGCAACCATCACGAAAACGGAATGATCGTCGAGCTACAGGTGCAGGGTCGTAGGATCGACCTGCTGGTAGACACCGGCACTGAAGATATGTTTCTCTTCGAGGACCGACTTCCGCACTTGATCGCGCACGACGCGCCAAAGGACGTTCTCGTGGGATCAAGGTTGACGGGCCGACGTGTCACTTTGCCCGATGTTCAGCTTGGATCTAAGACGTTGGAGGGTAAGGCCATACTGGTCAAGGGCCCGCCGAGTGAGGTTCTTCCCGGCATCGCTGGTTACCTGGGCACTGCGGCACTAAAACCACATCGCATCGAATTCAACCATACCCACAATTTGTTCCGCTGGCGCTAACTGGCTTTCCTTTCAATCCTCGAATCGGGCGCCTGGAGGTTCATCGATCTACGACCGGGAACCGAACCTGGGGTTGCGCTAATATGCTAGCGACAAATACGCTCGGGGAATCGCTCTCTCGCCACAATTAAATAAATGATGGACATGCGCAGAGATTGCTGGGCCATGCGGAAGGCTGCAAACCGCCTGCTCCTCGCATTACTCCTGTGGCCGGCAATTGCGGGAAGGCTGGCAGGACAAACTCTCGTGACCGGAAGCATTCAGGGAACGGTGAGATACCCCACGCCAGCGACTGTGCCGGGGTCTGAAGTTGAGTTGCTCAGTCTAGCCACTGGACAGACACACTCCACGACTACAAACGAAGAAGGTGGATACCGGTTCCTTCTTTTGAGCCCAGGGCGGTACGAGGTCTCTGTCTCGGTCCAAGGATTCGTTAAGTGCGTCGTTGCCGTCACTGTAAATGTAGGGCAGACGACCTCACTTGATCTCCCCCTTCAGTTGGTGGGGAGAGCCGAAAAAATTGAGGTGTCCGGGTCCGGTTCGCTGATTGCGACCGATCCGGGATGGGTGATAACCTTCACCCCCCGGGAAGTCGATTTGCTGCCTGCCTCGGGCGAAGACATTACGACGATTGCATTTACCGCACCCGCCACCGTACTCGCGCCCGGGGGTGGTGTGGGAAACTTCTCCATAAACGGACTTCCCGCCACTTCAAATACCTTCACCATCAACGGCGAAAATGCCATGGACCCCTATTTGAATGTCAACAGCAGCGGAGCTGCCAATCTCTCCCTGGGAAAAAATGAATTGCAGGCGGCAACCGTGGTGACGAATCCGTACTCGGCAGAATATGGGCAGCTCGGCGGGGCACAGATCAACTACGTCACCAAATCCGGAACCAATGACTTTCACGGAAACGGGCAGTGGTGGTGGAACGGTTCGGCCATGAATTCGAACAACTTTTTCAGCAATGCCACGTCGGCCCCCAAGCCGTTTTCGAATGCCAACCAGTGGGCAGCAGCGGTTGGCGGACCGATCCGAAAGAAACGCACTTGGTTTTTCGTGGATACGGAAGGACTACGATTCGTCCTTCCCAACGTTTATTTCGAAACCATTCCCACGTCGGCATTTGCCGCCGCGATTTTGGATAACGTGAGGAACCTTCAACCGGCCGAGGCGTCCGCATATCAGCATATGTTCCGCATCTATGCCCAGGCAGCGAGTGGGAGGATGACGACGTCTCTACCGGCCGCAGGCACCGACTGCGAATCCATCGTAGTTCCCGGATTCGCCGCCGGACTGCCGTGCGCGGAAACTCTGGTTACCACGCCAAATTCATTCACCCGAGAATGGACTCTGGCCTCTCGAGTCGACCAGAAAATCACGGACCGCGACGACCTTTTTTTTCGCCTTGAACTCGACCGTGGGGTTCAGGCTTCCTACATAGATCCGCTCAGTTCTGCATTCGATGCTCATTCTGACCAGCCGAACTGGGACACACAACTCCAGTACCGCCATTCCTGGGGCTTCAACCGCGTTAATTTGTTCACCGCAGCCGTGAGTTACTACAGCTCAATTTTTGCCCAGAACAATGCTGCCCGGCAGGCAGCATTCCCCGAGGGTGGAGTGCAGTTCGAGTTTCCCAACGCATTTTCGGGCATTAACCCCATGATTGAGAACTTTCCTTCGGGTCGCAAAACAACGCAATATCAATTCATTGACGACTATGCTTGGCTACGGGGAAAGCACAACTTGAAATTTGGAGGTAATTTTCGGCGCTATGACATCAGCGATCACACCTTTTATTACTCCTTCCCGGTCACGCAATTCAGCGGACTGACGGCCGGGGCTGGAACGACGGGGATCCAGGCGTTTGCCGATGGGATTGCCAACGCTTATGTTCAGCAGTACCACCCGTCTCCGGACGTGCCCATTGCGGTGTGGGGAGCTGCGTTCTATGCCGAGGACGGCTGGAAGATCACATCGACCTGGACGCTGACCGGTGCGCTGCGCCTGGAGAAAAACTCAAACCCCGTGTGCCAAACGAACTGCTTTTCCAACTTCAAGACGTCGTTTCCGCAGCTGACGAGTATTCAAGCGGGGCTCGAAGGAGCTGGCAATGTGGCGTACAACGAAGACATCAACACGAATCTCCACCGTGCGTTTATGAGCGCGGATGCTGTGAATTGGTCGCCCCGTTTGGCTTTTGCCTGGATGCCTGAGGCGTCGAAGCATCCCTGGTTTCCGGGAGGTGGAAAGACCTTGGTAAGCGGTGGAATAGGTATTTTCTATGACAACTCCCCTACCGGCCTGGTAGACCCGCTTCTCACCAACCCACCGAGTGCGGAAATGTTCTTCATTTCGCCGCTCGATGCAGACTTCAACACGACGGGCCTGCTGCCGTTTGACCCAGAAAAGGGCGGCCCTGCAGCATTCACGGCGGCTTCCGCGGCGTTCAGTTTGAATAAAAGTTTCAATCAACTTTCCGCGGAGTTGAATCCTATTGTTGGTTTTACTCCACCCCTGACGTTCACTTCGATCCAGGGAAAATTCCGTACACCGCAGATTCAGGAATGGAATTTGAAGGTCGACGAACAACTGACGCCGTCGACGGTCGTGACTCTAAACTATGTGGGGAACCACTCCGTCCTTCTCACCTATAGTGACGCGTGGTGGAATGCCGTGGCAACGGATCGTTTGTTTGAGAACGTGCCAGGAGTACGCGCGGCGCCCTATCCAAATTATGGCGCGGTCTTCACCTTGCAAAATGGTGCCCTGGGCAATTACAACGGGTTGACCCTTGCACTGCGCGAGTTGTATCACGATTGGTTGAGTGCCCATGTCCACTTCACCTACTCTCACGCTCTCGATGACATGTCGAATGGCGGGTTTTATCCCTTTGCCAACGGCTCCCTGCAATTTCAAATTAATCCTTTAAGTCTTCGCGCTAACAATTACGGAAATGCGGACTACGACGTTCGCCATCTCTTCAATGCAGATTTTGTGATCACTCCTCCTGCGCATTTCGAGAGCGAGTTCCTAAGAGTCTTGTTGGGAGACTGGCAATGGTCGGGAAAGGTCTACGCGCGTTCCGGCCTGCCGTATACGGTGCTAGATGGCCGGGCTAGCGGCGGTATTGGCAACGGAGGAGGACCGATTGTAGCGCAGATGGTTGGGACATCCGCCTCTTCGACATGCAGTGGTGCGGCTGCATACGTGAACCTCCTACCGGTTCCATGCGTCCCCGATTCGGCATTCCTGGATACTTCCTCTCCCAGCTTTCCGGGCTACACCAGTTATCCGAACGAGACCCGAAATCAATTTCGCGGGCCGAGCTACATTGATTTTGACTTCGGAGTTTTCAAGATGTTTCGCGTGAATGAAAAGGTTAGTTTCGGTTTGGGCGCGCAGGCGTTCAACGTCTTCAATCATCCCAATTTTGGATTACCCGATGCGAACCTCGGAGACTCCACATTCGGGCTGATAACGTCGATGCAAGGAGTTCCTACGAGTCCTTATGGCAGCGGCCTCGGGTTTGATTCCTCCGTTCGGGTAGTGCAGCTGTCGGCGAAGTTCGGTTTTTAATGCTCCTAAGAAACCGCTGCGACTGCAATTTCGATTGTTTGGCTTGTCCGAATACAGCCCCCAAGACCGGCAGCAGCGATTCAAGTCCGGCCCTGGCCACCATCATTCCAAGGGGCTTAACCAATTCATCATGAACCCCTGCCGGCGCTCATTCTCAATTCATTCAGTCCTTCAGCCAAATGTTCCAGGATGAATCGTCAGAACGGTATCGGCATCAACCAACAGTCCGATCAGGCTTTCGCAACTAGTGGACTGTAACAGCTGAAC
>Ga0335078_10013622_pt1 | contig 12054 bp, 11 predicted proteins | sample Lox_Sample_32_FD_206711 | JGI IMG/M metagenome (GOLD analysis project Ga0335078, IMG submission 206711) | Soil microbial communities from Loxahatchee National Wildlife Refuge, Florida, United States - Lox_Sample_3.2 | ecosystem: Environmental > Terrestrial > Soil > Wetlands | place: USA... | reverse complement strand
ACCCGCACAAGCCGGCCGCCCTCGAGCTCGCCCGAAAGGCGGTCCGGCTCATCGGCGACCGGGCGGAGATCCTCCTCAGCGACGAAACGGCGGGCGTGGCGCCCGAGCTCGGGCATCGTTCGATCGAAGACCTGGACGCCGACGTGCTCATCGCGATCGGCGGCGACGGAACGTTCCTCTACGCCCTGCGGCGTTCGGATGCCCCGCTGCTGCCGATCAACGCCGGAACGGTGGGGGTGCTCGCCGAGGTCGAGGCCCACCGGCCGAACGAGTTCGAAGGCGCCATTGAGCGCCTCCTGAAGGGATTCTACTTCCTCGAGGAACGGATGAAGCTCGCGGCCCAGGTCGGTTCGACCCCGGTACCGGATGCGACCAACGACTTCGTTCTGCATTCGGCGCAGGTCGGCAAGATGGGGCTCTTCGAGATCTCTTTCGATGGGCATGTTGCGGGCGAGATCCGCGCGGACGGGCTCATCGTCGCGACCCCGACCGGCTCGACCGCGTATTCGCTGAGCTCGCTCGGACCGATCGTCGACCCGGGCCTCGATGCGATCGTCCTCACCTCGATTGCCCCGTTCCGGGTCGAGGCCCGCGCTCTCGTCCTCGAACCGTTGCGCACGGTCCGGCTGCGCTCGATCGAGGCCGGTCGGGCCGCGGTGGTCATCGCGGACGGGCAGGACGAGTACCCGCTCGCCGCCGACGCGGCGGTCACGGTCTACCGCTCGCCCCGGCGCGCCACCCTGGTGCGCTTTGGCTCTCGGTTCTTCCAGCGCCTCAAAGGGAAGCGGATCTTGCCGTGGACCGAGAACGGCGCAGAAGGGGGGAGCGCGGGTGCCGATCTTCCGTCCCGCCCGTAAACGCCCTCCCGGGTCGGCGCGCCTCGGCGATACTCCCCGGGCGATCACTCGGCGGGCGCTCCTCAGCGCGCTCGCGAGCGGCCAGTCCGCTTTCCCGAACGAGTTCGGTGGCGTTCTGCGCGCGGACCCGCCCGGGGTGATCAGCGAGCTGCTGCTCCTGCCCGGTACGACCGCCGGTCGACGCCACGCGAACTTCATGCTCTACATGATGCCGGCCGACCTCACCGTGGTGGGAACCGTCCACTCGCATCCGTCGGGCGCGCTCCATCCGTCGGACGCCGACCTGCGGTTGTTCCGAAACTGGGGTCGCCGGCACATCATCCTCGGTCGTCCGTACGGGCCGGGCTCCTGGCGCGCCTACGACAGCAATGGGGAGGAGACGCGGCTCGAAGTGATCGAGACTCCTTCCTCGCCCCTCGAGAGCGGACCGCTCCCGGAATATCGGCCGCGCCCGGTGCACCGTTCGGCGCCGGCGGACGTGACCGAGTTTCCCGACGACGAGGCGTGAGGGACGCGCTATTCCCGAACGGGGATGGTGGGCACCGGCAGGCGGTCGGGCGTGCGGTTCGGGTCGACGATCGCGCGTCCGGGGCGGGACGGCGGGCTCGTCAGCCCGTGCATCTTCGCGATCACGTCGAGGAACTCGATGAACCCGCGGAAGGCCCCGCGGTAGAGGTTCGTGTGGTTCCCCTCCCAGTCGAAGAAGTCGTTCAGCATCGATCGGGACTGGCGCAGGCCGTGCGTGAGCGCGCGCTTCAGCAGCTCCTGCTGCAGCGGGCTCAACCGGTCGCGGCGGAACCAGTCGCGGGACTTGAGGTGGCCGAGCGGGACGAAGAACATCGGCACGAGGATCGCCTTGAAGTTCCAGAGGTCGTCAATGAGGTCGATCGTCCGCTGGACATCGTCCTCGGTTTCCTGGGGGAGACCGACGATGAACGTGCAGGCCGGGAAGACGTGGTTGTCGTTCATGAGCCCCGCCGCCTGGACGACGAGCTCGGGCCACTGCGACGCCTTGAACGGAGCGACCTTCCCCGGCATCGCCGCGGTGATCATGCGCGGGGAGCCGGTCTCGACCCCGACCTCGACGCCCCACCAGCTCTGCTTCTCGTCGATGAGGACTTCGGCGCATTTCGACAGGAGCTTCGGCTTGGTCATCAGGGACGCGATCGCGACGTGGCTCCAGCCGACCTGCGCGTAGTACTGCTTCGCGAGCTTGAGCAGTGGAATCAGCTTCTCCTCGTGCGGCATGACGTTCGGGCTGCCGTAGAAGTAGACGTCATCCGAGTGGAGGAGGCCCTTGCGGACGCCGATCTTCGCGTTGACCTTGAGCTCCTCCTCGATCTTTTCCAAGGGGTACCAGCGGGTCGGCCGGGTCGTCACCGAGCAGAACGAACATCCCCGGCAGCACCCCCGACCGATCTCGATGAGTCCGTTCACGCTCGGGAAGCGGATCGAAGAGATCTGCTCGACCTTGGGTGCTTCTTTGGCGGAGAGCACGACGTGCGGGGGCAGGAACTCGTCCCGCAACGCCTTTCCGACGATCTCCTTCACGAAGATGTCGGCCTCGCCCTCGACGACGGAGTCGATGCCGCCGAACGAGTCGACGAACTCCTGGATCCAGGGCAGTTTCATCCGGGTCGCGGGGGAGAGCTGCCAGGCGCACGGTCCGCCCGCGATGATCTTGAGACCGCGCTTGCGCGCCTCGACGACCGCCGGCTGGGAGAGCATCCGCTTGAAATTCACGCAGTTGAGCGTTTCCTTCTTCATCACTCCGCCGAAGGTGGAGCTGGGCGGGTTGAGTCCGAAGTAGTCGTGTCCGGAGATCAGGAGGACCTTCGCCTCCCCCGGCATGTACTTGTCGAGGTGGCTGGGGTGGACGATCCGCGCGTCGAACCCGGCGTCCATGAGGGAAGCTTCGATCTTGCGCATGCCGTAGGGCGCCTGCAGGGGGAACCCGTGCTCGTCGACCGGCATGTCGGGGAAGAAGAGCCGCTTGTAGGCGCTCTCGGGCAGGATGTACGCGGGCGTCGTGGTACCGAACCCCAGGAACTCCTTCCCGTGATGGTTGCTCATCATCGTCCAGTCGCAGGTGATGACAACTTCCGGCATGATCTGACCTGACCCTCGGAGGAGGGACACCTGGTCCACGAGAAAAGCCCTTCTTATCGGTTACGAAGCCCCCGAAGCGACAATTCGTGACGTAAAACGGAGCGGCGGGTCGAGCGGGGAACGGCGCCGGAGGCACACGGCGACTACGCCCCGGCGGAGGCCGGAAGAGCCCCGGCCCGTCTCAGTCGAAGTCCGTCTCGTCGTCGTCCCGGGGAAGTACGCCGTCCAAGGAGTCGATCCCGTCTTCGGGGGTCTCGTCGACGTCCCCGGACTCCCGGAAGGCCGGATCGCGCTGCAGCAGGTGAATCCGCACGCAATCCCGATGGGCCGGGGCTCCGTTCCACGCGCTCGTCTCGGCGGGGTCCCCGAGAGGTTCCTTGCAGAGCGAACAGATCTCCGGAGGCGAGATGATCCAGGAGATGCGCCGGGGGGGAGACTCCATCGCGACCGGGGTACGGAAAGGCCGGACAGGTCCTTTACCTTTCGGAACGAACCGACTCGCACCCCCCAACCCCGCCAAAGGCGCCTTAACCCGGTCGCGCGCTCTGCCCGGCGTGGATACCCTTACCGAGATCCGGCGCCGTCGGGTGGCCCTCGGGATTCCCCTCGGCGAGCTGGCCCGGGCGGTCGGACGCAGCGACGCCACTCTTTCCCGCATCGAACGCGGGCAGATCCGCCCCTCGTACGAGCTCGTGCAGCGGATCCTGACCTACCTCGAGACCCAAGAAGGGCTCACGGCCCCCCGATTGACCGTCGGCGAGTTGATGCACCGCCCGTTGGTCACGGTCGAATCCAACGCCTCGCTCGCGACCGCGGCGCAACGGATGGAGAGCGGAGCGTTCTCCCAGCTCCCGGTGGTGGATGAGGGACGCGTGGTGGGCGCGCTCTCCGAGGCAGCGCTGCTGCGGGCGTTGGCCCAGTCGAACGCGCACCGGATCCGCGTACGCGACGTGCTCGAGCGAGCGTATCCGGTTCTGGACGAGAGTTTTCCGGGGGACCTTCTTCCGCCGTTGCTGGGGCGTTATCCGGCCATCCTCGTGGCCCGGCGCGGCGAGCTGCTCGGGATCGTCACGAAGGCCGACCTGATCCGAGGACTGCGGGGCGCCTCCCTGCGTCGCACCGCGGGCAGTTAGGGTTCCGCGTTCGCGGCCCGAACGGCACCGAGGGCGGCGCGCACGGCCAGTTCGCCGGCGACCATCCCCAGACGATCGGCGGTCCCGCCGGGACGCTCCTCGCGCGGAGCCGGTCCGGCCGATCCGGTGGTCGCGCCGAAGATGATGTCGCCGTCCGTTGCCGTGTGGAACGGAGTGATGGCCGCGGCGAGGCCGGCGTGCGTCATCGCCACGATCCGCGCGAGGGTGGGCCGGTCGACGACGAGGTCGGTGACCACCAGGCCGAGAGTGGTTCCGGTCACCCCGTCCTCTTGCCCGGCGCCCGCGCTCGGCGGGACAATGCGACCGCGAGCGTCGCGCGCCCCGGCCGCCCAGGCTCCCGTCACCGGGTCCCGCAGCGCACCGACCGAGTTCACCGCCAGGATCACACCGATCGACCCCCTCCGTCCGAGTCGGGTCGCGGCCGCGCCGATCCCTCCCCGCATGGCGTGGCCCCGTCCGAGATACTTACCGACGGTCGCTCCGGCGCCCGCGCCGACGCGGCCCACGGCGACCTCTTCCCGACTCGCCCGGGCCGCCGCTTCGTAGCCGAGGGGCAGATAATCCGGAAGCGGTCCGGCGTTCGCAGGCAGGTCGAACAGGGCGGCCCCCGAGACCGGGGCGACCAGGTTCGGATTCCCGAACGCGCGTTGCCCCCCGCCCCGTTCCAGTACGCGGAGGCGGACGCCGCGCGCCGCGTCGAGCCCGTAGAGGCTCCCGCCGGCGAAGAAGATCGCCCAGCGCCGACCGAACGTGGCGTCCAGCGTCAGCGAGGCGGTGTCGTAGCTCCCCGACGCGCCTCCGCGCACGTCGACGACGGTCGGAGTGGATTCGTCGAAGAGTATCGCCGTGACGCCGCTCGCGGCGTCCGGGGTCTCGGCCTGCCCCACCGAAACCCCTCCGATGCGTGAAAAGTCGATCATCCGCGACCGTCGGAGGCGCGAGCACCGCGGAGAGAAAAGCGATTCCGCCGAAGTCCGCGCGACGAGTTCTTGTATTCAAGCGAAGGTGCCCGGACGCCCCATGGCCACTTCCCACACCAAGTCGCGCAGCGATACACCCGCCCCGAAAGGATTCCGAATCCGCCGGGACCTGCCGGTCGGCCGCCACCCGCTGCTTGCCGCGTTTCCCGACCTCGACAAACAGCCGGCCGCCTTGCGGCTCCAACCGGATGCGACGGCGCGCGCGAAGCTTTTCGACGAAACGTGCGTGCAGGTGGTCGACCAGGACCTGTGGATGTACGTCGCCCCGTGGGACATGCCTCCCGGAGCCCGCCGGGAGTGGAGCCCGGTCCTTTCGCCCGGTTCGGACTGCATCGTCGTGGGGAGGAGCCATCTCGTCGAGAGCCCGGCGATCGTGCTCTACATGGACATCTTCCACGAGCTCTGTCACGTCCTCCAGCGCCACGGCGGGGCGAACCTGTGGCCGCCCGGCGTGAGCTACGTCGAGCGGTGGACCGAGGTCGAGGCGTACCGGTTCGTGGTCGAAGAAGGGCGAATGCTCGGAGTCTCCGACGCGTTCCTTCGAGAGTACCTCGAGGTCGAGTGGATCTCCGAAGCGGAGCATCGCGAGCTCCTGAGAAAGCTCGAGGTCCCGGCCAAGTAGGCGGCGCGGCCCGCGCGAGAGCGTCGGGCCTTGCTACGCCCCGGCCCGCGGAAACGCTGCGCTAAGAACCGATTCTTTATCCGCCGAGAGCCGGAATCGAACCATTTACCGGGGGCGCGCCATACGTCGATGGACATCAAGGCCCGCCCGACCCTTCGCCCGTCGACCAACGACCTGTGGTTCCTCGCCTACCTGCCGCTCGCGGTCTCGGACGGGATCGCGACCCCGCTCATCCCGCTGCTCGCGCTCCAGCACTTCGGGGCGAGCGCCTTCGTCGTCACGATCATCATCGCCGCGAGCGCGATGAGCCAGGTGCCGTTCACGATCCTCTGGGGAAACCTCTCGGACCGGGTCGCGCACCGCAAGTACTTCCTCGTGGGATCGTTCCTCGCGACCGGCGTCAGTATCATCTTCATTGCCCTCGCCCAGAATCTCATCACCTACTTCTGGCTCAATGTCGTCGAAGGCCTCGCTTCGGCGGCCAGCGCGCCGATCGGCACGATGCTGCTGCTCGAAACGCGCCACAAGCGGTGGTGGCCGACCGATATCGGATTCTTCGGGCTCATCTCCGGGCTCGGAACGACCGCCGGGCTCGCGGTCGGTTTCGTCTGGCTCTTCGTGATCGGCTACTCCCAGCCGGCGATCTCGGTGATGACAGCCCTTCTGCTCGTCTCGGGCGCCCTCGCCCTCGTCTCCGCCCTCATCGCCTGGGCCTGGATCGAGGAACCGGCGGCCCGGGTCGAACGGCGGACGGTCGCCGCGCTCATCAACCTGAACCGGGGCGTCGTCGAGCGGATCCGCCACGTCCGCGCTCGGATCGTGGGGCTGGTCGACCTCACGCGCTCGAAATCCGACCGCCTTCCCGGACGCGAGTATCTCTTTCTCGCCGCGCTCGGGGTGATGAGCGTCGGGTTCGACATCTTCTACGGGCCGTTCCCGGTCTTCCTCTGGCAGAACGCCCGTTTCTCGGACGCCGGCGTGTTCATCGTGTACCTCGGCTCGTCGGCCGCCTCGACGGCGCTCTTCTTCCATTCGGGAAAGGCGGTCGATGCGCACTCTCCGAAGTCGGTCTTCCTCCAGTCGCTCGGCGGTCGGGTCCTGTTGATGCTCCTCTTCCTCTGGGGGCCGGTCTACGTGCTCCTCGGGCTCGGCTCGCCCGCCCTGCTCGCGTGGCTCACCCTCCTCAACGCGCTGCTCGGTGTCACGTGGGCGTTCATCAGCACGGCGTCGACCCTCTTCCTCATCCGCCTGGTCGGCCGCTCGGCTCGCGGGCGCGCCCTCGGTCTCTACAACGCGATCGCCGGGGCGGGCGGGCTCATCGGGACGCTGCTCGGAGGGTGGCTCTATGCCACCTACGGCGTTCACTTCGCGTACTCGGTCGCGGCCGTCACCGTCGTCGCCGGCGGGGCGCTGTTGCTTCCGATCCCGTACCACATGTTCCAGTTGCCGCACCCGAGCGCGCGCCACCACCACCTCGCCCGCAGCGCGCGGGCCGTGACCCGGCCGCCCCGCGGCGGATGACCGACCGCGGTTCGGCGCGCCTTACCGCAGCCCTTCCCACGTGAGGGTCCGCATGACGTAGCCGAGCGCCAGGTGGGCGAAGAACACCTCGAGCGCCGGCGGGTAATTCTCGATCACGCAGGAACGGAAACCGAGTTGTCCGAACCCCACGGGCTCGGTTCCGCGGAGGACCGCGAAACGGCCCGTCAGGCGTTCGTTGATCGTGTACTCGACGCCCCCGTAGAGGAACGTCATCGGCCCCCAGACGGTCGCTTTGGTCTTCCAGAGGTCCTCCCCGACCTGGATCCGCAGTTCGTCCGCCTTCATCCGGTAGCTGATGATCGAGCGGCCGTCCGCCGAAGCGTTCGGCCGCTCGAGGATGTACTCGGTCGAAAAGAGCGCGGCGATCTTCTGCCCGAGCCCGGGGTTTCCCGCCTCGACCGGACGGCCGACCCAGGTCTCGCCGGCGACCTCGACCTCGATGACGTTCTTGAGAACTCGAGCCGTCGCCCGTATCATCGGCCGCTCGGGCTGGTATCCGGCCGTGATGTAATAATGGCGGTGTCGGTCGGCACGGCGTGAATACGGACGGTCCGAGGCCTCCTCCGCTCGACCGAGCGTTCGGCATGGAGTTCTACGCGAGCCGCCGCCCGGGGGTCGCGGGCCGCGTGAAGTCGACGCCCGACGCCTTCCGAGTGAACGAGATCTCGAACTACCCCCTGCCGGATCCGAACGGCACCTACACCGTCCTGCGGGTCGAGAGCCGCGACTGGGAGCAGCACGAACTCGGCGCCGCGATCGCGCGTCGCCTGGGATTGCCGCCCGCCGCCGTCCACTGGGCGGGCACCAAGGACCGTCGCGCGGTCGCCGAGCGGCTGCTTTCCTACCGCGGGCCGCCTCCCGTGGAAGAGCTCGGGCTCCCTCGGGTCGTCGTGCTCGGTGCCTATCGGGCCCGGGACGGCCTCATGCTCGGACACCACTTCGGGAACGCGTTCGATATTCTGATCGACGAACTCTCCGTTCCGGCACCGCAGGCGCTCGATGCGTTCCGTGCGACCGAAGCCGAACTGCGCGCCGCGGGGTTCTGGCCCAACTTCTTCGGTCCCCAGCGGTTCGGCGAGGTTCGACCGGTCACTCACGAGGTCGGGCGTCAGCTCGTTCGGGGCGACGTGGCCGGTGCGATCGAGACCTACCTCACAGCGGCGGCACCGGGCGTGCCGGACGGCGCGGGCGACCGGGCCCGTCGGACCTACGCGACGACCCACGACGCGGTGCGGGCGCTGCGGGAGTTCCCCCACGAGTACCGCTTCGAGCGCTCGCTGCTCGAACGCATCGCCCGCGGCGACCCGCCCGACCGGGTCCTCCGGGCGCTCGGCCGCGAACTACGCCTCCTGTTCGTTCACGCGTTCCAGGCGCTCCTCTTCAATCGATGGCTGAGCCGTCGGCATGCCCGGGGCGTTCCGCTCGAGCGGCCGGTTCCGGGGGACCGGATCCTCCGGTTGGGCCGGGACGGTTCGGTGCGCAGCCAGGAGGGAATCCCCGTCGCCCAGGACAACGTGGCCGAGTGCGAAGCGCTCGTGCGGCGCGGTGGCGCGCTGCTCGCCGGCCCGCTCGTCGGATACGAGACACCGGCGGCCGAAGGACCGGCCGGAGAGATCCTCGAAGAGCTCCTTCGGGACGAGGAGGTCGACCGGACGATGTTCCGCCTCCCGGCGATTCCCGAGATCGCGAGCCGAGGAGCGTGGCGACCCGCCCTCTTGCCGATGCCGCCCCTCGGGCTGCATCCCGACGGGGAGGGAGTGCGCTTCCGGTTCGCCCTTCCGAAGGGGGCGTACGCCACGGTCCTCCTCCGGGAATTCCTCAAGTCCGGCGCCGACTGACCCCCGCCCCCGCCGGTCGAAAGGAGGCTACTAATACTCGGCTCTCGGCTCGGAGCGCCGATAACACGCTCCATGCCTACTGAGACCCCCCGACCGTTCCTCGTTCCGTTACGCACGCCCCCGCCCGGACTCGTTCCGGAGCTCGCCGAAGGGCTGGCGCGCGTGCCCACGGGGGTCCCCGACTTCGACTACCTGACGGGGGGACTCCCCGCGGGGTCGGTCGTCCTCTTGTTCGGGGACGCGGGGTCCGGCCATCAGGAATTCGCACTCACCTCGGCCGTCCACCTGATGCTCCATTACGACGACCCCCGGATGCATCGGTTCTACCTCGGGAACGCGAAGGGACCGTTCGTCTATCCCCAGGGAATCGTCTACGTCAGCACGAGCCGCTCGCGCGAGCAGGTGCTCGCGGAGCTGCACGCCGCGTTCGACGCTACGTACTCCGAGGTTCTTTCCCGACACCTCAACTTCCACGACCTCTCGCCCGCGTACTTCCAGGACACGGTGGTCCCATCCTCGTGGGCCTCGCTCTCGAGCCCTCTCCTCTCGGGGGCCCCGGTGAGCGCGGCGCCGGACGACGGAGGTCCGCTGCGGGCGCTCGCGGACGCGGTCGACCAGGACGGACGGAAGAACCTCGTCATCGTCGACTCGCTCACCGACCTCGTCGTCCGCCGCGGCATCGAGGCGGCGGATATCGTTACGCTCCTCAAGGGATTGCGTCGCCGGGCGAAGGAATGGGACGGGGTCGTGTACTTGCTGCTCTCGAAGGGGGTCGCCCTGCCCGCCGTCGAACAAGCGGTGATCGATTCGGTCGACGGCGTACTCCACTTCAGCTGGGTCGCGACACCGACCCAGTCGCACCGGCAGCGCGCGATGCTCATCGACAAGTTCATGTCGATTCTCTCGCGTCTCCCGGCAGAGTACCAGGGCCGCTTCCTGATCCGCGTCAACGCGGCGAGCGGGTTGGTCACCACACAGTATGAGCGCGTCTGAGAAGGCCCGCCCGCGGATACCGACCGGGATTCCCGGGCTCGACGAGATGCTGGGGGGCGGATTCCCCTCCGGCCATGTCGTCCTGGTGACGGGACTTCCGGGCACCGGGAAGACCTGCTTCGGCCTTCAGTACTTGATGGCCGGAGCGGCGGCCGGGGAGAAAGGTGTCTTCCTCTCGCTCGAGGAGGATGTGGCGCCGTTGCTCGAGAGCGCCCGGCAATTCCGCTGGCCGGTCGATGCGGCGGTGAGCGGAGGGACGATCAAGGTCCTGCGGATCGACCCGAAGGAGACGCGGCAAAGTCTCCACCGCATCCAGGGCGAGCTGGGGAAGGAGCTCACGAACCTGGGCGCGCGCCGCATCGTCGTCGATTCGGTCTCGTTGCTGAACATGCTGAGCGACGACGAGTCCGGGCGTCGTTCCACCCTCTTTGCCCTGGCCGCCGCGTGCCGCGAGTCGGGCGCGACGACCGTCCTGACCGCGGAAGCGGACCCGCTCCATCCCGAGGTAAGCCGCGACGGCCTCAGCGAGTACGTCGCGGACGGCGTGCTGCTGCTCGGCTACCGCACGGGGGCCGACGGGCACCGGGTCGGATTGTCGCTGCGGATCCTCAAGATGCGGCGGACCGCTCACGTTCGGACCGTACAACCGTACGCGATCGGCCCCACCGGGATCAGTGTCGACGCGAAGGCCGTCGACTTCGGCAGCCCGTAGGCCGGGCTTCCCAGCACGCGCGAATCCGGCGCGGGCCTTAGTACGCCGCCGTGTTGGGGGCCGGAACGATGGCCATGATCCCGTCGGACCCCCGGGCGCCGCGGCCGGGGCCCGCGACGCTTCCGGGAGTTGAGGGGCCGCTTCCTCGCGGACCCCGATGGGTGCTGTATGTCGACCTCGACGCCTACTACGTCTCGTGCGAGCTCCGGGACCGCCCGGAGCTGAAGGGTCGTCCGGTGATCGTCGGACCTCCACCCTCGGAAGGTCCCACCCGCGGCGTGGTCCTCTCGGCCAGCTACGAAGCCCGACCCTCGGGAGTCCGCAGCGCGATGCCGATCGGAGTGGCGGCCCGGCTCTGTCCCCAGGCAGTCTGGATCCCTCCGGATTTCCCGAAGTACGAGAGAATCGCCGGAGAGGTCCGGGTCCTGCTGCGACGCCACTCGTCCGTGGTGGTCCCGTACAGCATCGACGAGGCCGCCGTCATCCTCGAGGGTCCCGACGGCGCGACGGCACGCCGGACCGCGGAGACGATTCAGAAGGAGTTACTGTCCGAGCTCGGCCTGCCGGCCTCGATCGGCATTGCTCCATCGCGGGCGATCGCAAAGATCGCCACCGACCGGGCGAAGCCCGCGGGCATCCGCCTCGTCAGTGCCGACGAGGCCGCCGGGTTCCTCGCTCCGCTGCCCGTCCGAGCGATCCCCGGAGTCGGCCCGAAGACCGAGGAGATCCTCCACGGCCAGGGAATCGTCACGATCGGGGACCTCGCCGCCCGCAAACCGAGCGAACTGGCCCGCGCCCTGGGTTCGTTCGGAGGCGACCTCATCGCCCTGGCTCGTGGGTCCCCGCGGGAGGAACCGGAAGGTTCGGACGAGCCGCGCTCCCGGTCGACCGACCACACCTTTGCCCAGGACGTAGAAAGCTGGGCCGCGATCGAGGAAACCATCCGCACACTTTCCGCCGAGCTCTCGGCCGCCCTCGACCGCGAAGAGCTCCGTTACGGGACGGTGGGGGTCGCATTCCGTTGGGCGGATTTCTCCCGGACCCAGCGGAGCCGCTCGCTCGGCGCCGCGCGTGAGGGAGCCCTCCCTCTCGCCGAGACGGCGCTCCGATTGGCCCACGAACTCTGGGAATCCGAGCGGTCCGCGCGGCAACGGCCGGTGCGCACGGTGTCGGTGCGCACGGAGCGCCTCGTGCCGCGCACCCAGCGGCAGGTCGTGCTCGACGATTTTCGATGAGTGCGGCTCGCG
>Ga0335078_10013620_pt1 | contig 12055 bp, 15 predicted proteins | sample Lox_Sample_32_FD_206711 | JGI IMG/M metagenome (GOLD analysis project Ga0335078, IMG submission 206711) | Soil microbial communities from Loxahatchee National Wildlife Refuge, Florida, United States - Lox_Sample_3.2 | ecosystem: Environmental > Terrestrial > Soil > Wetlands | place: USA... | reverse complement strand
CCCGCGCCTGCTCGAACTCGAACTCCATCCCTATGGACTCGAGGGCGAGGGCGGGGCTGTTCACCCACTTGCCCTCTCCCGTCTTCACGGCGAGCGTGTCCACGTTCACCTTGAAGAGGGGCGGGACGAGGCAGGAGCCGTCCGCGCACATGGTGACGGCGTCGACGGCGTAGACGTAGAACCCCTGGTAGGGCAGGAAGTTCCAGCTGCTGTCGATGCCCGCCAGGGTCCGCATCGGCGGGTCCCGAGGGGATGGCTCGACCCCGACCCAGTTGGACCTGGCCCTGTCGAGGACGGACCGGTGCCCCTCGAGGCCGAGCCTCGACAGGATCGTCTCCCTGTTGTTCACGGCGTAGTCAAGAGTCTCGATCAGCATTCTGGCGTCCCATCAGGACCCACGCCGGGTTCGCTTAAGAGCACCACCCCGTGAGAGGCCCGTCGGGCCTCCCGTCTGAGTGACCTCCGCCCGGGAGGGATCGTGATAGACATAAATTCAGAACGGGGACCCCTCCCTCGCAGGTCGCCCTTGGCCTATTGCAGCTACTGTGGCGCCGAAGCGAGCGCGGATTCGGCCTACTGCAGCAACTGCGGCAAGCCGATATCCCCGCCGGGCGGCGCCACGCGGGCGCCGGCGACGCCCCCCTACCCGTCCCCTCGGACGGCCCCCGCGCCTCAGGTGGTCCTCCCGTGGAGCGGGGCGCTGATGCCGCAGAGCGGAGAGTCCGTCTGCCGGTTCTGGCCGGCAGACCACGAGGTCTCCAGGCTCGGCGTGGTGGACGGGCGGCGCCAGCCCGTGAAGGTGAGGATGAGGGGATACCTGGTGCTGACCACCAACCGCGTCGTCTTCATCCAGGAGAGGGGGGTCTTCGCCAAGTCATACCACATCGACTTCGACGTGCCGCTCGAGGAGATCAGGGGGCTCTCGATGGGCGGGCTGGTGATGAAGTACGTCTCGCTCTCGGGCCCGGGCGGGGAGAACGTCCTGCACGTCCGCGGGGTCGCCAGCGACGCCGAGTTCGCCGCGTTCAGCGGGGTCGTCCAGGGCCAGCTCAGGTCGCGGCAGAAGGCAATGGAGGCGGAGAAGAGGAGGGAGCGCGTCCAGATCGTGCTCGACTTTGGGTTCCTCAGGGAGTACATGTCCAAGGGCGGGCTCTCGATGCAGGTCGTGAAGTGCCCCGCGTGCGGCGCGCCGATGTCGCTGCCGAGCGAGGGGTCCCAGGTGAAGTGCGCCCACTGCGGCTCCACGATATTCGCTCAGGACGTCATGGAGAAGGTCAAGGAGCTGATCGGGTGAGCGAGGCGCTCAGATGAGGTCCAGCGGCTTCTTCGGGACGACGTAGCTCCCCGCCGTAGGAGCACCTCCCCGAGGGGGGCTTGCCCTCGAGGTCGATTGGCGCCCCGCAGCCCGGGCACTTAAGCCCGGAGGCCGCCGGAGGTCGTCCCGAAGTTCGCGACGACCTGGTACCTCACCGATTCCCTCTCGAGCGCGGGCTCGCTCACGAAGCCGTCGCCCTCGGCGCTCTCGCCGCCGGGTCGGCGCACCTCCCGCAGAGCGCCGGGCCCTGGTGCTTCGGGCGCAGGAGCCCCGCAGGACGGGGACGCGCGACGGCGACCCTGCGGGAGCTTCGGAGCATCAGCGCCGCGGTGGCGAGCCGAGTCCGGGCTGCTCGGCGCTCAAGCGGACCTCTCCCAGAGGAGAAAGTCCTGCCCGTACCAGTGGTTCTTCAGCTCGGCTATCTCTCTGAAGCCGTTGCTGCGGAGGGTCGCCATCGACGGCTCGTTCGTCGTCCTGCTGTCGCACCACACCTTGTGCGCCCTTCTCGCGGGGGCCGTCTCGACGAGCTTCTGGAGCAGCGCGCTCCCGACTCCCCTGCGCCGGAACGCGGGGTCGACGGCGAGCCAGTCGAGCCAGACGAGGTAGTCGTCGAAGTGGCTGAACGCGAACCCCAGGAGCCCCGGGCCGCCCCGGACGACGAGCACGGAGTACCTGTCTTCCCGAAGCTTGGCCTTCAGGCTCCCGGCCGTGTACTTTGCGCGTTCGCCCTTCTTCGCGAGCCCGTTGTAGTACGGGGTGGCATTCAGCATCTCCCTGAAGAGCGAGACGACGTCCCCAAGGTCGCCTTCCTTCGCAGCCCTGGCGGAGAGCCTGGCAACGCCGGACCTCAATCTCCACCTCTCGGTGGGTCGGAGCGCCTCTTCTAATGCGTTGTTGAAGGGGCGCCCGGAGGACCTCGGGCGGGCCCTCCGACCGGGAACCGAGCCGTACGATGGCTCGCCGCGCCTCCGCTGGGGAGGGCGGCGCAGCTCGAGCCGGGGGAGGGTTTATACTCCGAAATCCGTTGGTTTCCTCCGTCTTCCAATGAGGGCGAGCCGGGGTTCGAAGCCGTCGTGTCCGACATAGACGGGCTCTTCGGCAGGAGGGGGGACGCGCTCGCCGACGCCCTCGAATGGCCGGGGATCAACGCCCGCTCGCTCGCGCGCCAGTACGCGGCCATCGAGATCGCCTCGATGGAGAGGTTCGAGAGGAGCCTGTCGGCGAGCCATTCGTCGAGCATCGTGGAGGTCCACGGCTTTGCGAGCCGGGTCGGGGGGCCGACCGGGTACTACCTCAGGCCCAGCCTCGCCTCGGACTACGGGGTGTTCTGCCAGGCCGTCGACTCCAGGCAGCTGCCCACGGACTTTGAGTTCGGAAGGGCGCGCGGATACCGGGTCCTAGGGAGGAAGGGGAGCCGCGAGGCAGACCGCTGGAGGCTGAAGGACTGCACCTTCGAGCCCGTCGGGATCCCCGTAGGGAACCTGAAGCCCGAGTCCACCCTCGCCCACCTGGAGGACATACTCTGGCAGGGATACGTCGACCCGCCGAGGCAGATCGCCAGGAGCACCCTCCTGGCGATGACCAGCGCCCCGGCGGGGACGTCGAGGCTGGGAGGGCTCACGGCGGCGCTGATGCCGACCGGGGAGGCGGTCCGTGCGTCGCAGGGCGTGCTCCTCGACGACCTGCGGAAGGCCGTCCCGTCCGACCTTACGTTCGAGAGCCGGGTCCGCGTGACGGTCGAGCGGGTCGGGAGCTTCGAGATCGCCCCGTTCCCGTGGAGCATGAAGAACCTCTCCTCCGCCGCCAGGCAGGAGAGGCTGCTCTCCCGGGCGGGGAGGAAGGGCTCGCTCGAGGAGGTCACGGTGGGCTTCTCCGCCGGTTCGTCCACGCCGAGGTCCATCGGCGAGGTATGGATGAGGAACGCCGACTTCCCGATGATCGTCGACGGCATGCTCAAGCGCCACTCCCGCCCCGTCAGGAGGAGCCTGGACCTTGCGAAGTTCATGATAACGGTCCACTCACTCTATCCCCATGCCGAGAGGGAGGTGGAGGACGGCCTCCTTCAGCTCGTCCAGTCGCGGCTGGTGAAGCTGAGGAGGGAGTACGACGACCTGGGCTACAGCGGCCTGGTCGACCTCGACGTGCAGACCGGAAGCCCGCGCATGATCCTCGGGATAGCCAAGTCGCTCGCGCGGGTCGAGGGCGTGCAGCGGGTCTCGCGCGACGAGGTCGGGAACGCCCTCGAGCAGTTCGTGGACGCCAGGGAGGAGATCTTCGACTCGTGGGCCGAAGGCGGCTACGAGCGCGACGTGGAACGGATGTCTCCGGAGCTGAAGCTGAGGTCGATAGGCAGGACGGCGCAGAAAATCCACAGGTTCCTCGTGGACCATCCCGACTCTGCGACCGCCGAGATCAGGGAAGGCCTTCCGAGGGTCCAGGACGCCGTGTTCGCGAGGACCGTCGAGGAGCTGCTGAGGCACGGCCTGGTCTATCGGACCTCGTCGACCGAGGATCGCTACTCCGCCGTCTAGCGCCCGTCGCGCCCCCGTCCGGAGCGGCCTAGGCCGTCCCGTCGGTGTACCAGCCGTCCGGGGAGCCCGCGAAGGCCTCCGGGCACGCGGCCGCCCGTCCGAGCCTGAACTCGAACCAGACCTTGTCCGTCCTCCTCGTGATCTTGACCACCTCACCCTCCCAGGACTTCTCGGGGGTCCTCATCTCCTTCTCCACCTTGACGAAGACCGCCGGGGTGTGGTCCGCCAGCCTCTCGGGGTTCATGACCGCGCCGCGGAGCATGGTGTATGGGTACGAGGAGACGTAGCCTACCCCGTCCCAGTGGTTCGGCCGGCCGGTGATCAGGACGTATCTCAAGGCGGGACGGCCCTCGCGGCGGGCCGGGTAGATAACGCTTCGAGGCCGCTCCCAAAGCGAGCCGGCCCCGCTGGATCGGCGGAGACCTAGGCCATGCGGGGGCCCATCGCGCCTCCTCCGGCGGTGGCGCGACCCCCTTCTCTTCCCCGAAGGCGGGAGCGGCCGGGCGCCCATCTGCGCGTCCTACTTCCAGACGGTCTTGACCGGCTTGTCGCCGAGCCCCCAGCTCCATGAGACTCTGGGCGTGATGCGGATGTACTCACCCTTGCCGAACTCACCCTCGTGCGTCACGATCTCGGCCACGCCGTTCACCCTTATCCCGCGCACAACCCACGGGTCTACAGAGACGAGGTCGTCTATGACCAGCGCGACCTGCCGGTTCCCCTTCTTGACGTTGAGGTACCTCGGGGTGGACCGGAGGATCTCCTGCTCGATGCTCCCGATGTAGAAGCACTCGCCGTCGAACTCGAAGCCCACGGGAGCGACGTTCGGCTTGCCTCCGGCGGTGGCCGTGGCGACCCTCGCGAGCAGCTGTGACTTGATGTACTTGAGCTCCTCCTCGTTGAACATGGGCGCTGTCGGGATCGGGTCTCTAAAGACGTCTTCGGTGCGCGGCGCGCTCGAAGGAGGCTTCTCGCTCGCTCCGCGTCCGTCGACCGCGGGACCGGGTCGCCGTGGTCGGTCTCGGCGCGGCCTGTGCTCATCGGCGCCACGACCCGGGCGGCGGCCTCGCCCGACGTCGTCGCAGCGCCTCGTCCGTCCGTCCGTGCGCCGTCGCGCCGTGGTCGTCGGCGGGTCGCCCATCCGGTAGCCCCGGGAAGGTGTTTTATTTCGCGACCAGGGACGGCGCGCGATGCAACGGCTGGGGCCCGAGGACTACCAGAGCAAGAGGCACATCCGGAAGCTCCTGCGCCTCGCGGGGGCGTCCAGGCGAGACGTCTTCTACGACCTGGGGTGCGGGAGCGGCCAGCTCTGCATCGTGGCCGTGGCCGAGTTCGGCGTGAAGAAGGCGGTCGGGATAGAGCTTCACCGGGGTCGCGCGGCGAAGGCCGCGGAGCGCGTGCAGAGGCTGGGCCTCTCGGACCGGATAGAGATATGGAACGAGGACTATGCCGAGTCGGACCTGCACGAAGCGACCATCCTGTACTGCGGGCACAACGAGGCGGAAGAGGACGTCGCGCGCTTTGGGAGCGAGCTGAGGAGCGGCTCCAGGTTCGTGAGCCTGTTCCTCCCCTTCGTCGGAGTGGTGCCCTCCGCCGTGGACTATCCGTTCTACGTCATGGACCTGCCGTTCAAGATGACGGCGGACGCCTCTCTGTGGACGAGGAAGGTGCTCTCCAGGAAGGCTTCCGTCGAGGAGCTCTACGAGGAGCTCGACACAGACAGGGAGTACCGGTACGACAAACGCGTCTTTCGGCGGCTCATGAGCCGAAGGTTCCGGATGAGGGCCTAGGGCGGAGGATGGAGGCCGGACGGCCTCCGGTTCCGACCTGATCGGCTCCAGCCGATGGCCTGCCCCGCGGCCTGAGGGCAAGCCATGCACAAGGGTTATGATGGAACGGACCGCTGGTCGTCCGGATGCCGAGCAGGATCGAGGTCAGCGAGGAGACCCGCGCCGGGCTGAACCGCAGGGCCTCTTCGATGAAGAGGAGGCTGGGGAGGAGGGTCACCTTCGACGAGGTGATCAGGGAGCTGCTGGAGGATGCGGCGCCGAGGGTCGAAGACGAGGAGGCTCCCCTGGACGGCAGAAGATCAGGACGGTGAATCGCCGAGGCGTTCGGGCCAGACCTCTGGAAGGACTGAAATGGCCGTGAAGACGCGTGCAAACGAGCTCGAGGCGTCCTCGGGAAGCCAGCCCTTCCCTTGACTGAGGCGCCTCGAAAGAATTATTATGCGGGGCGGCGCAGTTTTCCTGCTTGGTCCACTCGGAAGACCTCGACGCCCACCTGAGATCGGTGGAAGAGGACATGGAATACTGGAGGACGAAACGGCTGGAGCCGAGGGTCTTCCGGCTCCTCAGGAAGGGGGAGATATCCTTCGCCGACATCATCACGTCCGCCGGCGGCGCCGAGAGGTTCTTCCCCGCCCCGCCGGTCGGCAGCGAGGCGACCGAGGAGGAGAGGGTCGCGGCGCTGGAGCTGAGGCTCGGCGAGTTCATCCGCGGGATCGAGGTCGCCAGCTCCGTGATCGGGAGCAACGTCCTGAACGAGGAGGGCAGGGACGAGGCCGGCGTCTACGACGCGGCCTTCAAGTTCGGCCACAGGCGGGTGGGCGGCTCCTCGACGGACGACCGCATCTCCGAGCTCGGGAGGTACCTCGAGGAGGAGATGCTGATGCTGGGCTGCCTCCTGGAGGTCCTCGTCCGGAAGGGATGGGTCACCGACGCCAGGCTCGAGGAGATGCTGAGGGCGAAGAGCCCGCCGCGCTACGAGAACGGGGCGAGGATCGTGGCGAGGGCGTGGCTCGACCCGGCCTTCAAGGCCAAGCTGATGGACGACGCCAAGGGGACGCTGAGGGAGCTGGGCTTTGCGCTGAACAGGACTCCGAAGCTCGTGGTCCTCGAGGACACGGACTCGGTCCACCACGTCATCGTCTGCACCCTGTGCTCCTGCTACCCGTACGAGCTCCTCGGCAACCCTCCCTGGTGGTACAAGCACGACAGCTACAAGGAGGCGATCGTCCGCGAGCCGCGGAAGACGCTGGTCGAGATGTTCAAGCTCTCGGTGCCCGGCGAGACCGAGGTCCGCGTCGTCGACAGCACCTCCGACGTCAGGTACATGGTGATGCCGAGGAGACCGGAGGGGTCGGACGGGCTCGGGGAGGAGGAGCTCGCCAGGCTCGTCACCCAGGACAGCCTGATCGGCGTCGGCGAGACCATCAGGCCCACGGTCGCCGAGGCGCGCTAGCCAGGGGTGGCCGATTGTCGAAGGAGTTCACTCCGGGGCAGAGGGTGAGGATCAAGAGGGAGGGGAGCGGAGGGACGACGAACAGGCGCGTGCCGGAGTACGCCAGGGGAGTGACGGGGACGATCGTGCGTAGCCACGGGATGGTCACCGGAAACCGGCACGACCACGCAGAGGAGTGGGGGCCCCTGTACAGCGTGCTCCTCGACCCCTCGCCCGGCTCCAGCGGGGAGAGGGTGTCCCTGGACGTCCACGCTCCGTGGTTGGAAGAGACGGACGCCGGCGCGTCCGAAGCCTCCTAGGCTATCCAGGAGATCGGTCCCTGATACCCCGTGTCACTTCGCGGCGTGGTTGCAGCAGCCGCAGGTGTTACCGTACCCGGCGTCGCACCCCGATCCGGAACAATTCCCCAACGGGGTGCTACGGTTCTTGCACGTGCAGCTGGTAGTGGCATTGCAGGAGTCGCACATGTGCCGTTCCTCGGGCCCGTTCTATAAATAGGCTGCTCAGACCGCTCCGGACCGCCTTCTCGTTCCCGACCTCCCGGGGCGTCCCGGCTCTTGCACCGTGTCGCATGTGGACGACGTGTCCAGAACGATCTTGTCCCCCGAGCCCCCTGAATAGGACGCATGACGAAGAACTAGTTGGCTTCCAGATCGAGAGGGAAAGAGGGCCAGTTGGTCATAGTCGGAGCGAAGAGGAGGTCTGCGTCGGGTGCACGCTGGGTTCATTCAGGTTCGAGGTATCGCTGCCCTCGGACGAGTTCGCCTTCGTCGGGTTGAAGAGAGATCGGCAGGAAGCTGCAATGCGAGTTCGGCGCAGGACTCGCCGAATCTCTGATAGGTCAGGCGATCCCTCTGGCGGAAATGATCAAGAAATCAGACGCTGTCAGGCGCAGCCCGAAGTTCTGGGACTTGTTCTAGGCCAATCGGCTGAGCGCGCCAATCTAGTCGCCCACCTGGATGTGCCGCGGTCTTCTGACTCTCAGACGACCTGGAGCCCGAACTCCTTCGTCATGGCGATGGCCTCTTTCATCTTCCTGAAGACCTCCTGCGGGTAGTGCGAGTCCGAGCCGAGGCTCACCCGGCAGCCGGCCCTGGAGCACGCCCATGCGACCCTGTGCACTAGCTTCGGCTGGTAGCCCAGGTCGTTCCCGTTGAGCTCGAGGGCCCTGTCGCGCCTGCGCGCCGTCGTCGCGAGGTCCAGGAGGAGGTCGTCGAGGTCGTGCGGCATCCGGCTCATGCCCTTCGCGATCCTCGTGGGGTGGGTCAGGACGCCGAAGGGCACGAAGTCGCTCTCGAGCGCCGCCCGCTGCAGGTCGAAGTACTCGCGCCAGAGCCTCTCGGCCTCGGCGCGGCCCGTGACCTTCGCCCCGCAGCTCTCGACCTCGGCCCCGTCCGCCATCTCGTGGACGGAGCAGAGCAGGACATCCCACCTCTCCCTGTCGACGAACTCGCCAACCCTGGTCTCGTATCGCGGCGAGAAGTCGACCTCCAGCCCCATCCTGACCTTCATCCCCTGGAGGGCGGGCTCGTCGAGCCGGGAGAACTCGGCCCTGTACTCCCCGAGGCTCTCGAAGAGCCTTCCGCTGGAGTGCACCGACCCGAAGTCGACCGACTCCCTCATCTCCCTGAACTGCGATACGTGCTCGGTGATGGAGTAGCGGTCGATGCCGCTGGCCCTGGCTGCCGCGACCATGTCCCCTATGTCGGCCAGGATTATGTGGCTGTGGTTGTCGACCCTGGGCACTTTACTCCCTCACCGCGCGGCTCAAGGACGTCCAACTCGCCGAAGACCTTTCTTAAGGATGACCTTTGAGAGACGGATCGGTGACTCCCATGGCCAGGGCACCTCATCGGCGGAGCGGGGGCGCATGGAACCAGCATGCCGCGTGGACGAATCGATCCGATCCCGACGGCCTAGGTCCCGGGCGCGCTCCCGGTCCACCCGGTCCGGCCCCGGCTCCCCAGGAGCCAGAGGCAGACCACCCACACCCCGAGGACTATGAGCACGGAGCCCCAGAACGCCTCGAGGGGGAGCTCGGGGAAGAGGATGCCCAGGCCGGCCAGGACGAGCACGGTCGCCAGGATGAGCGGGAAGACGTGGGGGCCGGGGTGGTCGTGCATCTCGGCGCGCCTCTGAGCCCTCCACTGGCGCCTCTGCTCCCTCCAGTCCATGGGCTGGTCGCCCCTCCCGGGCATCGGCGAGGGCGCGACGCCCGTTCCGCACCGGGCGCAGTACGAGGAGCCGGGTTGCAGCGGGCTACCGCACCGCTGGCAGAACGGGTGGCCGTCGTAGCCGTCGTCGGTCGACATGGGTCTCTCACTTCGTCCCTAGGCGGCCGGGACGTACCGGTACTGCCTGAGCGCCAGGAGCGCGAAGGCCACCACGACCAGCTGCGGGATCACGTAGACGGCGCTCCCGACGTAGTCGCCTCCGCATGACGAGAGGTCGATCCCCGAGCTTATCACGGCGAAGACGACCGCCGCCGAGAATGCCCTCCTCTCGCCGACCGCGCAGAACCTGGCCACGACGACCCTTCCGAGGCCGCCCAGGAAGAGCGGCGCGAAGAACGCGGAGCCCGTCCCGGCCACGAGGAAGGCCTCGTACAGGGACGCCGCCGTGGAGAGCAGGAGGAACGCGACCGTCCCCTTCTGCAGGAGGGCGAACCTCCCGCCCGTGCCCGACGCGACCTCCTTCGTCCTCGCCTTCATCCTAGAGTCTATTTCGTCCATCTCAATTCATCGGCACGGCTCGGGACCCGAGCGATAATAAATCGGGATTATTGTTCATATTATGAACTATTTTTCATATTTAATCCATGAAGTGGTTCATATTATGAACTAGCCTGCCGCTTTACAACGCGTCCGAGCAAAGCGTTTTCTATGGCGTCTTTCGGGAGGCGGCCAAGGGCGATAGGAGACGGAGAGGAAGGAGGAGGCGCCCCTGCCCTGAGCGAGCTCATCGGGCAGAGGAAGGAGGCGGGAGAGATCGTCTACCGGTGGTTCCGGTTCCGCGCGAGGAGGGGCCTCGGGGTCTTCTACCTGATACTCTCGTTCCTGCCGGTGCTCGGGACGATAGTCGGCACCCTCTCCTCGTCGACCGCCCTGGCGATAGTCAGCGCGTCGGTCGGGGTGGTCTTCTCCTGGCTGGTGGCCAGGTCGACCGGCCTCCAGTCCTTCGGGAGGATGAGGTCGACCATAGGGCTCCTGAAGGGATCGAAGGGCGGTGGCGGGAGGGGCCGGAGAGGGGACGCTCTCTTCCTGTTCATCGTCCTCTGGCCCTGGGTCGCGTTCGCCTGGGCGAGCATGGCGGGGACGGCACCCCTCGAGGTGCTCTTCGCGGTGGTCTGGTTCGTCGAGCTGGTCGCCTACAGGCTGCTGACCCTCAGGCGCAACACCGACCCGATCGTGGACCACAGGATGGAGGACTGGCTGGTGCTGGTCAGCCTCCCGGCGGCCGCCCTCCTCTCGACCGTCCAGATCCCGGGCGCCCAGCAGTTCTACGGGTTCATGTTCCTCTCGCCGATCCTCCTCTTCTCGGGGCTCAAGTCCCTCTACGACGCACCGAAGGAACTGGTGACGAGCATCGATCCCGTTGAGTGAGGGCCAGGAGTCCGGCGCCGCGGGACGGGAGAGGAGGATCGAGGAGCTCCCCTCCCTGTCGTCCTCCGGTCCCCTCTCGAGCTCCGCCCGCGTCGCCATACTCGCTGCTCTCCTCGCGTTCCGGCGCACGACCTTCACGGAGCTGATGCTCGCCGTGAACCTGCCCAAGAGCTCGCTCAACCTCAGCCTGGCGATGCTGAGCGAGAGCGGCTACGTCACGGTGAGGAGAGGCTTCATCCCGATGGGCGGGCCGAGGACCATCGTCGAGATCACCCCCGCGGGCGAGAAGGCGATAAGGGACCACCTGCTTCTGATGCAGGACCTGGCCAGGAAGCTCCTGCCCCGGTAGACCGCGCCTCGCTCCAGCCGACCGAGGTGCGTCGCCGTGCCGCGATCGATCGTGCCCGATGGTGGAACGGAAGTCTCCAGGCGATCGCTGATCTCAAGATGTCGAAGGAGAAGCAGGCCAGAGTATCGTGCCGCCCTTTGCCTGGGAAGGCCATCCGCGCGTCAGGCCACGGCTGGCGAATCGCTACGGGCAGGTCTCCCTCACCCGAATTCAGCCGCTCGAGTAAGTGACGAGCGTGGTCGAGCTCAGCGTCGCCTTGTTGGCGGCGAGAGGGGCGTTATTCGCGTTGCTGCAACCAGGACCGTTGAGCAACTGGTACGGGACGTACGATTGGACGTAGGGGGTCCCTGTTATCGTGTCGGCCAGCACCACCACCGTGAAGTGTCGGACGCAGCTCTCCTGAGCCGTGTAGAGCAGCGCGCCGTTCGCGGCGATGCCCGCTACTATCACGGTCGTGATCCCGTGCGACTGTAGCATGCTCTGCAGGCTGGTGTTGTAGTACTTGTCAGGCCCGGTCGCGTTGGTGATGACGGTCTCTCCGGTCTGATTGGTGAGGGGCGGTGGGACCGGGAGGGTCGTGAAGATGATCAGGACGCCGGCCGCCCTCGACCTGTTGAGCATCGCCGAGACTATAGGGAGGGTGGCGTTGCAGCCCGCCATGCGAGAGCAGTAGGAATAGTCGAGGACGAGCAGCGCCGTCGTCTTGGGATTGACGGTCACGGCCACCGGGGCCGGCAGGGTCGGGAAGCTCGAGTTGCTGCCGGATTGGGAGCCGGTCATCGTTATCGTGGTCGTCGCGGTGGTGGTCGAGACGGCGGTCACGGTGGACGCGGCGACCGTCGTCGTGGTTGTCTGAGTGGACGTCGTCTGGGTCGCCGCTGGCGCCGAGAGCACGTAGCCGCCCGCGACCCCGATCAGCAGGCCCACCACGATCCCGATGGCCGCAGCGCCCGTACCGCCGATGCCGGACCTGGAGCGGCGCATGCACGGGTCGCCCACTCCAACTCCTTAACGC
>Ga0335078_10013619_pt1 | contig 12055 bp, 10 predicted proteins | sample Lox_Sample_32_FD_206711 | JGI IMG/M metagenome (GOLD analysis project Ga0335078, IMG submission 206711) | Soil microbial communities from Loxahatchee National Wildlife Refuge, Florida, United States - Lox_Sample_3.2 | ecosystem: Environmental > Terrestrial > Soil > Wetlands | place: USA... | reverse complement strand
CATCGCCCAGTTTCAACTCGCGATCAAGGATTTTCCGTCGTATTACGAGGCCTATGCGGAAGAAGGAAGCGCCTACTATCGGATGCAAGAGATCGGCCCGGCCGAGGAAGCGCTGCGGAAATCCGTCGAGCTTAGTTCCGGGCAGTATGCCGACGCCACATTCACCCTCGCCTCGATCCTGAACGACACCAAACGCTTCACCGAAGCGGAAACGCTTTCCCGGCAGGGAATCGCGGTCGACTCTTCCTCCTGGCGAGGGCCGTTTGAATTGGGCCGCGCGCTGGCCGCGTTGAAACAGATGGATGAGGCCGAAAAGAATGCGCAAAAATCACGCGATCTGATGCCGGATAATCCACCGGTCTATTTGTTGCTGGCCAATATTCATATTCAGCGGAAGGATTACCCGGCGCTAATTAGAGACCTCGACGAATTTTTGCGGCTGGCTCCGTCTGCTCCGGAGGCCGAACAGGCGCGCAAGACACGCGAGCGCGTGCAGTCTGTCTTGGATTCCACGAAGAACCAATCGGCCAGCAGTGGACAGGACAAGTCGCAGGACGATGAGGATGACGCGGACCCGGCCGCGGATAAAGATTCTCCTGCACCCGCGGCGCCGGATACTTCCGGGCTTCCCTCGTTGCCGCCTCCTACGAAGTAAAACCTATAGGGATTCCCGACATTCGGCCAGCAGCCACATGCTTTGCAGGAGAGAGAAGGGCTTTGCGGCGCCGGCTAATACGCGTAAATCTTGAGGAACACGAATACGATTACGCCGGTGATGGAAACGTACAGCCAGATAGGGAAGGTGAAGCGGGCGATGCGGCGGTGCATTGCGAAGCGGCCGCTGAGAGAGAAGAAGAAAGTCGTCAACACCATGGGCAGCGCGACCACGGAAAGAAAAATGTGGCTAGCCAATATCGAGAGGTAGAGCGTGCGAACAGTTCCGAGGGCCGGAAAATGCGTGTCGCCGTGCAAGGCATGGTTCAAGATATAGCTGACCAGGAATAGGGAAGAAAATCCAAAGGCGAAGAACATGCTCGTGCGGTGGGATTGGCGGTCTCCGTGCTTGATGAAGTACAAACCTGCGCAGAGAGCGATGGCGCTCAACCCATTTAGGAGTGCATTGAGGGCGGGCAGGAACGTCCACTGGCCCGCGAATTGGGACGAGGCACGGTGGACGTAGAGCAGCCAGAGCAGAAAGGAAATCGCGGCAGCGCTCGTCGCTACGATCGCTCCAAGAACCGCGCGTGGGCTGTTTTGCGCCTGTTCCACGAGGGTATTAAAACACAAATCGTTCCAGCGGGCGAGTGCCCACGGCCTTTCTTTGCGATTTGCGCTCGCAGGCTCAGCGAGGCAAATCCGCGGCGGCGCTAACGAGGGCCGGCGTCGCGTAACTGGCGGCGGAATTGGGCGGGATCGACGCGGTGTTTAGCGGCTTTTCGGGCGCCCAGGAAGATGACTGGAACGTCATAGTCATAACGCACGCGCAGTTCCTCGTCTTCGTCGATGTTGATTTCGGTGAGGCGCGCGCCGAATTCTTTCAGCAGGGGAGCGAGTTGCGCCTTGGCTTCTTCGCAGAGATGGCAGGCGGGGCGCGAGTAAATGGTCACATCGCGCGGGGCGGCGAGTTGCAGGCGGCCGTCCTCGGTGCGCGTGTAGGTGTCCGGCTCCTTCGCGGCGCGCAGCCAGCCGCGCTCGACCAAGCGCGCTATGGCGTCTTTCACGATCGCGGGCTCGCCTAGATCGGCGAGCGATCGGGCGCGCGCCCCGGGTTCATCGAAGGCAGCGAGAATTTTCTGTTCCAGCGAGTCCATGGCAGCGGACATTTGTAACTCAAATCGATCCGCAGAGAAAGTGCGCTCCGTCTGTTTCTCTCTGTGTTCCTCCGTGGCCTTTGTGTTCTCTGTGTTAAAGCCTCCGAGCTTTAAAAAGCCCCAAGCCCCAACAGTGGGCACACAAAATGGGTAGAAAACCCAGATCCCTGGGCTTGTTTTGCGGGGACGCGCGTGGTACATCGGAAAGGTGGAATTTCGGGAGATGGAAATTCATGGCGGACGCAATCGCATTGATCGATGATTTATTTTTTCTGGCTAAGGTGCGCGAGACGGCGAAACAGACCGGGGTTTCGCTGGAAACCGCGGCGACGGGCGAGCAGTTGCTGAAAGCGGCGGCGGGCAGCCCTGTGGCGCTCATCCTGGTGGATTTGAACGCGAGGCAGGGGGCGCTCGATGCCGTCGAGCAGTTGTGCGCCACGAACGGGGCAGGCAACCCGCGGCAGGTGATCGCGTTTCTATCCCACGTGCAGACGGATTTGGCGGAACGTGCGCGGGCCGCGGGGTGCCGTGAGGTGATGCCGCGTTCCAAGTTCACGCAGAATCTGGCGGAAATATTGCGCGGAGCGAAATCGTGAGTGAAGCGTGTGGGACAGGCTTCAGCCTGTCTGCTTTCATGTGGTTGCTGAACAAATCAAAACCGGACAGGCTGAAGCCTGTCCTACAGGCGCTCCTAGCGCTCCTGGCGCTATCCGTGGTGAATGCAACCGCAGCGCAGCGGACGCAAATCGGGGCCAACCCCGAGACGGCGCTGACCGACGCGTTGTCCGCCGCTTGCCGCCAAGACTCCACGGCATTTGCCAACTCCCTCACCGCGGACAACGCCGCGGCCTTCCGCGCGCTTCCTGGCGCGCAACGCACCGCGATGATGAAACGGTTTGTGCTGCTCGAAGAGCCGGGAAGGCCGCTGCTCTCCACCAGCGGGGACGGACAAAAGCTTGTGCGCTGCGAGAGCCCCAGCTTCACCACGGAAATGCGCCTGGGCGAAACGCGCGTACGCGAGAATCTGGCGTTTGTGCCGATGGAAATCCCAATCCCCGGAGACGATCCGCGCAAGATTACCTTCGGCTTGGTGCGCGAAGGCGGAAACTGGAAGCTGCTCTCGGTGGGACTCATCCTGCTGGATGTGCCGGCGATGGCCAAGCAGTGGGAGCAGGCCGACCTGGACGCCAGTGAAGACGCGGCGATCGCCGACCTGCGTTCGGTGGCGACAGCGCTGGACACCTACCGCCGCGCGTACGGCAATTTGCCGGACACGCTCGAATTGCTCGGGCCCGCGCCTCCCAACGGGGTTTCGCCCGAAGCCGCCGGCCTGCTCGATGCGGACCTGGCCGCGGGCAGCAAGGACGGCTACACAATTCGCTACAGCATCACACCCGCCGCTGCCGGCACGCCGGAGGAAGAAACTAATAAAGCGGAGACATTCTCCCTGGCCTCCTCACCCAAGGAATATGGCAAGACGGGGCGCCGCTCGTTCTTTCTGGACTCGTCCGGAATTCTGCGCGGCGCCGACAAGCAAGGAGCCGTCGCGACCACCACCGATCCGCGCATCGGCCCTTCCTGACCCTTGACCCCTTCGAGAATGAAAACAGTCCCGCGATAAAGCGGGTGCCGCACCCTTCACGAATTTTGTGAAGGGTGCGGTTTTTCCGCCCCGTACGATTCCCCGTGGGATCGATCGACTCCTGGCGCTCACGGTCGGTCCGTTTGCAGGAACTATGTCCAGCAGATCGGAATACGCTCTCGTTTTTGGAGAGGATATGAGGACGGGGACGAAAACCCGCACCCTTGAAATTCACAAGGGTGCGGCGCCCGGGCATTGAGAACTATTCAAGATCCTTGGGGGCGGTTGCTGGCGAAGTCTGGCGTCGATGGAGGATTTGGCGATAACATGGGTGGTTCAGCCATGCCCTCTCTTCGCCGCCATAGGTTTTTGCGAATATTGATTACCGCTTCGCTATTGCCGGCGGTTGGGGGAACGGCGTCCGCTTATGGCGCGCGGCAATCTTCCCTGACGCAATCCTCGCGCACGGAGACGGAGTCGCCGCTTCCCGTTTTTGAAATGCACAGCGGCTTTTGGGTGAACTTGCATCATTTTCTTTACCTTCAGGCGCGCCTGCTTAGGAGCAATTCGTTCTCTGCGGAAACCGCGCGGGGCGCGGCGCAGCCCGATGAGCTTCCCGTTTTGCTCAACGATTTTCCGGAGGCGGACATTCGCGCCTGGCAGGATGCCGTTGCGTTTTACTCGAAGGATTTGGCTGGGCGCGATTTGCTGTTGAACGGCGACATGGAGATCATCAACAACCAATTATCGGCCATGGAAACTTGCCCCGATCTGGAAGGCAAAACCACCGTGTTGTGCAGATCCGGTCTGCGGCCGGACCTGGTCGAAGCCCTGGAACGCGCGGCGCCCGTCTATCGCACACATTGGTGGACGAAGCAAGACGCGGCCAACCGGGAATGGATCGCCCAGGTTGCGCCCATGATCGAGAAAATGGGCGTCGAGCTATCCGGCCAGCTTGCGGACGTGTACCAAAGACCTTGGCCGTCCCAGCGTGTGCATGTGGACGTGGTGTGGTACGCAGGCCCGTTCGGGGCGTACACGTCGCTCGACCCGGTCCACTTGACGATATCGAGCCAAGATCCGCGCAATCGGGGCATCTACGGATTTGAAGTTTTGTTTCACGAAGCCTCTCACGCGCTGTCCGGCGCCGTGACCGCGGCCATCGCGCGCGAATTCCGCGACCGCGACAAGCCCATTCCGCGGAATTTCTGGCACGCCCTGCTGTTTTACACCACGGGAGAGATCGTTCGGCGCGACATTGAGTACGGAACGATGACTTTCTCTTCTGGGCAATCCAGCGGCCCTTCGGTCTACCTGCCCTACGCCGCTCGCTACGGACTCTACTCCGGCTCGTGGGAACACTTTCGCGCCTTGCTGGACCTATACTGGCTGCCCTATCTCGACGGAAGAACTTCCTTTGACACGGCGATTGCGCGCATGGCGGCCGACATGTGATAGCTAGCCCGGCGGACACTGAGGTCACGCCGCCGCGTCTCCAGCACGAAGTGAAGAGAAAGCCGTTGTCATCGAGGCAAAATAGCGGCGTCCGCGCCGCTGTGTTATTTTATCCGTTCCCGGCTTCTCCGGAAATTTTGAACGGCGCGTCCCGCCGCGAATGAATCGCCCTTCTCATGATGACGAAACGGGCCAAGGAAAATACGCAAACCGCAACGGCGGCATCGCCGCTTCCGGACCGGATGCATCCCCCCGCTGATGCTCCGGATTCGGAGAAGCCCACGATTGCCGAAATTTTCGGGCCGGGCGGCGCGCTCGAAAAATATTTGCCGGAGGGCTACGAGCACCGGCCGTCGCAACTGGAGATGGCGGAACTGGTGGAAGCCGCGTTCCAGGGAAAGCGCCATTTAATCGTCGAGGCCGGGACGGGCACAGGGAAAACGCTGGCCTACTTGATACCGGCGATACGCAGCGGAAAGCGCGTGGTGATTTCGACGGCCACCAAATCGCTGCAAGAGCAGCTTTTTGAGAAAGACATTCCGTTCCTGCAAAAATATTTCGCGCCGAAATTGAAAGTGGCCGTGATGAAGGGCCGCGGCAATTTCCTGTGCCGCGAGAAGGTCTACCGGATGGCCGATCAGCCTACGCTGAAGGGGCTGGACGAGCTGGACTGGTTTCAGCAAATCCGCGACTGGGAAAAAGTAACGGCGACGGGCGACCGCGCGGAGTTGAATTTTCTGCCCGACGATTCGGAACTGTGGCAGCGCCTCGACGCGCGCCGCGATGCCTGCACCGGCTCGAAGTGCCCGGAGTTCAATCGATGTTTCCTGACCGCGATGCATCAGCGGGCCGCCGAGGCCGACCTGATCATCGTGAATCACCATCTCTTTTTCGCCGACCTGGCGCTCAAGCAGGATGACTTCGGCAGCGTCCTTCCCGAATACGGGGCCGTAGTGTTCGACGAAGCGCACGAGATCGAGGACGTGGCCAGCGATTTCTTCGGCCGCGAAGTTTCCAATTACCGCTTCGAGGAGCTGGGGCGCGACGCCGAGATCGCCGCGCGGATCACGAAAGCCGGCGGCACGGGCCTGCAAAAGCAGATCGCGCGGATGCGCGAAAGGTCGCGCAGCTTTTTCGAAGCGTTTCCGGCGCGCGAGGGCCGTTTCCCGTTTGACAAGGCGCAGCGCGCGGGTTTCCTGGAACAAAACATGGAGGCCTACGACGCCCTAGTCAACGCGCTAAAAAGCCTGGAGGCGGAGATCGCATCGCTTCCCTCGAAACCCGAGGAACTGCTGAACATCGCGCGCCGCGCCATGGAGCTTCGCGGCGAATTGAAATTCCTGTTCGAATCGAGCGAAGGGAATTACGTGTACTGGTTCGAACGGCGCAATAAAGGCGTGTTTGTGGCGGCCACACCGATTGACGTGAGCGCGCTCTTGCGCGAGCGATTGTTTGAGGCGTTCGAAACGATCATCCTCACCTCGGCGACTCTGGCCGTCGAGGGCCGATTCACTTTTCTGAAACAACGCCTCGGGATCGACATGGCCAGCGAACGCGTCCTGCCTTCGGAATTCGATTTCGCCGAGCAGGCGCTATTTTACATTCCAGCGTCGCTGCCGGATGTGCGCGATGCGGCGTTTCCGCAGCGCGCGGCGGAGGAAATCGTCCGGCTGCTCGAGATTTCGCGCGGGCGCGCGTTCTGCCTTTTCACGAGCTATAGCCAGATGAACGATTTGTACGAACGCGTGCGCGCGCGCGTGCGATTTCCGCTACTGATTCAAGGCTCGGCGCCGCGCACGGCCCTGCTCGAAAAATTCCGCGCGACGGAAGGCGCGGTGCTTTTCGCCACTTCGAGCTTTTGGCAGGGCGTCGACGTGCGCGGCGAGCAGCTTTCCTGCGTGATTGTGGACAAGCTGCCGTTCGCCGTGCCCTCGGATCCGATCGTGGCGGCGCGCGTCAAGGCTTTGCAGGAGGAAGGACGCAACGCCTTCGCGGAGTACCAGGTGCCCGAGGCGGTCCTGGCGCTGAAGCAAGGCTTCGGGCGGCTGATCCGCTCGAGGACCGATCGCGGCGTGCTGGCCATTCTCGACAACCGCATCCAGCGCATGCAGTATGGTAAGATTTTCATGGAATCGCTTCCGGCATATGCGACTACCAGGGACATTGCCGCTGTCGAACGTTTTATGCGGAAGTAGCGCGCGCTCGGATTAGAAGCCATACACGCACTGGACATACGGTTGATATGAATCGCTCTTTCCTCATTGTCATGGTTCCCGCCATCGCGGTGGCGTTGGGCTACCTTTTGACATTCCACTGGCTCGGCGTTGTGCTGGAGCCGTTTCGTTTTGTGATGGCGGCGATTGGAGTGGTCGCGGCCGTGATTCTCGTGCAGTGGCGCCAGCGGCGGAAAGCCTCGCGCGGGAGCCGGTAGCGGCGGTAGAGGGAGCGCCTCGGCGCATATTGAATTTGTCATGCTGGTCGCTGGCATGCGAAAATGAAACATCCCAAAGCGGGGAAAGGAATTGGGCGCGCTGGCAGACCGAAGTCGGTCCCGCTGGCAGTTTGAAGATGTGGCGCGCGAGGCGCCCGTGAGCTGCCGGCTGCGGCTATGGGCGCTCGGCAGAGCGGGATTAGCGACCCTCTCGCCTATCGGATGGGAATTGAGCGATAATGGAAAGAAACTAACGAACCGCGTGGGTAACTCCCCGCGCGGATCTGCGAGGCTAGGAGGCAGTAAAGATCATGAATCGAACGAAAACAATCCGGATGGCTGTCATGCTCGCGCTGATCGCCGGGCCGCTGGCGGCGTGGCTGGGGCCTGCCGCCCGCGCGCAGGGCGTTGGCGTGTTGTCGGGGACGGTGTATGACCTGATGGGCAAGCCTTATCCCGACGTTATCCTCACGATCAAAAGCGTCGAGACCAATAAGGAAGCCAACATCACAACCGATTCCAAGGGACACTACAACATGGCCGGGCTGACCGGCGGGACCTACAATGTCGACGTAAAGATCAAGGACCAGGATCAGAAGGAAACGCTCATTTATCAAACCGGTTTGAGAATTACCGCCGGATCTTCTCCCACGTTCGACATTAATTTGAAGGAACTCCAGGAGCAAGGCAAGCTTGCCGCCCTGGATGCCGCAAGGAAGCAGGCGGAAGCGGAAAAGCAATTTGCGGAGTTGAAGACCCATTACGATGCCGGCATCGCGGCAATCACGCAAATGAAGGCCGCCCAGACGAAATTGGCGCAGACTCCCAAAGACCAACAGGATCCGGTTAAGGCCGAAATTACCCAAGCGGGAGGCACGGCTGTAACCGAACTCAACGCTGCGCTGAGTCTGGAAAAGCCGGAAGATCCGAATCGCTCGATCGTTTTGTCCCGGCTGGGCGAAGCGTACGAGAGCATGGGCAAATGGCAAGATGCCGCGGACACCTATCAGAAGGCCATCGCGCTGAAGCCGGACGCCGCCGCCAATTACAACAACCTGGGCAACGACTTGGCCAAACTCGGGAAGGTCGATGAAGCGCGGGTAGCTTACCAAAAGTATGTCGATCTAAACCCCACCGACGCGGCGCTGGCCTGGCGCAATTTCGGAACCGTGCTCTATAACTCAAACCGCATGAAGGAATCCATCGAACCGCTGGAAAAGGCCACCACGCTCGATCCGAAGAACGCGACGGCTTGGCTGCTTCTTGGCATCGCCCTGGTGAACACCATGGAATTCAAAACCGAGGGCGATAAAATCACTCCCGTGATGCAGCCCGGAACCGTGGAAGCCTATCAGCATGCCATCGACCTCGACCCGAACGGGCCGATCGGGCAGCAGGCCAAGGACGGCTTGGCTTCCTTGCAGGCCATGGGCGTCGGCATTACCACGAAGGTTGGAGAGGCGCCTGCCAAGGGGAAGAAGAAGGCCGGCAGCAATTAACAATTCCCTCTTTTAGATGGCGCGATGGGGCTGGCCCTACCAGTTCTTATCGCGCCTCTTTTTTCCGATAAAAGTTGAAGACCTCCCCGCCCGCGGACGGGATGTGCGAAACCCACATTCAGCCTGTATCTCTCGAGAGTTATCCAGAAACGCGCAGGGATTTTTCGAGGCGCCACGTTAGGGGGACACAGTGAACGGGATCGACGCTTCCGTCGTCTCCCAAAGGAGCGCCAGCGTTCCCTGATTTCCGCCGTCGGATCGCAAATCGATCTTGAAGGTTTCCACGGGATTGGCGAGGGTTTTTAAATTCATCTTCGTGCGGCCGAAATCGGTGGAAGAATCGTAGTCCTTGTGAAACTGCCCCGTCTGCTTATTGACGATGAGCGTCCATTCCTTCGCGTTGGGAATCGTCCAGATGCTGTAGCTTCCCGCGGGCAGTTTCAGGCCGCCCATTTGCAGGTTCGCTTCCGTTGTGATTTTGGTGGCCCAATTCGCGCCGGTGCACCACACTTCGCCGAATGGGACGAGGCCGCCCATAATTTTTCGTCCATGCATCGAGGGTGCGTAATACTCGACGCTGATTTTTTTGCCCGCGACGGTAGCCGCGACGCTTGCCGGAGGGCTGGTGTATTTCGATTCGCCGAACTGGCCGAACGACGTCCAGGCAAAAACGCCGACGAACACGGCAACGATCCCGAGGCCGAAAAGGAAAGCTCGTTTCCGTGCGCTGATTGACATTGCCGAGTTTCTCCTGCCGGGCTCTACTCCTCCGATTTAATTCTTCGCCAAATAAAAATAGCCGACTTTGTTGTTCGAGGGCGTGGCGTACCACATGCGGCCTTGCGCATCGAGAAAATATTCCCTCGACGTGATTTCCGAATGCGGGAACGGATATTCGGTCACTTTGCCGGTGGTCGTGTTCAAGCGGCCCACTAAGTCCAGATATTCCGAGGAGTACCAAACGTCGTGGTTGCGGTCCAGATTCATCGCGTAGGGACTGGCGTTCGGCCCCGGCAAGGCGAAATTCTTAAACGTTTCCGTTTTGGGATCGAAACGGCCGATCTGTCCCGAGCCGGATTGGCTGAACCAAACGATGCCATCCCCGTCCACCTGAATCCTGCGTGAATACACGGTGTTGCTTCCGGGAGGAATCCAGGTTTTCACTTCGAGCGTCTTCGCGTCGATCCTCCCGATTTTGCCGACGGCGTTGTATTCCGTGAACCAGCAGTTGCCGTCTTTGTCCAGGACCACGCCATAGGTTGGCTCGTTGAAGTCCGTGAATTTTCCCGTCTTCGAGTCGAGCCGGCTGATGCGCGATCCGCTCGACCAGGCAATCCCATCGGGACTGCTTCGCACGGTATGCTTGCTGCCGCCGATGACAAGGCCCTCCTTGCCGGGAAGATAATCATCCGCATACTCGGTGAGCTTTTCCGTTTTCGGATCGAATTTTCCGACCTTATTGATTCCAAATTCTCCCAGCCACACGTTGCCGTCGGGCCCCGGATACGCGGAATGGATCCCCACGGCATTCGGATTGGGCACGTCGTATTCCTTTACGTTTCCGGTTTCCGGATCGAGCTTGCCGATCTTGTTGGCGCCGCCGTAATACGGCATCCAAAGGTTGCCCTCTTTGTCCGGAGCGGCGCTCCAGGGCATGCGGTTGGGGCCGGGCAAATCGTATTCGACGTAGACGATGTTCATAGCGTCGTCGTCGAAAGTGCGCACCAGGTTTTTGTATTCCGGCAAATCCGCGGGGGATTTCGGCAACTGCGAATCGGGGCCGAAAGCGCTGGCGATGAAGGACGCCACTTTGTCGGCTTGCTCGTCATCGACCATGGGGCCCAGCAGATAATGCATCCGGGTGCGCATATAGTCGACGCGGTCCTTGGCGCCTTCGAGATCGCGGCTCACGCTGGCCATGCGCGTTTGAAAGCCGTGGCAGATTTGGCAGGGCGCGTCGCGGAAATTCGATAGCGGGCCGAAAACCATCTCCTTGCCGCGGATGTTGGGGATCAGCTTTTCGCCTTGGTACAGGGAAAGATCGCGCCAGCGCACCCTCCCCGGTTTCAGCGCCCAATCCATGGAGACGGATTGATTCGCCGTCAGCGTGATGCCCGTGCGCGGATCGGCCTCATAGCCGACGGCGCGAATTCGCAGCACGTAATCGCCGGCGGGCAAATCCTCGACTCGATAGGCGCCGTCCTTGTGAGAGAGCACGTTGACCGTGATCTTGGTCTTCGTGTTCTGCGCCTGGACGAACGCTCCCTTGAACGGCGCGCCGTCCGGCCCTTTCACCGTGCCGGTAACCGTCGCGCCGTGCGCGAGGGCGGCCAGAAAAATCGTCGCGCTCAACCCTGCCAGCATTTTTGAAATCGCCGATAATCGTCGCATAGAGGCTCCTGACCGGGGCAACATTCCCGGATATGCCGTTGATTGGAAATATCGAATTTCCGCCCGCAACCCTCGCAGCTTGGAATCCTTGCATCCTACTCCAGAATCACCCGTTGCGGCCAGCCCTGTTCATCGGCGCCAGTTGAGCTTTGGAAGCAACCCGGAAGGCGCGGTGCTTCTCGCTCGCCCTCGCAAGATTCGCCGCTACTTCGAGGAAGGTCGACTTGCCAATCTGCGCTTGGCAAAAAATAACTCCGGCCATTACCATGAAGTGGAACGATTCAGGAATGACCGGCGATTTACCGGGAGGTACGAAGATGCGCGCTGGAAGGAAAACGGCTGCATGCTTCATGCAAAGGAGAACCGTTCCCTTGCGCCGCGGCAGTGCGTGGCTTGCCCTTCTTCTTCTGCTGCTTTTGCTTCCGCGCATCGGTCGGCCGCAATCGAACGGCCTGAAGAAATTATTTTCCGACTACTACGAGTTTCTGCTTCGCGAGGATCCCGGCCAGGCCACTTACGCCGGACGCGCCGAATATAACGACCGCTGGGACGACCCTTCTCCGGAACACCAGCGGCAATCTCTTGCTTCGCTCCAAGAATTCCTTCGCCGGCTGCAGGCGATTCCGGAAACTGGACTGACCGGGCAAGACCGTCTGAGTTACGCGCTTCTCGATCGCGAGCTGAAAGAGCGGATCGAGGGGAACAGCACGATCTCCAGCTTCTTTAAGGTAAACCACATGGTGGGCGGGCACCTCGATATTTTCAGCACCATGGCGGTCGCGCCCGCGAAGACAGTGAAGGATTACGAAAATCTGACGGCCCGCCTGCGAGCCATGCCCAAATGGGCGGATGAAACCATCGCCGCCGCGAATCAGGCCATCGCGCA
>Ga0335078_10013618_pt1 | contig 12055 bp, 13 predicted proteins | sample Lox_Sample_32_FD_206711 | JGI IMG/M metagenome (GOLD analysis project Ga0335078, IMG submission 206711) | Soil microbial communities from Loxahatchee National Wildlife Refuge, Florida, United States - Lox_Sample_3.2 | ecosystem: Environmental > Terrestrial > Soil > Wetlands | place: USA... | reverse complement strand
CTTTCTCAAGAACCGCGACGGAAGAAGGCCGGTCTACGGCGCGGCGGAGAAATTCCAAAACGATCCGCACTTCCGCGATTACGTCTGGTTTTACGAATACTTTCACGGCGACAACGGCGCGGGTATCGGAGCCAGCCATCAAACCGGCTGGACGGCGTTAGTCGCCAAGCTGCTCCAGCAAAGCGGCGAATAGTCCGCGAATGCGCGGAAAAGTCGATTTCGATATCCTGGGTGTTTGCAAGCCACCGAAACCGAAGTTCAGATCTCGGAGCGCCACGACCAGACTCGTCCCCTGTTGATGGTCCTCGGCTGCACGATCCTTGGGGCCGGGGCGCAGATCCTCATCAAGCTGGGAACGGCCGCCTTGGGCGAGCACCCGTCGCTGCTCGAAACCGCGATCGGCATTCTTACTACGAGACTTTTGTTTGAAGGGTACGCGCTCTATGGAATCAGCACGATCCTTCTGATTTTGGCGCTGCGCAAGGGCGAGCTCTCGCTGCTCTACCCGGTGTTCACGCTCACCTACGTCTGGGTGACGATCCTTTCGGTCATCATCTTTCACGATTCCATCAACGCCTTCAAGTTAGCCGGGCTTTCGATTATCGTCGGAGGGGTCGCCGTGCTCGGCCGAGCCTCGCGTCAATGAGCACTCCGGTTTCATCGATGGTCTGGGTGATGGCGGGCTCCGTCATCGGCAGTTTTGGCGCCGTGTTTCTGAAGATCGGAGCCGGCCGGCTGCACAGCCTTCAGGCGGTCTTAACCAACTGGCGTCTTGTGCTAGGCATCGCGCTGTACCTTTTCTCTTCGGTGCTCTTCGTCATCGGCGTGAAGCATGGCGAACTCAGCGTGCTGTACCCGATGGTATCGCTAGGATCGATCTGGACCTTGGTTTGGTCCAAGTTTCTGCTGGGAGAGAAGCTCACCAACGCGAAGTTCGCGGCCGTCGGCATGATCATCGTTGGGTGCGTGCTGCTCGGCCTAGCCGCCAAATAGCGCCGCCCAAAGAGAGCCGCGAAATAGACGCGCAATGAACTACGGCCGGCGGCCAGGGATGGCCATCCCGAACCGCACATCTCGCACCATGCCTTGCATTGTCACGATCGCGCTGGCGGCCGCGAATCCGGGCATGCGCGGCGTTCCGAAGCGAAGGTCGACCAGATCCACGCGCGTCGTATCGTCGTCCTCCGGCGTCACCTTCCAGAACGGAGCTTGATCGAACCCCAGGAACGCTTGGAAAACGTGCGTCGCGCGGGCGGCCATCGCGGCTGGCGAGTCCGGCGACTGATAATCGACCTCGCCACTATTAGGATCAAAATCCTGGGTGAGCACGACCGGCGCGATCAGCACGGAGTTCGCCGTTTCAACTACGCCCTTCCAGCGCAGCGGGTTCGAACCGGGGAACGCCCAGATCTTGGGCGCCTCGCCTCCGTAGGAATAGGCGCTGACGACGGCCACGGCCCGCTCATGCGCGGCGAATCGGAATCCCTCATAGCCGAGCAGCAAGATCAATGCGACCCACGCCCAGGCCCGCTTCGGCCCGGCGGCCTTCCTGCCGCGAATCTCGGAACCGACCAATCCCGCGAGCGCAGGCGCCGCAATCGCCACAAAGAAAATCAGGAAAATCCAGGGATCGATGATGTCCGTCATGTCCAGGTGCGGCATCGCCTGGGAGAACGGCAGGAACAACCGGATCCCGTAGACGTTGGTAAAGTCGAGCAGAATATGGCTCAATACCCCCAGCAGGCAGGCGCCATAGCTGAGCCAATTGATGGACGCGCCGCGAATCCATTTCGCGAGCAAGAGCGGGAGCACGGCCATCACCGGCGCCATCGCCAGCGAGTGCGGATACCAGCGGTGATGCTCGATGTAGGCAAGGCCGCCCGGCAATCCGAACAGCGCATCGATGTCCGGGGCGTTGGCGGCCAGCACCATCATCAGCGTTCCGCCGGCCGCGGTGGTCCGGCCCAAGCCGACGCGCGCCATCATGAGCCCCGTCAGAGAGTGCGTTAAGTTGTCCATTTTGGAACGGCGGTCAACGATAGCCTGGCGGGATCAACAGCGTCAGGGCGTCTGGAACAACTTGAAAGCATGCGGACTGGAATCCAACGTATTCGCCGTCGATCTGAAGATGCGCCGGACTGGTGATTTCAGCGCGTTGCGCCGCGACAGTGCGGACTCCGCGCATCTTTTGGACCCGCCGCATCAGCGTCGCCACCATGTACCCAGCGTAGCGTAGGGGATTCGATCCCTCGAAAACCACCAGTTCGAAGTCGGCGCGCCGCAGGGAAGCTCCGCTGGCGATTTCGAGATCCCCTCCGTAATTCCGCACACGGCTGGCCAGCAGGAATCCGCAACGATAGGTTTGGCCCTCAATCCGCACGTCGAATTCGCCGATAGTTCGGCCGAAATGCTTCAGGCCCGCGGTCCAATAGGCGAGTTTGCCTACCCGATCTTTAAACACCGCATCCGTCAGGGTGACGACCTCCGCGTCCAGCCCTGCTCCGCCCATGCACAGGAAGTACCGGGGTTCGCCTTGGGCTGGCGCAATTCTTCCGATGGCAACGCGCTGTTCCGTACACTGCGCTAGCCGCTCGATTGCCGGTCCCAGATGCGAGCCCAAGCCCAGTTCCATCGAAAGCACGTTGGCGGTGCCGGCTGGAAGCACCCCCAGCGGAACGCCGGTGCAGACTAGGCCGTTCGCAGCCTCGTTGATCGTCCCGTCACCGCCTAAGACCAGCACGAGATCCGCGCCTTCCCTTACGGCTTCACGAGCCAATTCGGTCGCATGGCCCGCGGCGTCCGTGGCTAGAATTCGCGGCGACACCTTCGCACGGGCAAGCGCGGCGGTGGTACGTTGGAGGGTGCCCGGTTTCCTCCGGATCTTGCCTGCGTAGGGATTGTAAATTAATACTGGCTGGCGATACAGTTCGATCCATTCATCATAGCGCGCGTGCCAACCACAATCGATAAAATCGAGCATCTACGCGAGCAGTTGCGCCATCACGAGTATCTTTATCACGTGCTCGACTCGCCCGAGATCAGCGACGCCGAATACGACGCCATGCTCCGCGAGTTGAAGGATCTCGAGGCCGCGCACCCGGAGCTGATCACTCCCGATTCGCCCACCCAGCGCGTGGGAGCGAGACCGCGCGAAGGCTTCGTTAAGGTCCGGCACTCGAGTCCCATGCTCAGCCTCGATAACGCATTCGGCGAAGAGGAACTCAGGGATTTCGACCGCCGCGTGAAAAATCTGTTGGGCAGTGAAGAGTACGCCTATGTAGCCGAGCTCAAGCTGGACGGGCTCTCCATGGCCGTGCAGTACCGCTCCGGAAAAGTGGCCCTTGCGCTCACGCGCGGCGATGGGGAAACGGGGGAAGATGTAACGGAAAATGCCCGGACCATCCGGTCGATCCCACTCCGCCTCCGGAAACGTCAGGGCGACTGGGAAGTTCGCGGCGAAGTCGTCCTGAACAAGAAGGCCTTCGAGGCGCTCAATGCGGAGTGCGAAGCCGCAAATCTGAAACGGTTCGCGAATCCGCGCAACGCCGCGGCCGGAGCGCTGCGAGTTCTCGATCCCGCCATTACGGCGTCTAGAAAGCTCGATTACTTCACCTACTTCCTGTTCGAAAACGGTCAGCCCGCTCTTCCGACCCAGCACGAGGCTCTGGAGAATTTGAAGGATCTCGGCTTCAAAGTCGGCACGCACTGGAAGCGCTGCCGTGACATCGACGAATTGGTCCGTTTCTGCAATGAATGGGAAACTAGGCGCGAGTCCCTGCCCTTTGAGATCGATGGAGTTGTAGCGAAAGTCGATTCCGTCGCGCAGCAACAGCGCCTGGGTTGGACTGCGAAAGCCCCGCGCTGGGCCATCGCGTACAAATTTCAGCCCAGGCAAGCCGAAACCGTGGTCGAAGATATTTCGGTCAACGTCGGCCGGACGGGCGTGCTGACCCCGGGAGCCGTGCTGCGGCCGGTGAATATCGGCGGCGTCACCGTATCACTCTCCACGCTGCACAACGAAGATGAAATCGAACGATTGGGCGTGCAGATCGGCGACACCGTGCTGGTTCAGCGCGCGGGCGACGTCATCCCACAGGTGGTTCGCGTGGTCCACAAGGGCGAGCATCGCCGGCCCTTTCATATGCCGAAGCATTGTCCGGTATGCGGCGGCGAAACTGTGCGCGCCGAAGGCGAGGCCGCCACGCGCTGCATCAACACCAACTGTCCCGCGCGGCTGCGCGAATCGATTCTACACTTCGCCGCGCGCGGGGTGATGGACATCGACGGACTGGGCGAGGCGCTGGTCGATCAGCTGGTGAATCAGCGGCTGGTGCATAACATCGCCGATCTGTACCGGCTTACCGCGGAGCAACTCGAAGGCTTGGAAAGGATGGGCAAGAAAAGCGCCGCGAAGCTGCGCGAGCATGTCGAGCAATCGCGAAAGCAGCCGCTGCCGCGCGTTCTCAACGGCCTGGGCATTCCATTCGTAGGAGAACGCACGGCGCAATTTTTGGCGGAGGCGTTTGGCGATCTGGATGCGATCATGGCGGCGGACGAAGACGAATTGCAGCGCGCCGAAGAGGTCGGCCCGAAAGTCGCGCGCAGCATTCGCAAATTCTTTCACGAGCAGCGAAATCGGGAGCTGGTGGAGCGGCTGCGCGAAGAGCGTTTACAATTCACCTACGCCGCTCCCAAACGCACCGGCGGACCATTGGCAGGGCTGACGTTCGTGATCACCGGTACACTGCCATCGCTGAAGCGCGAAGACGCGAAGGAACGTATCGAAGCCGCGGGCGGCAAAGTCGCCGGATCGGTGAGCCGCAAGACCGACTATCTGCTAGCCGGCGAAGATGCCGGATCGAAACTGGCGAAGGCGCAAGAACTTGAAGTGAAGATCATTGACGAAGCGGCGCTGGTTCGCATGCTCGAAGGAACCGCCTGAGGCATGAAGCATCTGCGCGACCTTCTGGTTTCCTGGGGTCCGGCTGGTCTCTTTGTCGTGTCGCTGGTAGAGAACGCGGGGCCTCCGTCCCCGGGCGGAACCGATATCGTGTTGCTCCTCCTTGCCGCAGCGCGTCCAGGGCAAGCGATGCTGTGCGCCGCGGTGGCGCTGGCGGCCGCGCTGATCGGGAGCGCTCTGTTCTTCGAAGTCATGCACCGGGGCGGCGAGAAGGTGCTTGCCAAGTATGCGTCAAGGGAAAAGAACGCCCGGCTTCATCATTGGGCCGAACGCTACGGCTTGGCGACCGTGTTCATATGTGCCCTGGTGCCTCTTCCAGGATTGCCTTACAAGTTCTTCGCTGCCTGCGCCGGCGCCATGGGTGTGAGCCGTTCGCGATTCTTGACAACCATCGCCCTGGCGCGCACGCCCCGTTTTTTCGGGCTCGCCTATCTGGGATCGCGAGTCGGCCAGGACTCCGGAAAATGGCTGAAAGAGCACTTCTGGTACCTGGTCGCGCTGGCCGCGTTGCTCGGAATCACTCTCGTGATTTGGGCCCGCTTAACGGAGCGCCGGGAAGTGGAAGGGCGGGGGTAGAAGGCGGAAGCTAGGGGTTTTCCACATGCAGGCACTACAATGGAAGTGTATTGACTCAGCTCATCGACACCTTCGGGCGCGGACACGATAACCTCCGCATCAGCGTTACCGACCGCTGCAATATCCGCTGTTTCTATTGCATGCCGGAGGAAAACGTCAAGTTCGAGCCGCGCGAACACGTCCTGAGTTTCGAGGAGATCGAGCGTTTCGTTCGAGTCGCCGCCGGCCTCGGCGTGCGCAAGATTCGCATCACCGGCGGCGAGCCTCTGGTCCGCAAAGACCTGGCGACGCTGATCCGCAAACTGTCCGCTGTCCCCGGCATCGACGATCTTGCCCTGACCACAAACGGCGTGCTGCTGGCCGCGCACGCTCAGGAGCTGTACGACGCTGGCCTGCGGCGCATCAATATTCATCTGGATACGCTCGACCGCGGCCGCTTCAAGCAGATCACGCGCCGCGATGAGCTTCCCCGCGTCCTCGATGGCATCGAAGCCTGCCGCCGCATCGGTTACGGCCCGATCAAGATCAACGCCGTGGCGGTGAAGAATCTGGTCGAGCCGGACATCGTGCCGCTGGCGCGGTTCGGACGCGAACGAAACATCGAGATTCGTTATATCGAATTCATGCCGCTGGACGCGCAAGGCTTGTGGCTGCGCGATAAGGTGCTTTCGGCCGACGAAATGATCGCCATGCTCGGCCGCGAGATTGGCCCGCTCGAAGAGGTCCCCGACCGCGACCCGCGCGCCCCAGCGACTGAATACCGCTTCGCCGACGGAATCGGAAGCGTGGGATTCATCGCCTCCGTGACCCGGCCGTTCTGCCTCAACTGCAACCGCTTGCGGCTCACTGCCGATGGAAAGGTCCGCTACTGCCTCTTCGCGATCGAGGAAACCGACGTGCACGGACTGCTGCGAGACGGTGCGCCCGACGAAGCGATCGCTGAAGCCATCCGGACGTGCGTACGCGAGAAGTGGATCGGTCACCAGATCAATTCCCAGCACTTCGTTCCCCCGCCCCGGCCGATGTACTCGATCGGCGGATAGCGGCTCGGCTTGAGTTGGATTCGGCTGCTACGCTGAAAGCTCATGCTCCGTAAGCGCTTCGAATGGAAGATCCGCGATGCTTCGCTCGTGCTCGGGGACCACACGCTGATCGTCGGCGTCCTCAACGTCACGCCCGATTCGTTCTCCGACGGCGGGAATTTCCTCGATCCCGATCGCGCCTTCGCGCGCGCGGTTGAGCTGGAGGAAGAGGGCGCGGATATCATTGACGTCGGCGCCGAATCGACGCGGCCGGGAGCGGCGCGCGTTTCGGAAGCGGAGGAGTTGCGGCGGTTGGTTCCAGTGCTCAAACGGCTAAAGGGCAAGATCGCCGCATTTATCTCAGTCGATACTTATAAGGCCGCGGTCGCCGAGAAGGCGCTGGAGCTCGGCGCTTCCATCGTCAACGACCCGAGCGGTTTGACCTTCGATCCCGAGCTGTCCCGCGCGGCGGTGCGCGGCGGCGCGGGACTCATCCTGAATCACATGCGCGGCACTCCTGAGACGTGGGCCAAGCTGCCTCCGCTCAAGGATGTGATCCGCACGATCGTCACCGATCTCGACGCCGCCGTGCATCGCGCCGTTCGCGCGGGCTTGGACCGGCGCCAGCTTGTGGCGGATCCCGGCTTGGGCTTCGGTAAGCGGAAGGAGCAAAACTTCACGATCCTCGCGCATCTAGGCGAGCTTTCCCGCCTGGAGTTGCCTTTGATGGCGGGCCCGTCCCGGAAGCACTTCGTGGCCACCGATTCGCCTCAACAGACCGAATTCGCTACCGCGGCCGCGGTCACTGCCGCGATTCTGAATGGCGCTCATCTCGTGCGCGTCCACGATGTCAAGGCGATGAAGCCCGCAGTGGAAGTAGCCGACGAGATCGCAAGGGCGAGCGAGGAAGCCGTCTAGTCCCTCAGCGCTTCTGGCTCAACGCTTTTGACACTTGGGGCAGAAATGCGTCCCGCGCTGCGCGACCAGGATCTTTTTGATCGGCGCACCGCAACGCGCGCACGGTTCGCCTTCTCGCCCGTAAGCCTGATGGCTTACTTGGAACCAGCCTCTATTGCCTTCGGCGTCGACGTAATCGGAAATGGACGATCCCCCCGCCGCGATGGCCGCGCCGAGGATCTCGCGTATCGCCTGATGAAGCTTGGCCGCGCGCGAAGGGCTCAGCCGCGCCGCGGACGCCAGCGGATGAATCCCGGCCGCGAAGAGGCTCTCATCCACATAGATATTGCCCATCCCGGCGAGGAACGCCTGATTCAGCAGCAGCGGCTTGATCCGCGCTTTGCGGCGCAAGCGTGCCCTAAATTCGTCGAGCGCGATTTCGAGCGGCTCCGGGCCTAGCCGGGCGACGCGGCGCGGATTCCATTCGATCTTTCCGAACTGGCGCGGGTCATCGTAAAGAAGTATGCCGCCGTCGAGATGAAATACGGCATACGTGTGCGCTCCTGGCTTTCCGACGATCGACAGGCGTCCGGTCATGCCCAAATGAATCGTGAAGAGACCCTGATCGAGCGTAACCACGATGAATTTTCCGCGCCGCCGGACCGATTCAACGCGCCGTCCGGCCAATTTCGACGCCAGGGCAGCGCGATTGCCGGGAGTAACAAAGCGGGACGTAAATTCCGCCGAAAGGATGCGACGGCCGGTCAAGTGCGGCGCGACCGTCCGCACAACGGTTTCGACTTCAGGCAGCTCCGGCATCCGCTCGCGAAATGTCGATCAGAATCTCGCCCTCCTCCACCTTCACCGGGAATGTCGCGACCTTCACGTCCGGATCGAAATCGTTCGCGCCGCTGCGGCAGTCGAACTCCCAGGCGTGCCATGGACACACCACCATGAAATTGTGCAAGGCACCCTCGCCGAGCGGGCCGCCGGAGTGGGGGCAAACGCCATCGAGCGCGTAGAATTCGCCGCCGGCGTTGCAGATAGCATAGGGCTGGCCATCGAGGACGATTTCCACAAGCGAGCCCGGCGGCAGTTCCTCCTGCCGTCCAATTCGCACAAAACCCATAACTTATTTTGGCATTGCTGGTGGCACTGGCGGAATCATTCTTCGCCCGGTGGCTTCTTGTGCTTGGGTTTTTTCCGGCTCGTCTTGGGAATGATCGCCTGCGAAGGTTTGACGCGGCCGACGCGTTCCCGAGCGATCGCGCGGACTTCTTTTTTCTGATCAAAACGCTTGGTTCGTCTTTTCCTAGTCACTATGTTAAGCTTAAGGGGCAAAGGAGTCTGTTTATGCGCAACCTCGGCCTGCCTGAGCTGATGGTGATTCTGGTGGTCGCCGTGCTTCTGTTCGGAGGCAAGAAGATCCCAGAGGTTGCCAAGGGTTTGGGTGAAGGAATACGCAACTTCAAGCACGCCTTGAAGGGCGATGAACCGCCTCCCGACGAAAAGAAGCCGGCGTAAGGCTTCCTGGCGCGTTCGCAGTTTGAACCTCGCCTGAATCGGAATTAAACCAAACCCCGCGCAGGCCAAGCAGCCGCGCGGGGTTTTTGCATATCGGTACGACGAACTATTTCTTTTTCGGCGGAACGATCGAATCCCTAACCGCCTTCGCCACGCGGAACTTCACCACTTTTTTGGCCGGAATCTTGATGGCTTCCCCAGTGGCCGGATTGCGGCCCATGCGCGCCTTGCGATCGACACGCACCAGCCGCCCGATACCGGGCAGAACGCTAACGCCGTTCTTCTTCGTCTCGCGCACCGCCAATTCGGCATAGGCGATCGTGAACGACTTCGCGACTTTATTCGGCACCCCGACGGCGGCTGCCAATTCCTTCACCATCTGCGATTGGGTCATCTTTGCTGCCATAGTTCTCCTTTGAACCTAATTCTCCCTTTTGTACACTGATTCGCAGGCTCCGCACCCGCTCCAGGCCCGCGATTGCAACTAAATGATAAGGGATCGAGAGACGCGTGTAAAGAGAAAATTGCACGGAAGCCGCGATTTTCGGGCCTTTCATGCAAGCGCACCCCTCCGCATGCCCAATTTCATTGGCCGGGAGTGATGCGCATGATGCTCGCAAGAGTATGATACCCTAGCAAAGAAAAGGCGAATGAGCGCTCTCGAACAGCAGCTCGCCGAATTGCGCGCCCGCGTCGCGCGCGCCGCGGAAGAGTGCGATCGCAAATTCGCGGGCAAACAGATGGCCCGCGCCGAGCCCGACGTTTGCGGCGATGAAGTGGAAACTCCGCTGGGACGGCACTTCGAGCGGCAGACGCTCTACGAGGGCCACCGGCAACACGGCTGCGCCGATATCGGCGCGCTGAGCGATCTTCCGCGCGATCTGCTTGACGCGCTCTCCGGCGGATCAATTCCGCAATCGCATCCCGAAGAGTGGGCGTTTCTCGATACCGAAACAACCGGGCTCTCGGGCGGCACCGGCACGTGCGCTTTTCTAATCGGAGTGGGAAAGATCACTCGCGAGGGCTTCCACGTGCGCCAATTTTTCATGCGCGAGCATGCTGAAGAGTCGAGCCTCCTCGACGCAGTCGCGCGCTATTTGAGCGGCTTCCGCGTGATGATCACTTACAACGGTCGGGCGTTCGATCAACCGCTGCTCGAAACGCGCTACCGTTTGCATCGAACGCGACCGCCGTTTGCGAAGATGGAGCACCTCGATCTGCTTCATGGCGCGCGAAGGCTGTGGAAATTGCGCTTCGAGAGCTGCCGTCTGGTGGACCTGGAGAATCAAGTCCTGGGTTTCGAACGGGAAGGCGATATTCCCGGCGCGCTGATTCCCTACATCTATTTCGAATACCTGCGAACGCGCCAGATCGCGCGGCTGCTCCCGGTGATGCGGCACAACTCGCTCGACATACTCACGCTGGCCTGCCTGACCGGCATCGTGCCTCACGCCTTCAAAGACCCTACCAACGTTCCGCTGCGTCATGGAGCGGAGATGGCCGGAATCGCGCGCTGGCTGCAAGCCGCCGGCGATATCGAGGGATCAAGAACGTTGCTCCGGCGCGCGATGAACACTCCAATGTCCGACGAAATATTGTTTCGCGCGATGTGGGATCTGGCGCAGTTGGAACGGAAGCTCGATGCGGAAGCGGAAGCGATCGCGGTTTGGGAGGATCTCGCCGCGGCCAGAAATCCTTTCCGCGTTCGCGCGATGGAAGAGCTCGCCAAGCATCACGAGCATCGCACCCGGAATCGCGCGGAAGCCCTTCGCTGGACACGTGCGGCGCGCGAGCTCGAGGATTCGGCGGACCTTTCGCGGCGCGAAGCGCGGCTGGAACGCAAGCTTAGTACTGCGCGGACTCGCGCGTTGCTGTAGCGTGAAAGTATGGGGGCTGAAGCGGGAAGCATGAGAATGACGCGGGCGCTAGCGCTTCTTCTTGCGCTGCCGCTCTGCGCGCAGGTTGCGCCGGACTCCCGCCAGCTCAACATCGACAGTTTTGAAAAGGTCTGGACCACCATCCGGGATAAGCATTGGCAAAGAAATCCCGGGGGCCTTGATTGGCAGGCGATTCACGAGGAGTTCCGTCCGCGCATCGAAGCGGCGAGAAATATCGACGAGGTCCGAGCGATTCTCAAAGAAATGCTGGGCCGGCTGCACCAGACCCATTTCGGAATTCTTCCCGCGACCGTGTACGAGGAGGTGGGGCCGTTGGCGAACGCCGCTTCCACTGACGCGGGCTTGTCCGACGCCATCTTGGGCGACGGCTCCGCCGGCATCGAGCTGCGCATCCTCGACGAACAGCCGGTGGTGACGCGGATCGAGCCCGGCTCGCCCGCGGAACGCGCGGGAGTAAAGCCCGGCTGGACTGTTCTCAGCGCCAACGGCTTCAATATGCATGCTGCCGCGCGTGCGTTGATGGCCGATACTTCGATTCCGGAGGCGATGGCCACGCGAGCGCTGCTCACTCGGATCAGCGGACCCATCGGCGCGAAGATGCAATTGACGTTCGACAACGGCTCCGGCGAGGAGTTGCACAAGGAATTGATCCTGGGCGCGCCACGCGGGGATGTTTCGGATTTCGGGAATCTGCCGTCGGAGCGTGTATGGTTCGAGTTTCGAAAGATCGACAACGCGGGCTACATCCGCTTCAACTACTTCCTGGATCTTCAGCGCGTCATACCAAAATTCGGCGACGCCATCCAAGCTTGCCGCGATTGCAGCGGGCTGATCGTCGACCTGCGCGGCAATCCCGGCGGGATCGGCGCGATGGCCATGGGCATGGCTGGCTACCTCCTCGACAAGCAGGGGCAGCGCCTGGGCACAATGTTCATGCGGGAAGCCGAAATCAAGTTCGTGGTGAATCCGCGTTTCCCCGGTTTTGAAGGCCCGGTGGCGATTCTCGTGGACGCCTGTTCGGCCTCGACCTCCGAGATTTTCGCTGGCGGATTGAAGGATCTCGGCCGAGCGCGTGTTTTCGGGACCAAGAGCGAGGCGGCCGCGCTGCCCTCGGTGATCGAGCGGCTGCCGAATGGCGACGGTTTTCAGTATGCGGTCGGGAATTACATCTCCGAGGG
>Ga0335078_10013617_pt1 | contig 12056 bp, 12 predicted proteins | sample Lox_Sample_32_FD_206711 | JGI IMG/M metagenome (GOLD analysis project Ga0335078, IMG submission 206711) | Soil microbial communities from Loxahatchee National Wildlife Refuge, Florida, United States - Lox_Sample_3.2 | ecosystem: Environmental > Terrestrial > Soil > Wetlands | place: USA... | reverse complement strand
CGGAATGCCGTTCCTCAGCTGGCAGGGCGTAGTGCTCGGCGATCCTCTTTGCTCGCTTGGCAAGCCGTGACCGGGCCGGCGGCGCGGCAGGTTGGGGAACGAAGCGGCGCGCGCCGCTTCGCTACTGCCGCAGAATCCAGCGGGCCGCATCGCCGATGTCGTCCGCGACAAAATCCGGCCGTTTGAGATGCGGGTCCCGCTCAACAGCCGCGCCGTAGCCTGTCCGGACAAGGATCGTGCGCGTGCCGGCGCGGCGGCCGGATTCGATGTCGGACGCTTTGTCGCCCACGGTGAACGACGCCGCCAGGTCGATCCCGAAGTCGGCCGCTGCTTCCAGGATCATGCCCGGCTCCGGCTTGCGGCGCGGCGACGGAGTGCCGGGCGCGTCGGGGCAGAAGTATGAGGCGTCGATGCGATGAGGACCGATCTGGCGCAGCAACTCCGCCTGCACGGCGTCGTACTGCGCTTCGGTGAAATAGCCCCGGCCGATGCCGGCCTGGTTGGTGACGACGATCGCGAGGTACCCGGCGGCCTTCAGTCGGTCGAGCGCTTCCGGAACTCCCGGTATCAATCGTACCCTGGCCGGATCGCTGCAGTATTCAACTTCTTCCATCAGCGTCCCGTCGCGATCGAAGAACACCGCCCGGCGTTGATGCGATGGCGAGTTCATGACCGCGCTACGCTGGCCGCCAGCTCGGCGGCGGTTGCAGTTGCGGTTCCCAATTTGCCCACCACGATGGCGCTCGCCCGGTTGGCCAGTTCGGCGGCTTCGCCGGGCGTGGCGCCGGCGGCCAGCGCCAGGGCGAGCACGGCAATCGCCGTGTCGCCGGCGCCGGAAACATCGAACACGTCTTTGGCGTGCGCCGGCAGGTGGCGCGGCGGAGCATCCTTTTCCAGCAGCAGCATCCCCTGCGCGCCCAGCGTGATCAACAGGCTCTTGGGCCGCCAGCGCTCGAGCAGGCGCCGCGCAGCCTCCAGCAGCGGCTGATCCTCGAGCGGCGGATCGGCCGGCGCGCTGGGCGCCACTCCGGCCTCCAGGAACGCCTCCCGGCGGTTCGGCTTGACAATGGTCGTGCCCGGCCAGTGGAGCGACGTATGAGGATGCGGATCGAGCGCCAGGATCTTGCCCGCGGCGCGCACCATGCGGCCGATGTGATCGGCGATCGGCTGCGTCAGGAAGCCCTTGCCGTAATCCGCCACGATGACGGCGTCCACTTGCTCGATGGCTTGTTCCATACGCGCCAGGATGAGTTCGGTCTGCGCGGCGTTGAGCGTCGCGCGGCGCTCGCGGTCCACACGCGTCACCTGTTGATGGCGCGCGATGATGCGTGTCTTCACCGTGGTGGAAAAGGACGTGTCGCGCAGAACGGCGGCGGCATCGATGCCGGCCGCGGCGAGCAACACGAGCAGCCGGGCGCCTGCCGCGTCGTCCCCGGCGATTCCAGCCACTTGCACCGCCGCGCCAAGCTCGCGGACATTACGCGCCACATTGGCGGCGCCGCCGGGATAGCACGATTCGGAGGTCACTTCCACTACCGGCACCGGCGCTTCGGGCGATATGCGCGACACCCTGCCCCAGACGAATTCGTCCAGCATCAGGTCGCCGATCACCAGGATGCGAACGCCGGAGAAGCGCTCGATCAACTCGTTCAATCGCTGGTTAGCCATGGGAGAGGCACATGAAAACACATCATAGCAATGGTGGAGACGGCGGGCTGCCATCGCAGGCCGGGGGCCTGCGCCACGCTCAGCCGTCGCCGCGCGCGATCGGCATGCGCCAGCCGGTTCCAAAGGCTCGCGAAGTCACCTTCAGCACCGGCGCGGCCTGCTTGCGCTTGAATTCGGCGTTGCGCACCAGCCGCAGGACTCGTTCCACATCGGCTTTGGCGAAGCCTCGGGCCACGATTTCCTCGGCGGACTGCGACTGTTCGACGTGCAACTCGAGGATCTGGTCCAGCAGCTCGTACGGCGGCAGCGAATCCTGGTCGGTTTGATCGGGCCGCAGCTCCGCCGAGGGCGGCTTCTCGAAGATGTTCTCCGGAATGTCGCTCCGGCGCTGGTTGCGCCAGCGGGCAACGCGATAGACCATCATCTTGGGAAGATCCGCGATCACCGCCAGGCCGCCGTTCATGTCGCCGTACAAGGTGCAGTAGCCCACCGCCAATTCCGACTTGTTGCCGGTGCTGAGCAGCAATGAGCCGAACTTGTTCGAGAACGCCATCAGCAGGTTGCCGCGAATGCGCGATTGAATGTTCTCCTCGGTGACGTCGCGAGGCAGGCCAAGGAACGGTTTGTCGAGCACGCTGTCGTAGGTCTGCATGATGCCGGTGATGGGCAGTGTCAGGGTGCGGATGCCCAGGTTGCGGCCCAGCGCGAGCGCGTCGTCGATGCTGGCCTGGCTCGAGTAGACGGACGGCATCAGCACGCCGAGCACGTTTTCCGGAGCCAGCGCTTCAGCGGCAATCGCCGCCGTGAGAGCGGAATCGATGCCGCCCGAAAGCCCGAGCAGCGCCTGGCGGAAATGCGTCTTGCGCGCGTAATCCCGCACACCCATCACGAGCGCGTTCCAGATTTCCGCCTCGGGCGTGAAATCGTCTTCCGCAATGGAGCCCTCGCCCGCATCCAGATCGACGACGACGAGGTCTTCCGCGAACCCTTTGGCGCGGGCGAACAGGCGTCCGGCGGCGTCGAAGGCGCAGCTGCGTCCGTCGAACAGCAGGTCGTCGTTGCCGCCCACCTGGTTCACGGCGACCAGCGGCAGCCCGTGCCGCTTCGCCATGTGGCTGAGCATGTCCTGGCGCAGGAGTTGCTTGCCCACCCAGAACGGCGAGGCGGAGAGGTTGAGGATGGCCTGCGCGCCGGCGGCCACCAGCGTTTCAATCGGGTCGCGCTGGTAGCGCCGCCGCTGCCAGAAATTGCGGTCGTTCCAAACGTCTTCGCAGATGCTGATGCCGAGGCGGCGGCCGCGCCAATCGAGAATCTGCGCGTCCGTGGCGGCTTCGAAGTACCGGTCTTCGTCAAACACGTCGTAGGTCGGCAGCAGCGTCTTGTGGAACGCCGGCCCGATTTGGCCGTTCTCCAGCAGCACGGCGCTGTTGAACAGCGGGCGGCCGCTATCGGCGTCGTTCGGCGTGGCCAGTCCCACCAGCAGGACCGGCCCGCCGGCCATGGCGCACGCAATCTGCTCCAGCACTTCGCGGCTGTGGCGCACGAACCCGGCGCTCAACAGCAGGTCGCGCGGCAGGTATCCCATCAACGCCAGTTCGGTGGTGACCACCAGGTCGGCGTCGAGCTTCCGGGCGTTGGCGGCGCCTTCGATGATTCGCCCGGCGTTGCCGGCCAGGTCGCCGGGGGTTGTGTCGATCTGGAGCAGCGCTACTTTCACGGGAACCGTTCACCCATCCCGATTATCGCAGGAAGCGCGCCTTAACCTTTGCTAGACTCTGTATTCTCGATGAAGCTGTCGATCCTGATGCCGGTCTACAACGAGCGCACCATGGTGGAGCGCTGCATCTCCCAGGTTCTGGCCGCGCCGATCCCGGAGAACATGGAGCGCGAACTGGTGATTGTCGACGACCGCTCCACCGATGGAACCTATCCGATCCTCGAGCGGCTGGCCGCGGAGTTTCCCCAGATCCGCCTCTTCCGGCACGAGCGCAACGCGGGCAAAGGCGCGGCGGTGCGGACGGCGATCGGCAAGGCGGGCGGCGACTTCGCCATCGTTCAGGATGCCGACCTCGAGTACGATCCCGCCGAGTATTCGCGCCTGCTGCGGCCGCTGCTGGACGGCCGCGCCGACGCGGTCTTCGGCTCGCGCTACATGGCCGGCGAGCAGAGCCGCGTGCTGCCTTTCTGGCACTCCATGATCAACAAGGGCCTCACGCTGGTCTCCAACATGTTCTGCAACCTGAACCTCACCGACATGGAGACCTGCTACAAGGTCTTTCGCACCGACCTCTTAAAGAGCATCCCCATCCGCTCGGACCGCTTCGGCTTCGAACCGGAAATCGTGATGAAGTGCGCCAAGCGAAAGCTGCGCATTTATGAGGTCCCCATCAGCTACCACGGGCGGACCTACGAGGAAGGCAAGAAGATCGGCTGGAAGGACGGCCTCAAAGCGCTGGCGGTGATCTTCCGGTTCTGGCTGATCGACGACCTGTACGCGGCGCCGTACGGGCGGGGCGTGCTGAATAACCTGACCGGCACGCCGCAATACCTCGCCTGGCTGGCGCGCAGATTGCGCCCGTACGTGGGCGATACGGTGCTCGAAATCGGCGCCGGCATCGGCAACATCACGGGCCGGCTGATGGGGCGCCGCGTTCTTTACGTGGCCGCCGAAAAGGACCCTCTCCACCTGCACGCGCTCCACAACCGCTTCCTGAGGACGCCCCACGTGGTGGTGCAGCGCTTCGATCCCGACCAGCCGGGCGGCCTCACCGGGGTGGAAGAGGGGTTCGACACGATTTTGTGCCTCGACGTTCTCGAATACATGGAGGAGCCGGGGACTTTGCTCGATTACCTGCGCGGCATCCTCCAGCCGGGCGGCCGACTGCTGGTGGTGGTGCCCAACGTGCCGGCCCTGTTTGGCAGCCTGGACGCCAGCCTAGGGCATCATCGCCGTTACAGCAAGGTCGAGATGGCGCGCCTGCTCGAAGCGCACGGTTTTGCGCCGGAGCGGTTTCACCAGCTCGACAAGGCGGGCACCCTGCCCTGGTGGATCTACAGCCGGATTCTGCGGTCCAGAAATATCAGCAAACTCGTGTTGAAGATTTTCGACAAGACCGTGTGGATGTGGAGCCGGCTGGACGCGCTGCTGCCCTGGCCCGGCCTGTCGCTGGTCGCGGTAGCGCGCCAGCAGGATCGCAACGGCTGAACGCGTCACCCAACTATACTGTTAGTGACAATGCCTCTCTCCCGCCGCCACTTTCTCTGCAGCAGCCTTGTGCTGCCGGTCTTCGCCGCCAAGAAGGCCGTCGAGCCGCCTCCCAACATTGTGCTGCTGGTGGCCGACGATCTGCCCTCGTGGATGATGGGCACTTACGGCAACAAGGAAGTGAAGACGCCCAACCTGAACCGGCTGGGAGAGATGGGCACGCACTTTCTGAATCACTTCACGGCTGCGCCCGCCGCCGCCCCGGGCTTCGCGTCGCTCATGACCGGCCGCAGCCCTATGCAACTCGGCGATGCCGGCGCGATTGCGGCTGAGGACATCACGCTGGAGAAGGTGCTGGCCGGGGCCGGCTACACGTGCCACGGCGCCGCGCTTGATGCCGCGCCGGCGCTGATCGACCAGGCGAAGGACGGCGCGCCGTTCTTCCTCTCGGTTCGCTACACGGCTCTCGAACTGCCCTACGGAGATGTGCCTTCCAAGTACCTGGATCTCTACCGCAACCAGAAATTCGAGAATTACAGCGTGGAGCCGGCCGCGGAGAACGCCCGGAAAGGCAAGGAAATGCTGGCCGACCGCATTGCCAACCTGCGCCGCGTGGCGGCCGTTATCTCGATGCTGGACGACGGCGTGGGCGCGCTCACCGCCGCGATTTCGCGCAAGCAACTGTTCGATCGCACGCTGGTCGTGTTCACCGCCACTTGCGGCGCGCTCCTCGGCCGCCACGGCCTGTGGGCCGCCGGCGACGCTTCCGAGCCGGTCAACATGTTCGACGAATCCGTCGCTGTGCCCATGATCTGGTCCTGGCCGGGCCGCGTGCCGGCGCAGGAAACGCGCATGGAGCCGGTGAGCACCTACGACCTGCTGCCCTCGATCTGCGACCTGGTCCACGCGGCCGTTCCCAACCGCAACCTGTGCGGCCGCAGCTATCTCCTGCTTGTCACCGGCAAGCACCTGCCCAAGAAGCAGACCTGGCGCGACACCGTATTCGCCCAGTACCGCAACACCGCCATGGCCCGCACGCCGCGATACAAGGTGATCGTGCGCGATGGCGGCAAGGGCCCCAACGAGTTGTACGACCTGCCCGCCGATCCCGCCGAGCGCACCAACCAGATCGACAACGAACAATACATCAGCGTGAAGAACACGCTAAGCGGCGAATACACCGCCTGGAAGCAGAAATACACCAGCTAAGCGCGTATTCCGAAATCAGCTCCGGGAGCGATTCAGTTTCAACAGCGCAAGCGCCGTGGGGCAAGTTGGCCTTCAGGCAACCTGCGGCCGATTGCCAATCGGCCCGTCGCCCAACGCCCCACAGTGCGCCGATCTACGCATGGGGCCGGTGGTGCCGCGCGGCTTGCACGGTGCGCGCCGCCCGCTCGCGCAGTTCGCCCAGGTTCAGGCGGGCCAGCGCGGTCGCCACGGCGCCGCCGATCAGCAGCGGGAGGGTGAGCGAAAAGAACATGATGAAGGAAAATGTTTTGGCGTCGTTCTTCTCCACGTCGAACAGGCCCAGCGCCACCACGCACGCCACCTGGAACAATCCGAGGTTGCCCGGCGCGTTGGGCACCACGGTTCCCAGCCGCACCACGGTGAGCACCCCGCCGGCGGCCCAGAACGAAAGGTCGAGGCCGTAGGCTTTCATCAGCGCCCACACCGTGGCCACCTGCAGCGCCAGGTACAGCAGGCTGAGCCCCATGGTCTTGCCGAGCGTGGGCAGCCCACCCATCAGATGAAGCCCCTCCACCACGTGGCGCAGCGTGGATGCCCCGCGGCGATGGCCGATCATGGCGTGAACGTCCTGCTTGTGCCACACCACCCAGCAGAAAACGCCGCCGCCCACCACCAGCAGCGCGCTCAAAGCCCGCACCAGCAGCGTGAGGTCGTGCGGTATGCCCCGGACGAAGCCCGCCGTCACAGCGAACGCGGCAACCATCCAAAGGCCGTCGATCAGCCTCTCCACCACGGCCGAAGACAGGCTGAGCGAGATGCGGAAATTGTTCCAGTGCGCCAGCAGGTAGCAGCGAATCACTTCCCCGGAGCGCAGCGGCAGCAGCTCATTGGCAAACAAGCCGATGTAGACCGCCTGCACCGTGCGCCACAAGCGCAGCCGCACCACGGGCGCCAGCAGCGTGTTCCAGCGCCACCCGTGGCAGACGTAAACGGAGAGATCGAAGGCGACGGCCAGCAGGACCCAGCGGAAGTCCAGCGTGGCGATTGCGGTGAACAAATCGTGGAGCGGATAGCCGTGCAGCACCCAGACCAGGCACGCGGCGGAAAGGCAATACAGCACCGCCTGCGGCAGCCAGGTGGGTATCGCGCGCCGTTCTGGAGGCGTAGCGGCGAAAGAGACCATAATCGGTCAGCGCGGCGGAGTGCCGGCTGTGCGAATCGGAACTTGCTTCCCGGCACACACAGGCGTTCGGGGCCTCACGCCTCCATCATAACGTGGCAGAATGGAAGGCTGAGATGAAAACTCGCTTACAGATTCCGGCCCTCGCGGCCGCCGCCTCGCTGGCGGCGCTGGCGCAGGCGCCCTCCGCACCGGCTCCGGCAACCCTGCGCGGCATCCTGATCGACGCCGGGTGCCGCGACCTCTCCCGCTACAACCTGCGCCTCGCGCCGCAGGCCCTGCCCGCCGCGCCGAAGGAATCGGAAAACAAGACTGCTGCGGCCGCCGGCACCTCGGCTTCCGGCATTACGGTGGACGCGCACACGCTCGACGCCGAGCGGACCGACGTGATGCCGCACCAGTTCGCCGACCTGCTGGCCCGCCAGTCCGATCCCACCTGCGCCATCAAGGGCAACACGCGCGCCTATGCGCTGCTCCTCCCCGATGGCCGCGTGGCCGACCTCGATGAAGGCGGCAACACCTTCGCCGACGTCGCCGTGAAAGCCGATGCGCAAGGCCGCGCCATGCTGGCCGGCCAGGGCCCGGGTTTCAAACCGGCAGTCGCGGTGACCGGCCGCATCCAGGGCTCGAGAATCGTGGCGAGCGAAGTGAAGATCGTGCCGCGGTGAGAACGAATGGCCAGCCGAGGCTGACTGCCCCGCTTGCAGGAGTTGCGCCGTTACACGGAGGTATCACCTCATGACCCACCTCGAAGAAATCACCGCCAGGCGCAAGCGCGCCCACGCCAAATTCGTGGCCCTGAAATCGGATGTCTATCGCGGTTTTCTGGAAATGGAGCGCGCGGCGTATGCCGACGGCGCCCTGCCGAAGAAGCAAAAGGAACTGATTGCGCTCGGCATCTCCGTGGTGACGGATTGCGAGAGCTGTATGCAGTGGCACATCGAACAGGCGGCGGCCGCCGGGGCGTCGTTTGAGGAAATCTTCGAGGCCGTCGAAGTCGCGATGGAAATGGGTGGCGGCCGCGCCACCGTCGCCGCGCGCTTTGCGCTGGAGGTTATCGACAGCCTGCACCTGGCGCCCTCGGCGCGGTGATTGCCGCCATCGGGCTAACGGGTCGCCGGAAAGCCGAGGCGAACCTCGGCTCTGCAGGTTCGACAGCCTGCGCCACGGCTGAAAGGGGAACCCGCACGGCAGGTTGAAACCTGCCCCACCTTTGGCCGCGCGTGCAGCTCCTACATCGAGGGTCGCGAACTTGTCGCCGCGCCGTTGCGGAGATGCTCCATCACGTCGGGCGGGACGCTCAGGTTGCCCTGATACCCCGAGCCCAGCTTCACCCCCGGCTTGATCGCCTCGCCGTGGAAATCCGAGCCGCCCGTGACCAGCAGATCGTAGCGCCGCGCCAGCTCGACGAAATACGCGGTCTCCGCCGGCGTGTGGTCGCTATGGTAGGCTTCGATGGCACTCAGACCGGCGGCGCAAAGTTCCGGCATCATTTCCTCCACATCGCCGTGCACGCGCGTCGGATGGGCCAAAGAGGCAATCCCTCCCGCGCGGCGGACCACCGCGACGCCTTCGGCGAACGTCGGCTCGTGGCGGTAGACATAAGCCTTCGCCGATTCATCCAGGTAATCGTCGAACGCCTGCCGGTAGTTCGCGACGTACCCCTTTTCCAGCATGAGCGCCGCGAAATGCGGCCGCCCGGTCATGCCGCGGCCGCGCGCTTCGGCTTCCTCCAGCGTGATGTCGAAGCCCAACTCGCGCAGACGAGCCACCAGGCGGATGTTGCGGTCCTTGCGCGACCGCTGCTGCAGGCGCACCCAGCCGCGGAACTCCTCGGGCGCGGCCTCCGCCGGAAAATAGCCGAGCAGGTGCGTGGAGCGGCCGCGCAGCTTCGTGGAAAGCTCGATGCCGCAGACCAGGTCGAGGCCCGCCGCGCGCGCCGCCTCGAGCGCCAGGTCGTAGCCCGCCAGCGTGTCGTGGTCGGTGATCGCCAGTACGGTCACGCCGGCGCGGACCGCGTCTTCGATCAGTTGTCCCGGCGCCAGGCTGCCGTCGGATTCATTCGTGTGCGAGTGCAGATCGATCAAAAGAGACAAGACCCAGATGCTCCAGTGTAGCCCAGATTCGATCCGCACTTTCTTGCGGGGTCTCGCGCGACGAGTGAACCGTCACTTCCGGGGCGAGCGGAGGCTCGTAAGGATCCGAAACACCGGTAAACTGCGGGATCGCGCCGGCGAGCGCCTGCCGGTACAGTCCCTTGACGTCGCGCTCCGCCAGCGTCTCGACCGGGCACTCCACGTACACTTCGACGAAGTCGCGGACGCGCGCCCGCACCTCGTCGCGCACCGCGCGGTACGGCGAAATCGCCGCCGCTATGGCGATCACGCCGTTGCGCGAAAGCAACTCGCACACGTATCCGATGCGGCGGATGTTCTCGTCCCGATCCTGCTTGCTGAAGCCGAGCCCCTTGGACAGGTAGGCGCGGACTTCGTCGCCGTCCAGCACTTCCAGCTTGGCCCCGCAGGCGCGCAGGCGATCGCCGACGAGAGCGGCCAGCGTACTCTTTCCCGCTCCGGACATGCCGGTGAACCAGAGTGTAAAACCTTTGTGCATTGTGCTCAGCCGCGTTTTCGGAGGCGGGCTGACAGGCGGAACTGCCCCGCGATCTCCCAGGCTAACACGCCGCTCAGCGCGTGCCCGCCGGGGCGAAATGGAGGCCGCATTCCTTCCGCGAATCCGTTTCCCACCACCAGCGGCCGGCGCGTTCGCCCTCGCCTTCGTGGATGGCCCGCGTGCACGGGGCGCAGCCTATGCTCGCGTACCCGAGCTCGTAGAGCGGATGCACCGGAACATGGTGCTCGCGGAGATAGGCGTCCACCTGCGCGGCGCTCCAGTCCGCGATCGGGGCAAGCTTGATGAGCCCGCCCTCTTCCGCCGCTTTCTCGACCGCCTCGCGGGTGGCGCCCTGCCCACGCCGCAGCCCTGTCGCCCAGGCGTCGAACTCCGCGAGCTTGCGCTCGAACGGCCGCACTTTCCGTACGTTGCAGCACATCGCGCGCAGTTCCGGGCTGTTGTAGAAAAGATCGGGCCCGTGCTTCTGCACCATGGCGCGGATTTCGGCCGGATCCGGCGTGACTACCTCAATATCGACTCCGTACCGCTCGCGCACCGCCTCGAGCATCGAGAAGGTCTCGTCCGGCAGGCGCCCCGTGTCGAGCGTGAACACCCGGAACGGCAACCGCGTGCGCCACGCCAGGTCCAGCAAAACCATGCCGCCCTTCTGAAAACTGGTGGCGATGCCAAAGCGATCCCTGTACGTTTCGATACCCCACTGGAGAAGCTCGGCAGCGGACAGCCTATCGAGATTGTTTAAATATCCCAATGTCTATCAGGATTACTCAGAATAGCTCGGTTGTCAAGATCTGTAAGAAACCAATCCTACCAGGAAGGACCCGCAAGCTGCTGAACGGTGCTGCCCGCTACAGAACACGGTGTTCTCGGGGATCGGGCTGAAGACCGCCGGGACGAAGGTCTGTAGGTTTTGTCACCATGAGATCTGCGATGAAGCCGTCGAGCCTTTGCGTGCGATCCTTCCCCCGCGCGGTGTTATGATCGCCACATCGGAACCGGGCGGAAATCGGCTCGCGAACAGGAGTGAATCGGCATCGTGCTGGGCGCAATTGAAGCGGGAGGGAGCAAGTTCGTCTGCGGGATCGGCACCACGCCCGAGGACCTCGTTACCGCGCAGATTCCGACCACCACGCCGGGCGAAACGCTCGAAGGCGTCATCGAGTTCTTCCGGCGCGAGGCGCACGGCGGGCTGGAAGCGGTCGGCATCGCTTCTTTCGGGCCGCTCGATCCCCGTCCCGATTCGCCCACCTTCGGCTACATCACCTGCACTCCCAAGCAGGGCTGGCGCGGGACGGACGTGGCGGGAACCGTCGGCAGAGCTTTGGGTGTGCCGGCCGGCTTCGATACCGACGTGAACGGCGCGGCGCTGGCGGAAGCGCGTTGGGGCGCGGCGCGCGGCCTCACCGATTTCCTGTACCTCACCGTCGGCACCGGCATCGGCGGCGGCGCCCTGGTGAACGGGAAACTGCTGCACGGGTTGCTGCACGCGGAAATGGGGCACCTGCGGATTCCGCACGACCGCGCCCGCGATCCCTACAACGGCGAATGCCCGTTCCACGGCGATTGCCTGGAGGGCCTGGCCTGCGGGCCCGCCATGCGCGAGCGCTGGCACATGGCGCCGCGCGAGTTGCCGCCGGATCACCCGGCCTGGGCGCTCGAAGCGGAATACCTGGCGGCCGGACTGAATAACTTCGTGTGCACGCTTTCGCCGCAGCGCATCGTGATCGGCGGCGGCGTGCTGCACCAGGAGTGCCTGCTGCCGATGGTGCGCGCCGGGTTGGCGCGGCTTCTTGGCGGCTACATCGAAGCCGCGGAAATCATCGACGAAATGGACAGTTTCGTCGTGCTGCCGGAACTGGGCGACCGCGCCGGCGTGCTGGGCGGCCTGGTGCTGGCCGAAGAAGCGGCGCGGCGGGGCTGAGCCCCGTGGCGCCGGCCTTCCTGCCGGCAGCGTCCCGAGTCGTCAGGACGTTTCTTCCTCTTTTAAGAGCGGCCCGATCAGAGTTCGCGCGGGCACCGGGACGGTTGACAGGCGGAAGCGCCTGTCCCACGATTCACGCCGGCGTCGCGAGGCTGGCGCTCTCGGATGCGACGGTCCCTGCCTCCGCCGGCCTCGCGGCTTGTTATTCTAGCCATTCGGAACACCATGCCACTCGAGATCAAGCCTAGAGACGGTTGCCGCTG
>Ga0335078_10013616_pt1 | contig 12056 bp, 10 predicted proteins | sample Lox_Sample_32_FD_206711 | JGI IMG/M metagenome (GOLD analysis project Ga0335078, IMG submission 206711) | Soil microbial communities from Loxahatchee National Wildlife Refuge, Florida, United States - Lox_Sample_3.2 | ecosystem: Environmental > Terrestrial > Soil > Wetlands | place: USA... | reverse complement strand
GCATTTTCATTCGACCCCTGATACTGATTAAGAACGTTGAGGACTGGCTGACTGACTCCGATCCTCAGAGGGTCCATCCCCTGAATCTGGGTGGGGCCAAGAGCATAGTACCCGGGCTGCACATTGCTGACTCCATTGACCGTCCCGCCGGGACAATCTGTAAGGTCCAGGCTGCCGTCCGGGTTTCTTTGGCACAGGTATACGAGGTCTCCCGCCTGCAGAGTTGCGCTGGGAACGGTTCGCAAGACGCTAGTCCCCTGAGCCTGCCGCTTGCCTTCATAGTTGGCAAAGAAGAAGAGGCGGTTCTTCTTAATCGGCCCTCCCAAGGCAGCGCCGAACCAGTTTATCTGCAGTTTTGGCGCCTTGTTGGACACACCGCTGCTCAACTGGGAAGCCTTCAAGAAGGGGTCGTTCGCGCTGAAGATCGTATTGCGGTTGTACTCATAGAGCGATCCATGGAATGAATTGGTGCCGCTCTTGGTTACAAGCGCAACCTGCCCGCCGCTGGAATATCCCGTATCAGCATTCGAGTTTGCAGTGGTGACTCTGAATTCCTCGATCGAGTCTGGCGGCGCATTCAGGACGCTGGTGAATGCGTAACCGTTGTTCTGATCGTTGACGCCAATGCCGTCGAGAGTGACGTTGGACTGATCGCTCCGCGTGCCGTTGACCGCTCCGCTCCGCGTATCCGTGTCCTGATTGATCTCACTTCCCAGGTACGCAACTCCGGGCTGCAGACTCAGCAGGTAGGTCACGTTGCGGTCGGCAATCGGCAATTCCGCAATCTGCGCCTGTTCCAGCACGTTGCCCAGCGACGCATCCGTGCGGTTGATCAGCGGCGCTTCGCCTTCCACATTGACCAGAGTCGTCCCGCCGGTTACCTGCAGCTTGATGTTGATCGTCGAGGGCGTCTTGACCACCAGCGTCACCTTCGCGACGCTATAGGCTGCAAAACCCTGGGCCGCGGCGTCCAGTCGGTAGTCGCCTGGGGGCACTTCCAGGAATTGGTACAGCCCCGACGCGTTGCTCGTCGCAGTCCGCTTAAATCCGGTAGCAGTTTCGGTGAGAGTAATATGGACGCCCGCGACCGCCGCGCCCGACGGGTCGCTGACGCTGCCATTCAATTGGCTGGTGGATTGTGCCGAGGCAAATGTGCCCAGCAGCACCAGCACCGCGACCAAACAAATCGCCCACCGTGTTGCATGCGTGTCGCGCATGCAAATCTGCTTCAACCGCTCGTGCTGCGTATTGCTCGCCTGCTGACGGATTCGCGTCATCGCCATACCCTCCCGGGAAGAGGCGCGAGCGGCCGAAAAACGCGTAAAGGAATCCACAACCGCGCTCTTCACCGCAGAGCTCGCTTGCGCCTTCTGGATTGCAATGCTTGCTCGAGGTCGTCCCGCAACCTCAACCCACTCGCCTCAAGTGCCGGGGATTATATCCGAAGAGACAATCAACGTTCATGCAGAAAACAGCATGCATTGATGAAAGGAATCACTCGGGTGTGGCAACCGGCGCTGTCAGTCGGAACCACTAACACACATGGCAATTGTTTCAATAACAGGTTTCGTGATGAACGTTATGTCTATGTTGATACCCCATCCGTTGCCGGCCTTCCGCACATCTCGCGCAGCGGCCACAGCTCGTCGAGGCGGACGAGGGCATCCGCCGCTCCTTTTTGTCGCGAACTCCTCAGTGCGTGAACGAGAAGTTCAGGCCGGTCGTCAGCAGCACGTCGTTCTGCTTCGATCCGGTCGGCGGGTTGGAGACGTAAATGTCGCCAAACTGATTTTGCCAGCCGAGCCACTTGCTGATTTTGGTCACGGTACCGAGGTTAAAGACGCCTCGGTATTCGCCGGTCTGCTGGAGGTTCGGATAGAACGTCAGGTTCTCGGTGAGGACGGTGGTCTTACCGAGTTTCTGCGTGAGTTCTTCCCCGAGGGTCAGGGCGGCGAAGCGGTGAGTAACGCCATAAGAGGCGAAGATCGCCGGATTCGGAGGATTTGCGGGGACCAGCACAGCTCCGTTGGAATACGTTTCGTGCGTGTAGTTGATACCGCCGAAGACGTTGAACTGTGTGGCGTCGTTCTTGATGGCATGGAAACCGAAACCGCCGCTATAGACTGCGCGCAAATCGAGATACTGCAGCGCGTTCGCCATGAAATCCGCGGCGCCGAACACGAACAGCTTGGGATTCATGTTGCGCTCGTAGCGTAGGCCTCCGGTTTCGATATTGGCCACGGTTTTGGAAGTCGGAGGCTGGGCGAGGTCGTTGGTGGTGTTGATCGAAGTCGCGTAGAGCACGATCTTGTCGTGGAGCGTAGTACGGGCGGCATTGAAGGCAAGCGCGAGGTTTTCCGTCTCGCTGTTGCCGCGCGCGACAGAGAATCCGACATTGGCCCCGGCGGTCCAGTTTTGCGTGAACTTGGGATGGAGCGAGTGCAGGTAGGCCACTTCTTCGGCATCGTTGCGGATGACCGTCACGTCAGCAATAGCGACCGTGACGTTGCCGTCCCGGGTAGCGACTTGGAGCTTCCCGTCGGTAGTGCCAGTGACGGGGCCGGCCACGGCCTTGCCGCCTTTCACGCTGACGTGGAGTTCCTTGTCAGTTTTGACTTCCTGGATCGCGTCGAACTTCAGGGTGATGTCGCCGCCAGCATCGGTGTGGAGCACGACTGTCTTGCCGTCGGATTTGACCACGGTGCCGGTCAGGCGGTCTCCGTTTTTCAGTGTGACCTGGTCGGCAAAGAGAGACGTAGAGAATGCGAAAAACACAATGATCGTTAACAGTTCAAACTTGCGCAGCACGACCTACCTCCAGTAGGAAGAGTTTTGGAAAAACATCAATTTGGGAGCCCAGAATCCGCTAGAACAAAAAAGGGATACAGAGACAAAGAGGCGGAAATGAAAAACCGCAATGCTGCTCGACGAGGAGTCGGTTAGCTCTTGGTTTCAGTCTTCTTGCTCTGGTCGGCGGGCGGCGCGGCGGGACTATCTTTCATGCCGTCTTTGAGGGCACGAATCCCTTCGCCCAGACCCTTGCCCAGCTCAGGCAGTTTCTTTGGACCGAACACCAGCAGGGCAATAAAGAAGATGACCAGCAGGTGCATCGGTTGAAATAGACCTTCAAGCATCGGAGCCTCCGAGACAAATCAGCAAGTTAGATCATACGCTAATGGCCGACGCAGGGAAAGGTCCGGCGACCACTCCTGGCGGCTTTGCGTTAGCTTTTTCAATCTTTTACGCGACCCGGGTGGGGTGAAGCGGTGAAGAGGGCCACGGCGGGGCGTGATTTCAATCACTAGTGAGCAAGGTTTTGCAGTTACCGACGTGACCTTACTGGCTTGGCTGGCGGGCAGTTAATGTCATGGAAGGGTTCTTTCTGACTGGAGTTACGCTCCGTTCGAACGGGCCCTGCGAGGTCGCGACAGCCGGCGAGAACCCCCCCGGCGCAGCGCGAGCCAATCCATGACGTGGGGAGTCCGGGTGAAGGTCAAGGCTTCGTTCTTTCTTCTGGTGGTTCTGGCGGCGACCGCCGCGTTTTCTTCCGATGGTCTCGCGGCTCCTCCGGCCGTGACTTCCACACAACTTGTGGCTTGGCTGATGGGTGGGGTTTCGAGCAGCCGTCTCGCGCAATTGGTCCAGGAGCGCGGACTCGCCAATTTGCCGACGCACAAGGAGTTGCGCGAACTGGAAGCGGCCGGTGCAGGGAAGGGCCTGATCAAGCTTTGTAACTCAGGGAAAGTTCTGTCGGCGCAGATCGGCCCCGAGATTCCCGAGGGATTGCTGAAGGCTTCGGCAGATTTGCGCGATCAGAAGTTTCATGAGGCGGAGATTGAGTTGCAGGCAGTGGTCGCGCGTTATGCGGACGATTCCGCGCTCCACCTTGCGCTGGGCACTGTCCTGCGGCAAGAGGAGAAGTGGGACGATTCCTACGACGAACTGGAGCAGGCACTGCGTTTGATGCCGGATCTCGCGGAGAATCACTCCGCGATGGCGTATCTCTTCTATCGACTGGACGACGGGCCAAACGCCGTGGCCGAGGCGCGGACAGCGCTGAGTATCGATCCGAAAAACGCTGACGCGTATCAGTATCTCGGGCTGGGCCACTATTCTCTGGGACAGTATCAGGCTGCTGTGCACGCCTATGGCGAAGCTTTGACTCGCGATCCGGACAACGCTGACACGTATTACGACATGGGGATCGCGTTGCATGCGGCGGGCGATTTGCCGGGAGCGCTTGCAGCGTATGAGAAGGCGATCAAGTTGCGTCCTGGATTCTGGGAAGCGCATTCGAATCTGGGGCTGATCCGCCACGAACAAGGCGATCTGACCAAGGCAGTCACGGAGTATCGCGAAGCCAAAAAAATCGCGCCCGACGAGGCCTCGGTGCGGAACAACCTGGCGAATACGTACTGCGATCAGGGAAATTTCGACACGGCAATCGGCGAGATGACGGAACTGTACCGGGAGCATCCGGAGTGGCAGCAGGGACACGCGTGCTTGGCCAGCGCTTACATGGCGAAGAACAAGTACGACGACGCCGTGGAGCAGTTGAAGTTGGCGGTGCAGCAGAATCCGACGGGATCGACCGAGCACAGGATTCTGGGACAGGCCTTGCTGATGGACAACAAGCCGGAAGAAGCCCTGCATGAACTGCGGATCGCGGTGTCCCTCAATCCGGACTCGGATGTGGCGCATCATCTGCTGGGCACGGTTCTGTTTCAGCAGGGGCAGTTGAACCAGGCGGAAAGAGAATTTCGCGAAGCGCTGCGCGTGAATGCCTCGGCCGACAATCATTACTCACTGGCCGCCTGTTTGATGAGTCTCGACCGCTATCAGGAGGCGCTGTCGGAGATCGACCTGGCCGCGAAACTGGATCCTGAACGGCAGTTGTATCGCGCGCGCCGCGAAGAGTTGTTGAAGCTAATAAACGACTCCAATCCGCAGTAAAAACTTCCGCGATGATCCGACCGGAACATGGTACGACCGGAAACTTCAGCCTTGAGCCCCGGTGGCTTTCTTCTTCGCTCCCGCTCCGCTCTTAGCGCCCTTTCTGGACTTGCCGTCAATCAGGTCCGCAATCGTCGTGTTCTCCAGAATCTTCGCTGCTGCATCGCGTACTTCCAGAAACACTTCGTACAGTGCCCGATGATCCGCGTCCTTCGCGATCAGCCCGCGCAACTGCTCGGCGTCGCCCATGGGGGCAAGCGGGCCATCGACCAACCGGATGATGTCGCTGAGGGGAATCTCGGACGGATTCCGCCGCAACTGATATCCCCCGCGCGCCCCGCGCACGCTGTCGACAATGCGGGCATTCTTCAACTCGAGCAAAATCAACTCCAGGAACTTCTCCGGCAAATCGCTCTCCGCAGCAATCTCGCGAATCTTGATTGCGCCCTGCTCGTGCCGCCGCGCCAGCGTCATCATCGCTTGCAGCGCGTACAGTCCTTTCTGCGAAATCTTCACTCGACCAATCCTCCGCCCACGCCCCGCATGATTGTCCTCCTTTTCGCAACAGTTGCCTAGAACCACTCAAGATGCCCGCCTCCCAACGATATACTGAAGAATCGAGTTCCCCACTCGAAGAGGCCGCCGGCGTGGACAACGCATTCCCATTGGTGATGATCGTGTTCTGGGCGGTCTTCTACGCCGTGCGACACTTCAGCCGGGACCGAGCCTCCGCCACCCGCAACCTCAACCAACAGGCCGACGCTTACGCAGCCCAGGGCGATCTTTCGCTTGAGGAACACACTGTCCAGGCCCTGATCAAGAAGGCCGAGCGCGCAGGAGGTCCCAACGGAATCGAAGTTGGCATCTACCTCCGCCGCCTCGCACGCGTCAAGATCAATCAGGGGGATCCGGCTGCTGCGATCCAGATTCTTCACCGCGTCCTCTCCATCCAGGAACGGAACCTTGGCGCCAACTCTACCGATCTCCTCCAAACTCTCGACTGGCTCGCACAACTCCTGCGCGGCAAAAACGAGCTCGATGCATCGGCCGCCCGGCTCCGCCGTATGCTCGCGATTCAGGCCGCAGCCTACGGAGAAAACGACCTGCGTTCAGCTCACGTTTACAACGGCCTCGGATTGGTCCTGCACCAAAAAGGCTCGGCTGAAGAAGCGATCCACGTCTTCCGCCGCGCTCTCGGAGTCCGCGAGAAGAACCCAAACTGCGCGAAGAACGATCTGGCCCTCAGTCTCAATAATCTTGGGAACGTACTTCAACAACAGAACCAACTCACAGAAGCCGAGCCACTCCTCAGGCGAGCGCTGGCCGTGTATGGCGACACTCTGCCGTCCGACAACCCCAGTTTTGTCGGCCCGCTCAATGGCCTCGCTGAGATACTTTGGAAGAAACAAGACTATGCTGCAGCCGAACCCCTTTTCCGCCGCGTGCTCGCAATCCAGGAGAAAGCCCTCGGAGAGGAAGACCCGAAACTGGTTCTTCCTCTGACTCAACTCGGTCGATTGCTTCTGCAAAGTCAGGACTATGCTGCCGCCGAACCGCATCTGCGCCGCGCCGTAGCCTTGCAGGAGAAGTCCGGCCCATCTGATTCAGTCGCTGTCGCTGAAGTCCTGGAGGCACTTGCCGCGGCCGTTCGCGGGAAAGGGGAACTTGCCGAATCCGCCGCGCTGCTTCGGCGTGTGCTCGCGATCAAAGAGAAATCCATGCCTCCCGAGAGCCCGGGCATCTCCACGACCCTCGGCATGCTGGGATGGACTCTCTGGCAGATGCACGAACTCGCCGAGGCCGAAACTCTCATCCGCCGTGCGCTTGAGATCGGCGAACGTGCCGGCGAGCAAGCCAACATGTTCGTCTCCAACCAACTGCTGAATCTGGGTCAGTTACTGCAGGAAAAGCGCGACTTCGCCAGCGCGGAGCGGCTCGTCTGGCGTTCGCTGGCGCTGCGGGAAAAAGCACTCGGAGCCGATCACGTCACCTGCGCGCAGACTGTCGAGGTGCTCGCCTCGCTGCGCATGGCCCAGCAAGATCCAAAGGGAGCCGTTCCTCTGCTACGTCAGGCTCTCAGTGTCAAGGAAAAAGGACTCAAGCCCACCGATCCCCAGATCGCCGTCTCGTTAGTGAATCTCGCACTGACACTGCCTCAGGCCGGCAAGGTCGACGAGACAGAAGTCCTGCTGCGTCGTGCTCTCCTGATTTACGAAAATGCCTTTGGCGCCGAGCATCGCGCCACCGCCTCAACCGTGTTTCAGCTCGCCTCATTTCTTCATCGCCGCGGCAAATTCGCCGACGCCGAGCCGCTCTATCGCCGCGCTCTCGCTCTCACTGAGAAATTATGCGGTCCTGAGCATGCAGAAACCGCCAGCATCATGGGTATGCTGGCCAAGCTTCTTCACGCCACCGGAGACGTTACCGGCGCACGCCTCCTGATGGGTCGCGCCTACAACGTCGCCTCAAGGACTCTCGGCGAAAAGCATCCCACCACGGTCGACATGAAGAACACCCTGAACGGTCTGATGATGAAATCCGCCTCGCTGCAGGTGAATTGAAACGGAAATTAGTTCTCTGGGGTTAATAGAAAAAGAAAGCGAACTAATCAGGTGGTCGCTACGTGAAGAAGGCTCTCAGTCGCGACCGCCGTCTGCGACAGACATCGCTTGTAGGCGTCGTGCATCCCTTCAAAAATCCGATCCCACGATGTGGTCAGCGCCTGCTCGCGCGCAGCCACCCGCATCGTCGAAAGCAGTTCAGGCTGTGTCATAAGCTGCGCAGTGTAAGAGGCGAACTCATCAAAGTTCCGCGCGATGTATCCTGTGCTTCCATGACACACGCTGAATTGTGGGCCGCCGCGATCCGTCACGACCGCCGGCACTCCAGACGCGAACGCCTCGAGCACAACCAACCCGAACGTATCCGTCTCCGAAGGAAATGCCAGCAAATCAAAATTCGCAAACTTCCGTGACAGTTCGCGCCCAGTCAAGACCCCGGTGAGTTCAATGCGCTGCATGTTCTCCCGCAGCCACGCGCTCTCCGCGCCTTCGCCGACGATCACGAACTGAAAATTGGTGTGCCCCATGCGCACCAGCGCCTGCTCCAGCCGTGCCAGCATGCGCACATTCTTCTCGGCAGTGAGCCGTCCGACATACCCGATGCGAAACGGCCCTTCACCCCGGTCGCGCAGTTCCGGCCGGAAGACTTCCGTATCGACCGCATGCGACATCAAGTAACAAGGCTTGCCCGTCGCCTGCTCGAGTAACCGGACCAGTTCGCGATTCGGTGCAAACAGCAGCCGCGGAATCTTGTAAAACCGAGCCGTCGCACGAAAACTCCATCGTTCTGCCGCCTCCGCAATCTTCTGCGCCAGTTCGTTCGGCAAGAACGAAAGCGCCGCCGACGCTCGTCTCCGCGAGTATTCATGCAGATTCGTCTGCCACGATGCCGCCAGCGGAATCTTCATCTTGTGCGCACACATGGCTCCTAGCGTTCCCACATCGCTCGGCCCGGTAATCTGCACCACATCCGCGCGGAACTCGTGCAGCAGTGCTTCGACTCTCTTGTAGTGCCGGAGAAACAGCAGATCGTAGTCATGCGCGCGGTCGAGTGGAAACTTAACCCGCCCTCGCTTCAACTGAATCCGGGTCACCGAACCTTCGAATGAAACTTCGTCTTGCGGCCCGGAATGAACCATGAAGAACGGGATGTCATGCCGCCGGGCAAATGCCGAAAAGTGCCGCGCAGTTTGTCCCACGCCGTCAATCTCGTGATAGACGCAAGGAAAATACGCGACTCGAGCACACTGCTTCTTCACAGAAATGCCTCAGTTGAGACAGTCTCCGTAGCCACCAAGATCGAGGAGTGATCTTTATGCCGATCGGTACCCTCTGAGTCAGGGAACAGGCACCGGAACGCGTGCTGTACCACCGCACTCTCCACCAGCCGGAGGCACGAAAAAACTCTCTCCACAAATGCCGGGGGCTTTTTCCAGAGAGACGAAATCGGCCGGTCGGCGCTACCGTCGTCACCCGGATGAAACACTCGATCATCCCACCGTCGCGATCCACTCGGAAAATGTGGATAGTGCCGTATCACGTCCAGCAGCGTTCGCGTGGTGCGCACGCTCATCGGTTCGGTATACTGCGGCATCAACAGCACGTGACTGTGCTGGTCCTTCCGGATTTCGCTCACAAACTCGCAGAAGCTCTCGGCTTCGGTAAGATTCACCGCGCCACTGGCGGTGCACCCGTGCCGGTCCCCGCCCGCAACCAGCGGACGGTTCCAACGGGCCGCCAACTCTTCCACCCGCCTGTTCTCCTTATGGCTGCGCGCCGCATTGATCTCAAATGCGTGCAGAAACTGCACGGCAGAGCTCAGAAACCGCTGAAGCACGTGCTCATCACGATGCACACCAATGCAGCTCTGCGTCCACAGCGGATGATTGAACACCACCAGCACATCGGGGAAACTGTCGAGCAGAGCCAGCAGCCCCAGGAGTCGCGCTTCGTTTGGGCTTTGCGTGTACGCCGCCATGTCGTCCATGATGGTCTGCGCTTGCGCGCTCGGCAGATTGTGTACACCTAAATGAAAAATGGTCCCCTGGAACGGAACACTCCACTCGAGCGAGATCGGCATCTGCGCGGTCTCAGCCGTGTCGCGCAGTAGCAAAGGCGCCTCGATCGTGTCATGGTCGGTCAGCGACACCAGGCTCTTCAGCCCCAGCACTTTTTCGATCTGATCTCGTTCCGTCTCATACGCCAGCCTCGGCGTCAATGGCGGCGTCCAATAAGCGCGCGTGAAGTCCACCGGGATCCGCGCCTTCCGACACTGCTCCTGCAGTGCCTCATGCAGCATCGGTCCTTTCCGCGCTAACTCTGGGATAAACCGGAGGCTCTCTTTGGAGCGGTTGGTGTGACCGTGAAGAGAGACTGCGGCCCGAGCCTCACGGACAAGCCCGGACTCCTGCCAGAAGCAAGAAATTCTTGTTTGGGGCATTTGTGGTTTTTCAGGTGTCAGGATTCGCAATTCTAGCCTAGGTCCGCCTGGATTGAATATGAATCTTTCATAAACGCTTCATATCTAGTTGGATGCAAGCTCCCCAGCTTTCCCATAGTGAAACGTAAAATGCCCTGTGGAAAACCGGAACTGCATTCCCAAATAGTTACGGACGTAACGACACATCCAGTAGATGTTGCGAAATCTCGCAGGGGAAAATGGGGCCAACCCCAGTCGGCGAACAAAATAGCAAAGCGCTAATCAGTTGCGAGGAATCTCTATGGTGCCATCGAAGGGACTCGAACCCCCACACCGTTGCCGGTACATGGACCTGAACCATGCGCGTCTGCCAATTCCGCCACGATGGCAAGTGGAACCACTGCAGCAGCCAGACAGCCGCCGCATCAGGAAGACCTGCTCCTTCATTCTACAGGCAGGAACGCGCCTGTCAAACCTTCGGCGCTCGCAACGAAGCCTCGTCGGAGCCAAACCACCCTGTAGCCCAAAACTGAGAGTCAATCTCAAATTGGAATTCCCCACGTTACTTTCGAGTCCTTGTTCCCCCCGCGAAATTCAAGCAGCATGACTCCAAGGGGCTGCTCGTCTGGAAGGCATGATCAATCTTGACTCGATGGAAGAGATGCTGCTTGAAAACGGCTGCACTCTCGATCGAATCTGCGCCGAGCTGGCGAAGATATTCTGTGTCCGCTCGACCGAGGTGGGCGTGCTCCGCGTCGAAGGAGACTTCCTGCGATTCCTCTACCCCGCGGAACTGCAAGAGGCGGGACGCATCCCGATCTCCGGAACCGGCGTCGCCGCAAAAACCGCAAGAACCAAACAGTCGGAACTTTACAATAATTTCGCCAACGTCCCGCACCGCACTGTTTTTGAACTGATCAAGCTGAAAGATGGACAGCCTGAAGCACCCGATGACGACGCGCCGCCAAAAATCCAGAAGCTGATGTCCGCTCCGATCCTGGGAGAACGCAAGAAAGTCCTCGGCGTCGTTCAGGTATCGCGCAAAGGCGTTCATCCCGCAGCTGCAGGACCCGACTTTACCACCAAGGAACTCGAAGACCTCGAGCGCACTGCACGCCGTGTCGCAATTCTGAAGCCCGAAGTCCTCCTCGGAGAACCCAAAAAGCCCCGCTGGCGTCTGGAACTGCAAAACGAACAAAAGAAAAAGCCGAGGCCGCCTCGCCGCGAGTCCCGTTCATAGCGCATTTTGCGACCCCAATTGACTCCGCGCCGTTCTACTCCAGCTTTGCGTTCATCGTAATCTTAGCGTTCAGCACCTTCGATACCGGACATCCCTTCTCCGCCGCCTCGGCATACTTCTGAAAGGTCGCCGCGTCCGCACCTGGCACCTTGCCGACCACATCGATGTGGCTCGCGGTGATCGTCCATCCCGAATCCAGCTTTTCCATCGTCAGCGTGACGTTAGTCGAGATGCTCTCCGGCGTCAGATTCGCCGTCCCCAACTGCGCCGACAATGCCATCGAGAAACATCCTGCATGCGCTGCCGCAATCAACTCCTCCGGGTTTGTTCCCGGGGCATTCTCAAACCGTGTGACAAACGAGTATTGCGTGTTGTTCAGTACCCCACCCGGAGCCGAAATCGTCCCCTTCCCATCCTTCAGCCCACCCTTCCAAACCGCACTAGCCCTCCGTTGCATGACACTCTCCTTGCAGAATTTGGATGAAGTCCGCGCAGCCATTGTAGACGGATTTTCTTTTCTGCGTCCTCGTGGGGCAGAATGGTCGGCTCCCATGAATGTCACGGCTAGAGAAGAAACTGAAGGGAATTGGGAGGATCTGCGGTTCTAGCCAACGACCAACGACGAACGACCGGCGTCTTTAGTAGAAATCCGAACAGCTCAAATAAAACCCACACTGCGGACACTTCAACTTGCAACGACTCTCCCGCAATTTGGCCGAGCAGTTCGGACAATACTGCCCCGGATCAGCGTTCTTTTGCGCTCGAGCTTGATTCTCGCTAGGTGCGCTCTGCTGAAGGTCGGGATTCACGTATCCCACCGTACGCCGCCCACACACTGTTCTGCAAGTGTCAGCGTTTGCATCGTCAGGAATCTGGCCACAGC
>Ga0335078_10013615_pt1 | contig 12057 bp, 12 predicted proteins | sample Lox_Sample_32_FD_206711 | JGI IMG/M metagenome (GOLD analysis project Ga0335078, IMG submission 206711) | Soil microbial communities from Loxahatchee National Wildlife Refuge, Florida, United States - Lox_Sample_3.2 | ecosystem: Environmental > Terrestrial > Soil > Wetlands | place: USA... | reverse complement strand
TGCCGATGTACAGCACTTCCCCCGCCGCGCCCCGGAACAGGTATACGCCTGGTCGGGCGGGTAACGCCCTCAACTGCTCGTGAACGCGATCCGACGCCACACAGCAACCGTAGCCGCCTTCCTGGCTCTCACGCTCGCTTCGGCGGCGCACGCCGGCGGGCCGACGATGCTCCTCGGCGCGACCGAGGACGCGGTCCGCTCGCAGAACCCGCAGGTGGCGCAGGCGCAGATGGACCTCATCGCGCAGGCGGGCTTCCGAGCGGTCCGGATCACGCAGCTGTGGGCGCCCGGGCAGACCCAGCTCACCGCGCAGGACCAGACGATCCTCGCGAACGTCATGAACGCCGCGAAGAAGGACGGGATCGAGGTCCTGACGACGGTCATGAACTACGGCAGCAAGACAACGCCGCTCTCCGACACCGACCAAGCCGACTTCGCGGCGTTCGCGGCCTCCGTCGTCCGCACCGCCGGCGTGCGCCACCTGATCGTCGGCAACGAACCGAACCTCAACCGCTACTGGCTGCCGCAGTTCGACGCGAACGGCGCCGACGTGGCCGCGCCCGCGTACGAGTCGCTCCTCGCGCGCACGTACGACGCTGTGAAGGCCGTCGACCCGTCGGTCGAGGTGATCGGAGGAGCGCTCGCCCCCCGCGGCGGCGACGTCGGCGGCGGTATCCGTCCGACCCACTCCCCCACCGCGTTCATCGCCGACATGGGCGCTGCGTACCGCGCCAGCGGGAGGACGACGCCGATCATGGATGCGCTCTCGCTCCATCCCTATGAGGAGCACTCGAGCGTCGCGCCCGCAGAGGGGGTCCACCCGAACTCGACGACGATCGAGCTCGCCGACTACGGGAAGCTCGTGACGCTCCTTGGGCAGGCGTTCGACGGGACCGCGCAGCAGGGGTCGACGCTTCCGATCTACTTCGACGAGTTCGGGGTCGAGTCGCAGATCCCGCCGGCGAAGCAGTCGCTGTACACCGGGACCGAAGTGGCGGTGACGCAGCCGGTCGACGAGGCGACGCAGGCGGCCTACTACAAGCAGGCGATGCAGCTCGCGTTCTGCGATCCGAACGTCCGCGGCTTCTTCATCTTCCACGCGGTCGACGAGAAGGCGATGGCCGGCTGGCAGTCGGGGCTCTACTACCCGGACAACACGCCGAAGTCGAGCCTGCCGGCGGTCCGGACGGCGATGGAGCTCGCCCGCCGCGGCGTTATCGCGAAGTGCCCGGGCATGGAGCTGACCCCGAAGGCGACGGTCGTCCAGAGCGGGCCCGCGTTGACGGTCACGTGCGACATCGACTGCTCGCTCGTCGTCCAGCTCTACCGGGGCGCGGGGAAGCTGCTCGTGTCGAAGCGGTGGCACGCAATCGGCGGGCAGCCGGAAACGCTGCCCGTGCGCGTGCCGGTGGCGAAGGCGACGTACCGGCTGCGGCTCTCGCTCGTCGCCCCGGTCAACCCCGGTCCTGCAGGTCTGATCCGCCGCGTGGTCGCGCCCGGGTAACCTTCGCCGAGGTGGACGGCCAGTACGTCGCATACACGTTCTACCGCGTCGATCCGGCGTGGCGGCGGCTCCCGGTCGAGGAGCGGCAGGCGGGCAAGGAGGCCTTCGCGGAGACGATCGAGGAGCTCTCCGACCGCTTCGACGCGCTTCGCTGCTATACGACGACGGGCGTCCGCCCGGAGGTGGACCTCTTCTTCTGGAAGATCACGTCCCGCTACGAGGATCTGCTCGAGCTGGGCACGGCACTGAACGCGACGCCGCTCGCGTCGTGGCTCGAGACGCCGTACTCGTACCTCGCGACGACGAAGGCGTCGTCGTACACGAACGCACGCCGGCCGCGGAGGATCGTCCCGAAGGGCTCGCCGTACCTCGTCGTCTATCCGTTCGTGAAGGTGCGCCCGTGGTATGCGCTCTCCGAGGATGCCCGGCAGCGGGCGATGGACGAGCACATGCGCGTCGGCCACGCGTTCGCAACGATCCACAACCACACGACGTACTCGTTCGGCATCGACGACCAGGAGTTCATGACCGCGTTCGAGTGCGACGAGCCCGCCGACTTCATGCACCTCATGCTCACACTGCGCGAGAGCGAGGCGTCGCGCTACACCGAGCGCGACACGCCGATCTTCGTCGGCCGCTACGTGTCGGTCAAGGCAGCACTGGACGCGCTCGACGGAGCCGGCGTCCGCGCCGAGGCCTGAGCTCTCCCGAGCGACGCGATCACGAGACCGGAGAGGATCCCGGCCGCGCCGAGCAGCTGCAGCCACGAGGGCGACTCGCCGAGGATGAGCGCCGCGAACGCGACCGAGCACACCGGCTGCAGCGTGAGGGAGACCGACGTCACGACCGCCGGCAGGCGCGAAAGCGAGATGGAGATGAAGAGCCAGCCCGCGGCTTGCGACGAGAGTGCGAGCAGCACGAGCCAGCCCTGTGCGGACCACGACGGCGTGAGATCGAGATCGCCGACGGTCGCACCGACGAGGAGGCAGCCGAGCGCACACGAGAGCGTCGCGTCGAAGAGCGGTCCTGCCGGACCGACGACGCCGCGCTGGCCGAGGCGAAGCACGAGGAGGAAGCAGGTGTACGCAAGCCCGGTGAAGACGCCGAAGACTGCGCCGCGCCCGGGGTTCGATCCGTATGCGCCGTGGTCGAGCGCGCCGGAGATGAGGAGGACGCCGACAGCGACGACGGGGATTGCGACGAGCGACGACCGATGCGGCCGCTCGTGGAAGAGGAGCCACGCGAGGAGGCCGACGAGCACGACCTGGGTGTTCCCGAGCACCGTCGCAAGCCCGGCACCCACGAGGTCGATGGCGTTGTGCCAGAGGATGAGGTCGGCGGTGAAGAACAGCCCGGCCGCCCAGGCGAACGCGCGCATGCGCAAGGGTCGCGTGCCCCAGCGTCGCTCCTCCCAGATCACGATCGGCCACAGCACGGGGAGCGCCCAGAAGCAGCGGTAGAACGCGCCGGTCGACGGCGAGACGTGCGAGAGGCGGAAGAGGATTCCCGAGAACGCGATGGCGGCCGCGCCGAGGAAGACCGTGATCTCCGGCCTCCTGGCCAGGGCGGAGGGCGACACTAGGAGTAGGTGTGCTGGTCGCGCCACGTGCGCCACATGGCGAGCCCGGCGAGGACGAGGACGGCGACGAAGGCGAGGATCTGCAGCCCGCGCGCGCCGCCGTACCAGTCGACCCCGAGGTCGGCGACCGCGAGGGCCGCCCCGCCGTAGAAGACGATGCGGGCGCGGAGCGGCCACTGCGCGATCTCCTCACGCCGCTCCCGCCACATGAGGAAGATGAAGAAGGCGATCGCGAGCAGGAACGCGATCCGCGCGAGAATGACGAGCGCGGCGAGCGTCGCCTCGAGCTGGAGCACGACGATCACCGCGACGATCGCGAGGATGATGAGGAACCCGCGCAGAGTCGGGTTCATCCGTGAGAAGAAGCTCATCCGGTCATGTACGCGCGCACCGCGAGCGCTCCTGCCGTCAGGGTAGCGCCGGCGAACCACGCGAGCCGGCCGCGCCGCTCGGCGGGCGCGTAGATCCACGGGGAGAGGACGGCGAGGAGCGAGAGCGTCCCGTACAGGTAGTGGAGCTTCTCCGGCGCCCGCCGATGGTCGGAGAGCAGCAGGAGGCCGAGCGCGACCTGAGCGACGAGCACGGACTGCGCGAGGGCGAGGAGATGCGTGACGATGGCGCGCGGCTCACGCTTGCGGAGGTACGTGATGCCGGCAACGAGCGCCGCGGCCCAGGTCACCGCGAGCACGACGAACGCGACCGCATGGTGGATCGATAGCATCAGCCTACGATGATCTCAGAGGGACAACCTGCACCCGACTTCGAGCTGACGAGCGACAACGGGGAGACGGTCAAGCTGTCGGACCTCCGCGGCAAGCCGGTCGTCCTCTACTTCTATCCGAAGGACGACACGCCCGGTTGCACGACGCAGGCGTGCGGGATCCGCGACGCGTACGGCGAGTTCGAGGAGGCGGGGGCGGTCGTGCTCGGCGTCTCGCCCGACGACGAGCGCTCCCATGTGAAGTTCCGGGACAAGTACGGGCTGCCGTTCACCCTCCTCGCCGACACCGAGCACGAGGTCGCCGAGCTCTACGACGTCTGGGGCGAGCGCAAGTACATGGGGAAGGCGTACATGGGGATCAACCGCTCGACGTTCGTCATCGGCCCCGACGGGACCGTGAGGAAGGCGATGTACGGCGTGAAGGCGGATACGCACGCCGACGCCGTCCTCGCCGTCCTGCGCGCGTAGCGCAGCGCGGGAGAAGGAGAGGCGAAGCGCCGCATCACTTCGCCTCTCCACCTCCGACGTGGAAGGAGACTCCTGCCGCATCGGAGCCTGCGATGGGGCATCCATCGGCAGGGGCGTGCCGCTTCACCGACTGCTCGTTCGGTGGTTCCGAAGACCGGTTCACCCCGGCCGGCTACGGGATCCGTGTGTCCTCGGCTGCGCGGGCCATCTGCTTCTCGTCCTCCGTCAACCGGGTCGGGTCGACCGGCGCGACAAGCGTCCAGTGGCCCCCGACCGGGCAGCGCTGGAAGCGCCACCAGCCGAGGCGGACCGACGTGAGCGACGCGCCCGGAATCCAGACGGTCGTGAACAGGTGCCCGTCCCGGCAGCGGACGATCACCTTGCCGGGGAGCGGATACCCGCGCCGACGTGCGGCGAGCGTGCCGGCGGCGTAGAGGCCGAGAACGGCTCCGAGGAGCTTCCGATTCCTGCGAAGGGCTCTCACGCGTCCACCCTACGCCGATTTCACTCGATCGAGGGCCTTGCGGCCGAGCGCTGCCTGTTGTAAACCGTCCTCACCATGGTGGGGGGACCGGCATGGGGTGCGGCAGTGCTGGCCGGCGTGTCGATCGTCGTTTCGGCGGTCGCGGGATCGTCGAGCCCGAGCCTGCCGCCGGCGAGCGGCTTCGGGGGCACCGCCCCGGTTCGGATCGCGCATGTCGGCACGATCCAAGTCGAGCTCGGCCCGACGAGGTCGGGCCGGATGCACCGGGTCGCATGTGCGACAACGACGGACACGGGCACGACCTGTTACGTCGGCGCGCCCTAGCCGAAGCGACACGGTGACGGCTTCACCGGGCGTCCCGCCTACGATTGGAGGACGATGCCCGTCTTCCCGCCGCTCGTCGCACTCGTCGCGAGCATCGCCGGTTACCAGATCCCCGTCGTCTGCCAGCCGCTCACGCCCGGTACGAGCACGATGGCGACCATCGCCGTCTCGACAGCCGGCTCCGAGCCGTCCACGACCCAAGGAACATGGCCGAACACGACGGTCGAAGGGGGCCTCACCGCCTTTTGGCGCTACGTGCCGCCCGGGTCCGTCGTCACGGTGACCGTCGCCGGGCAGACCGTCACGCTCCCGAACACCCCGTCCGATACGCCGTACACGGACGAGAACCCTCCGCCGGCCGGCCTCAAGGGCGAGGTCGCCGTCCCGGTGTTCGTGGCGATCGACCAGGCCGACTGCGACAAGTACACGAGCACGAGCGCGGCCTTCCGCGGCCGCGCGCTCATCGTCGCGGTCCACGAAGCGATGCACGTGCGGTACGCGGACGGCAACGAGGCACTGACGGAGTGTCGGGCGATGAAGACGTTTCCGTACTTGCTCACCAGTCTGTTCCCGTCGATCGCGGACCCGGGTCCGTCGCCCAAGAAGCCGCGCGACCACAAGGCACTGACACGATGGAAGCGCGCGTACGCCGCGTGGCTCGTCCGCGCACGGCCGTGGAAGGCGCAGCAGGCTCTCGAGGCGGCGATGACGAAGGCCGCGCAGGCATACGACGCGAGCCTCCCGAAGCAGTACCACGGCCGCAGCTGCTAACCCGGCGAGCCTCTATGCGGATGAGAGGACTTGAACCTCCACGGGGTTTCCCCCACACGGACCTGAACCGTGCGCGTCTACCAATTCCGCCACATCCGCAGGCGGCGGACAGTGTAGCCGGGCTACCGTTGTCGCACTGAGCCGTCTCGCCCCTGCACCGGCGCTCTTCACGGCCGTGCTCGTGCTCCTCGGCGCGGGCGGCGCCGCCGCGCGCACGACTGCCGGACCGGCGGGCGGAGCGACGACGGAGGTCGTCGTCACCCTTCCGCAGCCGCCCCTCGCGAAGGCGATCCTCGAGGACCGCGCCCTCGCGGCCGCGGCCACGACGCAGCACAGGCTCGACCTCCGTGCGCCGGCGGCGGTCTCGTATCTCCGCACGCTCGCCGCCGCGCAGCGCGAGCTGCAGAGCCGGGTCGTCGCGGCGATCCCGTCCGCGCGCGTCCGCTGGCATTACCGCGTCGTGGCCGACGGCGTCGCCGTCGAGCTCCCCATCTCCCAGCTGGCACGCCTCGAGTCGATGCGCGGGGTGACCGTCTGGCCGAGCGTCACGTACCACGAGCAGCTCGACCGTACGCCGCAGCTCATCGGCGCTCCGGAAGTGTGGGGCCCGACGCTCGCCACTGCGGGCCAAGGGATGAAGATCGGGATCATCGATGACGGTCTCGACCAGACGCACATCTTCTTCAGCCCCGCCGGCTTCTCGTATCCGGCCGGATTCCCGAAGGGAAACACGGAATACACGACGCCGAAGGTGATCGTCGCGCGCGCGTTCGCACCCGCCGAGCCGAAGTGGAAGTACGCAGCCACGCCGTTCGATCCGGTCGACTCCGACCACGCGACGAACGTCGCCGGCATCGCCGCGGGCGACTACAACACGATCGCGAACGTCCAGGGGCACCAGTACCACGTCTCGGGCATCGCGCCGAAGGCGTATCTCGGCAACTACAAGGTCCTGACGATCCCGACGCCCCAGTTCGGTCTCGACGGGAACTCGCCGGAGATCGTCGCCGGCATCGAGGCGGCCGTGAGCGACGGGATGAACGTCATCAACCTCTCGCTCGGCGAGCCCGAGGTCGAGCCGACACGCGACATCGTCGTGCAGGCGATCGACGCCGCCGCCGACGCAGGCGTCGTCCCTGTCATCGCCGCCGGCAACGACTTCGACGACGACGGGCACGGCTCGGTCGGCTCGCCCGGAACCGCCCCGGAGGCGATCACGGTGGCGGCGTCGACGGAGGGCGACGACGGGCCGGCCGACCAGATCGCATCGTTCTCGTCGTCGGGCCCGACGCCGATCTCGCTGCAGATGAAGCCGGACGTCGACGCGCCGGGCGTCGACATCCTCTCCTCGCTTCCGCGGAACACGTGGTCGCCGCACGACTGGAGCGGAACGAGCATGGCGACCCCCCACGTCGCGGGCGCAGCGGCGGTCCTCATGCAGCGCCATCCGACGTGGACGGTGGCACAGGTCAAGTCCGCGCTCGAGTCGACGGGCGACCCGGTCTGGACCAGCGACTCGACCACCCTCGAGACGACCTCGATTCGCGAGGGCGGCGGCCGAATCGATCTCCCGCGCGCGGACGACCCGCTGCTCTTCACCTCCCCCACCGGCCTCTCGTTCGGGCTCGTGAAGCCGGGGACGACGTCGACGCAGACGCTGCAGACGACCGACGCCGGCGGCGGCCCCGATCCGTGGACCGTGACGGTGGAGGGCCAGCAGACACCGCCGGGCGCGACGCTCACGCCGTCGGTGCCGACCGTCGTCGCCGGCACGGCAATCGGCATCACGCTGACGACGGCCGCAACAGCTGCACAGGGAGACGCGACGGGGTTCGTGCTGCTCACGCGCGGCACCGACGTGCGGCGCGTCCCGTACTGGTTCCGCGTCGAGTCGCCCGAGCTCGGCACCGAGCACGCGACGACGATCGTGCGCCCGGGGATCTACAGCGGCGACACGAAGGGCAAGCCGTCGCTCGTCTCCTCGTACCGGTACCCGGATGCAGGTCCGGTTCCGCTCTCCCTCGGTGGACCCGAGCAGGTGTTCCGCTTCGTGCTGACGAAGCCGGTGGCGAACTTCGGCGTCGCGGTCATCTCGAAGGGCAAGGGTGTGGACGTCGAACCGCGGCTCGTGAAAGACGCGGACGAGAACCGCCTCGTCGGCTACACCGGACTGCCCACGGACCTCAATCCGTACTCGAACTTCGGCGACAACGAGCCCGTCGTCGGCGCGGTGCTGCCCGTGCCGGGCGTCTACGACTTCGTGTTCGACACGCGCACCGGAGCACGCCCCGGAGCCTTCACGTTCCGGTTCTGGGTCGACGACACCACCCCGCCGACGGCGCGGCTGATGACGCCGACGGTGCGCCGCCGTGCCTCGCTCGAGCTCGCCGTCAGCGACCGCGGTTCCGGCGTCGATCCCGCCTCCATCGTGGTGAAGCTCGACGGTTCGCCGTCGACGTGGAAGTACGCGCGCGGGCGCGTGACGGTGCCGACCGCCGGGCTCAAAGCCGGCCGGCACACGGTGCGGCTCACCGTGGCCGACTACCAGGAGACGAAGAACATGGAGGACGTCGGCCCGATCCTCCCGAACACGCGGACCTTCACCGCGTCCTTCACCGTCCGCTGAAGCGGACGGTCTAGCGGCGGTCGGTCTCTTCGATCGTCGGGAGGTTCGCGAGGTCGCGTTCGACGCTCGCGGCGAAGTCGTCCGCGTCGCTCTCGACGACGTGGAGCGTCGCCTTCCGCTTCGCCCGGTGCCGGCGGCGGCGCGCATCCGCGCCCAGCCGGGGTGCAAGGCGGGGCCACTCGGCTCCGGCAAACACCGCGACGGCGATCGCGAGCAGGGCGATATACAGCCAGCTCACGGAAGGATCCTAGCGAAGCTCCGGCGGGCCATGATGTGCGCGCTTACGAGGCGACAGCCGCGCCGAAGAGCTCCTCGAGCTTGCGCTCGAGATAGCCGAGGTACGGCTCGGGATCGATCGGTCCGCCGACGGCGCGCTCCAGGAGCTCCCGCGGCTCGTACAAGCGTCCGTATCGGTGGACGTGCTCGCGCAGCCACTCGACGAGCGGGTCGAACTCCCCGTGCTCGAACTGCTCGTCGAAATCGCCGAGGTCGGCCTCGGCACGCTCCCACAGCTGGACGGAGACGACGTTCCCGAGCTGGTACGTCGGGAAGTAGCCGAGGCTCATGTCCGACCAGTGCACGTCCTGCAGGCAGCCGTTCGCGAGATCAGGCGGCCGGACGCCGAGGTACTCGACCATCCTCGCGTCGAACGCATCCGGCAGGTCGCGCGGATGCAGGCTGCCCGCGAGCAGTTCCCGCTCGATCTCGAAGCGCAGGACGACGTGGAGGCCGTACGTGACCTCGTCGGCGTCGACGCGACGCAGCGTGGGCTGCACCTTATTGAGCGCACGATGGAACGTCTCGAGCGGAACGGACTGAAACGTCGGCATCTCGCGTTGGAGGAGCGGATAGAAGAATCGCCATGTCGACAGCCGGCGTCCGACGAGGTTCTCCCACAGGCGGCTCTGCGACTCGTGGAATGCAGACGAGACGCCGTCCGCAAGTGAGGTGCGCGCGTACCGCGGATCGACCTGGCGCTCGTACAGACCGTGACCGAACTCGTGCAGGCAGGAGAGAATCCCGTGGACGTTGTCGGCATCGAAGCGGGTCGTCAGACGGATGTCACCGGTCGCGAGCGAGACCTCGAACGGGTGCACCGTGTCGTCGAGGCGCCATGCGTCGTCGTCCATCCCCCACGCCCGCATGATCTCCATCGACACGCGCCGCTGCGCCTCGTACGAGAACGTGCCATGGAGGCAGGAGTCGTCGACCGGATCGCCTTCCGTGACCGCGCGGATGAGCGGCACGAGGCGCTCCTTCAGCCTGGCGAAGATCGCCACGACCTCTGCGGTCGTCATCCCCGGCTCGTAGTCGTCGAGGAGCACGTCGTACGGGTCGTCGTGCGGAGCGAAGCACTCGACGTACTGCCCGCGCAGGTCGAGGTTGCGCTCGATGTGCGGGAGCATGACCGAGTAGTCGTTCTCGGCGCGCGCCTGCAGCCACGCGCGGTACCCGAGCGAGCCGGCGCGCTCGAGCTCAGCTTGCAGCGCGGGCGGAACGCACACCGCCTTCTCGTAGTCGCGACGCGCGACGCGGACGACGCCGGCCTCGAACGAGTCGGGGTCGTGCGCCTCCTCGAACGGGCGCAGCTCCTCGAGCAGCTCGCCGAGCGCAGGATCGACGCGCCGCTCGTGCGCGGCGGCCTCCACGGTTGCGCGCTGCTCCGCACGCGCAGTCGCGCCGGCAGGGGGCATCTTCGTCTCCTCGTCCCAGCCGAGGAGGGTCCCCGCCCGTACGAGATCGTCGATCGCCCCGAGCCGATGCAACAGCTCGTCGAACCGGTCGTTCAAAGCTCCCCGGGTTGGACTCGAACCAACAACCCTCCGGTTAACAGCCGGATGCTCTGCCAATTGAGCTACCGGGGATCGGCGGCGGCCATTGTAGCCAGGCTCTCGATCTCCTCCCGGAGCTCCGCGACCTTCTCGGCGAGCGGCTTGCGCCGCTCGGGGGGAGCGCTTCGCAGCTCCTCCTGCAGGCGCCGCTCCTTCAGGCGGAGCAGGAGCTGCTTGGCGGTGAGGACCGTGATGTCGTCTTCGTCCGCGCGTGCGTACAACTCGGCGAGGAGGGCGGTGAGCTCGGCATCCTCGCGCTCCTCGCCGAGGAGATACGCGCGGGCACGCCGATGCAGAGGATCGGAGAAGTGCTCAGGCCCGAGCTCGGAGAGCCAGCGCTTCAGCTCGTCGTGGGCGGCGACGCCCGCGAGCGCGCTTCGCTCCAGTCGGACCCCCGCGTCGAGGAGCCGCGGCGAGAGCGCGAGCCCAGTCGACCGTCCGCGCGGGGCAAGCGCGGCCTGCGTCTCGGGAGGCAGGTCGAGCAGGTCGGTGGCGAGCCGGCGCGCGTCGAGATGCTCGGGAGAGTCAGGCTGCGCGTGGAGGAAGCCCTCGATCGCGCCGAACGCCGCGTTCTTGTCAGCCGCCCGCTCGTGGAACAGGCGCACGCGATGCACGAGATAGCTGACGGGTGCTGCGAGCTGCCGTTCGAACGCCGCCGGATCGTCGGCGGGATCGGTGCCCTTCGGCAGAGAGACGACCTGGACGGTGAAGCCTTTGGCGACCGCGAGCTCCATCCCACGGAGGGTCGCGTCCTGACCGGCGGCGTCCGCGTCGAAGCAGAGATAGAGCCTGCGGGTGAACTTCCAGAGCTCGTCGAGCTGCTTCTGCGTGAGCGCAGTCCCCATCGACGCGACCACCGGCTGGAACCCCGCCTGGCGGAGCGCGAGCACGTCGGTGTTGCCCTCGACGATCACCGCGCGGTCCTCCTTCGCGATCGCCTGCCGCGCCGAGTCGAGCCCGTACAACAGGTCGCCCTTCTTGAAGAGGTCGCTCTCCGGGGAGTTGACGTACTTCGCCTGCAGCGGGTCGTCGTCGTGGAGCTTGCGCGCCTGGAACCCGCGCACGTGGCCGCGCGCGTCGGTGAGGGGGAACACGAGGCGACGGCCGAAGTAGTCGCTGCCGCGCCGGTTCGCGAGGCCCGTCGCGAGAAGCTCCGACAGGTCGTATCCCTCCTGCAGCGCGCGCCGCGCGAGCGTCGGCCCGCCGAGCGCGTATCCGAGCCGGAACTGCTTGCAGACGTCCTCTCCGAGTCCCCGGCCGCTCAGGTACTCGCGCGCGAACGCGCCCTGATCGCTCTCCCACAGCACCCGCTCGTAGAACGTCGCAGCCCGTTCGAGCAGCTGCTCGAGATGCTGCCGGCGGCGGCGCGCGTTCTGTGCCTCCGCGGAGATCTCCTCGTACTCGAGTTCGACGCCGAAGCGTCGTGCGAGGAACTCGATTGCGCCGACGAAGTCCGTCTGCTCGAGCTTCTCGACGAACGCGATCGCGTCCCCTCCCTCGCCGCAGCCGAAGCACTTGAACGTCCCGCGCGCAGGCGTGACGATGAAGCTCGGCGTCCGCTCCTGGTGGAAGGGGCAGAGGCCCTTGTATGTGCCGCCCGTCTTGCGGAGCCGGACGTAGTCCTCGACGAGCGGGAGGATCTCCGTGGCCGACTTCACCGCGTCCACCGAGCTGTCGGCGATCCGCGGCATCACGAATACGCCAGCGCGAAGCGGTCGGTCATGCCGGCGAGGTAGTCGGTCGCGTCG
>Ga0335078_10013614_pt1 | contig 12057 bp, 11 predicted proteins | sample Lox_Sample_32_FD_206711 | JGI IMG/M metagenome (GOLD analysis project Ga0335078, IMG submission 206711) | Soil microbial communities from Loxahatchee National Wildlife Refuge, Florida, United States - Lox_Sample_3.2 | ecosystem: Environmental > Terrestrial > Soil > Wetlands | place: USA... | reverse complement strand
CGTGGTGCCGGGCAACATCGCCGACATCCTGTTCGACGCCGCCGGCATGGTCAGCGAGTCGGACAAGCACGATCTCGAGCAGGCGTTCGGGCTCGACAAGCCGATTCCGGTCCAGTACGCCGCCTGGATCGGCGGCCTGGCCCGCGGCGACCTCGGCTATTCCTACGTCACCGAGCGTCCGGCGATCGAGGAGATCGCGCCGCGCATCCCGACGACCGCCAAGCTCGCCGGCCTGGCGCTCGGCTTCGCGGTGCTGATCGGCGTGCCGCTCGGCGTCGTGAGCGCGGTGCGCCAGAACACGCCGCTCGACTACGTGCTGCGCGTGGTGAGTCTGAGCGGCCTGTCGATGCCGGCGTTCTGGCTCGGGCTCCTGATCCTGATGGCGTTCGTCGCGCGCTTCGGCACGATCCCGATCTACACCGAGCCGCCGGCGACGGCATGGGACGAGCTCCTGCTGCTCAGCGTTCCGGCGGCCGCCGTCGGGTTCCGCAGCTCGGCTCTGATGATGCGGCTGACGCGCTCCTCGATGCTCGAGGTCATGCGCCAGGACTACATCCGCACCGCGCGGTCCAAGGGGGCGTCGGAGACGACGGTCAACTTCCACCACGCGCTGCGCAACGCGATCCTGCCGATCATCACCGTGATCGGCATCGAGGCGGCGTTCCTGATGGGTGGTCTGATCGTCACCGAGACGGTCTTCAACATCCCCGGCGTCGCGCGCTATCTGGTCGAGGCGATCCGTTGGCGGGACTACCCGATCGTGCAGAACCTGGTGATGTTCATCGCCGTGATCGTCGTAACGATCAACTTCGTCGTCGACATGACCTACGCGGCGCTCGACCCGCGCATCCGCTACGGCGACTGAGGGCAGAGCCGTGTACGTCGTCGATGTCGACAGCGAATTGGCCAAGGCGGGCGTCCATGCGCGCGGCGGCTGGGGCCAGCTCCGCTTCTTCGTGCGCCGCTATCCGTTGGGCGCGATCGGCGCGGCCTTGATGGCGCTGTTCGTGTTCGCCGCCGTGTTCGCCGACGTGATCACGGTCTACAGCCCGCTCAGCACCAACGCCGCGATTTCGCTCGCGCCGCCCAGCGCCGCCCACTGGCTGGGCGCGGATTTCATGGGCCGCGACGTCTACAGCCGCATCATTTACGGCGCGCGCATCTCGTTGGCGGTCGGCCTCGGCGCGAGCGCGCTCGGCGGCTCGATCGGCATCGTCGTCGGGCTGATGTCGGGCTATCTCGGCGGTTGGGTCGATCTGGTGACCCAGCGCGTCATCGACATGCTGCAGTCGCTGCCGCTCCTGGTGCTGGCGCTCGTGATGGCGGCGTCGCTCGGGCCGTCGCTGCACAACACCATCGTCGCGATATCGATCCCGCTGATCCCCTACACGGCCCGGGTGGTGCGCGCCAACACGCTGGCGCTGCGCGAGATGCCGTTTGTCGAGGCCGCCAAGGCGGTCGGCATGAGCGAACTGCGCATTGCGGTGCGCCACGTCCTGCCCAACACCTTGGCGCCCCTCATCGTGCTGGCGACCGCGCAGCTCGGCTCGGCGATCCTGGTCGAAGCGTCGCTGTCGTTCCTCGGCCTCGGCATCCCGGAACCCCATCCGTCGTGGGGCCGCATGCTGTCGGAGTCGGCGGCCGAATACGTGCGCACCGCGCCCTGGCTCGTGGTCTTCCCGGGCTTGGCGATCAGTCTCGTGGTGTTCGGCACCAACCTGCTGGGCGACGCGCTGCGCGACCTGCTCGACCCTCGGCAACGCAGCTGATGGACCGTACCCCGGTCGATGCGGCGGCCGTGCTGGAGGTCGAGGACCTCCGAACCGTGTTCTTCACCCGCCAGGGCCTGGTCAAGGCGGTCGACGGCGTGTCGTTCTCGCTGCGCCGCGGCGAGATCCTCGCCGTGGTCGGCGAGTCGGGGTGCGGCAAGAGCATGACGGCTCTGTCGATCATGCGTCTGGTGCCGAGTCCGCCGGGCCGGATCGTCGGCGGCGCGGTGCGGCTCGAGGGCCGCGACCTGCTCGGGCTCGACGAGGCCGCGATGCGGGCGCTGCGCGGCAACGCGATCTCGATGATCTTCCAGGAGCCGATGACGTCGCTCAATCCCGTGTTCACGATCGGCGACCAGATCGCCGAGGCGTTCCGCCTGCACCAGAACTTGTCGCGCGGCGCGGCGCGCGACAAGGCCGTCGACATGCTGCGCCGCGTGCGCATCTCCGAGCCGGCTCGCCGCGCCGGCGAGTATCCGCACCAGATGTCGGGCGGCATGCGCCAGCGCGCGATGATCGCGATGGCGCTCGCCTGCAACCCCAGGGTCCTGATCGCCGACGAGCCGACGACCGCGCTCGACGTCACCATCCAGGCGCAGATCCTCGATCTCATCCTGGCGCTGCAGCGCGAGCTCGGCACCGCCATCATCCTGATCACCCACGATCTCGGCGTGGTCGCCGAGACCGCCCAGCGCGTCGTCGTGATGTATGCCGGCCGCAAGATCGAGGAAGCCGACGTCGAGACGCTGTTCGAGATGCCGCTGCATCCCTACACCCGAGGGCTGCTGGCCTCGGTGCCGCGCTTGGATTCGCTCGACGCCGGCACCGATCCGGCAGCCGAACGCCTGCAGGAGATTCCGGGCCGCGTGCCGTCGCTGATCGACCTGCCGTCGGGCTGCAGCTTCGCGCCGCGCTGCGCGCTCGCCGACGATCGCTGCCGCGCCGCCTATCCGCCCTACGAGCAGCGCGAGCCGGGCCATTGGGCCGCGTGCTGGCACGCCGGACGATCGGCATGACGGAAACGGCCGATCCGCCGGTAATCGAGGTCGCCGGGCTCAAGAAGCATTTCGCCGTGAAGAAGGGGCTGCTGCGCCGCACGGTGGGCCACGTGCTCGCGGTCGACGGCGTCAGCTTCGCGATCAGCCGGGGCGAGACGCTCGGCCTGGTCGGCGAGAGCGGCTGCGGCAAGTCGACGGTGGCGCGCACGGTGCTGCGCCTGGTCGAGCCGACCGCGGGCTCGATCGCGATCGGCGGTCACGACATCACGAATCTGTCGAAGACAGCGCTCAGGCCGTATCGGCGCGAGATGCAGATCATCTTCCAGGATCCGTTCTCGGCGCTCAATCCGCGCATGTCGGCCGGCGACATCGTGGGCGAGCCGCTCGGCGTGCATGGCATCGCCGACGGTGGCGAGCGCGCCGAGCGCGTCGGCGCGCTGTTCGAGCAGGTGGGGCTCCGACGCGCGCAGATGCGCAGCTTCCCGCACGAGTTCTCGGGCGGCCAGCGCCAGCGCATCTGCATCGCGCGCGCGCTCGCGCTCAGTCCCAAGCTGATCATCGGCGACGAGCCGGTGTCGGCGCTCGACGTATCGATCCAGGCGCAGGTCATCAACCTGATGATGGACCTGCAGCGCGACAAGCAGCTCTCCTATCTCTTCATCGCGCACGATCTCGCCGTCGTCGAGCACATCAGTCACCGGATCGCGGTGATGTATCTTGGCAAGATCGTCGAATACACCGACAAGAGGAGCCTGTTCCGCGCGCCGCTGCACCCCTATACCGAGGCGCTCCTGTCGGCGGTGCCGGTTCCCAACCCGCGCCTCAAGCGCACCAAGCGCATCGTCGAAGGCGACGTGCCGAGCCCGATGAACCCGCCGTCGGGCTGCGCCTTCCATACGCGCTGCCCCCACAAGACGGCGCGCTGTGTGAGCGAGGCGCCGGTGCTGCGCGACGTCGGTGCCGGACATCTGGTCGCCTGCCACCTGCATTGAACCGGCCATCCGTCGATCGACGAGCGACGGATTAATTCGACGTCATGACAAAAGCTTAAATGGCGGCGCCGGCGGCCGCGCCACATCTTTCAGGGCGACGCAAGCAGATGCTTGCCGATCCCACCCCAAGAGGTTCCACCATGAAACGGTTGCTTGCTTCGGTTGCCATCTCCGCTCTGGCGCTGTCGGGCGTGGCCTTCGCGGCCGATGCGCCGGCCGCGGTTCAGCAGGCTCAGGCGCCGGCCAGCTCGGCTCCTGCCAAGACGACGGACACCACGGCGAAGAAGCCGGTCCCAGTCAAGAAGTCGACCAAGAAGACGTCGATGGGTCCGGAGTCCACGCAGGGGTCGACCAAGACGACCAGCCACTAACCGGTCTCCATCACGCAGTCGACGGGGCGACGCCGCGCGGCGTCGCCCTTCGCCTGCTCGCTGGTCGGCGTCACGTGGCCGAGCACGGTGCGCGCGGCGGGGAACCGCACGCGCACCGTGGTGCCTTCGCCCAACCGGCTCGTCATCTGGAACGTGCCGCCGTGGAGCTCGACGAAGGCGCGGGCGAGCGGTAGGCCGAGACCGGTGCCCTGGTGGTTGCGGTTGATCTCGCTCGCCACCTGGCCGAACGGCTCGAGCACCATCTGGAGATGATTCTCCGCGATGCCGATCCCGGTATCGGCGATCTCGAACTCGATTTCGCCGGTCGTGACGACATGCGCGCGCAGGCTGACGCGTCCCGACCGGGGCGTGAACTTCACCGCGTTCGACAGCAGGTTGAGCAGGATCTGGCGAACCGCGCGCTGGTCCGCGAGCAACGGGGGCAGATCCTCGGCCAGCTCGGAGGCGAGCGTGACGCCATGCTCCTCGGCCTGGCGGGCGATCAGGCGCAACGCCCAGCGCACGGTCGCCCGCAGATCGACGGTTTCCTCCTCGAGCGACAGCGCCCGCGCCTCGATCTTCGCCATGTCGAGGATGTCGTTGATGATCGCGAGCAGGTGGTTGGCGCTGGCGTGGATGTCGCCGACATAGTCGAGATAGCGGCTCGGCTGGACGGCGCCGAACAGCTCGTTCTGGATCACCTCGGAGAAGCCGATCACCGCGTTCAGCGGCGTTCGCAGCTCATGGCTCATGTTGGCGAGGAAGCGCGTCTTGGCGCGGTTGGCCTGTTCGGCGATCGCTCGTGCGCGCGTGAGTTCGCGATTGCGCGTCTCGGTGCGGTGTGCGTTGTAGTACAGCAGCGACGCGACGGTGCCGACGCCGCGGTAGCGACCCTGGTCGAGCACGATGAAGCCCCGCATCAGGGCGCTCGGCGCCTCGTTGGCGAGCAGCGACTGCAGCGCGTCGATCTTGAGGTCATGGCCCACCTTGAAGGGCTCGCCGTCCATGATCAGGCGCACCGGCTTGTGCTCGAACAGCGAGCGGCCGAACTGGCTCGCCCACAGCATCACGATGTCCGGGCGATTGATCATGCCGACCGGGACCGTGCCGGCGACGACCGGCAGGACCAGGAGATCGACGTCTTCCGAGAACCGCTCGAACGCCACGCGGCACGTGACATCGGGCGGCACGGGCGCCACCCACTGCGCAATCACCTCGACGGTGTCGTGGGCGCCTGGATAGCCCGGGTCGTCCCCGCTTGGCTCGCCGAGTTGGTCAAAGAACATGCAGCAACGCGATCGTGCCCGTGCAGCTCGCCCCCGACATCCCTGCAAATAGAGATACGCGATCCCGATGACGATTGGATGACGATCCGCCGAGGATTGCCCGACGACCGCCTTGCGCCGCCGGAGGCACAAGGCATAGTGGTGCCGAGGGCGCCCCGGACCGGACGCCGACCCGACCCCAACACGAGTGAGCGACCCGCCATGCCGCAAGCCGCCATTCAGCAACCGACCGGCGCCGTCGCGCGCGACCGCTGGGTCGAGGCGTCCGTGAACTATCTCGCCGACACGTCGGTGAAGCCGGTCACCTACAATCCGCCTCAGGGCACGGGCGTGCCGCGGCGTGTCGGCAACTACCGGCCGTTCCGCGTCCGCATCCATGACGCCCGTCCGGTGGCCGATGCGCTGTCGCTCGACCGCGAGGGCTTCCAGCTGGTGCGCCAGCCGACCGCGGTCGCGGATTTCTACGACGAGGCCGAGGTGCGCGGACGCTATTTCGACGAGGTCGAAGCTTTGGTGCGCCGGACGACCGGCGCCGCCAAGGTCGTCGTGTTCGATCACACGATCCGGGTCGCCGAGCGCGCCGTCGAACGCGGCCTGCGCGCGCCGGTGGCGTCGGTGCACAACGACTATACCGAGACGTCGGGTCCGCAACGGGTGCGCGACCTGCTCGAGGCGTCGGAAGCCGAGGCGCGCCTCGATCACCGGTTCGCCGAGTACAACGTGTGGCGTCCGATCCGCGGTCCGGTGCGCATGTGGCCGCTCGGGCTGGTCGATGCGGCGACCATCGCGCCTGCCGATCTCGCGGTCTGCGACCTCGTCTACAGCGATCGCACCGGCGAGATCTACCAGGGCGTGTTCAATCCGGCGCACCGCTGGTACTACGTGCCCGAGATGGAGCGAGACGAAGCAATCCTGATCAAGTGCTACGACTCGGCGCGCGACGGGCGCGCGCGGTTCTCGCTGCACGCCGCTTTCGAGGATCCGACCTCGCCGTCGGACGCGCCGCCGCGCGAGAGCATCGAGGTCCGCACCCTGGCGTTCTTCGACGAATAGGCCAAACCGATCGGGGAGGTGAGACGTGCTGGTGTTCGACCTCAAAGCCGAGCAAGCGTTCGATCCCAACAAGCATGTCGAGAAGATTCTCGGCAAGATCGGCGAAGGCGACGTGACGGTGGCGTGCTGGGAGCCCGGTCAGACCAGCCCCTACCACTGCCACCCCAACGCCACCGAGATCTATTTCTGCCTGGAGGGCGGCGGCACGATGCGCACGCCCACCGACACCATCGAGGTCAAGCCGGGCGCGTTCGTCGTACATCCGCGCGGCGAACTGCACGAGTACGCCAACGGGCCGGCGCGCACGTTGCTGTTCCGCGTGCGCTATGGCGACGACATGTCGACCCGCACCAAGGCGTGGCCGAGCAACAAGGCTTGGCAGAGCCGTCCGGTCGACGCCGAGTATTTCGCCCAGCATCCCGCGGGCTGACGCCGGCGGGTCCCGATTAGCCGAGCGGCACCGCGACCCGGCGCTCCGTCAGGCTGTGCCGGGTCAAGAAGTCGTCGAGATCGCCTTTCGCCAGCGGCTTGGCGATCAGGTAGCCCTGGGCGGCGTCGCAGCGCATGCGCTGCAGCGTGCTCACCTGGTCGACCGACTCGATGCCCTCGGCGACCACGTGCATGCCGAGATTGTGCGCGAGGTCGACGATGGCGCGCACGATCTGCTGGTCCTCCGACTGCTCGGCGCAGCCGTCGACGAAGCTGCGGTCGATCTTGAGCGTCTTCGCCGCGAGCTTCTTGAGGTAGGCCATCGACGAATAGCCGGTGCCGAAGTCGTCGACCGCGATCGAGACGCCCTGGTCCTGCAGGGCACGCAGCGAACGCAGGGTGTCGTCGACGTCCTGCATCAAGGTCGTCTCGGTGACCTCGAGCTCGAGCGCATCGGCGGGCAGCTTGGTGGCGGCGAGCGCGTCGTCGACCAGCGCGTTGACGTCCTGCACGCGGAACTGCACCGGCGAGAGGTTGACCGCGATCGTGAAGCCCCGCATGCCGTTGCGCCGCAACTGCGCGGTCGTGCTGCACGCCTCGTTGAGCACGAACTCGCCGAGCGCGCCGATCAGGCCGCTACGCTCGGCGACCGGCACGAACTCGCTGGGCGAGATCAGGCCGTGCTCGGGGTGCTGCCACCGCACGAGCGCCTCGGCGCCGATGATCTCGCCCGAGCGCAGATCCGCCTTCGGCTGGTAGTAGACCGACAGCTGCCCCACCGCGATCGCGTGGCGCAGACTCGATTTGACGACGGCGGCTCGCATCGCCTGCTCGCCCAGCGCGGGCGTGAAGAACGTGTAGCGGCCGCGTCCCTCGTTCTTGGCGCGGTAGAGCGCGAGGTCGGCGTTGCGCAGGAGATCGTCGGAGGCCGTGCCGTCGTCGGGGAACAGCGCCACGCCGACGCTCGCGCCGACCTGGAGCTCGAGGCTGTCTACCTGGATCGGCGCCGACAGACCGTTGATCAGACGCTCGGCCAGCGCGCCCGCCTTCTCGGCGTTGTCGTGCTCGTTGATGTCCTGCAGCACGCTGAACTCGTCGCCGCCCAGACGCGCGATGGTGTCGACCGACCGCGTGATCTTGCCGATGCGGTCGGCCACCGTGGTGAGCACCCGATCGCCGGCGCTGTGGCCGTGCAGATCGTTGATCTCCTTGAAGTTGTCGAGATCGATCATGTGCAGCGCGAAGTGCTTGCCGGCGCGCTTGGCCTGCTGCATGGCGGCTTCCAGGCGATCCTGCAGCAGGGCGCGGTTGCCGAGCCGGGTCAGCGGGTCGTGGCTGGCGAGGAAGCGCATGCGCTCCTCGGAGTCCTGAACCTGGCCGAGCGCGCCGTCGAGCATGTGGACGGTCTGGGCGAGCTGCTGCGCCAGCGAGCGGTTGTCGGCGAACAGCTGATTGGTCGCCTGCAGGCGGCCCATGGTCTCGCTCAAGAGCGCCTGCACGAATGCCAGGCTGAATGACGGGTGCGCGTCCATCACGACGCGCAGCGCCTCGCGCGGAAACTCGAGCAGCTCGCTCGGCTCCGTCACCGTGATGGTGACGCTCGGCGGGACGTCGCGGATCAGGCTGCCCTCGCCGAAGTAGTCGCCCGGGCCGAAGTCGCGGATGACGTGGCCGTCCTTCTCGAGCCGCAAGCTGCCCGACACGACGATGGTGAGCGCGTCGACCGGCTCGCCGGGCCGGCACACGATCTCGCCCGGCGGCGTGCGCCGCCGCCGCGCCAGGGCGACCACGGCATCCGGGATCTCGGGCGCCAAGGCCGGGAACGCCGTGCGCATCAGGCCGACGACCCAACTCGACGGGAACTCGGTCAGGCGCGAGGTACTTTCCATGCGAACTCGTCGCTTCACGAGGGGGACGGCGTCGGCGAAATTATAGCGTACTTACAATCACACTTCGTACGCGAAAGTGTAGCAATATCGCCTATAATTATGAACAAATTGCATAGAAAAATGGCGGCGACGCTGCGCGAATAAACCTATGGGCTCATCGCGTGTCGCCGCCGCGCATGCGCGACATTGCCGCGCCCGCGGGGCGCATCCGCACCGCCGGTCGGATTTAATTAAAGCAGCGACGTCAGCGTGCGGCGAACTGGGTCTTGCCGAACATCACGTCGCGCTCCTTGTCGGTGATCGGACCCTTGCGCTGCTTGTCGGCGAGCACCTCGCAGCCGCGCTGAACCGCCGGCCGGGCGGCGATCGCGTCGAACCACCGTTTGACGTTGGGGAAATCGGCGAGGTCGACGTTGCGCCGCTCGGGGAACCGCAGCCACGGGAACGTGATGATGTCGGCGATCGAATACTCGCTGCCGGCGAGCCACTCGGCTTGGCCCAGGCGCTTGTCGAGCACGCGGTGCAGCCGCTTGACCTCGTTGCCGTAGCGCTCGAGCGCGTAGGGGATCTTCTGGGGCGCGTAGTTGTTGAAGTGCCCGAACTGGCCGAACATCGGACCGACGCCGCCCATCTGGAACATCAGCCACTCCAGGCACGCGTAGCGCGCCGCGGGATCCTTCGGGATCAGCCTGCCGGTCTTCTCGGCGAGATAGATCAAAATCGCCCCCGACTCGAAGACGCTGATGCGCTTGCCGCCCGGGCCATCGGTGTCGACGATCGCGGGGATGCGATGGTTGGGATTGATCGCCAGGAATTCCGGCTTGAACTGGTCGCCGGTGCCGATGTTGACCGGGATCACCTTGTAGGGCAGCGCGAGCTCCTCGAGCGCGATATGCACCTTGTGTCCGTTGGGGGTGGGCCACGTCCAACATTCGATCATCGCGATCTCCCTCAATCGCACGGTTTTCCGGCCGACCTGCGGCCGGCTCTGGGCAAGCCTAGAACAAAGCTTGCGTCGACGTCATCCGTGCCGGAATCTCGGGGGGACGAATTCGTCTCAATCACGCAAGCGCGACTGTCTCCTGGGAGGATCCGCGATGGCCGAAGTTCCGCGTCTCAACGGGGTGATCCGCGCGCTGGCCGCGGGCCAGCCGGCGTTCACCTGCTTCACGACCGCGGATGTCGAGGCGGCGTTGGCGCTGTCGACCACCAGGTACGACGGCATCGTGTTCGAGATGGAGCACAACCCGTGGGACGCGCGCGCGCTGCGCGACAGCCTGCAGTACATGCTGAACCGCGGCCAGATCGCGAAGTCGGGCTCGGTGGCGCCCGCCGTCACGCCGATGGTGCGCGTCCCGCCCAACGGCGGCGAGCTCGGCCAGTGGCACGCCAAGCAGGCGCTCGATCTCGGCGCCTACGGCATCGTGTGGCCGCACGTCAGCACGGTCGACCAGGCGCGCAACGCGGTCGCCGCGTGCCGCTATCCGCGGCTCAAGGGCGCGCCGCGCTACGAGCCGGCCGGCCTGCGCGGCGACGGCCCGACCGGCGCCGTGCGTTACTGGGGCGTCACCCAGCAGGAGTACTACGCCAAGGCCGACGTCTGGCCGCTCGACCCCAACGGCGAGATCCTCGTCCTCCTGATGATCGAGGACACCCAGGGCATCGAGACCCTCGACGCGATGTTGCGCGAGGTGCCGGGCATCGGCGTGATCCTGATCGGCGAGGGCGACCTCAGCCAGGAGCTCGGCTACCCGCGCCAATACGAGCACCCCAAGGTGCTCGAGGCGATGGCCGAGATCGTCAAGACCTGCAAGAAGCACAACGTCCCGGTCGGCCATCCGCACGTCGACGCCAAGAACGTCGAGCGCCTGCTCGGCGAAGGCTATCGCTTCCTGATGAGCGCGCCGGTGCGCAGCTACGCGGGTCTCGACAAAGGTCGCGAGCTCGCCGGGCGCAAATAGCCGTCAGGTGCGCGCGAAGTAGAGCCTGAGCGGCGTCTCGCCGCCGATCTGGCGGCGCACGGCCGGATCGGGCACCCACTCGGCGAGCGCGGCGACCGTGTCGGCGTAGCGCACGGTCGTCTCGAACCCGGCGAACGGCCAGTCGCTGCCCCACAGCAGGCGCTCGCCGCCGCCGACGGCGAGCAGCGCGGCGGCGTAGGTCGTGGCGGCGGACGGCGGCTTCACGCGATAGCCGGCCGACAGCTTGACCCACGTGCGGCCGCGCTCGATGGCCGCCAAGGTGGCGCGGAAGCCGGCGCCGTTCACGCCCTGGGCTGGATCCGGATGGCCGAAGTGATCGATCACGAGCTTGACGCCGGCGGTCTCGAGCGCGGCGATCGAGCGCGGCAAGCGCGGGCCGTCGTCGTTGAGGTGGACGTGCCAGCCCAGATCGGCGATGCGCCGCAACAGCATGCGGTACTCCGGAGCGGCGAGATCGGGCGGCTCGGCGACGTTGCGGAACTGGAACCGGATGCCGACGAAGCCCTCGCGATCGAGCGCCTCCAAGGCATGGCCCGAGATCGTCGGGCTGACGATCGCGGTGGCGCGCAGCCGTTCGTGACGGCGCAGCGCCTCCCGCATGTAGTCGTTGTACTCGCCGTAGAGGCTCGCCGCGGCCAGCACGCCGAACGTGACGCCGTGCGCGTCGAGCGTGGCGATCAGCTGTTCGATCGTCGCGTCCTCGGGCGGCTTGTGCCACGCGGTCGCGGTCAGCGGCATGTCGGTCGTGTAGACGTGGAAGTGGCTGTCGACCAGCGGTGCGTCGGCTGTCATGGCAGGCCTCTCTCGGGCGTGCTATCGCTCGCCCATCATGCGTCAGCCGCGTGGGCTCGACGCAAGCGGAATTGCTGCGAGGAGCGGGCGGGTCGCATGGTCGGTTGTCTCAGGCTCGCCGTGATGGCGCTGTTGGCGAGCGCGGTGTTGCCGGCGCTGGCCCAGACCGATGGCTTTCCGAGCCATCCGGTGCGCGTGGTGGTGCCGTTCGCGGCCGGCGGGCCGACCGACATCGTCGCGCGCGTCCTCGGCCAGGGCCTGACCGAGATCTGGCACCAACAGGTCGTGGTCGACGACCGCACGGGGGCGGGCGGCAACATCGGCGCCGAGGCGGTCGCCAAGGCGCCCGGCGACGGCTACACGCTGCTGCTCACCACGCCCTCCCTCGCGGTGGCGCCGGCGGTCTACAAGAAGCTCGGCTTCCGCCCGCTCGAGGATTTCGCACCGGTCGCCAAGCTCGGCATCACGCCGACCCTGCTGATCGTCAGCCCCCAGC
>Ga0335078_10013613_pt1 | contig 12058 bp, 11 predicted proteins | sample Lox_Sample_32_FD_206711 | JGI IMG/M metagenome (GOLD analysis project Ga0335078, IMG submission 206711) | Soil microbial communities from Loxahatchee National Wildlife Refuge, Florida, United States - Lox_Sample_3.2 | ecosystem: Environmental > Terrestrial > Soil > Wetlands | place: USA... | reverse complement strand
CTCCAGTGGATTGGAAGATCTGTATCGCGTTTTTTCCCGCGGCGTCCGTTTTTATTTGTGCAGACAGCTCGGACCCCAGGACCTGGACGACAAGGTACACGATACCTTCCTGATCGTGGCGCAAGCTATCCAGCGAGGGGAACTCCGCGAGCCGGAGCGCCTCATGGGATATGTGCGTACGATCGTCCGCCGCCAGGTCGCAGCCCAGATCGAAGATAATGTGCACAGCCGCAGGCACCAGATCGATCTGGACTGGGGCTTGGCTGTGCACGATGCCGGAAGCAACCCCGAGCAGACCGCTATGCAGCAGGAAAGTCAGGAGATAGCGCGAAAGGTGCTGAAGAGTATCGCACCCCGGGATCGTGAAATTCTAATACGCTTCTATTTGCGCGAACAACCCGCGGACCAGATCTGTAACGAAATGGGTCTGACGGAGACGCAGTTCCGTCTGCTTAAATCGCGTGCCAAAGCGCGCTTCGGAGAACTGGGCAAACGAAAGGTTACAAAACGTCTGCCACCTTTTTGAGTGAGAATTAATCGAGGCAAGTACCACTGTAGAGAAATGGAGGTATTCGCCAAAAGGGCGCTGTTATGCAGCTAGGGAGCAATCGGCACGCCGACGACGACTTGTTGGAACGGTATTCCATGGGTCGCCTGGCCGGGCCGGAACTGGAGAAGTTCGAAGAGCATTTGCTCATCTGCCCTCAGTGTCAGGACAATTTGGATTCCGCGGATGCCTACGTGGGGGGGATCCGGAGCGCCGCCGCCGAATTCGAGCAGCAACGCAGTCCCGTGGGACGGCCCCGATTGCGCAGACGCTTCAATCTGCAAAGACCGGCAGGGGTTTTGGGCTTGGCCGCGCTCGGCCTCTTCATCGCCGCCGGGATCCAGTGGCGCCTTTTGCATCGTTCGAGTGCGCCGCCGGCGCTCGTCCTGCTCGAAGCCACGCGGGGAACGGAGAACCTGTCAAAGGCCGCCACGCCGGCCGGCAAGCCCTTCATCCTGACGCTCGATTTGACGGATTTGCAGCCGCTATCCAGCTACAGGCTGGAAATCGTGGATGCGGCCGGCCACCGGGTTTTCGAGTCCGCCGCAGCGCCGACGAACAACAAACTCCAAACCACCGTAGCCAACGGTCTCCCCACCGGCATGTACTACGTCCGGGTGTATGCGCCCGGCGCGGAATTGCTGCGCGAATACGGCCTGCAGGTGCGCTAGGCGGCGGGCGGCCCGCTTCCCCGCGGTCCGCTTCTCTAAAACACCCGCCGTTTGAGTCTTTCCACGTTGAATTTGGCGGTATCGGCGACGGCCATCACCGCCATCACGCCAGCCTGCACGGGGTCGCTGACCACCAGGTCCGCGGCTTCGGGTACACTGCCGGCCATGTTCAGGCTGATTACCAGCAGCCCCTCCTGGCGCACTTCCCGTACGGCCTGCTCGATTTCGCCGCCCATCAGCGAACCCGCCAGGACCAGCGCTTTGGCGCGCGGCAACCGCGCCACCGCGCGCACGGCGTCCGCCAAAGCCTGCTCTCCCACCAGTGGAATCGTATCCACGGAGATGTGCTCGCCGCGGATATTGTGCCGGTCCGCTTCCGATACCGCGCCGATGGCTACCTGCCCCACCTGCGCACCGCCCCCCATGATTATGATGCGTTTGCCGTAGATCTTCTGCAGCGTCTCGACGACCTCCACCCGGCGCACAATGGCCAATGCGCGCAGGTCCGCGGCCAGTTCCTGAGCGCCCGCCGGCAGAGCGATCTCGAAATAGATGCGCGCTTCGTTCGGGCGCTGTTCGATGATCTCGACCGACGTGATATCGCCGCGGTGGCGCGCGATCACGCCCGTCAATTCATGCAGCACGCCCAGCCCGGAATCGGCATGAATCATCAGGCCGATATTCTCATTCGTCATCGCTTGTATAAGTAATCTTATCCCCATCCACCTTCGCGAATGGGGTCAGTGCGTGCGGCCTCCGGCTGGCCGCGGTCATGATGTGCTCCACCGGGAGGCCGCGCATGCTGAGCGCATCGGCAATCAACGAGCGATGGCAGCGCCAGGGCACGGCCTCCGAGCACATCAGAGCCACTCGGCTTGAGCTGGACAGCTCGGTCAGCTCTTCCAGTGCCGCGGCGAACGCGGGCGTCTGCATGTAATCGGCAAATCCGCGGAAGCTGAGGTTGCGCCAGCCGGTGTTCACCGAATCGCGTCGCGCGTGGCGCAAGCCGCCCAGCTCCGGCATGTGCAGATACCCGATGCCGGCCGCCTGCAGAGACGCCGGCAGCGCATCCCCGTTGAATTGCGGATTATGGCGCGAGCGGGGCACGGTCCGCACATCCACCAGCAGTTCGACGCCGTGGGCCACGAGCATGCCGATGAACTCATCAATCGGATGCGTGGAGTGTCCGATAGTCAACAACGGTCTTTCCCAACGGCAGGTGGATGCGCAGAACCCGCTCGCGATGGCGATCCTCTTCCAGGCTGCGCGTGCGCGCGTGCAGCAGATCGCTCAAAGAAACCATGCCGGCGAGCTTGCGCTCCTTATCGTTATTGACCACGGGAAAACGGGTGAGGCCAGTTTCCGACATGCGGTAGACGACCACGCGCAGCGGTTCTTCCGGATACGCCACCACCGGCTCTCTGTGCGGCAGAGCCACACCGCTCTGGGTGAACCGCTCCAGGTCCCCGCGCGTCACCACGCCCACCACGCGCCGCTCGGCATCCACCAGCGGGTAGAGATGTTGCCCTTTGCGCACGACGTGGTCGGTGCGTAGCGACTGCGCCAGTTCCCCTGGCGTTACCTGCGCGGGGATGGCTGCCATGTTGGTGCGCATCACTTCCCGCACGAACAGAATCTCCAGCGGGTCCACCGCATATTCGCGGCTCAGGTGATAGCCGCGCCGCGCCACCTTCTCGGTGAGGATGGAGCGCCGCAGCGTGAGGACCGTAAAGCCATGCGCCACCGTGACGGCCAGCAGCAGCGGCAGCAGCATGTTCACATCGTGCGTCAGCTCGAGTGCGAAGATCACGCCCGTAAAGGGCGAGCGCATGGTGCCGCCCAGAATGGCGCCCATGCTGACCAGCGGCCAGAAACCGACGCCTTCGTGCGGCAGAAACATGGATTCGATTCCGCCCAGCGCGCCCCCCATCATTAGCAGCGGCGCGAGCACGCCGCCGGAGGTGCCCGAACCGAGCGACACCGCCCAGATGACGGACTTCACCAACAAAACGCCGATGATCATTTTGCGCGGCACATCTCCCTGCAACAGCTCGCCGATGGTGTCGTATCCCACTCCGAGCGCCTGCGGGAAGATCAATCCGCCCAGTCCGATCACCAGGCCGCCTATGGCCGGCCACCACATCCAATGGATCGGCAGAAGGCGGAAGACGTCTTCCGCGGCATAGACCGCCAACGTCAGCAGTGCGGACAACACGCCGGCCAGCAGACCCACCAGCAGGCAGGAGGCCAGCCCAGCCGGACCGATAAAGACCGGGTGCGGCGAGACCGGAAACAGAGGACCGATCCCGATGATGTAGCGCCGCGCCGCAGCGGCAGTGACGCTGGCCAGCGCCACGGGGACCAGGCTGCGCGGCTTCCATTCGAACAGCAACAGTTCGACCGCCAGCAGCACGGCCGCCACCGGCGCCGCAAAAGTGGCCGCCATGCCGCCGGCCGCCCCGGCCACCAGCAGCGTTTTGCGCTCGTTGCTGGTCAGCTTGAATAGCTGCGCGATCATCGAGCCGAACGCGCCGCCCGTCATGATGATGGGGCCTTCCGCGCCGAACGGGCCTCCCGTGCCGATCGAAATCGCCGAAGACAGCGGCTTGAGGAGCGCGACTTTCGGTTCCACGCGGCTGCCGTTGATGAGGATGGCCTCGATGGCCTCGGGAATGCCGTGGCCGCGTATGCGCTCCGAGCCGTAGCGGGCCATGACGCCAATGACCAGCGCCCCGGCCACCGGCACCAGGATCTCCAGCCAGCCCAGCCGGTTGCCCGCCGGAGAAACCAGCGCGGCGCTCCAGCGTCCGAAGAAGGCCAGGTTCGTAACGAGGCCGATCAGCTTGAGCAGGCCCAGAGCCACGAATGCGGACACGAACCCTATGAAGACGGCCAGAGCCGAAATGCCGATCACCCGCGGCGTGGTTGTGAAATCGCCTAGCTTGCTTTGCATGTCTCCCGCCTGGAGGAGGCGGCCCGTTTCCGCGCGACGATGGCTTGCAAGGCCGCGGCTAGCTCCCTGCCCACGGACTGCAGCTCGGCGCGATGGTCCCGCGACAGTTTGTGCAGCACCGCTTCGCCCTTGCGCGTCAGGCGGACCGAGACCTGCCGCCGGTCGGCGCCTACGCGGCCGCGCCGCACCAGCCCGCGCCTAGCCAGACGGTCGACGAGTTCGACGACGCTATGATGGCGAAGCTGCAAGCGCTCCGCGAATTCGCCCACGGTAGGCTCGCCGCGATGTCCTTTCACGGCCAACAACAATTGATGCTGCGCAGGTTCGAGGCCGGCGAGACGCGCCGCCTCTTCGCTGAAGTGCAGGAAGCGGCGGATCTGGTAGCGAAACTCGGCCAGCGCCTGGTAGTCGGCCGCAGTCAACTCGTGCGTGTGGATGCCCCTCCTAGAAATATCGTACCACGATATACATGTCTAGACGGTGACGGCGCACTTTGGGCTCCCCTAGATGCGGCCGTAGACTTGGTCGCGGTTTTGGACACGCTAACCGGTGGCCGTCAAGTTGGTATCGGTTTCGCGGCGGGCCTTCTGTTCGCGCGTCTCGGGCATGTGCTGGAGGAGCTTGACCTATGCTAGCGCGCAATTGGCCGCACACCCCGGAGGTGCTTCGGGGTGGTGCGCGCACTGGCGTGCAGAATCGGCTCTGATGACGAGACGAATAGGGGTTCTGCATGGCTGTCGAGACGACGCTTGTCACGGTCGAAGAATTCTTGCGGCTCCAGCCGCCAAAGGCGGGTCACTATGAGTTGCATCACGGCGAGATCATTCTCGTGACCGCACCGAAATGGGGTCACCAGCGCATCCAGGATCGGCTCGCGGCGCTGCTGAGATCAATCGCCGGCGAGCGGGCGTACGTCACGAAGGAGATGTCCTTCCGTCCAGCGCCAGAGTACGAGGTATGGGAGGCCGGCGTTGGTCTTGCGCTCGCGGAACGCGCCAATGGGGTTGCCGATGACGAATACTTGATGGGGGCTCCGGATCTGGCCGCTGAAGTTCTGTCGCCAAGCAACACAGTCGATGAAATCACCGAGAAAATGTCCGTCTGCATGGCGAACGGATGCGTTAGCTTCTGGATTGTCGATCCAAAACGTAAACGCGTATCCGTGACCGAAGGCGACGCGACGAAACACTACGGCGTATCGGCGTCGATCTCGTGCTCCTTACTTGTAGAGGATGTCCCTGTGGAAGAGATTTTCCGGAGCTGAAACAGGCGGCGATTGGCAATCTGCCGTTCACTCTACCCGGTAGTTCGGCGCTTCCTTCGTGATGACCACATCGTGCACGTGGCTCTCACGCAGGCCGGCGGGGGATACGCGTAAGAAGCGCGCATTATCCTGCAGCGTCCGTATATTCCGCGCGCCGCAGTAGCCCATCCCGGATTTGAGGCCTCCCACGAGCTGATATACCAGTTCCGCCAGCGGTCCTTTGGCGGCCACGCGCCCTTCGATGCCTTCCGGCACCAGCTTGGCGGTGGGGTCCTGCGCGTAACGGTCGGCGTTGCCCTGCATCGCTCCCAGCGAACCCATGCCGCGGTAGGTCTTGAACGTGCGGCCCTGGAAGAGCACCATCTCGCCGGGGCTCTCATCGGTGCCGGCCAGCAGGCTGCCGATCATGACGGCATCGGCGCCGGCGGCGATAGCCTTGGTGACGTCGCCGGAAAACTTGATGCCGCCATCCGCGATCAGCGGCACGCCAGCCGACCGGGCGGCGCGTGCGCACTCCATAATCGCGGTGAGCTGGGGCACGCCCGCGCCGGAGACTACCCGCGTAGTGCAGATCGATCCCGGACCGATGCCTACCTTCAGCCCGTCCACTCCCAAAGAAATCAATTCGCAAGCGGCCTGATGCGTAGCTACGTTGCCGGTAATAAGCTGGACCTCCGGCAATGCACGTTTGACGGCCTTCACCGCCGCCATCACGCGCTCGGTGTGCCCGTGGGCCGTATCGATGGCCAGCACGTCGACCTTGCGGGCGACCAGTTCCTGCGCGCGCTCCAGGAAATCGCCGGTCGCGCCGATCGCGGCCCCCACGCGCAGACGGCCCTGCTCGTCCTTGGCGGAATGCGGATATTTCAATTTCTTCTGGATATCCTTGACGGTGATCAGGCCCTTCAAGTGGTACTGTTCGTCCACCACCAGCAGCTTTTCCACGCGGTGCTTGTGCAGAATGGCCTCGGCCTCCTCCAGGGTGGTGCCGACTGCCACGGTGATGAGATTCTCTTTCGTCATCACGTCCCGGATCGGCAGATCGGACCTGGTTTCGAAGCGCAGATCGCGGTTCGTCAGAATGCCCACCAGCCGGGGACCCTCGGTGACCGGCACTCCCGAGATGCGGTAGCGGCTCATCACTTCGCGGGCGTCGGAGATCTTCTTGTCCGGGCCGATGGTGATGGGATCCACGATCATGCCGCTCTCACTGCGCTTGACCCGGTCCACTTCTTCGGCCTGGCGCTCGACGGACATGTTGCGATGCACGATTCCAATGCCGCCCTGCTGCGCGAGCGCGATGGCCAGGTGCGATTCGGTAACCGTGTCCATCGCGGCGCTCACGATCGGAATATTCAGGGCGATCTTCCGGGTCAGGCAGGTGCGCGTATCGGCCTCGGCGGGCAGCACGTCGCTGCGCGCGGGCTCCAGCAGGACGTCATCGAAAGTAAGGCCTTCGGGAATGCCGTCTTGGATCATAGGAGTGATCCCTACATCATAGCGTAGCCGTGGCGGGACTTCCGCCGGCCTGAGCCCAGGAACTTCGCACGACGAGACGAATTTGGGGCGAAGTAGTCGCAGCGATTGGTCGGGGAGGCGTGGGGATCAGCCGAGAGGACGGCTCAAGAGGGATCTCGATTCAGCAGTGGCGAGACAGAATCAGGGCTTCGGCGGCGCAGGACGACCAGTGGCCCCTGCGGCTGGCGGTGGGGGTTAGCGGCGAGGTACGGCAGGCGGATTGGATGCGGTCAGTGTCATTCAGTCAGGCGCTCGAACGGAAGGCGGCGATTTGGAGAGCCAGGCACGCAACTGGGCGGCGACGGCGACGGCCGTGAGACGGTCGCGGCGGACGAGTTTGGAGTGCCTCAGCACGAACGCCGAACTCAAGGCGAAGGCGATCAAGAGAATCAGGGTGACTGCCTCCAGGCCATGATTGGGCACGTTCCCGGAGGCGTTGATCTGTTTAGGCCGGTGTTGGCAAGCGTGCAGAAATCCATGCTTGAAGGTCCAATGTTGGGTGAGGTCCATCCAACCGTTGTTCTCCTGCTTCCAGCGGCAGTGCCCCAGTTGGTGAACGATCCGCGTGGGAAATGACGGTTGGGGCGTCCAATTGCGGAAGCTGGGAAGGCGAAAGACAAAACTGTGGAACGGAGCCAGAAAGACGCTTTGCGAGAGATGTCCGGATCGGTGCGGGAATCCGGCGAGCATGCGCGCGCGAATCGAAACCCTTATTGCCAGGCGGAGAACGACAGTAGGGAGCGCGTCATAACTTGCATACTGAAGGCTGTAACATGGCCGCCCCATCCACTACCGACTCCCTTTCCGCTCTCCGGCCGGAGGGCATCACTTGCTTCTGGCGCCGGGTTTCCTCTGTTTCTTCTCGCGCCGCAGCAACTCCCGGTTGACGTCGGAGATCTTCTCCAGGTGCTCCCGGGCGCGATGATAATCTTGATCCAGCGGCGGACCTGCGCCACCCGATCGGACGGGACTATACTGTCCTTCCGGTGGGATCGCTCCAACGTGACACTCAAATACCGTACCGGTCCATGCGGCTCTCCCTTGGCGCACTTGCAATTTGGGTTTCCGCAGTTCCTGGGGGGTGCTGTGCGAAGGCGCACAAAAGGCGCTGCCCTACTCGTAACGGAGGCAGACGATAGGATCCAAATTGGCGGCGCGATTGGCGGGATAGAATCCGAAGAACAGGCCCACGCCGACCGAGATCAGCACGCCGAGAGTGATCCACAGCACCGAAAGGGTCGCTGGCACCGAGGGCAGCAAGGCGCGAATGGCGAAGGTGATGGCGGCTCCGGACAGCACGCCGAGCGCTCCGCCGATGCCCGAGAGGGTGATGGCTTCCAACAGGAACTGCGCGCGGATGTCCGAGCGGCGCGCGCCGATGGCCTTGCGGATGCCGATCTCCTGCGTGCGCTCGGTCACCGAGATCAGCATGATGTTCATGACGCCGATGCCGCCCACCAGCAGGCCGATGGAGCTGATGACGCCGGTGAGCAGCACCATGGCGCCGGTAAGCTGGTTCCAGAGATCCAGGAAGAAGTTGGCGTCGGCTACGTCGAAATCGTTCTCGGCGTTGTGGGGCACGCGCCGGCGGCGCCGCATGGCTTCGATGAGATGGTCGCGGGCGCGGTTGACGTCGGCGTCGGGGCGCACGGAGACCATCAGAAAGACATCGCGGATCTCGGGATAGTTCTTGTGAAAATTGGTGAGCGGGACGACCGCGAACTGATCCACGCCGAAGCCGCCGAACAGGCCAGGGTCCTTTTGAAAAACGCCGATGACTTCGTACAGCCGGCCGTTGAGCCGGACCATCTTGCCGATCGGATCGCTGTGCGGAAACAGGGCGTCGGCGATGGCCAGACCGATCACGATCACGTCGCGGGAATGCTCCAGATCGAAATGCGAGATGAAGCGGCCCTCTTCCACGGTGAACAGCGGGACCGCGTTGGTGTAATCGGGCTCCACGCCGCGGACGATCATGCGCTCGACGTGCTGGCCGCCGTAGCGGATCTGGTCGGCCACCTCGCCCAGGTTGATTCGTTGCGCGAAGGCCGTGGCATAGGCCAGCTCGGGGACGGTCTCTTGCAGGTACTGGGCATCGTCGAACCGCAGATACTTGCGGGCGCGGATGTTGGCCGGCAACCGCGACAGCCCGGTATAGCCTGGGGGAATGCGGGTGACAAACAGGGCCTGCGAGCCCAGGGTGCGGATGCGTCCCTGGATGTAACCATTCAGCCCGTCGATGATGGCAGCCACGGATATCACCGAGGTCACGCCTATGACGATGCCGAGGATGGTCAGCCCGGACCGGACTTTGCGCGACCGCAAGGTGTCCAGGGCTACGAGCAGATTCTCCCTGATTTCAGCACGCGTCATTCGGAACCACAGATGGACACAGATGAACACGGATAAAACGGACTGACTATGCGCTTGATCCGTATCTTGGGAGTGCCGAAGTTGATAAGGAGGCACAGTCGAAACCCGGTAGCCTTCAGGTAGTTCAGGCACTGGGCCAGATGAACGTCGTCGAATTCCTTGATCGCCTTGAGTTCGACCAGCACGAGGCCCTCGACCAACAGATCGGCCACGTATTCACCTACTACAATGTCCCTGTGGTGGACGTCGAGAGTCTTTTGCGTTTCGACAGCGACGCCATTGCATCGCAGTTCGTATGCAAGGGCATTCTCATAGACCTTTTCCAGGAAACCGTGGCCGAGGGAGTTGGCCACGGCGTAGGAACACCCGATGATCCGCTCGGTAATGGAGTTCAATCTGTGTTCATCAGTGTCCATCTGTGGTTCCATTTTACTCCGTGCGCAGTGCGGCGACTTTCATCGCCGGATAGATGCCGAAGAACAGGCCGATGATGGAACTTAGGATCACTCCCAGGATGGCTACCCAGGTCTGCACGGCGGCGGGTAGAGATGTCAGGCTGCGTATGGCCAGCGCGCACAGAAAGCCGATAAACACTCCGATCAGGCCGCCCACCACGCATTGCATGACGCTCTCGGCCAGGAATTGACGCAGGATATCGTTCTGTGTAGCTCCCATAGCGCGCCGGACGCCGATCTCCTTTGTGCGCTCCGTGACACTTACTAACATCACGTTCATGATGACTATGCCGCCTACCACGGCGGATATCGAACTAACCATCACAAAGACGGCGAAGAACGCGGAGCTGATGCTTTGCCACAACGAAATGTACGTGTCGGCCGTGCCGATATAGAAGTCTTCGCCGCGGCCTTCGGTGATGTGGCGGCGCGAGCGCAGAATCACGCGCACCTCGTCCTGCGCCTGTTGGAAGAGCTGCTGGCGGCCGGCGGCTTTGATTTCCAGAGTCAGGCTATTTCGCGATCCCCGGAATCGCAGGTAAGTGTTGAGCGGAATAATCACGTAAGTATCCTGATCCTGGCCCAGGATGGAGCCGATTGCCTCGAAGGTGCCGACGATCGTGAACTCCTGGTTGGCCGCCCGCAGCACGTGGCCGATGGGGTCCATCCCGCCGAAGAATTCCGTGACCAGGCGGTCGCCGATCAGGCAGACGGCGGCCGCGTGGCGGTCCTCCGGATCCGTGAAATAGCGGCCCAGCGACAGGGTGCGGGTGTCGATATCGGCCATATTGGCGGTGTAACCGTAGAGCGTGACATCCTCCAGATCGCGGTCGCGGTAACGCACGCCGAGCGGAGTGGAAACCGAGGCGCCCACGTATTGGCAGTGGGCGCAGCCCTCCGCAACGGCCTGCATGTCCTCCAGCAAAATGTTCTTATTGCGCTGAGCTTTCACGAGCACGGAGAAATCCGTGATCAGGAACGGCAGCCGCGCGATACGAAAGACGTTGGTCCCCAGGTTGGCGATCTTCTGTTCCACGTACCGGTTGGCGCCTTGCACCAAGGTCATGACGGCGATGAGCGTGGCTACGCCCATGGTGAGGCCCAGCATGGTCAGCGAGGCGCGCAGTTTGTGGGCGCGTATGGCGTCGGCGGCCAAGTACAGGTTGTCGCGGACGGCCAACATGCTCTTAGGGTACGACCCTGCGCCAGTTCTTTCCGACTCGGACGGTAAACGGGTTCGTGGGTTTCGGGATGAGCAGTTCGCGTATGATTTGGCCGTCGATCTCGACCGCTCCCGCCTTGATCTTGCGCACGGCATCGCTTACCGAGTCCGCGAGGCCGATTTTGGCAAGCAGCTTGTCCACGCGCATCTTCCCGTCAGCCGAGTGGGCGGCCGGCGGGAAGTCGGCCGTCTGGAGATGCGCAGGCACTTCCTTATGGCGCACCACCCGGTTAAATTCGTCCTCCGCGCGCGCGGCGTCCGCGGCGGAGTGGAAATCGGTGACAATCAGCCGCGCCAATTCCGCTTTGGCCTGCATGGGGTGCAGTTCCCCGCCGGAGATGCGCGCGCGCATGCGGTCAATCTCAGCCAGGCTGCGGTCCGTGAGCAGCTCGTAATATCGGAACATCAAATCATCGCCGATCTGCATCACTTTGCGGTACATGATCTCCGGCGGCTCGGCAATGCCGATGTAGTTGCCCAGAGACTTGGACATCTTGTTGACGCCGTCCAGACCTTCGAGCAGCGGAGTCGTAGCCACGATTTGCGGGAGTTGCCCGTAATCCTTCTGAATCTCACGGCCCACCAGCAGGTTGAACTTCTGATCCGTGCCGCCCATTTCAACGTCGCAATGCAGCGCCACGGAATCGTAGGCCTGCGCCAGCGGATATAGCAACTCGTGTACGGAAATCGGCACGCCGTCTTTGTAGCGCTTGGAAAACTCGGCGCGCTCCAGGATGCGCGCCACGGTGTAGCGCGAGCAGAGGCGCACCAGTTCCTCGTAGCGCAGGGGCTGCAGCCATTCGCTGTTGAAACGCACCTCGGTCTTGGCGGGATCGAGGATCTTGAAGACCTGCGCCTTGTAAGTGGCGGCGTTACGATCGATTTCTTCGCGAGTCATCGGCGGCCGGGTGATGTTGCGGCCGGTGGGATCGCCGATCAGCGAAGTCATATCGCCGATCAGGAAGATGACGGTGTGTCCCAGGTCCTGGAAATGCTTCATCTTGCGCAGCAGGACGGTGTGGCCCAAGTGCAGGTCGGGCGCGGTGGGATCGAAG
>Ga0335078_10013612_pt1 | contig 12058 bp, 10 predicted proteins | sample Lox_Sample_32_FD_206711 | JGI IMG/M metagenome (GOLD analysis project Ga0335078, IMG submission 206711) | Soil microbial communities from Loxahatchee National Wildlife Refuge, Florida, United States - Lox_Sample_3.2 | ecosystem: Environmental > Terrestrial > Soil > Wetlands | place: USA... | reverse complement strand
CCGCCTGCTACTCTCGTGACCTTATGCTTGGCGCTCCATCGCAGGCTTCGACTGGCTTTGCCCTCGGGGCGGTGTTTGCCTGGGGCACCAGCGATTTCGTTGGCGGATATGCAGTTCGCCGCGCCAACGCCTTCGTGCTGACCGCAATCGCCCACGCCAGCGGAGGCTTGCTGATGGCCGGGTTCGCGCTCGGCCTGCATGCATCGTTTCCGCCTCGCGCCAGCGTGGAGTGGGCGCTGGCGGCCGGAGCCCTGGGCGGAGTCTCACTGGCGCTTTTCTATCGCGCTTTGGCCAGCGGCAGCATGGGACTGCTCGCGCCGCTCGCGGCCGTGATCAGTGCCGGCATTCCGGCGGGGTTTGGCATACTGACGGAGGGGTGGCCGGGGGTAATTCCCATTTTGGGATTCCTTCTGGCCGGCCTTGGCATCTGGTTGATTTCGCGCACTGACGATACTGGCCGCCCCAAAGGCCTGGCACTCACTCTGCTCGCAGGCTTGGGCTTCGCCGGGTTCTTCCTTTGCGTCAAGCAGGCGGGGGAGGCTTCGGCCCTGTGGATTGCCACTTTGTCGCGCTCGGCTTCGCTGCTGTTCACCGGCACGATCGCTGTGCTGGCCAGCGACCTCCGTGAAATCACCGTTAGCGGAATCGGCTGGGGAATCTTCGCCGGCTGCGTGGACGTAAGCGGCACCGCGTTCTTTGTGCGCGCGACGCAGACTGGCAGGCTGGATACGGCAGTCGTACTTTCTTCGCTCTACCCCGCAGTTACCGTGCTGCTCGCCTGGCTGATCTTGCGTGAGCACTTCACCCGCTGGAAGGCGATCGGGATATTTGCTGCGATGTTAGCGGTGCCGTTGATCGCGATGCAGTGAGCATTCCGTATTCCGGAATATGGTATGTAGTGATAATAGATGGAATATGTTTACATTCCATATTCCTGCCCTGACATTTGCCTCCAGACGCACCAGCAAGCAACGCATCGGGCTCATTATGGACCGCATGCCTCAGATTGCCAGGGGGAGACGTGACGTGAGTTCACTTCTTCAAGTCCGTAACTTGACCAAGATTTATCCCCTGGGCGAGTCCGTCTTCGGCGGCGGAGCCCGCGGCGAAGTCCGCGCCGTGGATGACGTCTCCTTCGATATTTACTCAGGAGAAACCCTGGGCCTGGTCGGGGAATCCGGATCGGGCAAGAGCACGCTCGGGCGGATGGTACTCCGGCTCATTGAGCCTACCTCAGGCAGTATTTGCTTCGAAGGCAAAGACCTGCTGGGGGCAAGCCGTGGCGAGCTGCGCCGGCTTCGCCGCGATATGCAGATTATTTTTCAGGACCCTTTCGGCTCGCTTGATCCGCGCATGCGCGTCGAAGATGTGATCGCCGAGCCGCTGATCATTCACCCGAACTCAGGCTCAGCAAACGGAATACGATCTCGTGTCACCGAGTTGTTGCGCGCCGTCGGGCTCGACGAATCTGCCCTGCGCCGCTTTCCCCACGAATTCAGCGGAGGCCAGCGCCAGCGAATCGGAATTGCCCGCGCCCTGGCCCTGCGCCCCAAATTCATTGTGGCGGATGAGCCGGTCTCTGCGCTCGATGTCAGCGTCGGCGCTCAGATTGTGAACCTGCTGGCGCAGTTGCAACGCGAATTCGGACTGACTTACCTGTTCATTTCGCATTCCATGCCGGTGGTGCGATACCTGGCGACACGCATTGCGGTGATGTACCGCGGCAAGATGGTGGAGGTCGGCGCCACCGCGCAGATTACCGAGCGCCCGGCACATGCCTATACCCGCAGCCTGCTGGCCGCGGCACAATGAGCTAAGAGCCCGGAACTGAAAAGTCCAAACTGCTTGTCGGTCAGCCCTCCTTTGCGCCCCTTTGCGGTCTCCGTGTTCAAAAACGTTACCGCAAAGGCCCCAAGGCACCCCCGAAGAACGCGAGGGACCCCGCGCGAAACTGTTACCATCCTAAGCGTGAGCGAAGCAGCATCTTCCGTCCGCGTGCGTTTTGCCCCCTCTCCGACCGGCCAACTGCACGTCGGCAACGCGCGCACGGCGCTGTTTAACTGGCTGTTCGCGCGGCAGAAGGGCGGAAGAATGATTTTGCGCATCGAGGATACGGATCTCGTGCGCAGCGAGGCGCGCTTTGAAGACCAGCTAATCGCCGATCTCAAATGGCTCGGCCTCGACTGGGATGAAGGTCCCGATGTGGGAGGATCGTTCGGGCCGTACCGGCAGTCGGACCGGCTCGCGATTTATCGCGAGCACGCCGAGCGCCTGCTTCATGAAGGCAACGCGTATCTGTGCTTCTGCAGCGAAGTAGAGTTGCAGAAGGAGCGTGAGCGGGCGCAGGCGGAGCATCGTCCGCCGATTTATTCCGGCAAATGCCGCGCCCTCGATCCGGCCGAAGCCGGCCAAAAACGCTCCGCCGGCGAGGCCTGCGCCATCCGTCTGAAGATTCCCGAGCATCCCATTCGTTTTCACGACATTGTGCATGGCAGCGTCGAGTTTTCGAATGAGGTGGTGAGTGATCCCATCATTCTGCGCACCAGCGGCATGCCGGTATACAACTACGTGGTCGTGATTGATGACGCGCTGATGAAGATCACCCATGTCATCCGCGGCGACGATCATCTTTCGAACACGCCTAAGCAAGTGGCGCTGTATGAAGCGCTGGGGTGGCCGGTGCCCGAGTTTGCACATCTTTCGACGATCCTTGGCGGCGACCGCGAGCGCCTTTCCAAACGCCATGGTGCGACTTCCATCGCCAACTTTCGCGATATGGGGGTGCTGCCGGAGGCGCTGGTGAATTACCTCGCCTTGCTGGGCTGGGCGCCGAGCGGCGGCACGCGCGAAATCTTTAGTCGCGAAGAGCTGGTGAAGGAGTTCTCTCTGGAGAGGGTGACGCCCTCGCCCGCCGTTTTCGACACGGAGAAGCTGTACTGGCTCAACCGGCATTACATTAAAGAATGCGATCCCAAACGCCTCGTGCTGTTGTCCGCCGTATTTCTTGCAAGGGGCGGCGTTTTCGGAGACGAGTGGAGTAAACAGGTTGAAGAAGACTCCTACGAACTCGTCCTAGCAACAGAAATTACAAACTGGTTAGAACGGGTACTGGCATTGGTAGCTCCCTCGGTGGACCGCCTCGATCAGCTTCCTGAGCGCGTTTCGCTCATCTTCCACTACGATCCCCAAGCCGCGCTCGCCGCGCCCGACAATGCTGAAGTTCTGGCCTGGCCCAATACGAACGCGGTCATCGCCAGATTCATGTCGAAAATTCTGGAAGATGAGTCGGCATCAGCGGCCCAGCTCACCTCCGAGCGCTTCAAGCAGATTGTGAACGAAGTGAAGGCCGAGACGGGCACAAAGGGCAAGCAGCTGTTTCATCCCATTCGCATCGTAGTGACCGGCTCACACTCCGGCCCCGAGTTCGACAAGATAATTCCCATTCTTGAAGAAGGCAGCCGGTTGAATTTGCCCGAGCATGTGCTCAGCGTGCGCGAGCGAGTGGAAGAATTCGGCCAAGCGTTTGGGAAGTGAGAGCAAGCAGGCCAGGGATATTCGCGGATTCCGGCCGGGCGCAATGCCATCCCTTCTCCCGGCTTACTTCAGCCGGGTGAGGTAAAAGGACACCCCTTCCCGCCGGCCCCGTTCAACTTCTCAAGGTATCTTCCAGCGCCTCTCTCAGCTGGGCATGCTGAAACCTGTACCCGCAAGCCACCAGCTTGGCCGGCTCCACGCGCTGGCTGGCGAGCAACAGTTCCTCACCCATCTGGCCAAACATCAGCTTCACTGCAAAAACGGGCATGGGAAAAATCGCCGGCCGATGCAGCACCGCCGCCAGGGTCTTCGTAAACTCCGCATTGGTCGCGGAGTTCGGCGCTACCCCATTGATCGGTCCGTGCAGGGAATCATTCTCTAGAACGTAATGCACGGCTCCGACCAGGTCCGCCACGTGTATCCAGCTCCACCATTGTTGGCCGCTGCCAACGTTGCCGCCGACGCCCATGCGGAATGGAGTAAGCATCTTCTGCAGCGCGCCCCCTTCGCCGCTCAGCACCAGGCCGGTACGAATCTGTGCCACTCGAATGCCGGCATCGGCGGCGGGCTGAGTGGCAGCCTCCCACGAGCGGCAAACTTCCGCCAGAAACCCAGCGCCGGAAGAGCTTTCTTCCAGCAGAATTTCGCCGCCACGGTCGCCGTAATAGCCGATCGCCGAAGCCGAGACGAATACCTGCGGTGGCGTGGCTGCCTCCGCCAGGGCCTCTGCCAAATGCCTTGTGCCTTCGACACGGCTTTCGAGAATGCGCCGCTTCTTGGGCTCGGTCCAGCGGCCAACGATCGGCTCGCCCGCCAAATGAACCACGGCGTCAAAACCGGAAACCGACTGTGGACGCAGCGGCCGCTCGGGATCCCACGCGATCTGGTCCGGGCCGACAGCGCCGCGAACCAGACGCACGAGCTCATGCCCCTCTGCTTTCAACCGCGGTAGCAAGGCCGCCCCGATCGTTCCAGAAGCGCCACTGACCAGAATGCGCATACCAGCCGCCGCCTACTGTAGCAGAGCCATCTGCCGCCGCAGCCGGAAAAGGTGCAAATGGCAGAATGACTTACGCAGGCTTCGGAAAGCAGGCCGCGGGTCGCGAGGAGCGCCAGCGGCTATAATCAAGCTACGGAGTCCCGCGTCATCTTCCCGTCCTGGCCACAAGATCCATCGCGGGCCCCAGCCTAGATTTTTGCAACGATGGCTACGCTGCGCGAACAGATCGCTACCACTGCCCTTGGCGTCACCCGCTTTCGTGACCTGATGCGGCAGCTGCGAGAGAACCGCCCCAGCGACGATCTGGAGCTGGTGCGCAAGGCCTACGAATTTTCCCAGAAGCACCACTCCGGGCAGACGCGCGCCTCGGGCGAGCCCTATCTGGTCCATCCGCTGGAAGTCGCCCTGGTCCTCGCCGAAATGAAAATGGACGCAGTCTCGGTCGCGGCCGGCCTGCTGCACGATTCGGTCGAGGATACTTCGGTCACGATCGTGGATATCCGCAAGGAATTCGGCGAGCAGGTGGCCCATATCGTCGAAGGCGTTACCAAGATCAGCAAAATTGATTTCGGCTCGCGCGAAGAGGCCCAGGCCGAGAACCTGCGCAAGATGGTCCTGGCCATGGTGGATGACATTCGCGTAGTGCTCATCAAGCTGGCCGACCGCCTGCACAACATGCGCACGCTGGAACATCTGCCGCTCGAGCGGCAGCAAAAAATCGCGCGCGAGACGCTGGATATTTACGCCCCCATCGCCCACCGCTTGGGCATGGGCAAGATTCGCGGCGAGCTGGAAGACCTGGGCTTTCGCTATCTCGACCCCGGCGGCTACGAGCAAGTGCACGAAGCCGTCGAAGCCCGGCGCAAAAAAGGCGAGGCTTTTCTGGAAAAGGTCGAGGGCGTGCTGGACGAGAAGCTGAAAGAAGCCGGCATTCATGCCCGCCTGGAGAGCCGCATCAAGCGGCTTTACAGCATTCACAAGAAGTTGCAGCGGCAGCGCATCGCCGTGGACCAGGTGTACGACCTGTGCGCTATGCGCGTAATCACCTCGTCGGTGCAGGATTGCTACGCAGTGCTGGGCATCATTCACAACCTTTGGCGGCCGGTGCCGGGGCGCATTAAAGATTTCATCGCCATGCCCCGGCCGAATTTCTATCAATCGCTGCACACCTCGGTGATCACGGAAGACGGCACGCCCTTTGAAGTGCAGATTCGCACCGAAGAAATGCACAAAGTCGCGGAAGAAGGCATCGCCGCGCATTGGAAATATAAGGACGGTCCGGTTTCGGCTCAGGATGAACAGCGCCTGGCCTGGCTACGGCAGGTGGTGGAGTGGCAGCGCGACGTTTCCGACCCCAATGAGTTTCTCTCCACCCTGAAGATCGATCTCTTTCCAGAGGAGGTTTACACCTTCACGCCCAAGGGCAAGGTCGTGGTGCTGCCCCGCGAATCCACGCCGATTGATTTCGCCTACTCCATTCACACCGAAGTCGGACACACCTGCGTGGGCGCCAAGGTCAATGGACGCATGGTGCCCCTGCGCCACAAACTACACTCGGGCGATATCGTGGAGATTCTTACTCAGCCGGGGCACAAGCCCAGCCGCGACTGGCTGGCGGTGGTCAAGTCTTCGCGCGCGCGCAACAAGATCAAGCACTGGCTCAACATTCACCAGCGCGAGCGGGCCATCGAAATCGGACGAAAGCTGATTGAAAAAGAGGCGCGCAAGTACCACGTTACCTTGAAGGAAATCAAAGATGAAGAGCTGCGGCGGATCGCCAGCGACTATGGGGTGAGCCAGGCAGACGATTTGATGGCGGGCATCGGCTATGGCAAATTCTCCGCCCGGCAGGTGCTGGGGCGCCTGGTACCCGCGGGTGCGCAGCCCGCCCCGGAGAGCGAGGCGGAGAAGCCGGGCAGCATTGGCAGCGTGGTGCGACGGGTCTTCGGTGGCGATCACAACGCTATTCGCGTGGTCGGCCAGGGCGATCTCCTTGTGTACCGCGCGCGCTGCTGCAATCCCATCCGCGGAGAGGGCATTGTCGGCTACGTGACTCGCGGCAAAGGCGTGGCCGTGCACTCGCTCAACTGCCCCAACGTAATGAATCTGATGTATGAGCCGGAGCGCCGCATTGACGTGGAATGGGCGCGCGATGAATCCACCCCCACATCCTATCCGGTGAAAATCACCGTGTTCTGCGATGACCGCTTCGGCATGCTCAAACAGATCACCTCCGTCATCAGCGACAGCAAGACCAACATCCGCAATGTGGAAGCCCGCACTTCGAACGGGCAAGGCACCATTGACGTCATCCTCGATGTTGCCGATTTAAAGCATCTCGACCAGATTCTGGTCGGGGTGCGGAAAATTCCCGGCGTGTACGATGTGCAGAGGCTGCAGAAGGTGTAGGACTGCGATTCCCGATTGGCAATCGCCAATTTTAGAAAGCGGCCATTCGCCAAGCCGTTTGACTTGCACTCGCCTCATCTGCGTTAATCTCCCACGGAGGCAGAATGCGCGAAGTCATCGCAACCAAAGACGCTCCCCAGGCTATCGGGCCGTATTCGCAGGCCATTCGGGCCAACGGCTTTATTTTCGTTTCGGGGCAGGTAGCCATTGATCCCGCAACCCAGCAGGTGATCTCGGGGGATGTGGCGGCGCAGACCGAACGCGTGCTGAAGAATCTCGCGGGAATTCTGAAGGCGGCGGGCAGTGGACTGGAAAAGGTCGCGCGCTCGACTGTTTTCCTCAAGAACATGGGAGACTTCGCTGCCATGAACGAGGTTTATGGCCGGTACTTCAGCGCTACGCCTCCGGCGCGCTCAACCGTCGAAGTGGCCCGGCTGCCCAAGGACGTGCTGGTTGAGATTGATGTGATTGCGGCGGGGTGATCTGGTGGAAACTCCACGTGCTCTGAGTCCTCTGTGATTGAATTGCGCTAAGGAGAGAGAATCATGCTGAATCGGCTTTTTATCGCAACCATCATTCTGGCGGGGAGCGCGGCCCTGGCGCAGAGCGGAACGGCGCATCACAAAACCGCCGCGCATCCGGCGAGCAGCGGACCGTCCAAGGTCGTGGGCGAGCCAACCAAGACCGCAGACGGTCTGGAATATTGGGACATCAAAGCCGGCGCCGGCGCTGTTGCCGAGCGCGGCTCGACCGTCAAGGTGAACTATACCGGCTGGCTGACCAACGGTAAAAAGTTCGACAGCTCGATCGGCCGCGGGCCGTTCGAGGTAACTCCGCTGGGTAGCGCGCCGGTGATCAAGGGATGGAATGAAGGCATTCTCGGTATGAAGGTTGGCGGCAAACGGCAGCTGCGCATTCCGCCGGACCTGGCCTACGGCCCCGGCGGTTATCCGGGCGTGATCCCGCCCAACGCCACCCTGATTTTCGATGTGACGCTGCTGAGTGTGAAGTAGGAGTTCCGATTGGAGATTGCCGGTTGCAAAAAGTCCTCGCTCGTCCAGCGGCAATTGCAAATCGGCAATTTGGAAATGGCTAGGCCTTGACCACTTTGCCGCTGCGCAGGCAGGCGGTGCACACGCGAATACGCTTAGTGGCGCCCTTGACCCGGGCGTGGACCGGGCGCAAGTTGACGTTCCAGCGCCGCTTAGTCACGTTGTGGGCGTGGCTGATATTGTTGCCGAATTGCGGCCCCTTGCCGCAGATATCACAAACACGTGCCATGACATCTCCGATCTAGCTTTGGTTCTTAAGATATAAATTTTACCGGAGCTTGGCGTTTTTGGCCACTGGCCAGCTTATCCACCCCTTATGGCCGGGAGATGGCTATCAGGGCCGAACTTCACTTAGTTTTTAGTTTCTTGTTCCCGGTTCTCAGTTGGATAATGAGGCATGTCTCTTCTGCGTTTTTTGATGCTGCTCTCGCTCATCGTTTGGGTGGGGGCGCTGATTTTCTTCCCCGTGGTTGCGCAGACTGCCTTCAGCGTGCTGCCCAGCACGCACCTGGCCGGCCTGGTGGTCGCGCGGTCGCTGAAAATACTGCACTGGATGGGAATCGTCTCCGGACTCGCATTTCTCGTGAGCTCAATGCTGTTCAACCGGCTGACCTCAGGCGCGGCGCACGTTTTCGCTGCCCGGCACCTGCTTATTTGTCTGATGCTGGCGCTCACGCTGGTTTCGCAGTTCGGCATCATCCCCCGCATGGACGCGCTCCGGCTCTCCCTCGGCGGGGATATCGCCTCGGTTCCAGTCACTAATCCGGCGCGCGCCCAGTTCGATGCGCTGCATCTATGGTCCACGCGAGTCGAGGGGGGCGTGCTGTTGCTCGGACTGGTTGCCGCCTACCTCACGGCGTCGGCACTGCGCTCTTAGCGGCTGGATTCGCGGTCCTCAATTTTCATTTATCCTCACGATACACGTGAAGTGGACTAATCAAAATCTATGAAGACCGGCATCATTGGGTTGCCCCAGGTGGGCAAGACGTCGCTGTTTCGCATACTGACGAAGGCACATCTCTCGGAGCATGCCTACGCCAATCCGCGCGAGGCGCATGTGGGCGTGGCCAAGGTGCCCGACGAGCGTCTGGACAAGCTGGCCGCGCTGTACAACCCGAAAAAACTGACGCACGCTTCGGTCGAGTACGTGGATGTTGGCGCCATCGGCCAGGAGGCGCTAAAGGAGACGGCTTATCTCGGCCATCTGCGTAATGTGGATGCCCTGGCGCATGTGCTGCGGGCCTTCGAGGATGCGGCTATTCCGCACGTGGGGCCGATTGATCCTCTACGGGACCTCAGGAATGTGGAATTCGACTTGATGGTCAGCGACCTGGGCCAGATCGAGAAGCGGCTGGAGCGGGTGGAAAAAGATTTGAAGAAGATGCGCTCGGCCGACTTGGAGAAGGAATTCGAACTGCTGACGCGGGCTAAATCTCACCTGGAATCGGAAAAGCCCTTGCGCGAGCTGGAGATGGACGCTGAAGACAAGAAGCGCTTTCGCGGCTTCATGTTTCTGAGCGAGAAGCCCATGCTTTACGTGTTGAACGTGAGCGAGAGCGCGGAGCTGGGAAAGCACTTGGAGGAGGCGGTCGGCAAGTACAAATTGACAGAAACTGCCTCCCGCCCGAATGCGGCGGCAACCGCCATCTGCGGAAAGGTGGAGGCCGAGCTGGCCGAAATGAGCGACGCGGATGCGGCAGAATTTCTTGCCAGCTATGGCTTGAAAGATAGCGGCCTGACGCGCCTGATCCGCACTACCTATGCCCTGCTGGGGCTGATTTCATTTTTTACGGCCGGGGAAGACGAGTGCCGGGCCTGGACCGTGCCTGTCGGCACACGCGCGGCACAGGCCGCGGGCGCGATTCACAGCGACCTGGAGAAGCACTTCATTCGCGCGGAAACCATCCGCTGGGACGAGTTGCTGGAAGCCGGCTCCGAAGCTAACGCCCGCGCCCGCGGTACTCTCCGCCTGGAAGGCAAAGATTACGTTGTGAAGGATGGGGATGTCATGCACGTGCGCCATTCCGGGTAGAGGGTTGGCCCGGGAGAACTTCAGTTCTCAGTTCCTGGTTCGGAGTTCCTCGACCTGAGAACTGATCAGCCCGAACCCTGCACCAACCAAACCCACGCCAGAAGAGGCCAAAGAACTGATATCATCTCACACCCATGCACCCGATCCTGCTGAGCATTCTCCTGGGCCTGAGTGCAGCCGGCGCCAATATTTTCGGGGGCGCCATTATCGTGCAAAGGCACTGGGAGCGCGCATATCTGAAGTATTTTGTGGCTCTGGGCGCGGGTTTCATGTTGGCCACCGCACTTGTCGAAGTCGTGCCCGCCAGCCTGGAGCTGAAGGGCAGGAGCGGGGCCTTTCTCATTCTCGTGGGTTACCTGATCATCCACTTTTTCGAGCATACGGTTACGCCCCATTTTCACTTCGGTGAAGAAACCCACGCCGATGAGTTCATCCACGGGCACAAGAGCTACTCGATTCTGCTCGGCCTGATCATCCACACCTTCTTCGACGGCATCGCCATTGCTTCCGGATTCATCGTCTCCAACTGGCTGGGCTGGATCATTTTTCTGGCGGTCTTCCTGCACAAAATTCCCGAGGGTTTTACGGTAGCTTCGGTGATGCTGGCGAGCGGGCGCAGCCGCGGCATCGCCTGGGGCGCGTCTGTGGTGCTGGGAGCGGCGACCCTGGCCGGGGTGCTGACCATGGCGTTGCTGCGGCACGAAGTGAGCTTCGGACTGCCACTTTCGGCGGGTGTGACCATCTATGTTGCGGCTTCGGACCTCATGCCTGAAGTGAACCGCGAACCAGGAGTGAAAATGGCGCTGGTAGTCTTTCTGGGCGTAGGGCTGCTATTTCTGCTCGACCGCTTTTTCCATATGCACTGATCGGGGCTCACTCCACGGTGTGCTTGGCGGTGTAGCCCTCGCGCGCAATGACCACGTATTTCACGTCCTTGCCGTGCTGGTCGCGAACCTTCAGCGGGCCTCCATTGGGGGCTACCACTTCCACTTTCAGCTTGCGGTAGGTTCCATCCATGGCAGAGTTCGTCGGCTGATAAGCCAGGGTGTACTGATTTCTTATATCGCCCAGAATCGAGTGAAAGACCTCGGGCAGCTCAGCTTCAAAGCGCGGCTGGTAGAAGCGCCCGCCCGTAAGCCGGGCAAAGGTCTGCATTTCGTTATCGGCCTGCAGGTAATCCATATTGGAGATGGGAATGCCCATGCCATGCGGCGCGGCCATGCCATGGGACTCAAAATACTCACGCAGCATCCAGCCGATGCTGATGGGAAAAATGGTCACGTTGGGCGTGGCTTTGATCTTCTTGAGAATCTGGTCGAGATTGAGCTTGCTGAAAGTATCCACCCCCGTGCTGATCAGGATGACGTACTTGCGCCCCTGGATGCCATCTACCCGGTCAAGCGTGTCGTAGAGCGCATCGAACAGGTTCGTCTCTGCAAAGCCGGGCATGCGCAACTCATTCAGCGCGCCGAAAATCGCGCTTTTATCCTGGGTAAAGTCCACCAGGATGTGGGGTTTCATGTCGTAGTACTCCACCGCTACCCAGTCGTCTTTCTTGAGCATGTTGGCGAACGAGTAGGAGGCATTGAGCGCATCCACCATGAAGTAATAATTCGTGGAAGCGAACTCGACCAGGAGCACGGCCGTAATCGGAGCCTGGGAGATATTGAAGTGCTGGATGGTTTGGGGTTTTCCGTCTTCGAAGACGCGGAAATTGTCTTCCTTCAGCCCGGGAATGAACTGACCATCCTTGGTAGTGACCATGACGTCCACGTTCACCATGGGGACGTTGACCCGGATGGAGTAATCCGGCAGTTCGGCGACTTTCTTGGGCTTCTCGGGCGGAGGCGCCGGAGGCTCTTCTTTCTTTTTGGGGATAGCGTAAGGGCTCACACTCTGCGGCCCACCGGCATCGGGAGGCGCGGGCGCCTGGTCCGGATTCTGTTGCTGGTCGCTTGCCGGGGGGGTGGAAGACTGGTCCTGCGCCGCCAGCGGCAGCACCAGCAGCCCGCATACGGCGAGGCTCAGCAA
>Ga0335078_10013610_pt1 | contig 12059 bp, 15 predicted proteins | sample Lox_Sample_32_FD_206711 | JGI IMG/M metagenome (GOLD analysis project Ga0335078, IMG submission 206711) | Soil microbial communities from Loxahatchee National Wildlife Refuge, Florida, United States - Lox_Sample_3.2 | ecosystem: Environmental > Terrestrial > Soil > Wetlands | place: USA... | reverse complement strand
GTCATCCTGCGTCGCCGGCGAAACCCCCTTGATTTCCACGGTTTCGTTCACGTTGCCGGCTTCTAGCGTCAGATTCACCGTGGCCGGCCCCCCGGCGGTCAACTGGATGTTCTGTTCAGAAGTGCGTTTGTATCCTTGTGTCTCTACATCCACCTGATAAGTGCCCGGTTGCAGCCCGGTAATTGAGAACGTTCCATCCGACGCCGTCAACACCCGCTCTGATGCGTTATTGCTTACATTAGTGACAGTTACTGCTGCATTCGGAATTCCCGCCCCGGTTGCCGCGGTAATCCTGCCCGAAAGCGTTCCACCACTTCCCGTTGGCTGCGCGGGAATCATTGAGAATCCCGCAGCCATCAGGGCACACAAGCCCTGTAAAAGAATTTGTCGCATTGACCCTCCTGAAGAATGAGAACTCTAAGACTGAGGGTAAACAAATCGTTCCGCGATGGCAATACGGGAGTGTACAGTCTGAAACTGTCCTGTAAGTGATCTAGTTAGATTGATTGCCAAGTAGATTTGTGCCGATCGCTAGGATCAGTAACTAATCTGACGCAGAGCGGTTGGTACGCCGCAGCCAATCGCCAGCCGGCCTGATTCCTTGCCGCGGACGAACTCACTGCGGCCAAAAGGTGAGTTGGAGCGGATGGTGACAACAACGCTGGGGTGGGTGGAGGGATTCGAACCCTCGGCCACTGGAACCACAATCCAGCGCTCTACCAGCTGAGCTACACCCACCGTGTGAGGATCGCCTTTAGTGTACCAGACACGAGCCGAGGCTCGCCCGAACTTCCCATGCCCCGGTATTGCGATGACGCTCGGGGATGCCCGAAGAAACGGCGATACAGTACGGGTCCGAAGAAGTCCCGTCCGGATTGGTCACCACCACCGGTACTTCCGTACCCGCTCCCGTCAGAGTTCCTTTTCCGGTCAACTGAGAACTTGAAACGAAGCTGGTGGTGAGCGCGATATTGCCGATGCGGATCACCGATCCGTTGCCGAAGTGGCTGCCTTGCACCGTCAACGTAACGGTGCCTTCGGTCACGCGCGCCGGTGTTACCGATGTGATCACAGGCGCGGCATTCTCAATCGTCACCATCGCCGACGCGCTCGCCGAAGGCGCCGCCACCGACGTCGCCTGCACCTGCACCGTTCCGGAAGCCGGCGCCTCCGCCGGCGCCCGATATAGTCCGTTCGCGTCGATCGTGCCTGTAGACGCAGTCCCGCCGGTCACGCCGTTCACCGACCACGTCACCGGCGAATCGCTCGCGTTCTGCACCGTGGCCGTGAACTGCTGGCTCGCCCCCGCCGCCACCATCGCCGAAGTGGGCGATACCGAGACCGATACGCCCGCCTGCCGCGCCTGTCCCGAATTCGCGTCGATCATCAGGGAAGATTCGTCCACCGCTTCGTACGCCGAGCCGGGAATCTTGCGCATGGTTGAAAGATTGTCGTTGTTCCACCCCTCGTCCGGCGCGCCCGAGATGTACCAGGCCGACCCGTTGTCCGCCAGGATCATTCCGTATTTCTTCAGCGCGCGCAAGATCACTTGCACGTCCGCCGGAAACCCCGAAATGTCGAAGCTCGCCTTCAGCCGGAACCGCTGACCCATCGGCGGATACTGCGCCCCCGTCAGGCTCGAAGCATAATGCCGCGCCGGCCACACATAGGCCTTCTGCGTCTTCGGAACCGTAAATCGCAGCGCGTGCCGAATCTCCCCCGCGGCCACCTCGTCGTACCGCGCCAGCCCCGGCTCCATCGGCAGCCCCGCCGCATCCGCCGATGTCCACCCCGCCGGCCGCAGCGCATTCGATTTCAAATTGAAGATCACTCCCGAGCCCGCCTGCCACGACGACGCCTGCGGATAGGCGCTGTACAGCTCATAGAGAATGCAATTGTCCGTATCGATCGCGATGGCGTGCCGGTCGCCCGTGCTGGCGCTGCCGCCTTCAATCGGCGCGCTCAGTGGAATCGCATACGGTCCCGGATCGCTTTCATCCGCGTAATCGAACGTCACCGGATATTTCGTCTGCGTGCCCGGCACCGTGATCCACGGAATCCCGATCGGCGCGCCGTCGTACAACCCCGAACCAAAATCCGCGTGCGTGGGCGACGAAGCCCCGATCGTGTTCACGTACGTCGCGGAGTTCGCCGCCACAGGAAGCGTGTCCACCGGCGTGTTCCAGATATTATCCGCGGGAAAGATCGCGCAGTTGCCGGCCGTCGGCGGCTGCCCCCAGCCGCACGCCGCGGCAGCCAATGCCAGAACTCCCAGACCTGCCCGCATCTGGCTCTATCATGCGCCGCCCTTCTGCGAAATCAAGATTGCAGCAAGGCCAGTTTCCAGCTAACGGAGGTTACAAGGGGATTCCCCGGCTTAGTCCGAGCTCCGTCACTGGAGTCGAACAATGCGCTTCACAATTGCCTGGCGGCGGCGATTTCTTCTTCCACAATTCGTCCCCCCGCCGCTTCGCCGCGACCGGCATCTCGATCAGCCCTCGCCACGGCTGCGTAACGCCGTTGCCCCAGCCACTAGCTCCGGTGCTAGCGCCGTTCGCGGAGTTTGGAAAGCAGCCGCAGGATCTCGACATAGAGCCAGACGAGCGTCACCATCAGCCCAAAGGCTCCATACCACTCCATGTACCGGGGAAACCCTTGCAGAGCGCCCTGTTCGATGAAATTGAAGTCCAGAATCAGGTTCAACGCCGCGACGATCACCACCGCCAGGCTGAACAGGATGCCAACCGGGCCGCTCCCGTAAATGAGCGGGACGTGGACGCCGAAGAACCCGACCACCATGCTCACCAGGTAGACCACGCAAATGCCGCCGGTCGCGGCGACAATCCCCAGCATCAACCGCCGCGTCGGTTGGATCAGGCCCGAGCGGTACGCCAGCAGCATGCAGAAGCAGGTGCCGAACGTCAGCCCCACCGCTTCGATCGCGATGCCGGGGAAGCGCAGTTCGAGCATGGCGGAAACTCCACCCAAAAACAACCCCTCCAACAAGGCATAGATCGGCGCTGTGATGCCGGCCCACTCCGTCTTGAACACCGTCACGACGGCCATGATCATGCCGCCAAACGCGCCCACCAGCACATACGGACCCACCGAAGCCGCGTCTTGGGTCGTGAAGAAGCGGCTCCACGTCCACAACGCCGTTGCTAGCGCGCACACCAGCAGAATGCCGGTGCGGTTGATGGTCCCGTTGATGGTCATGGACTCGCCATAGCCCACCCGCGCGCCGGCCGCGGAAAATGCACTGGCGTTGAAGGCCGGATTGGCCGATCGGAGTCCTTGGATCCTCATACCTGGATTGTACGACTGAACTACAGTCCCGCCTTCTTCCACAACTCGTCCACCCGCCGCTTCACCTCTTCCGACATCTCGATCACCCCCGGCCATGGCCTCGTGAACCCTTCGCCGGCCCACTTTTTCGTGGCGTCGATCCCCATCTTCGACCCGTAGTTCGCCAGCCGGCTGGCATGGTCCAGCGAATCGATCGGCCCCATCGCGAACTCAATGTCGCGCTCCGGATCGATGTGGTTCAGCGCCTTCCACGCCACCTCGCGATAATTCTGCACGTCCACGTCTTCATCCACCACCACGATCACCTTCGAGAACATCGCCTGCCCCGTCCCCCAGATGGAGTGCATCACCTTGCGCGCCTGCCCCGGGTACGATTTGCGAATCGACACCAGAATCAGGTTGTGAAAAATCCCTTCCGGCGGCATCGCGATATCCCGCACCTCTGGCAATTGCATCCGCATCAGCGGCAGAAAAATCCGCTCCACCGCCTTGCCCATGTAATAGTCCTCCATGGGCGGCGGCCCCACAATCGTGGTCGCGTAGATCGGCTTCTCGCGTTGCGTGATCGCCGTCAGATGAAAAACCGGGTACTCATCCGCCAGTGAATAAAATCCAGTGTGATCGCCGAACGGCCCTTCGGTGCGCAGTTCGCCGAGTTCCACGTAGCCTTCCAGCACGAATTCCGCGTTGGCCGGCACTTCCAGATCGCAGGTCTGGCACTTCACCATCTCCACCGGGCTGCCGCGCAGAAACCCCGCAATCATCATCTCGTCCAGCTCCGGCGGCAGCGGCAGAATCGCCGAATACATGGTCGCGGGGTCGGAGCCAATCGCCACCGCCACCTCCATTCGCGTCTTCCCGTGATGCTGCATCCGCCGGTAATGCTCCGCGCCCTGCTTGTGTGTCTGCCAGTGCATGCCCGCCGTGACTTCGTCATAGATCTGCATCCGGTACATGCCGCAATTGCGTTTGCCCGTATCCGGATTGCGCGAAAACACCAGCGGCAGCGTCACAAACCGCCCGCCGTCCTCCGGCCAGCACTGCAGCACCGGCAGGTCGAACAGCGACATTCCGCTCGTCCGTACCACTTCCTGGCACGGCCCTTTCGAAACCGTCTTCGGAAAAATCGCCCCCATCTCCGCCAGCTTGGGCAGCATCTTGAATTTCCCGAGCAGCCCCTCCGGCATCCGCATCTCGATCAGTTCCACGATCCGCGCCGCAATCTCTTCCACCGACTCCACTTCGAGCGCGATTTCCATCTTCTTCATCGAGGCGAACGAATTAATCAGAACCGGAATGCTGTATCCCTTCGGCTTCTCAAACAGCAGCGCCGGCCCGCCGCGCTTCACCGCGCGATCGGCAAACTCCGTGATCTCCAGAATCGGGTCGACTTCCACCGATACCCGCTTCAGCTCCTTGTGCTTCTCCAGCGCCCCGATGAACTCTCGCAAATCACGGTAGGCCATAGTCCTTGAGTGTAACCGGGCTGCCACACCCCCCGGTTGCCCCCTTCCACCCCCATCTGCGGGGACCCTCCTATCGCCCGCATAAGACCATTTGAATCAATATGTCAAATCGGATACTTTCAGTCCATGAAGCGCCTCTGTCTGACTTGCAAGAACAAAGGATGCCGCCATCTCTGCCGGTTCGAAGAGCAGCCGACTCCCAAACCGCAAATCGTTCAACTGAGGAAAGGATAAGCCATGGGTTGCGGATCTTGTCGCCATAACGCCGCGCGCCCCCAGCCGCCCGCGCCGCTGTTCCAGATCCGCCGTGGCTTCCGCGCCCGGTGGAGCGACCTGGCTTTCTCGGTCGAAACCGATTCCGGCGATTGGATCCTGCGCGTGCAGGATTTCGCGAAGCAGCAGACCTTGTACACGGCGCATCGCGGCGGCGCGCACGCCGCGCAGATCGCCGCCGCCGAATTTGCGATTTTCTTAGTCCTGGGCGCCCAGAGCCGCATGAGCCCCGAGCGCCTCGCCAACGAATTGAACTGGCAATCCTATTGAGCACAAAGGAGGGATTCGATGATTAAGCTTTATACCAGCATGCACCACCCCCGGGAATGGGTCGCCTATGTGCCCGATGCCGGCTGGGTTGTATTTCCGAATAGCGAGAACGGATGGGAGCAGCGCAAGCCCGTCCGCGGCCTCGACCCGATTCATCTCCGCCAAGTTTCGCTGAATTTGGCCGCCCCCGCTGGCCTCGCGCCAGCGCCAGCGCCGGTCCCGGTGCCGGCCCGCCCCGTCTTCAAACGCATTGCCTGACTGCCTCTCCTCCTCCTTTTTCCCTGATGGCCTGACCTTGCACTCCAGGCCATCAGGCTTTTCTTCCGCCGCCTGTATACTACTCCTATGCCCGACAAACGGACCGTATCGGAAGCCATCGAGCAAGCCACCCGTGAAGTCGAGGGCGAGGTAAAGCGCGCCATCGAGTACGTCGAGACCAACATCATTCCGAAAGCCCGCAGAGACGGAGAAAAAGTTTTACGCCGCCTCTCCGAGGAGTTAAGCCGCTGGGCGGACCGTCTCCGCGATGAACAATCCAAGTGACGTCGCCTGTCCTCCTCTTCTCCTACGGAACCCTCCAGAAGCGCAGTATCCAGATCGCCAACTTTGGCCGTGAGCTCGCTGGCCGTGCCGATGCGCTCCCCGGTTACGCCATCCGCCTGGTCCCGGTCCTCGACCCCAAAATCGCCGCCTTGACCGGTGAGACGCAGCATGCGGCCGCCGAACCGAGCCCCGACCCGGATGATGCGATTCCCGGAATCGTCTTCGAAATCACTCCCGACGAACTCGCTCTCGCCGATCAATACGAGCAAGCCGCAAACTACCGCAGGATCTCGGTGACGCTCCGGTCCGGCGCCCAGGCCTGGGTCTACGTGCGAGCCTGAGCGATCAGCCCTGATTCAGTTTCACGGTGTCCAACCGCATCGCGCTTGTCACCGGTGCAAGTCGCGCCGGCGACTAGTGGACTGTCCCGGTGTCTTTAGGCGCCCATGATTCGGCAACTAGGCAGGCAGGCCGGAAACACAAGGAGTAGATCGGCTCGGGAGCCCTTGTTGATACCATAAACCATCGTAGAGGAGGGCACCGTGATCGCGATTGTCTTCAGCACTAGTGAGTGCTTTCGTGTCGGGGCGTGGGCTATCGCGGGCTCGATCGCCCTGCTGGCGTGCGGCGCGAGTAACGCTCCGGCGCAGTCAAACGCACTAACCCCGAATTTTTTGGAGCATCCGGCGGTCACGCCGCCGCTGCTGTTCCGCGAGGGCTGGCAGCAGCCGCCCCATACGGGACCGCTCAATGACGAGAATCGCCGTATCACGCAGCAGGCCGTGACCAACCCGGACTTGGAACTGCGCCTTTACGGCACCGACGCGCGCGATATACAGGCGACCGAGCACAATGGCATCCCGGACGTCTGGAACGGCTTCACCACCTCGCCCGTGGCACTCACGCTGAGGCACAAGAACGCCTACCTCGATCTCACGGGCCTGACGAGGATGCGATGGAGAACACGCACGGAGAATCTGCATGTGTTGCATCCGGTCGTGAAGCTCGCCGACGGCAAACTGCTCGTTGGCAGCCAGACGTTCCAGAGCCCGCAGAGGCGGATGGTGGGATCGGAAGGTTTCACGGGCGATTTTGTGGTGTCCGAAGTGACGTTCGATGATCAGCGCTGGTTCGAACTCGATCCGGACAGGGTCGTCGTAAAGCTGGAAGTCAATAACCCGGACCTGAGCCGCGTCGACGAGATCGGTTACGTCGATCTCATGCCCGGTGGTGGACACGGCACTGCCGGATGCTCCAACGTCTCATGGATCGAGGTGTATGCGACGCCACGCAAGCGCTGAGCGGGCGGAATACTTGGACATCGCGGTACAAACCGCCGAAGATGACACCCGCCCTCACGGCGCCCGGATCGGCTGCTGAGAACCCTCAGCCGAATGTTCTTCTCAACATGGCGCGCCATAACCGAGGGCGGCGGGGCACGCAGCAAGCAGTCGGCCCTCGCAAGTGTCCTTTCTCCATGCCTCACTCGCACGTAAGCGCGTTACGGTTTCTTTTCGCTGCCGGTGATCCTTCAATCCGTGAGATGGCGACGATACGTCCAAGTGGATCAGCACAGCCCAGACGTAAGCTCCCAGCATTGCTCGTGCTTCAAGACAGAGCTTGCTACCGCGCAGGGGCGAGCCTGGCCACGAGCAGCACCGGTTGATCTGCATTTTGGGAGTGACCTTCGAGACCCTGATGCCCCCGATTTCAGGGCCTTCCCACTTGGTCAATACTTTACCAGTTTTGAAACAATCGCGTGATCCGTGACAACACAACAGCCATAACTCCCGTCGGCTTATCCGTCTGATGAAACGTAAGCCTCCAATCCAGCGTCTGCTTCACCTCCGGCCGCTGCATCTCGCGCTCTTCCTTCAAAATCCGCGATACTATCTCGATGTCTTTGGACATGTCCGGTGGCGTCAGCGTCAGCGTGAGCGCCGACGCCAACTCCGCCCACACCTCCGGCGTCAGCATCTTGGCAAGCCCCGTTCGCACCGCCCGCACCCTCGCTTGTAATTTTGGCAGATCCCGCACCGCCCGATCCAGATCCTGCACCGCCGACTCCAGCCACTCTAGCTCTGCCACTCGCGTGTATGTCAATGGTGGCGAACACCCGTGCGTATAGTCCTCGCGATGCTGCGCCAGCAGTTTTGTGATCACCTCCCGCGACCGCATCTCCGTTTCACACGTCGTCCGAGCCGGAGCCACAACCGTCCTTGTGTACACCCGCCTCCGTTTCTCCAACTCAGCCGCCCACTCAACGATCTCCCGCGATCGTGCCTCCAATTTCTCAACCTGCTTCACCAATCTCCGCCTCTCAAATTCCCGGGCAGCCCGCCCCGAGAGCCACACCCCGAGACGATAAAGCGGGTCAAAGTACAGATAGACGGCTTCTTTTGCGCTTTCACTAGCGAACGTCAAGAAATGTGTTTTGGGCTGAGCGCTTGTCATAGGCCTTTAATCGTGCGTCTAGCGGCCCGCCAGAGAAACACACCGAACAGAATGAGATCGGTCAGAAAAAGCGCGTATTCGGCTGCCTTCAATCCAAAAATAATATCTCTGGAAATTTGATGGGTCTCCAACCAGCCAATAGCCCGATCAAGAGCTACCGCAAGCGCCGCAATGATCGCGAAAACTGAAGTGCCGACAATCCCGTGCACCGCAAATTCCAAAGGGACTTGCCAAAACGGGATATTGGGCTGAACGGCGATGGACCGCACCTCGTCAACGGTATTTTGGGCGTTGCCGGTCATATTTCTTTCTTAGCATAAAATAGCACCACGTCAGAGCCGGCGCATAGGAGAATGGGCCCCTTTTCGGGACGTCGGATTGATCCCTTGGTCGTGTAACGCCCAAATCGCCGAAGTGACCGTTGCGGCGGGAAAGCCGGCATGATATCAATCAATACGACTCCCGATGACGAAGCTCAGTTTGCTTCCATTGATTCTGACCAGCGTCGTATTCGCGCATCACGGCAATAGCGCCTACGACGAAACCGTGCGGGTTCCCGTTAAAGGCACGGTCACCGAATTCGTGTGGAGCAATCCACATTCGCAGATTTACCTGGACGTGAAGGACAAGTCCGGCAAGATCGTCAAGTGGGGCGTCGAGACCAACAGCCCCGGCATTCTGACGCGCGCGGGCTGGACGCGCCGTTCGCTGAAAGCCGGCGACGAGGTGACGATCATCCTTTGTCCGGCGAAGAACGGCCAGCCAGTGGCGTATATCGGGTCGGGTGACCCAGGCACCAAGGTCATCTTCGCCGATGGCCGCGAACTGGATTTCACCGATAAATCGATCGAGAAGACCGCTCCGTGAGGCTCCTTCCCGCTGTTGCCATCTTGTGGGTCTCAGGCGCAGCCCACGCCCAGGCGCCCGCGCCGCCGCATGACGTCTCCGGGGTCTGGGGCATGCAGCCCGGAGGCGAGACTTCCGAAGACGATAAGCAATCCCCCGGCGGCGCCATTCCGCCCATGACGGCGTGGGCGAAAGCGCGCTACAACCAGGAAAAGCCCGGCTACGGGAAGCGCGCCGCTCCCGGCGGCAACGATCCGATCCTGCAATGCGACCCGATGGGGTTTCCGCGGATTCTTTACTTTCCGACGCCGTTCGAATTCATTCAGGTGTCCAACCGTGTGCTGCAGATGTTCGAGCGGGATCACGTGGTCCGCGAAATCTGGACCGACGGCCGCGCGCTGCCGAGCGATCCCGATCCGCTCTGGTACGGATACTCGACTGGGAAGTGGGTGGACGACACGACATTCGTCGTGCAGTCGACCGGTTATGACGACCGCACCTGGCTCGGCGCCGTGGGCCACCCGCACAGCGAAGGCATGCGGCTCGAAGAGCGCTACGAGCGAGTCGATCGCGATACCCTTCGTTTCACCCTGAAGATCGACGACCCGCAGGCCTACACGCAGACGTGGGTGGCGCTGCCGCGCGTGTTCAAGCTGCGGCCCCGCGCCGAAATCCGCCAAGGCTACTGCGTGGCATCGGAAGAGGCGGCCTTCACCAGGCGCATTCGCGAGCCCGGAGCGCTCAAGAAGGGCGCGGGTTCCAAGAAATAACCGACGGCCTCACTTTTTTCAACCCCGCCTGCCAATTCAGCACCACGTTATGGACGCCGTGGCATGGAATCTTTGTCACGTTGAAAACATGCAATGGGTCCTCGGTTCTCGCCTGGGCCATAAGGAGTCTCACGGACCGCTCAACCTTCGGCGGACACTTTAATAGCCACGTCGCGTCCGAGCCGCGGATCATGCGCGCGATAGACTTCGCCCATGCCTCCCGCGCCGACGGCACTCAGGATCTCGTATGAGCCGAGTTTCGTACCGGGTGACAAGGTCATGGGTCTGCTGATTGTACCGCGGAGCCAACCGCCCGGCCGCGCGCTGCCGAACGATCCCGATCGCGACACCCTTCGTTTTACCCTGAAGATCGACAACCCGTAGCTGGCCCATGTGCCGGCCTCACCTCTCCAACTCCGCTTGCCAGTTCATCAGCACGGTAAACAGTGGCGGGGACGCCGGTACCGGAACGGCAATCAGGAGTTTCTTCCCGTCCGCCGAGACATCCCATAGATATCGCTTGGCTTTCGCTTCGACTGCAGGCCGGGGGACGCCGGCGTGAAACTCGGGCCTGGTGGTCACCGGTACGGCCATCAAGTCTCCGTCTGGCGAAAGATAGAAGATTTCCTGCCCGTCCCGCGGCCAGCGCACCTCGATCCCACCGTTGTTCGAGATGAGGCGTCCGCCGCCCGGGGCCGTTTCTCCCGCCGCACCCGAGACGAACGGACGCACGTAGACTTCGCTCTTGCCGGATTCATCCGAGGTATAGGCGATCCATTTCGAGTCCGGCGAAAAAACTGCGTTGGTCTGGCTAAACGGCGTGTGCAACACCAGGAATGGTTGTCCACCAGCCCCGCTTGCGCTGGAAATGGGAAGCGCCCAGATGTCGTCGTGGGCGTCAGGACGCCTTCTTTCGTAAAGAAGATAGCGCCCGTCCGGCGACCACCCCTTGGGCATTTCCGGTGCGGTCGATTCTACCAGCCGCCTAGCGGGCCCACGCTCGGTCAACACCTTCTCATAGACCTCCATGTAGTCGCGATGGCCATAGGTGGAGCCGAACGCCAACCGCGTCCCATCGGGAGACCAGGAGGCGCGGGAAACGTCCTCGCCGGAAGCATGAAACGTCAGGCGCGTGGTGGTGGTCTCCGAGGGATCGATCAACCAAAGGTCAAGCCGCTCTTTGATGGCTATGCGTTTTCCATCGGGAGCCACGGAAACGGCTTGATACTCCCGGGTGCTAGACACCGTCCCCACGGCCTTTCCCTGCCGGTCGAACCAGGTGAGCCGGGAACTTTTGCCGAAAGTGCCTTTGCTCTGGTACACCAGCACGCCATTCTCCGAGAGAGAAAATCCCGGTTGGACGTCCTCGAGGGAGGCCATCTCCGCCACCCGGTGCCACGAGCCTGTGAACTCCAGTCGCCTCTCGTCAAACGGCCGGGCCATGATCGTCCCGTCATCGCGATAGAGGATGAAGCCCGAACCGTTCGAACCGGACGCATAAACGGCCGAGCTGTCCATCCCAGGCAAGTCCGGGAGCGGCCGCGGAGATTGCTGATCCGGCGCCGCGTCCACCGATCCGATATAGGTTCCGGTTTTCCCGGGAGTGTGGGAAGCGCGGGTATAGAGAAAGTGTTTTCCGTCCGGAAGCGCGCTGGGAAACCAGTGCCGGTATTCCCCGCGCGAGGGGTCTAACTGCGTAACCACCTGTGGCGTGCCGCCGTTGGCGGAAACACGCAGGATGCCGCCGCGATCCGTGGTGGTCCCAAAGACAAGCTGACCACCCCCGGTCCAAGCAATGCCGGCTGCCACGCCGCCGGGAACGTCGCACACCACTTGCACGGGTCCCCCGGCGATCTCGATTTTCTTAATCTGTCCGTCGGAATGGAAGGCGATGAAGCGGCTGTCCGGCGACCACGCCGGCTGAATTCGAGGGTCTTTGGTATCCGTTCCCGGCAACTCCCGGACTTCCAAAGAGTCCAGATCGCGCAGCCAGAGCGGCAGGGAACCGTCGGCTGCCTGGGCGCGAAACACGAAATGCTTTCCATCCGGCGACGTAGCGAGCCTGGTGCCAAATTGTGTGTTCGTCGCGGTCTCCGGCATGGGGATTTGGAATGCCCCGAGCGGGACCGGT
>Ga0335078_10013608_pt1 | contig 12060 bp, 6 predicted proteins | sample Lox_Sample_32_FD_206711 | JGI IMG/M metagenome (GOLD analysis project Ga0335078, IMG submission 206711) | Soil microbial communities from Loxahatchee National Wildlife Refuge, Florida, United States - Lox_Sample_3.2 | ecosystem: Environmental > Terrestrial > Soil > Wetlands | place: USA: Florida... | reverse complement strand
GCTTTCGCCTAGCCCGCGCGGATCGCAGGGAGTGGTGCCAATCGAACCCGCAGCCGCGTTGCAAATGGCCGCCGTCTTCACGTTGAACTGTTCGACGGTGCCGCCCGGTCCCGGGAACTGAACAATGCCCTGCCGCAGCAGCGACGTCGGCACCGTGCGCGTCACCTGCGCCACACTCTGGAACCGGCGCGCCTCGTAGTTGGCAAAGAAGAACGTCTTGTTTTTCCAGATGGGGCCGCCGACGCGCACGCCCGCCCGGTTATCGTGAATGATCGCCTTGGGCAGGCCGGTGCGATTGTTGTCCCAGGTGTTGGCGTTCAGATCGTTGTTCTGAAGGTATTCGTACAGCGCGCCGTGGAAGTTGTTGGAACCGCGCCGGCCAATCAGAGTGATCTGTCCCCCGGAGGCGCGCATCAGCGTAGCGCTCGGATTCGCAACATTCACGCGAAACTCTTCCACGCTGTCGTCCGGGGTCGGAACGGAAGTGTTTCCGGCGACCACGTTCTGGGTGATGTCGATCCCGTCCACCGTCACGGTGTTCTGATCGTCGATCGCGCCCGAAACGCGCATGGTCAGGTTGCTGCCTCCCGCGACCACCGCCGGCTGCAGGTTCATCAGCTCGCCGGCGTTGTGCTGCAAGGTGGGGAGATTCAGGATGCTGTCGGTGGAAAGCACGTTGCCGATCTGTGCATCCTGCGTCTGCAATTGAGCCGCGGCGGTCGCCGTCACTTCGACCACCTCCCGGTCGCCACCCACTTCCAGCTTCACCGGCACCGTGTTCGTTTTCTCGACGTCCACCGGAATGCCGTCCACCACCGCCGTACGGAAGCCAGTCATCTTGACCGTGATCCGGTACGTCCCGGCACTCACCACGGGAAACAGAAACTCGCCGGCATCGTTCGTAGTGGCGCTGAGAACGATGCCCGTCTGGCTGTTCTGCAGGTCCACCGTCGCCTTGGCCACAACCGCGCCGCTTGGATCGGTGACCGTGCCGACGACCTTTCCAGAGGTGGTGGTCTGCGCCCGCGCGAGCGGCGCCGACCCCAGAATCGCGAGCACCGTAACCACCGCCCAAACGCCCGTGGCTGCCCTCGCGAACGGTAGCAATAGAACGGTCCAAAAGCCTTCGATCTCACGTGTCACCTGCGCGGGAAATGACATCTTCCCGGCCACGGACGACGGAAAGGGAAACAAACGCGAAGCGGCGTGCACCATTACTTCTCCTCGCAAGGAAAGATTTAAAGAGTGTAAAACCGGCACCGGGGCCGGACCCTCTCAGATCCCGGATTTCCAATCAGTGTACACTGAGTCGCTCGCTTTTGCTCCGCGAAGTTCGCTAATTTTTCAAGATGGCTCTGCGATGTCGACGGCGGCAGCTTTGCCGCAAACGGCATGCCGCAGCCCGCGCCAAGCCCGCCCGATGGCGCAGGCCGCGGCTGGTACGCAAACGCCGGGTGCCGCAGCCCGCACTCCCCGCCTGTTTTTACAAATTCTCCAGCACCTCGGCGGCGTGCCCCTTGGCCTTCACCTTTCCGTAGATCCTCTCGATCGTCCCATCCGGACCGATGACGAAAGTGCTGCGCTCGATGCCCATCACCTTCTTGCCATACATACTCTTCTCTTTCCACACGCCGTAAGCCTGGGCCGCGGCCTTCTCTTCATCCGCCAGAAGCGCGAACGGCAGGCTGTACCTGGTCTTGAACTTCGCCTGGGAGCCAGGCTTATCGGGAGAAACGCCCACCACCACCGCGCCCTTTTTGTCGAAAGCCTGGATATCGTCGCGAAACCCGCAAGCTTCCACGGTGCATCCCGGCGTGTTCGCCTTGGGATAGAAATACAGCACTACGCGTTTGCCCTTCAAATCCGCCAGCCGGAACTCCTCGCCGGAATCCGTGCGCAGATGGATGTCCGGAGCCTGGTCGCCTTCCTTCAACATGCTTCGCCGCCTCCCAGGGTGCGCTTCAACAGCTCCGTCACCACCGTCACATTGGCCTGGCCGCGGGTGGCGCGCATGGCCTGCCCCACCAGGAAATTCAGCACCGTGGTCTTCCCGCCGCGATACTGCGTCACCTGCTTGGGATTGTTGGCGATCACGTCCAGAATCACCTGCTGCAAGGCGCCCGCATCGCTGATCTGCCGCAAGCCCTCGCGTTCGATGATCGTGCCTGCCCCTTCGCCCGAGGAAAACATCTTCGGGAAAATCTCCTTGGCCAGCTTGCCGGAAATCTCCCCCGCGGCGATACGTTTCACCAGGTCGCCCAATTGCTCCGCGCTCACCGGCGATTCGCCGATCTCCTTTCCGTCCGCCTTCAGCAAGCCCATCAAATCGCCCATCACCCAGTTGGCCGCGGTCTTGGGATCGCCCGATACGCGCGCCGCGGATTCGAAATACTCGCTCGCCGCGCGCGTCGCCGTCAGCACTTCGGCATCGTATGCGCGCAGCCCGAATTCGCCGATGAATCGCGCGCGCTTCCGCCCCGGCAGTTCCGGCATGGCCGCCCGCACCTCCGCCAGCCATTCGCTGCTGATGTGCAAAGGCAGCAGGTCCGGCTCCGGGAAATAACGATAATCGTGCGCGTCTTCCTTGCTGCGCATGCTGAAGGTTTCGCCCGAGTCCGGATCGTAGAGGCGCGTCTCCTGCACTACCCGCCCGCCGCTTTCGACCACCGCCACCTGCCGCGCGATTTCATAATCCAGAGCCTGCTTCAGGAAGCGGAACGAATTCAGGTTCTTCACCTCCGCCTTGACGCCGAATTTCTCCGCCCCGCGCCTCCTCACCGATACGTTGGCGTCGCAGCGCAGGTGGCCCTTTTCCATGTCGCAGGTCGAAACCTCCACGAACTGCAGCGTCTGCTTGATCTCTGTCAGGTAGGCGTACGCTTCCTCGGAGCTGCGCAGGTCGGGTTCGCTGACGATCTCGATCAGCGGCGTGCCCGAGCGGTTGAGGTCCACGTACGAGTAGCGGTCGGAATCGCGGAACCCCTCGTGGATGCTCTTGCCGGCGTCGTCCTCCATGTGAACCCGCGTCACGCCGATGCGCCGCACCACCCCGTTCACCACGATATCCACGTGTCCGTGCCCGGCCAGCGGTTCGTCGTATTGCGAAATCTGGTAACCCTTGGGCAGGTCCGGATAAAAATAATTCTTCCGCGCAAACCGTGACTGCGCGCGAATCTCGCATTCCAACGCCAGGCCCGCCTTGATCGCCAGCTCCACCGCCGCGCGGTTCAGCACCGGCAGGGCGCCTGGCAGCCCCAGGCAAACCGGGCACACGTTGGTATTGGGCGGCGCGCCGAAGCTGGCCGGGCAACCACAGAAGATCTTGGTGGCCGTCGCCAGCTGCACGTGCACTTCCAACCCGATCACCGGTTCGTAGCGCGCGATACTTTCGGGCGAGGCCAGATCAATCGCCGAAGAGGACATGGTGTCCCTTCATTGTAGAATCCCCGGCCCGGCCGTCAGGAATCCCTCCCGCCCCGGCGCCAGACCCTCGGGCGCTTCCCACTTGCCGCTCATCGCCGCCGCCGTCACCGCGTCGATCACCGCCATGTTCTTCAGCGAATCTTCCAGCGGCACCGGCGGCGGCGTTTTCTCGCTCACCGCGCGCGCGAAGGCCTCGCCCTGCAGCGTGTACTGGTCGCAGGGGGCGAATTTTTCAAACTCGATCCCCCCGCCCGAAACGTCGCGCCCGTCGTCGATGATGATCCGCGAGCGCTCGTTGGGAATGGCGTTGAACGGAATCTCCAGCTCGATGCGGCCCCTCGTTCCGAAGAATTGCACCATCTGGTGCGGCGCCACCTGCGTGCCGCACGAGAAGTGGCAGGGCCCCGACGGGTAATCGAGGATCGCCGCAGTCACGATGTCGATGCCCATCGACGGGTCGCGCCGCATGGTGGCCGCAACGCGCACCGGTTCTTCGCCGAAAACCATGCGCGATACCTTGATCGGGTAGCAGCCGATATCCATCAGCCCCCCGCCGCCGTACTGCGGAATATTGCGGATATCCTCCGGCCTGGCGTTGTGGTAGCCGTAGCTCACCAGGGCAAAGCGCAGCGCTCCGATTCGCCCGGCCCGCACCAGCTCCTTCGTCCGCACCCACTGCGGATGAACCTGCACCATGAACGCCTCCCCGATCGTCACCCCCGAGCGGTCCCGCACCGCTATCAGCTCCCGCACTTCCGCCGCGTTCATCCCCAGGGGCTTCTCGCATAGCACGTGCTTTCCCGCCTCGGCCGCGCGAATCGACCACGGCACGTGCAGGTGATTCGGCAGCGGGTTGTAAATGGCGTCGATCTCCGGATCGGCCAGCAGCTCTTCGTAAGAGCCGTATGCCTTCGGAATGTTCAACGCCCGCGCCGCCTCCTCGGCCTTGGCCGGCGTTCGCGACGCGATCGCCGCGATTTCGCAGCCCGCCGCCTGCTGCATCCCCGGAATGACCTTGACGGTGGCGATGCGGGCCGCGCCCAGTATGCCCCAACGCAGTTTGCTCATATGGATTTCAGTTTATGCCGAAACCCGCGCGGCGGCGCCGTTCGCCGTAACTCCGGTCCCTCGATTCGCCGCGTTCACGCGCGCTTCCCTCAGACCACATACTTGCGGTCTGGCGAAGTGCCCTCCGATCTGTTGTATGCTGCGGTATCGTCCCGCTTGAGCCGACAAACAGAAGGGCTAATCCGCGGATTCGGCTTCACCGAGGCCGTGGCGCTCAACATGAGCAACATGGTGGGCGCCGGCCCGTTCATCACCATTCCGCTGGTCATCGCCTCCATGGGAGGCCCGCAGTGCATGCTGGGATGGCTGCTGGGCGCGGTGCTGGCCCTGGCCGATGGCCTCGTGTGGGCCGAGCTGGCCGCCGCCCTGCCAGGCACCGGTGGCACCTACCTCTATTTGCGCGAGGCTTTCCGCAAAACCCGGCTCGGCGGCCTTCTGCCTTTCCTGTTTATCTGGCAGTTCATTTTCAGCGGGCCGCTGGAGATCGCCTCCGGCTACATCGGCTTCTCCCAATATGTGAGTTATTTCTGGCGCGGCATGACGGCCGGCGAGGCCCGCCTCGTCAATGTCGCGGTGGGAACGCTGTTGATCGCCCTGCTCTACCGCGGCATTACCGCCATCGGCCGCATCACCGTCGCGCTGTGGGTGGGCGTGCTCTTTACCATGCTTTGGATCGTGGCCAGCGGCATCGCTCACTTTCACGCCTCCGTGGCCTTCGATTTTCCCGCCCACGCCTTCACCTTCTCCGCGGGCTTCGCCGCCGGCCTCGGCTCCGCCATGCTCATCGCCATGTACGATTACATGGGCTACTACGATATCTGCTACACGGGCGGCGAGGTCCGCGACCCGGCGCGCACCATTCCCCGTTCCATCATCTGCTCCGTTCTGGCGGTGGCGGCCATCTACACTCTGATGAACCTCAGCATCATCGGGGTCGTGCCGTGGCGCCAGGCGATGCAGTCGAAGTTCATCGCCTCCCAGTTTATCGAGACGCTGTACGGTCCCAAAGCCGCTGCCGTTGCCACCGCGCTGGTGCTCTGGACCGCCTTCGCTTCGGTCTTCGCCCTGTTGCTGGGTTATAGCCGCATTCCCTATGCCGCGGCTGTCGGCGGGCACTTCTTCCCGGTCTTCGCGCGTCTCCATCCCACCGGAAAATTCCCGCACGTCTCTGTGCTGGCCATCGGCCTGCTCGCCATCGTCGCCTCGTTTTGGAGCCTCGATGCCGTCATCTCCGCTCTCCTCGCTTCCCGCATCCTCGTGCAGTTCATCGCCCAGATCTTCGCCCTCGATCAACTGCGCCGCCGCCGTCCGGATATCAACCGCCCCTTCCGCATGTGGCTCTATCCCGTGCCGGGCGCCATCGCCTTCTGCGGCTGGTGTTACATTTTTCTCACCTCGGGCTGGGCTTATATCGCCTTCGGCCTGCTGACCACCATCGGCGGCGCCCTTGTTTATGCCCTGTGGCAACGACTACGCCGGCCTGTGCCGGCCGCCGGCTGAAATCCTCCATCCCGCGCGCCGCAATGTGATAGTTTCGTTCCGGGGGACCTCATGCACATACCTACCGAGCCGATCGGCAGCATTCCGCGCCCCGCCGAATTGATCGCCGCCCGCCAGGCCTTCGACGCCGGACAAATGCCCGCCGGGGAATACGCCCGTATCGCCGATACCGCGCTCCGCGATACCATTCGCCACTTCGAACAGACCGGCTCTCCCGTCATCACTGACGGCGAGCAGACCAAGCCCAGCTTTGTTACTTATCCCTTGGAGGGCCTGTCCAACCTCGCCTCGGATGGAGTCGTGATTCCTTTTGCCGATGGCCACACCCGCCAGTTGCCGCGCCTCACCGCCGGACCCTTCCGCTACGGCACGCACGCATCGGTCTATCTTTCCGAGGCCAAACGTCTCACCGCCCTGCCCGTGAAGCAGGCCGTCATCTCGGCCTCCGCGCTCAGCCTCCTTTACCCCGCCGCCGGAATTCCGGGATACGGGCGCGAGGCGTTCATCGAAGATCTGGTCTCCGAAGCCGTTGCCGATATCCGCGGCTGCCTCGATCGAGGCGCCGACAGCGTGCAGATCGATTTCACCGAGGGCCGCATCTCCCTCAAACTCGATCCATCCGGCGGATTGCTCGAGCAGTTCGTCGCCCTCAACAACCGCGTGCTCGATCATTTCCCGGTCCAGGAGCGCCGCCGTCTCGGCGTCCACACCTGCCCCGGCGGCGACCGCGACGCCACCCACAGCGCCGACGTGGATTACGCCGGTCTGCTTCCCGCGCTGTTCCGCATGCGGGCCGGCCGTTTTTACGTCCAACTCGCCAGCGAAAAAGATCCCGAGCGCGTGCTGGGCATCATCCGTGACCAAATGCAGCCCGATCAAACCATCTTCATCGGCGTGATCGATCCCATCAACCCCGCCGTGGAAACCCCCGAACAGGTGTGCGAGCGCGTCCTCGCGGCCGCCCGTCATCTGCCGGCGGGGCAACTCGGCACCACTGACGATTGCGGCTTTTCCCCCTTCGCCGACGACACCTCCACCTCCCGCGAGGTCGCCTTCGCCAAGATCCGCGCGCGCGTCGAGGGAACCTGGATGGCGTCCCGGCAGGTCTCTTCGTGAGCCGCGCCGGCAATCGCCCGCAAACCCAACCGTAAAGCCGCGCCGTGCATGCGCAGGCGCTCAGCCCCGGCGTCCGCCGTGCATGCGCAGGCGCTCAGCCCCGGCGTCCGCCGTGGATGTCGAGGCGCTGAGCGCCGGTCGTCCCCCGTGGATGTCGAGGCGCTGAGCGCCCGCGTCCGGCCTGCATTCCCCGGCCGCCCGCGACTTTTGGCCCGTTCCAAAAGATAGGTCCGGCCGGAACAAAAGATAGGCAAGGCCCGCCGGGACCGCCCGTTCTCTCGGAATACATTGGAAATAGGCCGTCTTTTCCATGATCCGCGGACTCGTCGATTTCGCGCTCCACAACCGTCTGCTCGTTGTCGCCCTCGCCATCCTGCTGTTTGCCTGGGGCGTGATCTCCTTCAAAAACCTGCCCATCGAAGCCTATCCCGATGTCGCCAACAACTACGTCCAGGTGATCACCCAGTGGCCCGGAAGGGCCGCGGAAGAAATGGAACAGCAGGTCACCATCCCCATCGAAATCGTCATGAACGGCCTGCCCCACCTGCAGCACCTCCGCTCCACTTCCCTGTTCGGCCTCTCCAGCGTCATGCTGATTTTCGATGACGACTCCGAAGACGATTGGAACCGCCAGAAGGTGCTCGAGCGCCTTTCCATGGTCACCCTGCCGCAAAACCTCCAGCCGCAGATCGGCACCGACTACAGCCCCGTCGGACAGATCTACTGGTACACTCTGCACAGCACCAATCCCGAATACGACCTGATGGAGTTGAAGTCCCTCGAAGACTGGTATCTCGAGAAGCAGTTCAAATCCGTCCCCAACGTGGTCGATGTGTCCAGCTTCGGCGGGATCACCAAGGAATACCAGGTGCAGCTCGATCCCGACAAACTGGTGGATTACGGCCTCAGCCTCTCGCAGGTCGAGCAGCAGCTTTCCAATAACAACGTCAACGCCGGCGGCAGCTTCATCGAAGCCGGATTGCAGCAGATCAACGTGCGCTCACTCGGCCTCGTCCAGCACGTCGATGACATCTCCCAGGTCGTTGTCAAGGTGCAGAACGGCACCGCCATCCGCGTCGGCGATATCGCCAAGGTCGTGCAGGGACCCAGGATCCGTTTGGGCCGCATCGGCAAAGCCATCCACCGCGCCGATGGCAAAATCCTCGACAACGACGACGTCGTCGAAGGCATTGTCCTGCTCCGCAAGGGCGCCAACTCCGACGAAACCCTGGTGGCCATCCACAACAAGGTGGACGAGCTGAACAACGGCCTGTTGCCGCCCGGCGTGAAGGTCGTTCCGTTCCTCGACCGCAGCGAGCTGGTTCACTACACCACCCACACCGTGCTCCACAACCTCAGCGAGGGCATCATCCTGGTGGCCCTGATCCTGTTCATGTTTCTCGGCAACGCCCGCGGCGCCCTGGTGGTCGCCATGACCATTCCGTTCTCGCTCCTGTTCGCATCCATCTGCCTCGACCTGCGCCACATTCCTGCCAACCTCCTCTCGCTCGGCGCGCTCGATTTCGGCATGGTCGTGGATGGCGCGGTGGTGATGGTCGAAAACATCGTCCGCCACATGGGCCGCCAGGCCGATCCGCCCCGCTCCGTCCTGGCCCGTATCCGCGAGGCCGCGTTTGAAGTCCAGCGCCCGGTCTTCTATGCCATCGGCATCATCATCACTGCCTACCTGCCCATCTTCACCCTGCAAAGCGTCGAAGGCCGCCTCTTCAAGCCCATGGCCTGGACCGTAGCTTTCGCTCTCCTGGGAGCCCTGCTCTTCTCCATGGTGCTCGCGCCGGTTCTGTGCAGCTTCCTCTTCCGCGGCACCACCCGCGAATGGCGCAACCCCGTGCTGGTCTGGCTTACCAACCTCTACCGCGCGGCGGTGGGCTTCGCCATCCGCGCCCGTTATCTCACCGTCACCGTGGCCATCTGTTCGGTGTGCGCCGCCGCCTGGCTGCTGATGAGCGGCATCATCGGCTCCGAGTTCCTCCCGCATCTCGATGAAGGCGCCATTTGGGCCCGCGGCACCCTGGCTCCCTCCACCGGCCCCTCGGAGGGCAATCGCCTCATGACGCAGGCGCGGCTCATCCTGGCCTCCTTCCCCGAAGTCACCGAAGTGGTCTCCCAGGTCGGCCGCCCCGACGACGGCACCGATACCACCGGCTTCTTCAACACCGAGTACTTCGTCGGCCTGAAACCCAAGGAGGAATGGCGGCCGGTTTTCGATCAGCAGAAGGACCGCCTCATCAGCGCCATGGACCGCGAACTGGAAAAGCTTGCCGGCGTGCTCTGGAATTTCTCCCAGCCCATCGCCGACAACATGGAGGAAGCCGTCAGCGGCGTGAAGGGCGAGCTGGCCATCAAGATTTACGGCGACGATCTGAAAACCCTCGAAGAGAAGGGCGATCAGATCGTCAACGTGATGCGCAAGGTTCCCGGCGTCCAGGATCTCGGCCTCTTCCGCGTCATCGGCCAGCCCAACCTCAACTTCAAAGTCAACTGGCGCAGCGCCGCGCGTTACGGCCTCAACGCCGCCGATGTGCAGGACGCCGTGCAAACCGCTGTCGGCGGCAACGCTCTTACCCAGGTGCTGCAAGGTGAGCGCCGCTTCGATCTCGTCCTGCGCTACATGGCCCCGTTTCGCAGTACCAAAGAAGCCATCGAGAGCGTGCGCCTTCTTTCGCCCACCAACGAGCGCGTTTCGCTCGCACAGCTTTGCGATTCGCAGGTCGCCGACGGCGCCTCCGAAATCTACCGCGAGGAAAACTCGCGCTATGTAGCCCTGAAATACAGCGTCCGTGGCCGCGACCTCGGCAGCACCGTGGAAGAAGCCATCCGCAGGGTGAACGCACAGGTGAAACTGCCCACCGGCTACCGCATCGATTGGGCCGGCGAATATGCCAGCCAGCAGCGCTCGCAAAAGCGCCTCATGATCGTGCTGCCCATCACTATCCTGGTGATCTACATCATCATGTACACCATGTTCCACTCCTTCAAGTGGGCCACCCTCATGCTGGCCAATATCGCCATGGCGCCCCTCGGCGGACTGCTGGCGCTGCTCATCACCGGAACCCACTTCAGCGTCTCCTCCGGAGTCGGTTTCCTCGCTCTGTTCGGCGTCTGCGTGCAGACCGGCGTCATCATGCTCGAGTACATCAACCAGCTTCGTTCGCGCGGCCACTCTGTTTTCGAAGCCGCCGTCGAAGGCGCGGTGCTCCGTCTGCGTCCTATCATGATGACCACCCTCGTCGCCACGCTCGGCCTGATTCCCGCCGCCATGTCCCACGCCATCGGCTCGGATTCGCAGCGCCCCTTCGCCATCGTCATCGTGGGCGGCCTCATGGTGGCCATGATCATGAACGTCTTCCTGCTGCCCACGCTCTATGTCTGGGTGGCGGCCGACGACGATGTCCTTCCGCCGCCCGAGGCGGATTTCGAAGAGTAAAGCCGGGTGGGGCCGTGCCCTCAGCAAAGACGAGTGCGGCCTCACCCCCTGGCGCGCCAGCCGCAATAATAGATTTCTACTATCGCGGCTCACACACGGCGGGATTAAGCTGGATTCCGAAGAGGGTCGGCCTGCCCGGCCGGGGTACATGAAAGTTCGTCTCGCAACCGGTCTGTTTCTGTTTCTGCTCGTCAACAGCGGCTACCTCGCTGCCTTCCCTTCGGCCACTTTGTTTTACATGGGCAACGTCGTGGCCCACCTGGCCGCGGGGCTGCTGCTGATGGCCGCGGCCGTGTGGTTGGCCCGTCGATATCCGCGCGAAAGCGGCGCCTTTCTCGCCGCCGGCTTCCCCGCCCTGTTCCTCGCGGTGCGTGGCAATACCTTCGACCACCGCTCCGTCCTCTGGCTGCACATCGGCCTCGGAGCGGCCGCGGCGGCTTTGGTGGCCTTCCGCTTCCGCCGCCGCATTCCTCTGGCCGCTCCGGCTTGCCTCGTGGCGGTGCTCTTGCCGCTCTCGGCAGCCGTTTGGAACCGCATCCATCCTTCGCCCGATGCCCGCATCGTCAATCCCTCTTCGCCGCCGCTCTCCATGGACCAGGAGGGCCTGGGCGCGCGCGCTCCCTTCGCGCCCTCTTCCGCCCGCACCACTTCCGGCCACACCATCCCTTCGAACTTCTTCATGGATTCCGAAACCTGCGGCGAATGCCACAAGGATATCTACGCCCAGTGGAAGAGTTCCATGCACCACATGGCCTCTTTCAACAACCAGTTCTACCGCAAATCCGTCGAATACATGCAGAGCGTCGTCGGCACCCGGCCCAGCAAATGGTGCGCCGGTTGCCACGATCACGCCGTGTTTTTTAACGGCCGCTTCGACCGGCCCATCTCCCAACAGATCGATACTCCCGAAGCGCAGGCCGGCCTCGGCTGCATGTCCTGCCACGCCATCGTCCACGTCGGCAGCACCATGGGCAATGCTGATATCGCCGTGGAATACCCTGCCCTGCATCAACTGGCCTCCAGCCACAACACCCTGATCCGCCAGGTCTCTTCCTTCCTGACCTACCTCGATCCCCAGCCCCACCGCATGACGTTTCTGAAACCCTTCATGCGCGATCCGGAGTTCTGCGCGGCCTGCCACAAGGTCCATTTGGACGTCCCGGTAAACAGCTACCGCTGGCTGCGCGGCTTCAACGATTACGACAACTGGCAGGCCAGCGGCGTTTCCGGCCAGGGCGCGCGCTCGTTCTACTACCCCGACAAATCCATGGCCTGCGCCGATTGCCACATGCCGCTCGTCGATTCCCGCGACCCGGGCAATCGCCAGGGCAAGATCCACTCCCACAGCTTCGCCGCCGCCAACACCGCTGTCCCTTACGTCGATGAAGACCGCCAGCAACTCGACGCCACCGAAAGATTCCTCCGTTCGGGCTTCATCACGGTCGATATCTTCGCCGTCTCCCCGGTGGACAGCACGCGCGGCCAGGCTTCCATGCTGCGCCGCG
>Ga0335078_10013607_pt1 | contig 12060 bp, 11 predicted proteins | sample Lox_Sample_32_FD_206711 | JGI IMG/M metagenome (GOLD analysis project Ga0335078, IMG submission 206711) | Soil microbial communities from Loxahatchee National Wildlife Refuge, Florida, United States - Lox_Sample_3.2 | ecosystem: Environmental > Terrestrial > Soil > Wetlands | place: USA... | reverse complement strand
GCAAAACGTTCAGACCGCGTTCGCCGACAAGGTTCGGGTCTACTTCAAGGATTTTCCGCTGGAATCGATTCATCCCTGGGCGAAACCCGCCGCGATGGCCGGCCGCTGCATCTTCCGACAGGATCCGGCCGCGTTCTGGAAATATTTCGACTGGATCTACGGAAAGCAGGTTGAGATCACGCCGGACAATCTGAAAACGCAGGTATCCGATTTCGCGAAATCCATTCCCGATCTCGACGGGATGCAGCTTGGGCGCTGTCTGGATTCCAATGCCACGGAAGCGGAAGTGAACACCTCCATCGCCGAAGGGAAATCGCTGCGGATCGACGGCACGCCGACTACATTCCTGAACGGACGCCGCCTGGTGGGCAGCTATCCCTGGCCGAATCTTCAGCAACTGATCGAAGGCGAGCTGAATTACCAGAAGACCGCGCAGAACGCCGGCGAGAAGTGCTGCGAAGTGAAAATCCCCTCGGCGCTGAATAAGTAAAATGCGATTCTTATTGCTGGCCCTGCTGGCGGGCGGCCTGTTTGCCGCCGAGATCAGCTCCACCGAATATCTCGGCTATGTGAAATATCTTGCTTCGCCGGAAATGCGCGGGCGCGCCACCGGTTCGCCGGAGCTCGAAAAAGCCGCAGCTTTCATTCGTGACAAATTCAAATCGCTCAAGTTGGAGCCAATCTCGGGATCGAGCTATTACCAGGATTTTGACGTCACCACCAGCGCGAAGCTCGGCTCGCAGAATGAGATCGACGTCGCGAGCGGATCGAAGAAAGAGAAGTTGCACTTCAATCAGGACTTTATTCCCTTCAACGTATCTTCGGCCGGGAAGGTCTCGGCCAGCGTGGTATTCGCGGGTTTCGGCATCACCGCGCCCGAGTACAATTACGACGACTACGCGGGTATCGACGTGAAGGACAAGATCGTGATCGTCTTGCGTCATGAGCCTCAGGAGTTCGACGACAAAAGCATTTTTGACGGCAAGGTCTACACCGCGCACGCACAGATTTTCAGCAAGGCCACCAACGCCAAGCTGCATGGAGCCAAGGCGGTTTTGCTGGTGAACGACGTCGCCGCGCACGAGGGAGAGAGCGACGATCTGGAAAAATTCGGCGCTACCGCGGGGCCGGCCAACGCCGGCATCGAGTTCGTGCAGGTGAAAGCGTCGGTGATCGACAACTTGCTCAAGCCCACTGGCAAATCACTCTCCAGTCTCGAGACCGTGATCGACAAAGATCTGCATCCGGTGTCGTTCGCTCTGCCGCCCTCCGTGCACGTCGCCATGGACATCGACATCCGGCGCGAAGTGAAGACCGTCCACAACGTCGGCGGTTACCTGCCGGGCGAAACTTCGGAATATGTGATCATCGGTGCGCATTACGATCATCTCGGGCTCGGCGAACAGTTTTCACTCGCGCCGTCGCTGGCTGGAACCGTCCATCCCGGCGCTGACGACAATGCGTCTGGAACCGCTGGCGTGATGGAACTGGCGGAAAAGTTCGCGCACCAGCCGAAACACAAGCGCGGAATCTTGTTCCTCACGTTCGCCGGCGAGGAGCTGGGCCTGCTGGGCTCCAGCTACTACGTCAATCATCCGCTGCTTCCCGTAGCCAACGCCGTCGCGATGATCAACATGGATATGATCGGCCGCATCCGCGACAACAAAGTTTACGTCGGCGGCGTGGGCACCGGCACGACGTTCGCACCGATACTCAAAGCGGCCGCGCAGCGCTACAACTTCGACGCCGACGTCACCGAGCGCGGCGGTTACGGATCGAGCGATCACACGTCCTTCACCACCAAGCAAATCCCAGTGCTGTTTTTCTTCTCCGGCTTGCATGCCGATTACCACAAGCCCAGCGACACGTGGGACAAAATCGACGCGCCTGATGCCGTGCGGCTGCTCGAGCTGGTGGCGGATGTAACCGATCATTTGACGGACGGCTCGCCGCGTCCGCAGTTCGTGCGGGTGCCCGAAACACAGCCCGAGCCGGAGGTTGCGTCGCATTCCGGTACTGGTACGGTTTCCGGTTACGGCCCCGACTTCGGCAGCATCCCCGATTTCGCCGAACTCCCGAACGGCGTCCGCTTTGCCGATATTCGCCCTGGATCGCCCGCTGCAAAAGCAGGACTTAAAGGCGGCGACGTTCTGATTGAGTTCGACGGTAAGCCGATTCAGAATCTGTACGATTTCACGTATGCACTACGGGCCAAAAAGCCCGGGGAGGAAGTACTGGTGAAGGTGTTGCGAGGGGACCAGACAATTGTAGCCAAGGTACTACTGACCGAACGGAAGTGAATTCCCATACTGAAATCAGTTATGGCATCCAGATTCTCCTTCGGTACCGCGCCTGCCCTTGAAGGTGCGTTTGTGCTCCCTCCGCTGATCCTGCATCCCTTCGCGGATGCTTCCGGTCCCGGAAAGCTGGTGGAAAGCTCGCGCGCCAGTTTGAAGCTCCAGGGCCTTTTGCCGTCGGGCGAGTCGACGCAAGAGGATCTTGACCGCGTGCTGCTCGAGGGCCGCTACTCGGAACTGCGCATGCTCTACTATGTCGGCAAGGATCTGGCTCGCTGGATCGATCAATGCCTGGAACTGGCCTCGCGCAACCCCGCCATTTTTCCGAAAGCGCTGGTCTATCAAAGCTTCGCCGACCTGCTTGTCCAGGATGCGCCTCCCGAAGTCCAGACCAAGCTCAAGAAGTGGGGCGTGGGCGACTATCAGGCCATTTTCAGCCGCGCGCTGGGATTGCATTGCCTCTTCTCCGATGCGCCGCCGCGCCTGATCCTCTCCGACGATTTCGTGCGCAATTACTACCGCTTCGCCGATCACATCTTCACCACCAAGCAGGGCGAGTGCGCCTTCCAATCGCTGAACTCGAAAGACTTCACCTTCGAGCTCTACTCGTCGGGCGAATACACGCGCATGCTGGAACGCTCCTGGGGCGAGTAAGGAATCGATTTTTCACATCGAAGCGCTCGCTCCATCGTAAGCTGAGGAGATGAGTGAAAAGATCGGGCTTCTGATCGAAGCCGAACCCGGCCCTGGAATCCTGCACAAGCTAACCGGCGTAATCGCGCAGCATCACGGGAACATCACGTCGGTAGATATTGTCGAGGAACGTCAGACTTACTTCGAGATCGACATGCCGGACGGCCAGACGGCGCTTCAAGACGACTTGGGCAAGCTCGACATCGTCCACAAAATAACTCAAGTACAGACCTTCCAGACCGTCTTCGGAAAGCGCATCATCGTGATGGGCGGTGGCGCGCAAGTGGGGCAGGTAGCCATCGGCGCGATCTCGGAAGCCGACCGGCACAATATCCGAGGCGAACACATCTCGGTGGACACCATCCCGCTGGTGGGGGAACAGCAGCTCGCCAATGCGGTTCGCGCATGCGCACGGTTGCCGCGCGTGAAGGCGCTGGTGCTGGCGGGTTCATTAATGGGCGGGGATATCGAGCGAGCCGTGCGCGAAGTCCGCTCGCAGGGGCTCATGGTCATTAGTTTGAACATGGCCGGCAGTGTCCCCGATGCGGCCGACCTGGTGGTTTCCGATCCTGTGCAGGCCGGCGTTATGACCGTGATGGCGGTCGCTGAAACGGCGCAGTTCACGCTCGCGCGCCTGAAGCGCCGGGAGTTCTGACGGGCTTGCGACAGCGCCAGTTACTGCGCCGCCGGTGCTTCGGTAGCTGGTTCCGTGGTGCCGCGATGACAGGTGTAGCAGGTCACGTGCACTTTGCCGTCCGGGAACTTGGCGTTGATCTCGCGCATCATCGTGATCATGTGACGCGCGACTTCCTTCTTGGGATTCTCGTCGCTGTCAAAGGCTCCCTGCACGTGACAGAACGTGCATTGCACACCGAGCGCGGTGCGGAAGGCGGCCATCATGGGCCGAATATCGGAGGGCTGCAGCAGCTTCAGGTTCTTCGGCGCCATGCCTTGCTTCTTCGGCGCATCCTGAGCTTGCAGTGTAAATAGAGATACAGCTACTGCCAGTGGCAACAATAGACGCATAGGGAGATGATACATAAAAAGCGGCCGCCGTGCGCGCGTCTGCCACAATGAAGGAAAGTTATGTCCATTCGCCCTGTCAAACGTCTCGTCAAAGCCAAGCCCACTCTGGAAGGCGCAGGGGTTCACCTGCGGCGGGCTTTCGGTTTCGGAAGCACCTCGGATTTCGATCCATTCCTGCTGCTCGACGATTTCCGCAACGACGTCCCGCAAGATTATCTGGCCGGCTTCCCCTGGCATCCCCACCGCGGGATCGAGACCATCACCTACGTGCTCGCTGGAACGGTCGAACATGGCGACAGCATGGGCAACCGCGGCGTCATCGGGGCGGGGGACATCCAGTGGATGACCGCCGGCAGCGGGATCATTCATCAAGAGATGCCCAAAGGCGATCCCGCTGGAAGAATGCACGGGTTCCAGCTCTGGGCGAATCTTCCCGCGTCGCTCAAGATGACCACTCCGCGCTATCAGGAAGTGAAAGCGGCCAACATTCCCGAGATCAAAGACGACGATGGCACCGAGGTTCGCGTAGTGTGCGGGAAGTTCTGGGGCGCGGTGGGCCCGGTGGACGGGATCGCGGCGGATCCGATTTATATTGACGTCTCCGTCCCGCCCGGCCGCACCAAGGCGTTGCCAGTAGAGACCACGCATCATTCGTTCGCGTACGTTTTCTCGGGCAGTGGAAAATTCTGCAACGCCTCCGGCCCTCTCGCCGTGCCCACCGAGAATGTCCAATGGCTCGACACGCATCCTCCGGCGGAAGCGGACAACCGGTCGCTCATTCTTTTCGATCGCGGCGACGAAGTGATGGTCACCGCCGGTCCCGATGGCATCCGGTTCCTGTTGGTCTCTGGCCAACCCTTGCAAGAGCCCGTGGCCTGGTACGGTCCCATCGTCATGAACACACAGGAGCAGCTCCGGCAGGCCTTCGAAGAGCTGGACTCCGGGACCTTCCTTAGAAAATAATTCGGACGCCAACCCAGGCGGGCCATTCGCAGCCCCACGTCCAACAGACGTATACTGAGTGGCGATCGGGAACCGCGTAGGAAAATCCCGGTCATAGGAGACCATTCATGAAGACGACGATTGCGTGCGGTTTCGCCGCTCTGCTCACGCTGGCGGCCAGTTTATTCGGACAGAATGGCGCGCCCATTCTCACGCCCGGACAAGGGGCGGGAGCGCCGCCTGCTTACGCCTTCGATATACCCAAGACCGATGTCGATTTCCTCCTCAAGGATCACCCCGGCGGGGACAAGCAGATTCGCGTGGTCGACATGGGCAAGTACAACATGGGTGTCGGAATCATTCATCGCGGCCCCACCAACGACAAACCGGGTGATCCGATCCATGTGCTGTACCATGACTACACGGCTGAGACCTACATCATCGTTTCCGGCTCGGGAATTCTTACAACCGGTGGCGTGATCGAAAACAAGAAGGCCGGCACGGGCGTGCCCAACGTGATGAATGGACCGAGCGGTAACGGCATCGCGGGCCGAGGCGCCTACAGCCGCAGAGTACAGGCGGGCGACATCATCATCATCCCGACTGGGTGTGCCCACGGCTGGAGCCAGATTACCGATCACGTGGACTATCTGAGCGTCCGCCCGGATCCGGATCGCGTGCTGCCGGCCGGATGGGTCTATCCGACGCTGCTGAATCATAAGCCGGACGAAGTAAAGACAACCGCTGCGCCGGCCTCCGGGAACTAAGGTCGAGGCCCCATTCTGAACCGCTCGTTCCCCCATTTCGCGGGGACGGCTAAGCAGTCCGTAAGGTTCATTCGGCCGGGAGATCGAACATTTCTGCTGAAATGTTCCCTTCCGGCATCGATAAGATAGTGTGATAACAGCAGAACGATCCGCGCGGGTTTCGCTGGTCCTCAAGAGCCTCCCGCCGTTTCCACTGGTTGCAGCCAAAGTGGCTGACCTTCTGGCAAGCGAGCTGTCATCTTTCGATGCGGTCGCTGAGACGCTGAACACCGACGCAGCGCTGGCCGCCGAGGTGCTCCGCTTGGCGAACTCACCACTCGTGAGCGTGCGTTACAACGTCACTAATGTGACTCAAGCGCTGGGCCTGCTCGGAAGCCGGCGCGTAGTGACGCTCATCATGACCCTGAGTCTTTCGAAAATGATGAAGCGTGCCGGCAAGAGTGAGGCGATGCGGCGGCTGTGGCGACATAATCTTGCATGCGCGCTGGCCGCCCGGCACCTGGCGGAAATATCGCGCACGGATTCCAACCAAGCTTACTATGCGGGCCTCTTTCACGACATCGGCCGGCTGGGATTAATCTCGCAGAATTCCGCCATCTACGACAAAGCCATACAGAACGGTGAAGACATCGATGAAATGGAGCAGCGCCTGTTCGGCGTCAGCCATACCGAAGCCGGCGCCTGGGTCGTCGAAAAGTGGAAGCTGCCCAAGGCTTTCGTCGAGGTCGCCCTCGAGCATCATCATCCTAGCAAGGATGCGTCGGACCTCACGCTCCTGGTTTGTCTCGCCTGCCAGACCGCCGATCGGCTTGGCTTTTCGCTGATGCCGGTGCAAGGCGACTTCGAGTTGGGACCAACCGACGAGATCGGTTTCGCGATCGCGCTGGCGATTAACCAACTCGAAACCGAGTACGGAATTTAGCTTCGCCGCTCCTATCGCTCCATTGGCACGGTTACAAGTGTGGCGCTGGAAACAAAGCGCTCGCCTATCCTACAAGATCCTGTACTCAATTCCCGTGCCTCGGCATCTCCGATTAGGAGGCAATCGTGAAAGCAATCGAACTGTTCGGATATGGAGATGTCGATCAACTCCGCTATGAAGACGTGCCAACGCCCAAGCCCGGCCCGAACGAAGTCCTGGTGAAAGTCGCCGCCACCAGCGTGAACCCAGTCGATTGGAAAATCCGAAAGGGCGAGCTGAAGGCGATGGTGCAGGTCCAGTTTCCTGCGATTCCCGGGCGTGACTTCGCCGGCGAGGTGGTGGAGGCAGGTTCCGGCGTATCGAAACTAAAGCCAGGCCAGAAGGTGATGGGAGTAGTCAACCGAAGCTATGCCGAGTTCGTCACTATTCCTGCCGATGCCGTCACTCCGATTCCCGACGGTCTGGACCTGGAAGAAGCCGGCGCTTTGCCGCTGGTGACAACCACGGGCTCCGAGTTGATCGAGCATATCAACCCCAAGCGCGGCGATACGCTGCTGGTCACGGGCGCGCTGGGCAGCGTCGGACGCACTGCGGTTTACGAAGCCAAGCGACGGGGCGCGCATGTAATCGCCGGGGTGCGCGAGAGGCAGAAAAAAGAGGCCGAGTCTCTGCGTGCCGAGCGGGTGGTTGCCATCGATTCCGAGTCGGAGATTCGCTCGCTTCCGGCACTGGATGCCATCGCCGACACCGTGGGTGGCGAGGTGATCGCGAAATTGATTTCGAAGCTGAAGCGCGGCGGTGTGCTCGGTTCGGTGCTTGGCAAGCCCAAAGCAGCCGAAGGAAAAGACATCCGCGTGGAGGCCTTCACCGCGCAACCGAATCCGCAAAACCTTCGAAAACTGGCGGAAGCCGTGCGCGATCGGGAATTTGAGATTCCGGTAGCGAAGAAGTTCAAGCTGAGCCAGGCCGCGGAAGCGCAAAAGCTGGCGGAGCAGGGGAAAGTCGACGGGAAGATCGTGCTCATCCCGTAACGGCGGCGAATTTCAGCGTTGATTCGCCTTCAGGATTTTCTTCCTGAGCCGGATCGAATGCGGCGTCACTTCCACGAACTCGTCGTCGCGGATGAACTCGATGGCTTGCTCGAGATTCAAAATCCGCGGTGGGACCAGGCGGATAGCTTCGTCGGAGGTGGACGCGCGCATGTTGGTGAGCTTCTTTTCCTTGACGATGTTGACGACCAGATCGGCATCTCGCGCGTTCTCGCCGATGATCATGCCTTCGTAGACTTCGGTGGTCGGCGTGATGAAAATTTCACCGCGTTCTTGCAAATTGAAGATCGCATACGATGTCGCTTTGCCCGGGCGGTCGGCGATCAGCGATCCGGTGGGGCGTGTCGGGATGTCGCCCTGCCACTCGATATACCCGTGGAACAGGGAGTTCATGATCGCGGTGCCCTTCGTGTCTGTCAGCATTTCGCTGCGCAGCCCGATAAGCCCGCGCGATGGTACGTGAAACTCGATGCGCACGCGGCCGGAGCCATGATTCACCATCTTGGTCATCTTGCCTTTGCGTGATCCTAGCTTTTCAATCACCACGCCGACGAAGGATTCGGGACAATCCACTACTAGCAGCTCGACGGGCTCGTGCAATTTGTGGTCGGTGGTCTTGGTCAGGATCTCGGGTTTGCCCACCATCAACTCGAACCCTTCACGGCGCATCATTTCGATCAGGATGGCGAGTTGCAGCTCGCCGCGCCCCATCACCTTGAACGCATCCGGGCCGCCCGCTTCTTCCACGCGAATGGAAACGTTGGTAAGTAGCTCCTTGTCGAGGCGGTCGCGCAGGTTGCGCGAGGTGACGTATTGGCCTTCGCGCCCCGAGAACGGCGAGGTGTTAATGGTGAAGACCATGGAAATCGTAGGCTCGTCGATCTGTATGCGCGGCAGCGGCATCGGAGTCTCGGCGCTGGTCACCGTTTCACCGATCGTAATGCCTTCCACGCCGGCGATGGCCAGAATGTCCCCAGGCCGTCCGACAGTTTCATCCACGCGTTTCAAGCCTTCAAAGGAGTACAGCTTGGTGATGCGAGTGTTGTGCAGCGTGCCGTCCAACTTCGCGATTGAAACTTCGTCGCCGGAGTTTAGAACACCCGAAAAGACGCGTCCGATTGCAAGGCGGCCGAGATAGTCGCTGTAGTCGAGATTCGCCACCAGCAGTTGCAGCACCGCTAGCGGATCGCCCTTGGGCGGCGGAATGTTTTTCAGGATCGCGTCGAACAGGGGCCGGAGGTCAGCCGAGTCGTCTTCGGGTTGCAGCTTGGCGATGCCCGCCTTTGCATTGGTGTAAATCACCGGGAAGTCGAGCTGATCTTCACTAGCGTCGAGATCGATAAACAGATCGTAGACTTCGTTAAGCACTTCCTGTATGCGCGCGTCGGGCCGGTCGATTTTGTTGATGACCAGAATCGGCGGTAGCTTGGCTTCGAGCGCCTTCACCAGCACGTAACGCGTCTGCGGCAGCGGGCCTTCGCTCGCGTCCACTAGCAGCATTACGCCATCCACCATCATCAGGGCGCGCTCCACTTCACCGCCGAAATCGCTGTGGCCGGGCGTGTCGACGATGTTGATCTTGACGCCGTGGTAGTGGACGCCGGTGGTCTTGGCGAGAATGGTGATACCGCGCTCGCGCTCGAGCTCGTTGGAGTCCATCATGCGCTCTTGCACATGCTCGTTGGAACGGAACAATCCGCTCTGGTTGAGCATCGCGTCCACCAGCGTGGTCTTGCCGTGATCGACGTGCGCGATGATGGCGATGTTGCGAATGGACTGGTTGGCCAGCGGCGCTTCGCTATGATCTTTAGTGTGACTAACAACCTCGGGCTGCATTGGTAACCTCCATGGTCGCACGAGCCGATCCCTCAGCCGGAGATTCCACAGGCCAGGCGCGTCCCGTGGTGGTGATCGTGGGGCGCCCCAACGTGGGCAAGTCCACTTTGTTCAATGCCATCACCCGGACGCGGCGCTCCATTGTCGGCGATGAGCCCGGCATCACGCGCGATCGCATCCAAGGCGAAGCGTCCTATCTCGGCCGGCCCTTCGAGCTGATCGACACGGGTGGCATCATTCAGAATGACGCTGATCTGATCCCCAGCCAAATCCTGAAGCAGGCGAAATTTGCACTGGAGCGGGCCTCGCAGGTCATCTTTTTGATCGACGGGCGGACGGAGATTACCGGCGCCGACCGGGACCTTGCGAAAATGCTGCGGCGAATTGGCAAGCCCGTCACAGTGGCGGTCAACAAAATGGATACGACGGCGCGCGAGAGTCTGGCGCACGAATTCCACGCGCTCGGATTCTCGGATCTTTTTCCGGTTTCCGCTGAGCACCGCATCGGGCTGGACGATCTGCTGGCGCACGTCACGCGCGATTTCCCCATAGCGGCCGCGGCAGAGGAACCGGCCGTCGAGACGCGCGCCATCAAGGTGGCGATCATCGGGCGGCCGAACGTAGGAAAGTCGACGCTGTTGAATGCTCTTGCCGGCTCCGAGCGCTCCATTGTCTCGCCGATTCCCGGCACCACGCGCGACGCCGTCGATGAGCGCGTTGTACGCCATGGCGTCGAGTTCGTGTTCGTCGACACGGCCGGCATCCGGCGCAAGGGCAAGACCAAGTTGATGGCGGAGAAGCTGAGCGTCGTGATGGCGCGCCGGCATATCCGAATGGCGAACGTCGTGGTTCTGGTGTTAGACGCTGCCGAGGGCGTGGTTGGCCTCGACGCAACCATCGCCGGTTACGCGCATGAAGAGGGCCGAGGATTGGTCGTTTGCGTGAACAAATGGGACCTGCACGGTGAGAAAGGAAAGCGCAAATTCACCGAGATGCTGCGCGATGAATTGAAGTTTTTAGATTACGCGCCGGTCGCGTTCATCTCGGCCAAGACGGGTGAGGGCGTGAAGGGCTTGTTCCGGCTGATCGAAAAGGCCTATGAGTCGGCTTCAAAGCGTGTGACGACGGGCGAGCTGAATCGTTTTGTCGAGATGCTGGAGACTGGCCGCGATACCAAGGTTCACTACATGACGCAGGCGTCGGTGCGTCCGCCCGCATTCGTGGCGTTTACAACCGCGGGAGAGAATTTGCACTTTTCCACCGAGCGGTACTTAATCAACCAATTGCGCAAGCGCTTTGGCTTCGAAGGCACGCCGATCGTAATCAAAGGGCGGCGCCGGTAGCCTTAGAACGCGTGAACGGAGCTGATCCCGTTCGATTGCAGCGCGACCTGCATTTTTTCGAGCGCGGACTTGTGGATTTGCGATACGCGGCTTTCGTTGATACCGAGGATGGTGCCGATTTCCTTCATCGTCATTTCGTTGGTGTAGTAGAGAACCACTACCTTCTGATAGCGTTCAGGCAGGGTGCGCATGGCGATCCCCAAGGCTGAGCGCATCTGCTCGCGCGAGCACATGTTGTCGGGTTGAGTTTCCGGCTTGCTCGGGAAATCGGGGGCGGGGAGGTCATCGTGTTCGGCGGTGCGCGATGAGGCTGAGATCAGGCCGACGCTGCGCAGGTCCAGCATCATTTGACGCCAGCGCTCGACATCCACGCCCAGCTTCTCGGCGATCTCCGACTCGGTCGGCGTGCGCTGCAACGCCGCGGACAACTCGCGCGTCGCCGCTTCCACCTGCTTGTGACGGCGGCGGAGGTCGCGAGACGCCCAGTCGAGCTGGCGCAGGCTGTCGAGAATGGCACCCTTGATGCGGTGCTTAGCGTAACTCGAGAATGCGACCTGCTTCTCCGGATTGAACTTCGAGGCGGCGTCGAACAGGCCGAGAACACCGGCGTGAACCAGGTCGTCGAGATCCACATGCACGGGCAAGTTCTCGTGCACGCGAACCGCGATCGCTTTGACGAGCGGCAAATGCTCGAGCACAATGCGATCTCTTCGCGCCTTTTTCGCGGCTTGGACCGACGCGACCGTTTTGGTCCGGACGGTGGTTCTTACTCGGGAAGCTCGGGTGGCGATCATTTTTGTAGCAGGCACGGTACTCCTAAATGCAAACTGCTGGCCAGAGGTACGAAGAGCGTACGGCCCGTCCAGCGTGTAAGTGATTCGACTAAGTGAGATACTCGATACGGCCTAAGCTTCAACGACATGGCACTGTCCCGCATAACGTGGCCCTAGGAGCGTCGGGACCAGGCCGACATCGGTACTAGTGCACGCCAGTATCGTAATGGAACGAATTGGCCAGGCCGCCAATCCCGATTTGAAACGTGCGTTCCATTTCGGAACGCTCTTTGGGTTCTTTTTCTGATGCCCTTATCGGCGGTTTCGCGGCCATCTTGATGGACTAAGGCTTTCGAAGCGTATGGAGGTAGGTCCGGAAGGCAAGGTACCCTAGAAACAACCACACCGCGAG